>ERZ773185.15-NODE-15-length-187746-cov-14.293850_pt1 | contig 187746 bp, 146 predicted proteins | sample MGYA00580531_ERZ773185 | MGnify/ENA primary metagenome ERZ773185 (study PRJEB29015, sample SAMEA2737799) | human gut metagenome | biome: human gut; feature: human-associated habitat; material: faeces | place: China | collected 2012 ...
ACAGCTCCATCACTTATCATAGAATGTCTATTTACAGACTTTATTTCACAGACTCAGGTATCCTGACAAAACTGCCGGGACACCTTTTTTTGTTACTAAAATTATTTAATATTTATTTTAGAAAAATGATATTATTAATTTAAACATTAAATCTAAATGTAATTACATCTCCGTCCTGAACAACATAGTCCTTACCCTGTAATCCAACAAGACCTTTTTCTTTAGCCTTTGCTAAAGAACCACATTCAATTAAGTCTTTGTAAGCAACAACTTCGGCACAGATAAATCCACGTTCAAAGTCTGTGTGAATCTTTCCGGCAGCCTGTGGAGCCTTAGTACCTTTCTTAATTGTCCAAGCTCTTGTTTCATCTTCACCTGATGTAAGATAGCTGATTAAACCAAGAAGAGAGTAGCTAGCCTTGATTAATTTATCAAGACCTGATTCGCTGATACCTAAGTCTTCTAAGAACATCTGCTTTTCATCATCGTCTAATTCAGAAATTTCCTGTTCAATTTCAGCACTGATAACAAAAACTTCACTTCCGTTTTCAGCAGCAAACTTTCTAACTGCTTCAACGTGTGGGTTAGAATTGCCATCGTCAGCCAAATCATCTTCTGAAACATTAGCTGCAAAAATAACAGGCTTGTATGTTAAAAGATTGTATTCAGCAAGCCAAGCTAATTCGTCTTCATCTTCTGTTTCATATTTGATTGCAAGGTTTCCTTCTTCAAGGAAAGCCTTCATTCTCTGTTGGAAATCTAATTCTTTAGCCAAAGCTTTGTCATTTCTTGCACCACGTGTTGTTTTTGCAATACGTCTTTCAAGAATTTCAACATCAGAGAAAATTAATTCATAGTTAATTGTTTCAATATCTCTAATAGGATCAATGCTTCCATCAACGTGGATAACATTAGTGTCCTCAAAACATCTTACAACATGTACAATTGCATCAACTTCACGAATGTTGGCAAGAAACTGGTTTCCTAAACCTTCACCCTTAGATGCACCCTTGACCAAACCTGCAATGTCAACAAATTCGATAACAGCAGGGATAGTTTTTTTTGAATTATATAAAGCTGTGAGCTTATCGATTCTTTCATCCGGAACTGCAACAACGCCTACGTTAGGATCAATTGTACAGAATGGATAGTTAGCAGATTCAGCACCGGCTTTAGTTAGTGAATTAAATAAAGTACTTTTTCCTACATTTGGTAGTCCAACAATACCTAATTTCATAATTAGAATCCTCCAATCTTTAGTTATATATATAAAATTATTATTGGCTATACATAAATCAATTGTAAATACCAAATGATAGTTTAACATATTTTTGAAAAACCCTCAATAAAATAAAGAAGTATTTCTAACAAAGTATTTCCGTAAAAAGTAATATGTTACAAAAATTAAAATCAAAAAAGCATTGCGAAGAAAATTCTAAAAAATAAAATAAATTCAATAAGTATCTCATAAGGCTGTATTATTATAAAAATAAATGTGGTATAATTTCATAGTTAAAGTAAATGAGCGTATAAAGAGAGGACACAATAATGAATTTAAATTTGTTAGCAACAACATCAATTGAATTCCCTAATTTGCATATTTCATTAAATAATCTTCCAAAGTCATTTAGTTTATTTGGCGTTGATATAGCTTTTTATGGAGTTATTATTGCATTTGGAATGTTGGCAGGAATTGCACTTGTATGTTATGATGCCAAGTCATCAGGTCAGGATTATAATTTGTATATAGATTTTGCAATGTATGCAATTATTTTAAGCGTGATTGGTGCAAGATTATACTACGTAGTTTTTAGTTGGGATTATTACAGTGCACATCCTTCAGAGATTATTAACATTAGAGAAGGTGGACTTGCAATCTATGGCGGAGTAATAACCGGAATAATTACATGTATTGTTTATACAAAGATTAAAAAAATCTCATTTTTCAAGGTGGCTGACTCAGCAGTTTTAGGATTGATTCTTGGTCAGATAATTGGAAGATGGGGAAACTTCTTTAACAGAGAAGCGTTCGGTCAGGTTGCCACAAGCAGGAATCCTTTTATGATGAGGATATTTTTTGACGATAATTATAGCATAAATCAGGTACCTGATGCTGTAAGAATTGGAATGGAAAACCTTAAGGGAATGGATTTGTCAGAGATTGGCTATATTCAGGTACAGCCAACATTCCTTTACGAATCAGTGTGGAACCTGATGGTATTAATATTAATGCTAATATTCAGAAAAAAGAAAAAGTTTGATGGAGAAGTCTTTCTCTGGTATCTCTTTGGATACGGAATCGGCAGATTTGTAATAGAAGGCTTTAGAACAGACCAACTTATAATGCCGGTAACAGGCTGGCCGGTATCTCAGGCATTGTCACTGGTGTTGGCAGTGGTTGCAGCAGTAGTAGTCGTAGTTAAAAGAGTAAAGATAAGCAGGCAGGAAAAGATGGCGTAGAAGAAGCAGAAAAGTTAAAACGAAAATAGTAAATTAAATATAAGACAAGTTATAGATAACAAGTTTTTCTAAGGAAGAAGAATGGGAGCTTTGAAGGTTCAAGTTTTGAAGAATCAAGGTTCCCATTCTTTTTGTTGTTAGGAAGAGAACAAGTTGTTGTGTAGTTTACAATCCAACCACATCATTACCACCTTTTACCACCAAATATCAAGAAAATCCTAATACTCCCATAAAACAAGGAAAAGAACAGTGTAAAACCATCAAAAAAGGGGTTGCAATAATCCCTGAAATAGTATAAAATTTCCTTATGAGTGGTAAATTGATGTCAATTAGTGGTAAAAAGTGGTAAAAATTACTGCTTTTCGGAAAAAAGTAGGTGAGTTTTTTGTTTACAGGAGAGTACACACAAAAAATGGATACTAAGGGAAGAACAATCGTCCCTGCAAAGTTCAGAGAAGAACTTGGTACAAGCGTAGTTGTAACCAGGGGACTCGATGGCTGTCTTTTTGCGTACTCAAAAGAAGCTTGGCATGCTTTGGAAGAGAAACTTAGCAGTTTACCATTTGCAGACAGAAAAGTTAGAGATTTTAACCGTTTCTTTCTTGCAGGAGCATCAGAATTAGAGACAGATAAGTTGGGACGAGTGCTTATGCCGGCAGTTTTAAGAAAGTTTGGAAACTTAGACAAAGAAGTTGTTTGGGTTGGTGTTGGCGACAGACTTGAAATTTGGAACAGTGATAAGTGGAATGAACAGATGATGTCATACCTTGAAGGAGACGACGTAGAAGAGAAGATAGAAGACCTTGCATCTTATATGGCAGAGTTGGGAATTTAAAGACCAATAAAGAATAAAAAGAAGATAAACTTAAAAATAGCATTTTAAAATTGCATTTAAGATAACATTTAGTTTTGAGGCTGAATTAGAAGTGTAACAGCATAAAGGCGCGAGAGTTAAGAATAATAAAACAGAAAGAAGGTCAAACATGGATTTCAAACATGTATCAGTATTATTAAACGAAACCATTGATGGCTTAAATATAAATCCTGATGGAATATATGTAGACGGAACATTAGGCGGTGGCGGACATTCTTACGAAATATGTAAGAGATTGTCAGACAAGGGCAGATTAATCGGAATAGATCAGGACGGAGAAGCATTAGAAGCTGCCAGAGAACGCTTAAAGGAATTTGAGGACAAGATTACATTAGTTAGAAGTAACTATTGTGAGATTGACACAATCCTAAAGGATTTGGGAATAGAGAAAGTCGATGGAATCGTATTAGATTTAGGAGTTTCTTCATATCAGTTAGACAATTTGGAGAGAGGTTTTTCATACAAGTCAGACGCTCCTCTTGATATGAGAATGGATCAGAGACAGAACAAAACAGCAGCAGATGTTGTTAATAATTATAGCGAAAACGAACTTTTTAGAATAATAAGAGATTACGGCGAGGATAAGTTTGCAAAGAATATAGCTAAGCACATAGTTATGGCAAGAAAAGAAAAACCATTGGAGACAACAGCAGAACTAAGCGAGATTATAAAGGCTTCAATACCAATGAAGTTTCAGGCTAAAGGCGGACATCCTGCAAAGAAGACTTTTCAGGCTATCAGAATAGAAGTAAATCAGGAACTTACAGTTTTAAAAGAATCTTTGGATACAATGATTGATCATTTGAATCCGGGTGGAAGAATCTGTGTGATAACATTCCACTCATTAGAGGATAGGATTACAAAGATTAAATTCAGGGAGAATGAGAATCCTTGTACATGTCCACCTGATTTTCCGGTTTGTGTATGTGGAAAAGTTTCAAAAGGAAAAGTAATAACAAGAAAACCAATTATTCCTTCAGAAGAAGAAATGACAGAGAATAAGAGATCAAAGAGTTCAAAATTAAGAATTTTTGAAAGGCGTTAAAAAATGAATCAGGTAAGAAGAAGTAATTACGGAAGAGAATATGTGGACGGAAATACCGTAAGAAAACTTAATCCGGATAGAGATAGAAGAGTATATGTTGACGGAAAAAGAGTACAGGAAAATGAAAGACAGATAAGAGCAAGAGAATACGCAAAAATAATGAATGCACCATATGTAGCATTCCTTGCAATCGTATCAGCAGTTTGCCTTATAATGTGTGTATGTTACTTAAATATTCAGTCAGACATATCAGAAACAAGAACAAACATAGCAACATTAAAAGGTCAGATTAGTACAGTTCAGTCACAGAATGATGCTTTAAATTACTCAATTAACAGCTACATAGATACTGACAATATTTACAAGATGGCTACAAATAAGTTAGGAATGAAGCAGGCTACAGATGACCAAATCTCCAAGTACAAATTAAGTGATGGAGGTTATACAGTTCAGTATGGGGATATACCTAATAAATAGTTATGAGTGAGAGAAGAGTTAGAAGAAGAAAACCAAGGTTAAAATTTGATAAGCAAATGTACAAAAAGCTAGGAATACTATTTTGGATTGTAGTACTAGCTTTATTTGCATTGTGTACAAGAATAGCTTACCTTAATGTGGCAAAGGGAGATAACTATTCAATAAAAGTTTTAGAACAGCAAAGCTTTACAAGCAAGACCATTCCTTATAAAAGAGGAGACATAAAGGACAGAAATGGCAATGTATTGGCAACAAGCGTTATGGTATACAATCTTATAATAGACTCTAAAGTAGTAATGAGCAATGAAAAATACCTTACGCCAACAGTTAATGCATTAGTAAAGTATTTTGATTTTAATGAAGATGACCTTCGAACAGCAATCAAAGAAAGAAAAAATAACAGCTATTGGGTTGCAAAGAAGAACCTTGAGTATAAGGATATTCAAAAGTTTGAAAGTTATCTTAATTACGAATATGCAGATACAAAAGAAGAGGAAACCACAGTTCAGAATACCAAAGGTATTTGGTTTGAAAAGAAATACAAGAGAATGTATCCGTATAATAATCTGGCATGTTCACTATTAGGTTTTGCAAACAGTGATAATAGTGCCACAATCGGAATTGAAAGCAGCTATAACAGCTTTCTTCAGGGGACAGATGGAAGAGAGTACGGTTATATGGATTCCGATAATAATATGGAAACAGTAATTAAGGATGCAAAAGATGGAGACAATATTGTTTCTTCGATAGATATGAACATTCAGCGTATTGTTCAGAAATCTATAAAGAAATATATGAAAAAATACAGTCCAAAGAGAATTTCAGTTGTTATTGCAAATCCTAACAATGGGGAAATTTTGGCAATGGCAGATGATACTACTTTTGATTTGAATGATCCATATAATTTAGAAGATTATTATACAGAAGCACAGATTTCGTCAATGTCACAAAAGAAACAGTCAGAAAAATTAAACAGCATATGGAATAACTACTGTATAACAGACTCTTACGAACCGGGGTCAACTGCTAAGCCTTTTACAGTGGCGGCAGCTTTTGAGGAAGGAAAAATAAACAGAAAATCAACATTTACCTGTGATGGTCAGGAAAAAGTTGGTGGCTTTACAATTAAATGCCATAAAGTTGACGGGCACGGAACAATAACAGTTAAGGAAGCCATTGCAGAATCATGTAATGACTATATGATGCATATAGGAAAATTACTTGGTGCAAAGAAATTTGTCAAATATCAGGAAAGATTTGGCTTTGGCACAAAGACAGGAATTGATCTTCCAAATGAAACAAGAGGACTGGTATATGGAACAGATATGGGTTCGTCAACACTTGCAACTAACTCATTTGGACAGAACTTTACAGTAAATATGATTCAGATGGTTTCAGGATTTTCATCATTAATTAATGGTGGTTATTACTACGAACCAAGAGTGGTAAAGCAGGTTGTAACATCAGACAATCAGCTTGTAAAGAACTACTCAAAGACTTTGGTTAAGCAGACAATTACAAAAGAAACATCTGATTATATAAAAGAATGTTTAAGATCTGTTGTAACTGATGGTACAGGTTCAACAGCCGCAATAAGTGGATATACAGTCGGTGGTAAAACAGGAACTGCCGAAAAGGTTGATACATCGGGAAAAGGCAAAGGAAGATTAAAGAACCAATATATTTTGTCGTTCTTAGGTTGTGTACCTTGTGAAAATCCACAGGTAGTATGTTATACACTTATGGATACACCTAAAAAAGATCCACAGGCAACAGCTTATAACACGGAATTGTGGACCGACATAATGAAACAGGTTTTACCATACTTAGGTGTTGAAAAAACTGAAAAGATAGAAAAGAAAGCTAAGAAACAGAACCTTGAAACAGAATTTTATTCAGATGGAATAATAGAAGGCGATGATGGTTCATTAGTGAAGAAGAGCAAAGAAGATTAATTAAGTTAATATATTTAAAGTGTAATTGTGGGCAGCTATAAAGAATAAGTTATAATAAATGTCTTTATAGAGGCCCACAAGTGCATACAGTTAAAACAATAAACCGAAAAATGCTTATGATATATATGGCTTTTATAATTTCTATTTGCATTATTGTAATAGGAAAGCTAATATATTTAATGGTATACAAGTCAGAATATTACGGAGCCAAGGCTCTTGAAATTCAGGAAAGAGAAAGAAAGATTAAAGCACCACGTGGAGAGATACTTGATAGAAACGGAAAGGTTATAGCAAGTAACAAGACTGTTTGCACAATATCCGTTATATATAATCAGGTTAAGGAAACTGAAAAGGTTATTGAAATTCTTGCAAAAGAGCTGGAAATGACCGACAAAGAGGTGCGTAAGAAAGTTACAAAAAGAAGTTCAAGGGAAAAAATAAAATCCAATGTGCCTAAAGAAAAAGGCGATGCCATAAGAAATTATAATCTTTCCGGGGTAAAGGTTGACGAAGATTATAAAAGGTATTATCCTTATTCAAGTCTGGCATCTAAAGTTTTGGGTTTTACAGGAGCCGATAATCAAGGTATAATTGGACTTGAAATTAAATATGACAAATACTTAAAGGGAACAGACGGACTGATTCTTACACCAACAGATTCCAGAGGTGTTGAACAGGAGAAGGCTTTGGAACAAAGAGTTGAACCTGTAAGCGGAAACAGTCTGACAACAAGCATAGATGTAAATATTCAAAAGTATTCAGAGCAGATAGCTTATAATGCCTTAAAAGCCAAGCAGGCCAATTATGTATCAATAATTGTAATGAATCCTAACAATGGAGAGATTTTGGCAATGGTTAATGCTCCGGAATTTGATTTGAATAATCCATATAAGTTAATTTATGAAACCGATAATAATATATCGGCTAAAGAAAAGCAGAAGCTGTTAAATAAGATGTGGAGAAATCAGTGCATCAATGACACTTATGAACCAGGTTCAACTTTTAAAGTTGTAACCGCAACAGCAGCTTTGGAAGAAGGAGCCGTAACAATAGACTCAAAGTTTAACTGCCCGGGATTCAAGATAGTAGAGGACAGAAAGATTAGATGCCACAAAATCACAGGTCATGGAAGTGAGGATTTTTTACATGGAACAATGAACTCCTGTAATCCGGTTTTCATAGAGGTTGGCTTAAAAGTAGGAGCAAAGAACTTCTACAAATATCTTGGAAAACTGGGGCTTTTAAATAGAACAGGAATAGATATTCCGGGTGAGGCATCCACAATAATCCACAAGATTCAGAATGTGGGAGAAGTGGAACTTGCCACAATGTCTTTTGGACAGTCTTTTCAGATAACACCAATGCAGTATTTAGTTGCTGCAAGTGCGGTGGTAAATGGTGGAACATTGGTAACACCTCATTTTGCCGTAAAGGCTGAAAATGCTGACAATAAATTAGTTGAAAAGTTTCAATATAAAAGTCAGAGTAATGTTATTTCCAAAAACACATCAGAAACAATGAAGTTTATACTTGAAAAAGTTGTTTCAGAAGGAACCGGAAGTAAAGGGCAGGTTCCCGGTTTTAAGGTTGGTGGAAAAACAGCAACATCACAAAAATTACCAAGAGGTTCAGGCAGATACATAGCTTCATATATGAGTTTTGCTCCGGCAGATAAGCCGAAAGTAATAGCCATGGCTATTATTGATGAACCAAAAGGTATTTATTATGGCGGACAGGTGGCAGCGCCACTTATCAGTCAGTTATACAAAAATATACTTCCTTATTTATTGGAAGGAGAGAAACAAGGAGAATAAAATGAGTACAAGTACAACAATTATTATGGCAATTATTATTTCATTTGCAGTAAGCGTAATATTATGTCCGATAGTAATTCCAATTTTGAAAAAAATGAAATTTGGACAGTATATTAGAGAGGTAGGACCAAAATCTCACCAGAGCAAAACAGGAACACCTACAATGGGTGGAATGATTATATTGGCAGGAGTTATTGTAACATCTTTGATTTTTATGATAGTGGAAAAGAATACTAAGATAGCACCTGTTCTTTTTATGACAGTTGGATTTGGTCTTATTGGTTTTATAGATGATTATATAAAAGTCGTAAAAAAGAGAAATCTTGGACTTACGGAAATACAAAAATTTTCATTGCAGGTTGTTGTAACAGCAGTTTTTTGTGTATATATGATAAAATATATTGGTACATCAACAATAATTCCGTTTACAGGCGGATATGAAATTACAATGCCAACATGGTTATTTGTAATATTCTTATTTATTGCAGTTATTGGAACTGTTAACGGAGCAAACTTTACAGACGGACTTGATGGACTTGCAACAAGCGTAACAATTATTATTGCAGTATTCTTTACAATGGTTTCAATTGGAACCGGGTTAGAACCTATTTCAGCGGCTTTTGTAGGAGCGTTAATGGGATTTTTCTTATATAATGTATATCCGGCAAGAGTATTTATGGGAGATACAGGTTCATTAGCACTGGGTGGATATGTTGCAGCCATTGCATTTGTATTAAAAATGCCTATATTTATTGTTATTGTGGCATTCATTTATTTAATTGAAGTTATTTCAGTTATGATGCAGGTAACATGGTTTAAATATACAAAGAAAAAATACGGAGAGGGAAGAAGAATATTTAAGATGGCACCTCTTCATCATCACTTCCAGGAAAGTGGTTACACAGAAACACAGGTTGTTGCAGCATTTGCTGTTGTAACAGCAATATTGTGTTTAATTGGATATTTAGGATTATAAAAGAAAGGTCGAACAAGTCATGGATTGGAAAACACAAAAGGTTTTAGTTGCAGGTTCAGGAAAAAGCGGAATAGGAGCAACTGATTTATTAAAGAAAGTTGGAGCAGAAGTTATTATTTATGATGGTAACGATAAGCTTAAAGAAGAGGATGTTTTAAACAAACTTGAAAATAAAGAAGACGTAAAAGTTATTTTAGGAGAACTTGAAGATAGCGTTATTAATGAAATAGATATGATGGTTTTAAGCCCGGGAATAGCTATTGATGCACCTTTTGTTTTAAGAGTAAAAGAGGCAGGAGTTCCAATTTGGGGTGAAATTGAACTTGCTTATGTAATTGGAAAAGGAAAGCTTGCAGCAATTACAGGAACTAACGGAAAGACAACTACAACAGCTTTAGTTGGCGAGATTATGGCTAATTATTATGATAAGGTTGATGTTGTTGGAAACATTGGAAATCCATATACAACAACAGCATTTGATTCAACTGATGATACAGTTACAGTTGCCGAAATCAGTAGCTTCCAGTTAGAAACAATACATACATTTAAGCCTGATGTAAGTGCTGTTTTAAATATTACACCTGATCATCTTAACAGACATTATACAATGGAATGTTATACAGATGTAAAAATGAGTATTGCAAAGAATCAGGACAGCAATCAGCCTATAGTTTTAAATTATGAAGATCCTATTTTGAGAGAATATGCAGGAAAACTTACTAACAGAATTATTTGGTTTAGCAGTAAGCAGAAAGTTAATCCTGGTGTTTATCTTGAAGGAAAGAACATAATTTATGCAGATGGAAAAAAAGAAACATTTGTAACAACAACAGAAGATACTACACTTGTTGGAATTCATAATGTTGAAAATATTATGGCAGCAATTGCTATTTCTATTAATATGGATGTACCTGTTGATATTATAAGAGAAACAATTAGAAAGTTTAAGGCTGTACCACATAGAATAGAATATGTGGAAACAATAAATGATGTAATTTATTATAATGACTCAAAGGGTACAAACACAGATGCGTCAATTAAGGCTATTGAAGCTATGTCAAGACCTACAATTCTTATTGCAGGAGGATATGACAAGAGGGTTTCATTTGATGATTGGGCAGAAGCTTTTGGAGATAAGGTTAAGTGCCTTGTTTTACTTGGTCAAACGGCAGAACAGATTGCGGATACAGTTAAAAAACACGGATTTACTAACATTATATTTACTGAATCACTTAAAGAAGCAGTTGATGAATGTGCTAAGAATGCAAAACCGGGAGATGCAGTATTATTGTCACCTGCATGTGCAAGCTGGGGAATGTTTGACAATTATGAACAGCGTGGAGATATGTTCAAGGAATATGTAAGAGCAATGTGTGAAAAATAATGAATTTAGAAGATATCCTGACATAAAAAGAAAGGAGATTTTGCTGTGGCAACAATGGAAGAATTGGAAACAACAAAAACTGAACCTGAAAAAAAGCCGGTAAGAAGAGCAAGAGGTTATTTTGATTATAGCCTGTTGTTTGTATGGATTTTTATTATGCTGTTGGGATATGTTTTACTTTATAGCGCAAGCTCGTATGTGGCATTAACTTCTTATGGAAACTCATTTCATTTTCTGAGAAAACAGGTATTTTCCACAGCCGTAGGTTTACTTCCAATGGGATTTTGTACAATTATAGATTACAGACGTTGGAGGAACTTCGCAAAATACGCATATATTGGCTCATTGATTACAGTATTTTTGGTTTTGTCACCTATTGGAATTGAAAATCATGGCGCCAAAAGATGGGTAGGTGTTGGGCCGTTACAGTTCCAGCCGGCAGAAGTAGTCAAAATTGGAGTTATTCTTATGACTGCATATATGCTTTCTAAATGTGGCGCTCATGCTCTTAGAAATGTGAGAATATGTTATCAGATTTATGCACCTGCAATTATAGGCGGTGTTTTGATTGTGGGAATAACTTCTAACCTAAGTTCTGCAATTATTATTTTTGGCATCGGAGCTATAATGATAATTATTGCCGGAGCAGATAAGAAGTTTGCTTTATCCCTTGTGGCACTTGGAGGACTTTTCCTTATGATTATTCTGATTGCGGGAGCCGCGATGGGAAAAGGCTTTAGATTTTCCCGTATTATGGTATGGCTTAATCCTGAAGAATATGCAGATTCCGGCGGATATCAGGTAATGCAGGGCTTGTATGCCATAGGTTCAGGTGGACTTTTTGGAAAGGGACTTGGAAATAGTGCACAGAAGCTTGGATTTGTTCCGGAAGCAACTAACGATATGATTTTTTCAATTATATGTGAAGAGTTAGGAATTTTTGGAGCGATATGTATAATTCTTCTGTTTATATTTATGATTAGAAGAATGAGAGTGGTAGCGTGTAATGCACCTAACCTTTTCGGTTCAATGATTGTAATTGGGGTTATGGCTCAGATTTCAATGCAGGTAGTTTTAAACATTGCAGTTGTAACAAACAGTATGCCTAACACAGGTGTGTCATTGCCGTTTATAAGTTACGGAGGTACGTCCCTTGTATTTCTGATGGCAGAAATGGGATTGGTTTTTTCGGTTTCAAAAAGTGTAAAGAAAATCCGATAATATAAAAAATGTATTATCAAAGGAGAAACTATATGAAAAGAAAAAAGAAGAGAAAACTGAAAAAAAGTGTTAAAAAACTTCTAATATTGATTCCGATTATAGCGGTGATAGCTATCGTATGTGTTTATGGCTTTGCATTAAAAGATGTAAGCTATTCTTCTGATTTACAACAATATTCGGCAGAAGAAGTAAAGGCATATCTTAATGCAAAAAAAATAGATAATACACTTTTGTTTTGGATAAAAAACAAAATAGGAAAAAGTGAAAACATTGACTTGTTTGAAGAATACACCGTAAAAATGCAAAATCCAATGAAAGTTAAAATAATTTCTTACGAAAAGAAACTAAAAGGATACATTAAGATATATAATAGCTTCTATCAGGTTGACGAAGATGGAAAAGTTCTAAAGATAACAGCCGTAAAACCTAAAGACATTCCCATAATAACAGGTTTGGATATTAAGAAAGCTTCAATGTACAATGTACTTGAAACTGGAAACAAAGGTGACATACCGGCACTTACTAATATGTTTAAGGAATTAGATGCATATAAGTTAAAGCCTAAGAAAATAGACATTAACAGGAACTGCGAAATAACAATGTATATCAAAGACCTTAAAGTTCAATTGGGAAAAAATAACAATCTTGATAAAAAATTGAGCGACTTTAATGATTTGTATAAGAATGCTTCCAAATATAAGGGAACACTTAATATGAAATGGGTTAGTACAGATGGAAGTTATACACTGAAAAAAGAGCAGGAAACTACAAAATCTAAAAATACTAAAACAAAAAATAACAAAAAATAAAAATTTACTGTTGATATTTTTCTCAAAGAATTATATTATATTACTATATGTAAATAAGTAATACTATATCTCAGTATGAAAATATGTAAAATAAATTAAGAAAGAATATGGACAAAGGAGGATAAAACCTTGTTAGAGATTACTACAAACGAAAGTGAAGCAGTTGCAAAGATTATAGTTGTAGGTGTAGGCGGAGCAGGAAATAATGCCGTTAATAGAATGATAGATGAGAATATCGGAGGAGTTGAATTTATTTCAGTTAACTCAGATGCTCAGGTGCTTAAGAGAAGTAAAGCACCATCAACATTACAGATTGGTGAAAAGATTACTAAAGGTCTTGGAGCAGGAGCTAAGCCTGAAGTTGGTGAAGCTGCAGCAGAAGAGAACGTAGAAGAAATCGCACAGTTATTAAAGGGTGCTGACATGGTATTCGTAACTTGCGGTATGGGAGGCGGAACAGGAACAGGTGCAGCTCCTGTAGTAGCACGTGTTGCTAAGGAACAGGGAGCTCTTACAGTAGGTGTTGTTACTAAGCCTTTCAGATTTGAAGCAAAGACACGTATGAACAATGCCATTTCAGGTATTGAAAGATTAAAGGAAAACGTAGATACACTTATTGTAATTCCAAACGATAAGTTACTTGAAATCGTAGATAAGAGAACAACTATGCCGGAAGCTTTAAAGAAGGCTGATGAAGTTTTACAGCAGTCAGTTCAGGGTATTACAGACTTAATTAACGTACCGGCATTAATTAACCTTGACTTTGCTGACGTTCAGACAGTAATGAGAGATGCAGGAATCGCTCATATTGGTATTGGTGAAGCAAGCGGTGACGAGAAGGCAGCAGAAGCAGTTCAGCAGGCTGTTACATCTCCACTTCTTGAAACAACAATTAACGGAGCTAAGAACGTTATCATTAACATTACAGGTGATGTAAGCTTATTTGAAGCTAATGAAGCAGCAAGCTATGTACAGGAACTTGCAGGTGAAGATGCAAATATTATCTTCGGTGTTAGATATGAGGATACATATCCTGATGAATGTTCTATTACAGTTATGGCTACAGGTATAGGTGAACCTGCTACAGAAAAGACTTCATTCTCAACAAAGATGAAGACAAACCCATTTGCATCAACAGTAGCAAAGCCTAAAACATCAACAACACCAATGACTGACTACACAAGAAATGTAGCAACAACACCTCATGGTACAGTTGAAGAAAGACCTATTAAGATTCCTGAATTTTTACAGAAAAAGTAATAGGCTGTCGAACAATTTTGAAGTATTCTAAACATACTTCGACGGACTTTTTATAACAGAATAACTATAATAAAATCCATAAGGAGTAAGCAATGGAACAAGACATTTATTTAGATGTTTATTTCAGCTTTAATTTCCTTATGGATTTTTTTGTGCTTTTTTTGACAGGAATAATTATAAAAAACAACAAAAAAATATATAGAACCATTGTATCGGCCATAATTGGGGCAACATATGCAACAATAGTTATGATTACGGAAGGCATGGAAATATATCAAAAAAGTATAGTAATATTTCAAAAAGGCATAGGGGAAGACCTTACAAAACCGTTAAAAATAGTTTTAACTTTTGTTGTGATAGTTTATGTTATGGAGTTAATTGCATATGGAAAATACAATGCAGTTACAATGATAAGAAACATGATTATTATATACATAATTACCTTTATTTTAAGCGGTGCTGTCAATGCATACTACTGGGAAAACAGGGTAGATGGTATAAATGTAACAAAAACTATTTTGCTTGTGTTTTTTATAGAAATATTTTTAGTTGTTTTGGTTAAAAGAAGTCAGAAAGATGTATCAATTACATCTCTTTATCAGGTAACATTATTGGTTGATGGAAACAGAATTAATGTAATAGGTCTGGCAGACACGGGGAACAGTCTTACGGAACCCATAACAGGAAAACCGGTGTCAATTATACAGGCAGAAGAATTGAAAAAGATTCCGGATAAAATTTTGCTTGTACCTTATAATTCTGTTGGAAAAGAGAGAGGACTAATGAGGGCTTTTGTGGCAGACAATATGATTGTAAATGGCAGAACGGTGGAAAAGCCCATAATAGGAATCCATAAAGGAAGTTTTGGTGGAAATAACCGGTATCAGTTAATATTGCATCCTAAAATATTAAAAGGGGAGTAAGGTATGTTAATTAATCGTGAAATGAAAACAAATGAAATGAAATTTTCCTTTTTGCAGGGAATGATTATAAAAAGGGAGGGTGGAATACATTATATAGGAGGTAATGATATTCTTCCTGCACCACTTAGCACGGACAGAGAGGGAGAGTGCATAAAGAATTTAATAGAAAACAATGATGAGGAAGCCAAGTCTATGCTTATTGAACATAATCTAAGACTTGTAGTGTACATAGCAAAGAAATTCGACAATACAGGAGTTGGAGTGGAAGATTTAATCTCCATAGGTACAATAGGTTTGATTAAGGGAATAAACACTTTTAAGCCGGACAAAAACATAAAACTTGCAACTTATGCTTCAAGATGTATTGAAAATGAAATATTAATGTATTTACGAAAAAACAACAAAACAAAGCTTGAAGTATCAATTGATGAGCCTTTAAATGTGGACTGGGACGGCAATGAATTACTGCTTTCAGATATTTTGGGAACAGACGAAGATGTGATTTCTAAAGGGATTGAAAGTGAAGTGGAAAAGAAACTTTTATACAAAGCCATAGAAAAGCTAAACCATAGGGAAAAAGTCATAGTTGAAATGCGTTATGGGTTAAACAACAAAGATGGGGAAGAAATGACACAAAAAGAAGTTGCAGACTCCCTAGGTATATCTCAATCATATATTTCACGACTTGAAAAGAAAATAATAAAACGTTTGAAAAGAGAAATTTTAAAATTCGAATAGAAGTTTTTGAATAAAGAGCCATATTTTAGGCAATTATAAAAGATAGATATAAATATAATTATTAGATTTTTGAAAAGTGGATTATTTTTAAAAATGAAAATAATTGGGTTTTTAATAAAAAATAAATATCTATAGATTTGTAATTGCGGGGGAATATATGGCTCTTTTTAAAGTAGAAATATGCGGAGTAAATACATCAAAATTACCTTTGTTAACAGAGGACGAGAAGAAGGAATTATTTAAAGAAATAAAGAAAGGAAATGAAGTTGCGAGAGAAAAATATATAAGAGGAAATTTAAGACTGGTTTTAAGCATTTTGCAAAGATTTTCTAATAGCAATGAGAATGTGGATGACCTGTTCCAGATAGGCTGCATAGGTTTGATTAAGGCAGTAGACAATTTTGACGATACATTAAATGTGAAATTTTCTACTTATGCCGTGCCGATGATTTCGGGCGAATTAAAAAGATATTTAAGAGATAATGCAGCAATCAGGGTAAGTCGTTCCATAAAGGACATTGCCTACAAAGCAATATATTGTAAAGAAAATATAATAAAAACTACTCACAGGGAGCCTACTGTGGTAGAAATTGCAAAAGAGATAGGAGTGGAACCTGAAGATGTGGTGTATGCCCTTGACGCAATCCAAAGCCCGGTGTCTCTATATGATCCTGTATACGATCAGGGTGGGGATACCTTATATGTAATGGACCAGATAAGTGACAAAAAGAATAAAGAAGAAAAATGGGTAGAGAATATAGTTTTAAATGAGGCATTAAAAGGTTTAAGTGAAAGAGAACGAAAAATAATAGATATGAGATTCTTTAATGGAAAAACACAAATGGAAATAGCAGATGAAATTGGCATAAGCCAGGCACAGGTTAGCAGACTTGAAAAGAATGCACTGAAGGCAATGAAGAAATATATGGAGTAATAAAATCAGGAACCAATTATAAGAATCTGTATATACTAAAGAAAAGGGTGAAATTGTTCAATCATAATGCGTATAGAAGAATTGAAACAAAAAGAAGTTATAAATACTTGCAACTGCAAAATATTAGGTTGTGCAGATGACATAGAGTTTGATATTTGTACAGGCTGTATTGAGGCAATAATAGTTCCGGGACCGGGAAAATGGTGTGGTCTTGTGTGCAGTGATTTTGAATATGTAATTCCATTTAAATGTATTGTTCAGGTGGGACCTGACATAATTCTTGTAAAAGTTGATGAAAAAGAAGTGAGAAACAAAATAAAAGTGTAAATTTCTTGACCTATGGATAAAAGTTCCATATAATCTAGTAGTAAAAACATTTTAGTTAGAAGAATGTAATAGTTAAAAAGAAAATATGTAAAAACTTATAAGAACTAACAAGTACGGAGGATTGAAATGAAGTGTCCATATTGTGGAACAGATGATACAAAAGTTATAGACTCAAGACCGGCGGAAGAGAACAATGCCATTAGAAGAAGACGTCAGTGCGAGAAATGCAACAAGCGTTTTACAACATATGAAAAAGTAGAAACAATACCTTTAATAGTAATCAAAAAAGAAAACATAAGAGAGCCATATGACAGAGGAAAAATAGAGGCAGGAATACTTCGCTCATGCCATAAAAGACCGGTATCATATGACCAGATAGTGCAGGCTGTGGAAGATGTTGAAAATACTATTTTTAACATGGAAAAGAAAGAAATTCCAAGTCAGGTTATTGGCGAGATTGTAATGGAGAGACTAAAACAGCTTGATCAGGTAGCCTATGTGCGTTTTGCATCTGTATATAGGGAATTTAAGGACGTAAATACCTTTATGGATGAATTGAAAAAATTACTAAAATAAAACTTAAGGAGACAAAATGCTGGAAAGATTTTACCCAAATGAGTACCTGGATTCAGTTTATGATATTGATTTTGAAATGTATTACAAACAGGGAATCAGAGGAATAATCTCAGACATAGACAACACATTGGTTCCTCACGGAGCACCTGCCACAGAAGAAATAGTGGCATTGTTTGACAAAATACATAAATTAGGAATAGATACATGTCTTATATCAAATAATCAAGAGCCAAGAGTTGAGCCATTTGCATATGCAGTGAAGTCAAAATACATATTTGATGCTCATAAGCCAAGCACAAAAAACTACAGGAAAGCAATGGAACTTATGGGAACAACACCTAAGAATACGCTATTTTTAGGCGATCAAATCTTCACAGACATATGGGGAGCCAATAGAGCAGGAGTGCAAACAGTAATGCTCAAAAAAATAGACAAAAAAGAAGAAATACAGATAGTCTTAAAACGAATCCCGGAAAAATTTGTTTTGTGGAGATGGCGAAAGAAACTTCAAAAAACACAGTAAAAACTTGGAAATAGTATATAAAAAAGAACAACCAACTCTAAAGAAAGTGCTCAGAAGCCGTCGGCCCTTAGAAGATGGGGCAGTGTAGCTGTCACAGATTCTTAGTACAACTACGAGCTGAGGGCAGCGGTAGCGTGCTTTCGTTGAGCTGGTTGTTATTTTTTGAAAAACTTTTAATAAGTTTTTATTGCACTAATCAAAGTACTTTGCTTTGATTTCTTCAGTAGGCATTTCCTTGCCTGTCCAAAGAAAGAATGCTTCTGCACCTTGGTAGAGTAACATATATAATCCGTTGAATACTGAACAGCCTTTTTCTTTTGCCATCTTGTATAGTTTTGTTTCTAAAGGATTATAGATTATGTCTGAAACTATTAATTCAGGTCTTAAGATTGAAGAATCCTTTACTAGGCATCCGTCTGTATTTGGTGCCATTCCGATTGGTGTGGCATTTGTAAGAATATCGCTTGAAAAAACTGATTCACCAATTGAATCGTCGTTCATTTCAATTAAGTTTACTTTACAGTCTGTGTTGTCGTTGATGTCGCTTACAAGTTTTTCTGCTTTGCTCCAGAAGTTATCTTTTATGCTTAAAACATCAATTTCACGGGCACCGTCTAAAGCTGCCTGAACACAAATAGATGAAGCAGCACCGCCTGAACCTAAAAGTGTCATTTTTTTGCCAACAATATTGTGACCGCAATCCTGAAGTGAACGGATATAGCCTGTTCCGTCAGTGTTGTGACCGACGAATTTGCCATTATCATTTACAACAGTGTTAACTGCGCCGATTATTTTTGCGGCAGGTGATAATTCATCAACTAATTTGCTCATTAATGTTTTGTCAGGCATAGTGCAGTTAAAACCTGCAACATTTAATTTCTTAAGACCTTCAAAAGCAACCTGAAGATTATTTTCAGGTACATCAAAACATAAATAAACGTAATCAAGACCTAAAAGTCTATATGCCTCGTTATGCATTAAAGGAGATTTGCTGTGTGAAACAGGGCTTCCGAGAAGTCCGGTAAGTCTAGTATGTCCTGTAATTTCTGATATACAACCCATAATTGTATCCGCCTTTCCTAATATGTAAAAATAAAGCCGACACGTAAAAAAAGTCGACATTTTGATTATACGGATTGTGTTTCGTTTTTCACTTTCACAACCTACTGTAATCATATCTGTTTAAATAATACAACACAAATATAATATGGTCAAAATTTTTTGAAATAACAAGGAAAGATTTCTCAATAAAACAAATTAGCCAAGGCCTTAAGGTTGACTTAGAACTTTTGCTAATTTATACTTTGTATATGCGAAAAAGGGAGGACTTTGTACCAATGAAGACTTTAGAGTGTAGAGGAATCACATTAAGTGATAAGCAAACTAAGATTTGCGTTCCGATAACAGGAACTGATTTAGAAGAAATAAAAGAACAGGCAGAGAAGATTGCTAATATGAATCCTGACGTTGTGGAATGGAGAGCAGATTTCTATGATGTAAAGGACAATGACGAAACTGAGTTTGAACAGTGCCTTAAGGCTATCAATGATAATCTAAAAAACATCCCAATTATTTATACATATAGAACATCAAATGAAGGTGGAGAAAAGAGTATTGATATTGATGATTATTGCAGACTTTGCAAGTATGTTTCAGAAATATCTGAGAAATACAATGTGGCAATGATTGATGTGGAGTTATATGAAAATAAAGACCGGAAGGACATTTGCAAGTTGCTTTTAGATATTAAAAGCAACGGAGTTAAGGTTATTGGTTCTAATCATCATTTTGAGGGCACACCATCAGAAAAAGATATATTCAATGTATTGAAAACAATGGAAGAAGCAGGGGCAGATATTTGCAAGATTGCAGTAATGCCTAAAGAAAAAGTTGATGTTAAAACATTAATAAATGCTTCAAAGAAAGCTAATAAAGAATTAAATGCGCCGATTATAACAATGTCAATGGGAGAGCTTGGAGCGGTAACAAGAATTTGTACAAGAATGACAGGATCAGTCGTTACATTTGGGGCAGGAGTTAATGCATCTGCACCGGGACAGCCACCATGTGAAATGGTTAGATTCCTTTTGAAAGCTTCAGAAAGTGGAAAGATAGATTGCAACGTGGCTTTAATAGGTTTTATGGGAACAGGAAAAACAACAATATCCAATGCCTTATCAAGAATAACAGGTTTTAAGGAAGTAGATGTGGATCAGTATATTGTTGAAAAAGAAGGCATGGCAATAAAAGATATTTTTGCAGAAAATGGCGAGCAATATTTTAGAGATTTGGAAACTCAGGCTTTAAGAGATTTACAGGAAGAAAAAGAAACAATTATTTCCTGCGGCGGAGGAGCTGTTTTAAGAGATGAAAATGTGGAAATACTAAATACTGGAAGTGTTATTGTACAACTTAAGGCTACACCTGAAACAGTATTTGAAAGAGTAAAAGACCATACACACAGACCTATTTTAAATAATGACATGAGTGTAAGACACATTACTGAATTAATGAATCAGAGAGAACCAAGATATAATTCAGTTGCGGACATACAGGTTAATGTTGATAAGGGAGACAGGGTAGAAACCTGTTATTACATACTTAAAGAACTTGAAAAAAAAGGTCATTTTAGTGTAGAATAAAAAGTGGTTGAAATAAATATAAATATAATTTATAATATTTTTTAGCGTGACTTAGTCACAGACGAACTTTAGGAGGAATAATTATGGTAACAGCAGGCGATTTCAAGAATGGTATTACTATTGAATATGATGGAAAGATTTGTCAGATTATTGAATTCCAGCATGTTAAACCGGGAAAAGGCGCAGCGTTCGTTAGAACAAAATTAAAAGATATCAAGAGTGGCGGTGTTGTAGAAACAACATTCAGACCAACAGAAAAATTCGAAAATGCACATATCGATAGAAAGGATATGCAGTATTTATATAACGACGGTGATTTATACTACTTTATGGATGGTGAGACATATGACCAGATAGCAGTAAGTGCTGAAAAGGTAGGCGATTCACTTAAGTTTGTAAAAGAGAATGAAACAGTTAAGATTTGTTCATGTAAGGGTGATATTTTTGCAATTGAACCACCTATTACAGTTGAACTTCAGATTACAGAAACAGAACCTGGATTCAAGGGTAACACAGCAACTAATGCTACTAAGCCTGCAGTTGTTGAAACAGGAGCAACAGTATATGTTCCATTGTTTGTTGAACAGGGTGAAACAATTGTTATTGATACACGTACAGGAGAATATTCAAAGCGTGTTTAATGCATAGTAAGCTGATAAAAAGCTGCGCTGATGCGCAGCTTTTTATATAATATAGAATCTTTTTACAAAAATGCAAAAGTGGAAAGAAATTCTTTTTTTATATTATTTTGTTAAAAAATTAACAAAATAAAAGGAATATAAGGAGGATGGACATATGAATATAGTTATTTTAGATGCCAACACACTAACATTAGATAACGACATTGATTTTTCAGTGTTTAACCAGTATGGGGATGTAACGATATATCAGTCAAGCACTGATGAAGAAGTAGGGGAAAGAATTAAAGATGCAGAAGTTGTTTTGTGTAACAAGACAGTTTTGAACGCAGACAAGTTAAGTAAGGCGCCTAATTTAAAATATATCGGATTATTCGCAACAGGATATAACAATATTGACATTGATTATACAAGAGCTCATAGCATAACTGTATGTAATGCAGGCGATTATTCAACAGAAGCAGTTGCCCAGCATGTATTTGCATTTATTTTGCATGAATATAACACAGTAGACAAGTATAATACATTCGTTAAGAATGAAGGTTGGGTTAATGCTGAAACATTTTCTCCATTCTTTGCCATGAGAGAATTACAGGGGAAGACTATTGGGGTTATCGGTTATGGATCAATCGGAAGAAAAGTTGCCGACGTAGCAAGAGTTTTTGGAATGAAGGTTATGGCGTATAGTAGAAGTCAGGAAAAGAAAGATCCTAACTTTAGAATATTAGAATATGCATCAATTGATGATATTCTTGCTAATTCAGATATTGTAACAATGCACTGTCCTCTTAATGAAGATTCAAAATATATGTGCAATAAAGAGTTCTTTAAGAAAATGAAAAAAGATGCCTTATTCATTAACACATCACGAGGAAACGTAGTAGATGAAGAAGCTTTGGCTTGGGCACTTAACAATGACATTATTGCTCATGCAGCAGTAGACGTAGTTTCAAAAGAACCTATGGAAAAGGATAATGTATTACTTAAGGCTAAGAACATTATTATTACACCACACATTGCGTGGGCTCCAATCGAGGCTAGAACACGACTTATTAAAATTGTTTCAAAAAATTTGCAAAAATGGGTTGCAGGAACCCCTATAAATGTTATAGAATAGCATTACGAAAGGTGTTTAGAACGGATTAATGTTAATCTAATCTAAAAAAGTGGTGGGAACAGTGATTGAAATTATTATGTTCTCAGCAGATTAATTTTTTTAAGGAGGAACAGTCATGAGAAGATTGACAAAGAAGATTGCAGCATCTGCTTTAGCACTTTCTCTCGTATTTACTATGGGAACACAGTGTTTTGCTGCAAACTGGGGTAGCTATTTCGGAGGCTCACAAGGATGGTCTGAAGGAGCTGAAGGAACTTTAACATCTAACACAGATAAGGCTTGGACAGCACAGATGGCATCTATCGGATACGGTGGAGCTTGGGGTGCTCAGGTTTATAAGAACGGAATCAGTGTTAAGAAGGGACAGCAGTATAAACTTTCATTTGATGCACAGTCATCAACATGTGATAAGTGGGTATACATTAAGGTTTCAACAGATGAAACATTAGCTTTCTCAGATTGGGTTCAGTTAAAGAAAGGTAGCACAACTAAGTATTCAACAACATTTACAGCTAAGGCTAATGCTAAATCAGTATACTTCGGTATTGGTGGAGAATTTGGTGACAGACAGGGCGTTGACACAGATAAGGATGCAGCAATCAGATATGGTGTATTCACATCAACAAAGGGTGCTCTTTCACAGCTTACAGATGTTGATCCAACATTCTCAACAACAGTTAAACTTACTAATTTCTATTTAGGAGCTGCTAAGCCGGCTAGGGTTAGCTTAAAGAGTGTTAAGGCTGCTAAAAAGGGTAAAGTTAAAGTTAAATATAAGAAAGTTTCAGGAGCAGCAGGATATCAGATTCAGTACTCATTAAAGAGCAACATGAAGTCAGCTAAGAGCAAAACAACAACAAAGGCTACTTACACAATTTCAAAACTTAAAAAAGGTAAAAAATATTATGTAAGAGTTAGAGCTTACAACAAAGGTAAGAAAGCTTACGGCGATTGGAGCAAGAAGAAAGCTGTTAAAGTTAAATAATAAAGAATAATTTTGTTATCCCTCATATCCTTTGATATGAGGGGTTTCTTTTAATCAATCAAAAAACGTTTCTAAGTAGAAAGTCGTTATAAGTCGAACGATTTTTTACATATTTGGTATTTTTTTACATATAATAGTAATGATAAAAAAATAATAAACCAAAGTATGGTAAAGGGGGAAATACAATGATTGACAAAGTTATTGAAAACAACAGAGTAAGTATTATAGGAGAGATAGTTTCTGAGTTTAAATTCAGTCATGAAGTTTTTGGCGAAGGTTTCTACACAGTTGACGTGTCGGTGGACAGATTAAGTGAATTAACAGATGTAATTCCGTTAATGGTGTCAGAAAGACTTGTTGATGTTAGTGAAGACTATCAGGGAAGGCTTGTTGAAGTATCAGGTCAGTTCAGATCTTATAATCGTCATGAAGGAGCAAAAAACAAGTTAGTTCTATCGATTTTTGTAAGGGAATGGGAAGAAGTAGAAGAAAACCTGGAATCAGGCAAAACTAATCAGATATTCTTAGATGGTTATATCTGCAAAGCACCTATTTATAGAAAAACACCTCTTGGAAGAGAAATAGCAGATTTATTAGTTGCAGTTAATCGACCTTATGGCAAGTCAGATTACATACCTTGTATTGCATGGGGACGAAATGCAAGATATGCATCAACTTTTGAAGTAGGTGGTCATATTCAAATCTGGGGAAGAGTACAGAGCCGTGAATATGTGAAAAAGATAAATGAAGAGGAAAGCGAAAAGCATGTTGCTTACGAAGTTTCTGTAAGCAAACTTGAATATATTGATGAATAAAATATAATACTGAAGAGTTAAAAAAAGGTTGTTTTTGGATTAAATTTCGAAAACAACTTTTTTCTATGTTTGTGAATAATAAATAAAAACGTTTTGACTTTTACATATGTATGAAGTAATATTGTATAAAAAGGTGATATTCAAAAGGAGGAAATATGAAAAAGAGTATTAAAAAAATTATCTCTTTAGTTATTGCTATGGCACTGACAATTAGTGGAATTACATATTCAACTGTAGCAAAAGCTGACGAAAGCAAAGGCTCATGGAAAACTGACGCAGTTAAGGTTCCGAGTGAAGGACAACTTGTTGGAGCAGGATATATTGATGTTGAATTCGATAATTCAATGGAAGGATACACATACACTGTATATCTTGATGGTAAGCCTGTTTATTGGAATGGCAATGATATTGTAAGAGAAGAATTGGGTGAGAAAAAGACAGATGATTCTGTTACAAAGACATTTACTTCAAGTGATGAAGGAAAAACAGAAGTTTATGCAACAACAGTAAGTAAACATGAAATCACTGTAAAAGCTAAGAAAGATAATGTTGAATTAACATCTGTAAGAAATTTTTATGTTTCAAAGAAAGGACTTGCTTTAGGCGGAGACATGAGCGATAAGATTAAGTTAAGTAAGCTTAACTGTTCATGGTACTATAACTGGTCAACAGAAGCTTTTAATACAACATTAGATGAGGGTGTTCAGCACATTCCTATGATGTGGGGAAGCAGTGATGATAACAAAGAAGCAATGAAGAACTTGGTAACAACATCTAACTATATTTTAGGATTTAATGAACCTGATATTGAAACACAGGCTAATATTGAATTCTTTGAGGCTTCAAGTGTGTGGGATGAATATATTAAACCACTTAATATGAGAAAAGTTTCGCCTGCACCTGCAGCTCCGGGTGGAGACTCAGTTTGGCTTAAAAGATTTATGAAGGGCGATTATATTTGTAAGAATCCATGGGATGGAAGCTGGGGATTGTTCTATGACTACGAAGATGAAGCTACAAAAAAATTTGTTGAAGGAGAATCAGACAGTGTTGATTCTGTAGTGTTGCACTATTATAGAAACACAATTAACTTGAAAGGATTGCTTGATGCAGTGGAAACACTTTGGAATTCATATCATAAACCTATTTGGATAACAGAAATGTCATTATTTGGTGTCAAAGGAACAAGAAGTGACTTTAGTTATGAGCTACCAGAAAAGAGAGCTGAAATTCAAAAATATCTTGAAGATGCAATGGAAGCATTAGATGTAAATCCACATGTAGAAAGATATTGCTGGTTCCCATATGATATTGATAGTACAAATGACATAGATTCTTTTAATGGTTCTGGTGGAACAGCAATGTTTGACTATTCATCAGGTGCATATACTGAACTTGGAAGAATGTATTCATCAAAGGGAAATCCGGAAGGGTATAATGCACAAACAATTTCAGATAATGAAATGTTTGTATATGTTCCGGAAACAACAACACAGGCACCTACAACAGCGGAAACAACAACACAAGCACCAACAATACAGACACCTACAACAAAAAAGCAGGAAGAAACAACAACAAAGGCTGAGACTTTAAAGCAGGTAAAAGTGACAGGTGCAAAAAACATTAAAAAGAAATCTGTAAAAGTTACTTGGAAGAAAGTTGCCAAAGCGAAATCTTATCAGATTCAGTATGCAATGAACAATAAGTTTACAAAGAAAGCAAAGATTAAGAAAACAAAGAAATTAACTTATACAGTTAAAAAATTACAGAAAAATAAAAAGTATTACTTTAGAGTCAGAGCTGTTTCGAATGGTATTAACGGAAAATGGTCAAAGACAAAGAAAGTAAAAATTAAGAAATAAACTGATTAATATAGTGATGAAGAGAGTTGATTAAAAATTGGCTCTCTTTTTTTACTTAATTTATTTAACAGGATAAATTAAATGAAAGTAATTGTAAAATTTGATACAAAAAGTAAGAATAATATAATATATTTACAATATTGGTGAAAAATACTTTTAAACAGTTGTAAAAACAGGTAAAACTAATAAACAATATATCTAAAAATGTTTCATCGTAAAACAAATTATGCAATATTACACATTTTATGACAAATAAAAACAGTTTTATTCGTTAAAATTAACATTAAATGGTTGAGAAATAAAAACGTTTATGATATAATGACGTTAATTGAAATGAGAGTGAAAGATTTCAAGTGTAAATTTAAGTTTTATTTAAAGGAGGAATTGAAAAGATGAGAAAAGTTTTCAATAAGGCATTAGCAGGTGTAACATCAGCAACTTTAATTGCAACACTTGCATTAGGAGTTAACTTCACAAGCACAGTTAAAGCAGATGAAGCAAAATCAGTAGACACAGTATGGTCATTTACACAGGGTGGACAGTATAATCCAGATGAACCAGCCAATACTGGATATATTAAATCAGTAAGCGTTGGTAACGAAACATTAGCTAATTGGGAAAGAGGCAAGAAAACAAAGCAGACACAGACAGCAAGCAAAGCATCAACTGAATTCACATTAAACATTGAAAATACAGGTTGGGATGCACAGTGGTCAGATGTAACTGGATATCCAACAAATCGTATTAATCCATGGGCTGTAGAAGCATCAAACACTATTGAAGCTAAGGCAGGACATATTTACAAAGTATCATTTAAGGCTAAAGCATCAAAGAAGAAATATGGATATGTAGCCTTTGGAACAGATATTGTAACTGATCAAGCAACAGGTGCAACATTAACACCATATGACCAGGCACCAATTGAAATGAGTGATGATGCATCAAATCAGATTATCACATTAGGAACAACAGAAAAGAAATTTACATTTACATTTACTAACTGGGTATCAGCTAAGAATATTAAAACTAGCATTATGTTAGGAGCTTTCGATGCACAGTATGATTATGCAGGTGAAGATGTTTCAAGTATTATTACAGAAGTTGAAAATAACTGGAATGGTACAGTTGTTGTAAGTGATTTCACAATTACAGATGAAGGATTAAATAAGGAATTTGTTGTAGAACCACCTAAGCCAACACAGCCATCACAGCCATCACAGCCATCACAGCCAGCAGTTACTCCTGGAAACAATAATGGTGGAAATAATCAGCCAGCTGTAACTAAGCCAGCAGCTAAAAAACTTGCAAGAGTAGCTAAAGTTAAGGCTAAGAATAACAAGGCTAAAACAGTTAAGGTTACTTGGAGAAAAGTAGCAAACGCTAAGAAGTACGAAGTTAAGGTTGGAAATAAAACTTACACAGCAAAGAAAGCTACTTTAACAGTTAAGAAGTTAAAGAAGGGCAAGACATACAAGATTAAAGTTCGTGCTAAAGCAACAGGATTCAAAACAGGTGCATGGAGCAAGACTGTAAAAGTTAAAATTAAAAAATAATACATAATATTTATAAGCTATTAGGTTACCCAATGCGTATGCATTGGGTAACTGTAACAATAAGAAGAGTTTATGTTAGTCGGGAGGACTTAAAGTGAGAAAGAGTATTTTAAAGAAAGCTACAGCAGTAGCAATGTCATTAACAATGGTTGTTGGAATGACAGGAGTTGTTTCAGCAGCACATGCAGCTAATGGAACAGATGTTGCAACAAATGCTAAGGTTAGTTCATTTTCTATCTTAACAGAAGAAGATGGTGGAGTTTGGAAGAAAGCATTAGAAAATATCAGAACAGACAAATATCCTAATGGACAGGTTGCCGGAAAAGATTTCGTAACAGAAGGATGGCTTACAGATCAGAATGGTAAAATATCAACATCTAATATGGAAATGTTTGTTAAGAACACAGGATGGGATGGAGAGTACAACAAGTTCACAAGCGCTTTAGTTGGAGATAATCCATGGGGATTAACAATGACAGTTAGTGACATTCCGGTTGAATTAGGTCGTAATTATACAATTTCTTTCAAGATTAAAAGTACATTAAAGGGTACTGTTACAAACGAAGAAACAAAGGAAGAAAAGACAGTAGATTCAAAACATATCTTATTCAAAGCATATGATCAGAAATCAAAGGGTGAACCAAGTGTAAACTTCACATCAGTTTCAGGTGCTACTAGTGGTGGTTATATCACAGTAAAGAATGGTGATGATTATAAGACAGTAACAGCTACAGTTAAGATTCCTGATACAAGAAAGGCATTTGGCGGAGATGTTATGGGACTTAAGTTCGCTTTAGGTGCATTCATCAAAACATTCCCAGAAGAAGTTAACATGAAGGGAACAGTTTATGTTAAGGATTTAAAGGTTATTGCAGGTAATCAGTATACAGTTAAGTTTACTGACGGAAGCCAGTCACAGGCTAAGTATGTTAATGCAGGAAGCCAGGTTACACCAGCAAGCTTTTCAAAGAAAGGCTACACATTAGCAGGATTCAAGAACAAAGCTACAGGTGCTATGTACAACTTTGGTTCAGCAGTTAACAGTGATTTAGAACTTGTTGCTGTATTTAATAAGACAGCTAAGCCTAGAAAACCATCAATTAAGGTTAAAGGTGCTAAGAAGAAAGCAACAGTTAGATATAAGAAGGTTAAGAATGCAGCAGGTTACCAGATTAAGTATTCTGCAAAGAAGAACATGAAGGGTGCTAAGACTAAGACAACTACTAAGGTTAAGTATACTATTAAGAAACTTAAATCAAGAAAGTTCACATATGTTCAGGTTAGAGCTTTTGCAAAAGATTCTACAGGACAGAAGGTATACGGTAAGTTCTCAGCTAAGAAGAAAGTATTCATAAAGTAATTAATTTTTAGATAACATAATATTAATCTTAGAGCAGGTGAAAGGGTGAAAAGATATTGTATGGTGTATGCAATATTTTCGCCCTTTTATTTTCTTTTAAAAAGAAAATAATAAAATTAAAAACAAACAATTTATTATCAAATATAAATTGTAAAATGAATATAACAAAGAGGGTACCTTTTATAGGAAGGAGATTACAATATGAAAGGATTTAAAAGAATTACTTCAATTGTTTTGGCATTGGTAATGTTTGTAACAGGTATTGCAATAAGCGGACCTACTACAGTAAAAGCTGACACAGCAACAGACAATTGGAAGGCTAATGGTATTGTAAGTCCTAAAAAGGACAAGTTAATTGGCGCAGGATACATTGATGTTAAATGGGATAACACATTAACAGACGTATCACAGTATAAAGTTTATGTTGATGGTGATTTAAAAGCAACAGTATCACCTTCATCAGACAAGACTATGAGTACAGAGTTCTATACAACACAGGTAAGTGAACATAATGTATATGTAGTTGCAACATTAAAGAACGGTTCAAACGTTCAGACAGCTAACAGACGTTTTTATGTAACAAAGAAAGGTGTTTGTGTAAACACTAAAGATATGGGTACAGCAGTAGATCCAGCCTCAATGAATGTTGGTTGGTATTACAACTGGGATTGGAAATCATTTAAAGATATGAACTTCTCAAACAAGAAGTTTGATGATTTGGAATTTGTACCAATGATTTGGGGCGACAGCATGACAGAAACAAGCGAGATTTTTGATAATGTTAAGAGCAAAGGTTATAAGTATTTATTAGCTTATAATGAACCTGATTTAACATGGGAATCAAATGTAAGACCTGATGTTATGCAGTATAGATGGAATGACTGTGTAAATAACAAAGGTAATGTAAGACTTGGTTCACCGGCAGTTTCAGTTTTCCCTACATGGTCAAACGATTGGTGGACACCATTCTGGAACTCAATGGCAGCAGACAAGAAGAATGCTATGTCATTTATAGCGGTTCATTCATACCAGAAGAGCTATGATGGAGCTAAGTCAGCACTTCAGTACCTTCAGGCAATTGATGAATGCTGGGAAACTTATCATAAGCCAATCTGGATTACAGAATTTGCTTTCTGGAAATTCAGCATTAACGATGCAGCAGGATGTGCAAAAGTACAGGAATTTATGAAGATCGTTATTAAAGGTCTTAATGAAAGAAGCTATGTTGAAAGATATTCATGGTTCTGTCCAAATATAGAAGAAGATGCAGCAAGCTCATCAAGTATCTTTAATTACAAGACTGGTGAATTAACAACATTAGGAAAGATTTATGCACAGATTGGAAATCCTTCAGGATATAATGCAAAAACGTATGGTGTAAGTTCTTACATTTCAACTAATACATCACCAGCAGCTTGTGCAGTAGCTATGCCAACAACATTATATAGTGCAAAAGCTAAAAAGAAAGCTTTCAAGTATCAGATTAAAGCTGTTTCAAGAGCAGCAGGATACCAGGTACAGTATGGTGTTAAGAAGAACATGAAAGGCTCAAAGAGCAAATATGTTAAGAAATTAAACGGAACAATTAAGATTAAGTTCACAAAGAAACAGAAAAAACAGATTAAGAAGAAAAAGCTTAAGAGAATTAAATATTATGTACGTGTAAGAGCATATAAGACTCTTGATGGAAAGAGATTATATTGCGCTTGGAGCAGTAAAGATAAAGTTAAAGTTAAGACTAGATAGAAGAGGACATAAATATGAAGGTATTAAAAAAAATAACAATTTTAGTTTTGGTAGTAGCTATGGCATTTTCAGTGAATGTAACAGGTACATTCACTGAAAGCGTCAAGGCAGCTACAGAATTTCAGATAACAAGTCCTACAAATGAAAGTATTGTTGGGGCAGGTCATGTTTACATTGATTGGAATAATCCTACTAGTGGAACTGTTTCAAAATATAATATATACATTGACGGAAATTATGTAACTTCAACTAATACAAATAGATATGATTATTACACAACAAGTGTGAAATATCATACAACATGGATTGAAGCTGTACTGTCAAATGGTAGCAAGGAATATACTAAAACAGTTAAGTTTGGTGTTTCTAAGAAAGGTTTAGCAGTTAATAATGATATGGGTAGAAGACTTGATCCTGTAGCTATGAATATGGGATGGTATTATACTTGGGGAACCACACCATTTTCTTATACAACATATAAGCAAATTGAGTTTGTTCCTATGATTTGGGGAACAGGTAGTGAGTCTCAGTTAGATGCAATTGCTAAGAAAAATTACAAATATTTACTTGGGTACAATGAGCCAGATATGAAAGGTGATGTTGGTGGCAGTAATATTAATGTTAATGTAGCAGCTTCTCATTGGGCAAAATTAACAGGAAAAAGTGACTACTTAGGAGCACCGGCACCGGCTCTTTGTCCGGCATGGAATAGCGGAACGTGGTTTAGAACATTTATGGATAGTGATTTGGTTGACAAGAGTACTATTGATTTTATTCCATTACATTGCTATTACGGAACATATGGTGGTGCAGCAGGAGCAAATACATTCCTTAAAGAAGTGGTAGACGCGACTTATAATATGTATCATAAACCTATTTGGATTACTGAGTTTGCAGTAAGTGGTTGGGGATATAGCAATGCTTCAAATAGAAAACAGGTTGAAGCATTCCTAAAAACAGCTATTGAAGGTTTAAATAAGAGAAGTTATGTTGAAAGATATTCATGGTTCTCATTTAACACTACAGACAATAGTAACGGTGCATCAGCATTATGGACTAATTCAACAGGTAAGCTTACAGATTTAGGCAATATTTATGTAAATAACGGTAACCCAACAGAGCTTGCGGCTCAGGGAAGTGCAGTTAATAAGTATCAGCCTTCATCAGACAATGGCTCAAACAATAGTAGCAATAACAATACCAATAACCAGCCACAGGTTAAAAAACCTGCAAGAGCAAAGATTTCTAAACTTAAAAATGTAAAAGGCAGAAAAGTTAAAGTATCTATTAAGAAAATCAAGAAAGTTAAGGGATACCAGATTAAATATTCTGATAACAAGAAGTTTAACGGATACTGGCAGAAGAATTCAAAGAAGAATACATATACAGTTAAGAAATTAGATAAGAAGACTAAATATTACTTTAAAGTAAGAGCTTATGTAATAAATGGAAACAAGAAGTTATATGGTTCTTACAGCAAAGTAAAATCAATTACAGTTAAAAAGTAATTAGATTAAGTAGCCTAAAATGGCAGCATATTAAAAGAAGGGGTTTTAATAGCCTCTTCTTTTTGATATTATTTACGTATGTGACATTAAAATAAAAATCTGAAATTGTGTCATTAGCAAATGTAGAGAGGATAGATTATGACTTCTAAAAATAAAAGAATATCATTAAAAGGAATATTTCAAATTATATTAATATTGATTTTGGGAGCCACTGTTCTTGCAGCGTGTATTGTTGCAGTAATAAAGTATCAAAATGTAGAGGCTGCAAAAAGAGAGCAGAAAGACAGAATCTCTGCAGCAGAGAAGATTGTAAAAGAAAAGGATAAGTGGAAAAGTGATGCTTTCATTACACCGACATCAGGTTCACTTAAAGCAGCAGGATATATAACAATTGAATGGAAATCAGCCAAGAATATGGGAAAGGTTGAAGGCTATAAGTTATATATAGATAATGAAAAAGTGGCAGAAACAGATTCAAAGACTACATCTTTTGAATATTACACAACGAAGAAACAATCCCATGAAATATATGTGGAAGCTGATATGCAGTATGGATCAGTTGTTTATTCTGATATTTACACTTTCTTTGTAAATAAGAAAGGCTTTTGTCTTAATAAAGATATGTCTATGAATGTAACAGCAACAGATTGGGGTACATCTTGGTATTATAATTGGGACATGACGCCTTTTAATTATGACTCATTTCAGGAGATGGAATTTGTACCTATGATGTGGTCGTCATTTCCGGGAGATAAAGACCAGATTGCAGTATTTCCAAAGATGGGGTATAAGTCAGTGTTAGCTTTCAACGAGCCTGACAGAGAGGATCAGGCAAACTTGGATGTTGATACGGCAGTTGAGGGAATGAAAGCTTTTCAGAATAAAGGAATACGTGTTGGAGCACCTGCAACATCTTTGTGTCCGCCATGGTCAGATAATTGGTTTGTGCCTTTTATGAAGAAGATGGAAGAACAGAACATGGATGTGGATTTTATACCAATACATCATTATTGGAACTGGTATGCAGATGAAGGGGCACAGGCATTTCTCGACCTTGTTGATGAAACATGGAAAATGTACCATAAGCCTATTTGGATTACTGAATTTGCCATTAGTGGAGATCCGGGTAAAACTAAATTCCAGAGAAAAGTAGTAATGCGATATATGAAAAAAGTTATTGTCGGACTTGATAAAAAAGATTATGTGGAACGTTACGCGTGGTTCTCGTTTAGTCCAACGGATTACAAAAACGGCGGTTCAGGTTTGCTTAATCATTATGAAGGCAAAATCACTGATTTAGGATATTTATATCAGAAATTAGGAATGCCTAAAGGATATGATAGAAACAATCCTGTTAAGGCTAAAGCTAATCCGAAGGAAGATGTAATAAAGAAGTATTATATTACAGTAAAATAATCAGACATATTAGATGTTAAATAAGAAAATTATTACAAATAATAAGGCAGTGATTAACTTATTTAAAATATTAATATATAGTATCATTTATGGCATTTCAGAATAAAATATATAAAGGCGTGTTGACACTAAAGCCTATGAATGATATTATTACTTTAGTTAAATAATAGTAGAGGTTGCGCTACCTATCAGTACATTATAAGATGCCCCGGAGGCAGATGATTATGTTGGAAAGGATGTAGCGCCGAAGGAGAATCCACCGGAAGATTTATCCTGGGCATACGGTTAAGAACCGTATGACTGTCATCATTTGATGGAGAGCCATTATCGACAATCACATTGATGGAGAGCTACTTATAAGCATTCGGTGCGGTACTTATAAGGAGCTATGAAAGCTCCTTTTGTTTTGTAAAAAGTTACAAAATATGCTCCGGTTAATGGAAATTCAAAATACCACACAGGCTTAAAATAGCATACTAAAGTTTAATGAAATACATATAATTTAGGAGGTTTTGTAAATGTCAATTTTTACAGGCGCAGGTGTAGCAATTATTACACCATTTAATGAAGATGGATCAATTAACTTTGAAGAATTTGGAAAGATTATTGAAGATCAGATTGCAGGACATACAGATGCAATTATCGTATGTGGTACAACAGGTGAAGCATCAACTATGGATGATGATGAACATCTTGCAACTATCAAATATTGTGTAGAAAAGGTAGCAGGAAGAATCCCTGTTATTGCAGGAACAGGTTCTAACTGTACAAGAGAATCAATTAATTTATCTAAGAAAGCAGAAGAAATCGGTGTTGACGGATTACTTTGTGTAACACCTTATTATAATAAAGCAACTCAGGCAGGTTTATATGAATATTACAAGGCTATTTCAGATGCTGTAAATATTCCTATTATTATGTACAATGTTCCTTCAAGAACAGGTACAAACATCCTTCCTGAAACAGCAGTTAAGATTGCAAAGGAAGTTAAGAACGTAGTTGCAATTAAGGAAGCATCAGGTAATATTTCACAGGTTGCTAAGTTAGCAGCTTTAGCTGACGGATGCATTGATATTTATTCAGGAAATGATGATCAGGTATTACCTATTTTATCATTAGGTGGCAAGGGTGTTATTTCAGTATGGTCTAACGTTGCACCAAAGCAGGTTCATGACACAGTTCAGTCATTTATGGATGGAGATGTTGCAAAGGCAACAAAGATGCAGTTAGAAGCAATTGATTTAATTGGTGCATTATTTAGCGAAGTTAACCCAATTCCTGTTAAGGCTGCAATGAGCATTTTAGGCTACAAGGCAGGTCCTATGAGAGCACCTTTAACAGAATGTTCAGATGAACACAAAGAAGGTCTTAAGAAAGCTATGAAGGAATACGGAATTTTATAAATTACAGTGTGAAAAAGTCATATCCCACCGGTGCATGCACAATGGTGGAATAATGGCTTTAGGACACGCTGTGTAATAAAGACTTACGGAGGTTAAAATGGTAAATGTAATAATGCACGGTTGTAATGGCCATATGGGAAGAGTTGTAACAGAACTTATTGAAAAAGATGAGAATGTTCAGATAGTAGCAGGTATTGATGCTTACACAGGCGTTCAGAATGAATACCCTGTATTTCCATCAATTAAGGAATGCACAGTTAAGGCTGATGTTATTATAGATTTTGCAGTGGCACAGGCAGTTGACGGATTACTTGAATATGCTGTAGAAACAGGTACACCTGTTGTTCTTTGTACAACGGGACTTAGTGCAGAACAGCTTGAAAAAGTTAATCAGGCAAGCAAAAAGGTAGCAATTCTTAAGTCAGCCAATATGTCACTTGGAATTAACACTTTAATGAAGCTTCTTAGAACAGCAGCAGATATTCTTGCTAACAGAGGTTTTGATATTGAAATAGTTGAAAAACATCATAATCAGAAGCTTGATGCTCCAAGTGGAACAGCTTTGGCTCTTGCAGATTGTATGAATCAGGTATTAGATAATGAATATGATTATACTTATGACAGAAGTACAGTAAGACAGAAGAGAAAACATAATGAAATCGGTATTTCAGCAGTTCGTGGTGGTACAATTGTTGGTGAACATGATGTTATCTTTGCAGGAACAGATGAAGTAATCCAGATTTCACATACAGCATACTCAAAGGCAATTTTTGCTAAGGGTGCTATTGATGCTGCAAAATACATTGCAGGAAAAGAAGCCGGAATGTACAATATGGCAGATGTAATCGGATAAGATTAATATAGAAAGTTTTTTTAGAATTTTATATGGAAATTATTTTAAATTTGAAACTTTTTTATGCACGGAAAATGCTTTTTGTATTCTCTGTGCATTTTCTTTTTTGAGGAAAAATTTTAAAAATGTATATTTTTTTTGAAAGTGCAAAAAATAATCCTATACCGAACAAAATTTAAAATTAAGTTGGAGGATTTATAGTATGAACACTTTAAGAAATTACTTACTTGTATTTACTATGGCATTAATGTCAGTTTGTTTTGTGGCTTGTGGAAATAATACCACAACAGACAACGAAACAACTACAGCAACAAATCAGGAGTCATCTTCTGAAAATACTACGAAGGGTGGAAATTCAGGAAAAGTTGACAACAATAATGATGGTGTTATAGGAGATATTGGTGACGATATAGAAGAGGGTGTAGATGATATTGTTGGGGATGGCAATGATAAAAATACAACTGATACAACAAATAATCAGAATCAGACAAAGAACAACAATAAGACAACTACAACAAAGAAGTAGATTATATAGTTTCAAACGAAAACAGCCGTAATTGGTACTATTTTTAGATTTTTATCATATCATATTATGATAATGATAATCGTAGGTTGTTATGGCTTATAAAATAATTTTAGATCCGGGACACGGCGGATCAGACCCAGGAGCGACTTTTAATGGAAGACAGGAGAAGGATGAAGCCCTGGGTCTTGCTATGTCTGTGGGAAAACTTTTGGAAAACGCAGGCTTTGATGTTGCATATACAAGAACTACAGATGTTTATAATACACCTTTTGAAAAAGCAACAATTGCCAACAATATGGGGGGAGATTTATTTGTTTCATTCCATAGAAATTCTGCACCTAACGCAGACATGTACAACGGAGTGCAAACACTGGTGTACAATGACCAGGGATTAAAGGCTGAACTTGCCAGAAATATTAACGAGAACCTTGTGGCACTTGGTTTTGCTGACAAAGGAGTAGTGGAAAGACCTAATCTTGTAGTTTTAAAAAGAACAAAAATGCCCGCTGTTTTGATTGAGGCAGGTTTTATTAATTCGGCTGTGGATAATGAAATCTTCGATAATAAACAAAACGAAATTGCCCAGGCTATTGCCGATGCAATAATTGATACTTTATATGACAGAGGCATTCATGCAAATGACTGTAAACCTAACAATAGTCAGAGCTATTCGGTTCAGGTGGGGGCTTTTAGAAACAGACAATTGGCTGAAAGCCTTAACCTGCAGCTTAGAAGACAGGGATTCCCGTCAAGAGTTGTAATGGAAGACAATCTATTTAAAGTAAGAGTTGGAGATTTCAGGACACTGGATAATGCGGTGGCAATGGAATTGAAACTAAGGTTGCTTGGATATAATACTTTTGTGGTAAGTTGAAGATTGAATTATAATTAAGAGTACTCTGTTGCTGAAATATTTTGTAGTTGAAATATTTTATTATTGAAAAATACATTAGGAATAAAAATACAGAAAAAGATAGTGTAACTTTCGGATGGTTGAAAACCGATAATTACACTATCTTTTATTTTATGAAAAAAATTAACTATGAAGGTGGAAATGATTTAACAAAGTTGATACAATAAGAAGATGTAATATTTTAATATAGAATAAATCTAGAATATAAGTTGAAAAGTAAAGATACATATGAGATAGAAATATGCTAATGTGTACAAAATAGGGCATAACAGTATATATCAAATCGGAAAGGATTAAAGATAAAATGAACAATGGATTCGTAAAGGTTGCTGCGGCAACACCAAAAATAAAAGTAGGTGACTGTGGTTATAACGGAGCACAGATTTGCAAGATTATAGATGAAGTGTATGATAATGGAGCTCAGCTTGTGGTTTTTCCTGAGTTGTGCATTACAGGGTACACTTGTAGTGATTTATTTTGGCAGAAATCAATGCTTGATATGGCAAAAACTCATTTGCAGTTTATTGCAGAGCATTGCGAAGATAAGGAGATTGTGGCAATTGTTGGATTGCCAATGATTTATAGAAGTAAGCTTTATAACGTGGCAGCAGTTATTTATGATGGAGAGATTTTAGGTCTTGTGCCAAAGACTTATATACCTAATTATTCTGAATTTTATGAGGCACGTCATTTTACAAGTGGCAAAAATAGAGACGGATATGTAATGATTGGCGAAGAAGAAGTACCTTTTGGAACAGAGATTTTGTTTAATTGTGTTAATTTTGAAAACTTTAGTTTTGCAATCGAAATTTGCGAGGATTTGTGGGTTCCTAATCCACCAAGTACAAGCCATGCTCTTGCAGGAGCCACAGTTATTGCAAACCTTTCAGCAAGTGACGAAACAACAGGAAAAGATATTTACAGAACCGGTTTGGTAAGCGGTCAGTCAGCAAGAACTCTTAGCGCATATATTTATGCAGATGCAGGAGAGGGTGAATCTACAACGGACTTGGTTTTTGCGGGGCACAATATTATAGCTGAAAACGGTAATATTTTGTCACAGTCTAAGAGATTTGAAAATCAGACTATTTATGCAGATATTGACCTTGACAGATTAGCAGCAGAGAGAGCAAAAATGACTACTTTTATTCCTGATGAAGAATTGTCTTATGAGGAAGTTGAAGTGGAATTGGAGCCAATAGATTTTGAAGTGGAAAGAGTGATAGACAATGCACCTTTTGTTCCATCAAATACTAATGAAAGAGAGAAAAGATGCGAGGAAATTCTTTCAATTCAGACAATGGGACTTAAGAAAAGATTGGAGCATACTAATTGCAAAAATGCGGTTGTGGGAATTTCAGGCGGCCTTGATTCAACATTGGCATTGTTGGTTACAGCAAGAGCTTTTGATAAGTTAAATCTTGACAGAAAGGGAATTATTGCAGTTACAATGCCCGGTTTTGGAACAACTGACAGAACATATACTAACGCAGTTTCAATGATTGAGAAGTTGGGATGTACTTTTAAGGAAGTAAACATTAGTGAAGCAACAGTTCTTCATATGAACCAGATTGAACATGATATTAACATTCACGATGTAACATACGAAAACGCACAGGCAAGGCAGAGAACATATTTATTAATGGATTTTGCAAACGAACACAATGGAATGGTAATTGGTACAGGAGATATGTCAGAACTTGCACTTGGATGGGCAACATATAATGGCGATCATATGTCAATGTACGGTGTTAATGCAGGCGTTCCAAAAACACTTGTAAGACACCTTGTAAAATATTTTTCAGATACATGTGAAGACAAGGAACTTTCAGATGTTTTAAATGATGTTTTGGATACACCTGTAAGCCCTGAATTATTGCCACCTAAAGACGGCAAGATTGCTCAGAAAACAGAAGATTTAGTTGGCCCTTATGAGCTACACGATTTCTTCCTTTACTATATTTTGAGATTTGGATATACACCAACAAAAATATATTTCCTTGCAAAAATGGCATTTAAAGGAATATACCACAAAGAAACAATATTAAAGTGGTTAAAAACATTCTACAGAAGATTCTTCTCACAGCAGTTTAAACGAAGCTGCCTTCCTGACGGACCAAAAGTAGGAACAGTAGCAGTTTCACCAAGAGGAGACTTGCGAATGCCAAGCGATGGCTGTGTAAGAGAATGGATGAACCAGTTGGAAAACATAGAGTAGTTGAAGAATTATGGTGGATATGATTGTTATGATTTTGTCATACATCAGTTGGAAGGAGTTGCCACATAGAAAAGGAATTAGCATATCCTGAGACAATTCAGTATCATATCCTGAAGTGATTACGTGTCATATAGCAAAAAATTCATACAGACCGTAATTGAAGAACCAGATTACGTGTGAAATGAAGAAAAGTTCAATATGATACGTAAAATAGAAAATGAAAAAGCTGAATTACGTGTCATATAGCAAAAATTTCATATGGACCGTAATTGAAGAAATAAATTACGTGTGAAATGAAGAAAAGTTCAATATGACACGTAAATTGTAAAATAAAAAAGAAAAATTACGTGTCATACGACAAAAATTTCATATAGACCGTAATTCCCAAAATAAATTACGTGTCATACAAAAAACAATTCATATGACACGTAAATCCAAATGAACAATTTATCATACTGTTTTAGGGTGAATAATCACGCAAAAACATTAATTCATACGAAGCAAAAATAAGAATAACCAATATTGATTATAAAAATTTTTTCTATTCCCCAACTTTCCCTTTCTCAATTGTATCTAATATAGCATTATATAATATTGTATATGTATATTTGCTATTGTCATCAAACTTAATGTTTTCAAGTGATTGGTTTGTAACTATTTGATTTGCTATATCGTTGAAAGCAGGTTCTACTAAAGGATACATTGTTGTGATTGTGTTGCTAACATTATCAACCGTTATGGAGTTAATGTGATTATCATCAAGTGTTACTTTTACATCCATGGGATTGCCGTTAAGTGTGACACATGATGTGTAAACTCCAGGTTCGTATACTCCGGTATTTTCCTCTTTTTCCTGTTTGTTTCCTCTATTATAAAACATTATTACAAGTGATATAATCAGGATTATACCAAGGAGTATGAAGACTAAGGTATAAATAAGCTCCCTTAGATGAAATACCATAAATTTTGGACTTTTTGCCATACAAACTCCTTCAAAAATTTTATTTCTTATATTCTAATTTATTATTAGAGATTAAAAAATATGAAAGAAAAATATATGGGACATTTTTGCCCTATGAATATTGATATTATATTAGTAAAGTTGATATACTAGTAACATTGGTAAAGAGTTAGCAGGATAATAGTAAATAAGATTTAAGAAAAGAGGTATAAATGGCAGTACAATTTATTGTTGGCAGAGCGGGAGCCGGAAAGTCCCATTATTTATATGAAAAGTTAATAGAGAAGTCTTTGAAATATAGAAATAAGAATTTTATTGCAATTGTACCGGAGCAGTTTTCTATGGAAACACAGAAGCAGATTCTTACAATGCATCCTAATAGGGGAAGTTTTAATATTGAAGTTACAAGCATGACAAGACTTGCCTATACGGTTTTTGAGGAGCAGGGGTTTAATGAATACAAAGTTATGGATGAATTAGGCAAGACTCTTATTATGAGAAAGGTTATGGAACAGTGTAAGGATAAACTTACAATCTATAAGTCTAAGACATCAATGCCCGGATTTGCTGAGAAGATGAAGACTATTGTATCGGAATTTAAGCAGTACGGGATTACTGATGACGTTTTAAACAATATGAAGGCAGAATGCGATTCTAAGCCACTGCTCAGACATAAGCTTAATGATGTGGAAATTATAAGTGATGCTTTTAATGAGTATATTAAAGAGAAGGTTATAACAACAGAGGACGTTTTAACTATTTTTTGCAAATATATTTCTAGTTCTGATTTTATAAAAAATACTTATTTTTACATAGATGGATTTACAGGATTTACACCTATTCAGTATCAGGTTCTTGAACTTTTGATTAAACATTGCGCAGGGGTAAAGATTGCAATTACATTGCCGGAAGATGAATTTCAGTCATTGAGAAATGCGTATAGCAAAGGAAATAATGCAATTAGCAAATATGAATTATTTAATCTAAGCAAGGATACTTTATGGAAGCTTAAGGATATAATCAACAGAAACAATATTGAGCAACAGGAAACTGTAATTGTTGGAGAAGGACAGGCTCCGTATAGAATAAGAGATAATAAAGAGTTAACTTTTTTGGAAAAGAATCTGTTTAGAAATAATTCATCTAAATATAGAGAGAACTGTAAAGCGTTGGAAGTTCACAGTATGTCCAATCCAAGAGAAGAGGCAGCTTATGTTGCAGGCAGAATTTCGGAGCTTATTGTGGACAAAGGATATAGATATAATGATATTGCTGTAATTACAGGTGATATGGACGGTTATTACAGATATATTGAGGAAGAGTTTTCCAAGAATAATATACCTGCATTTATTGACCACAAGCATAATATTGCTTCAAATCCTTTTGTTGACGGAATAAAGGCGGCAATTGAGATTGTTGAAAAGGATTTTTCTTATGAAACAGTATTCCATCTTATCAGATTAGGTTTTCTTCCAATTGACAGGGAGGCGGCAGACATAATGGAGAATTATGTTTTGCAGTCAGGAAGACGTGGTTTCAAAAGTTATGGCAGACTTTGGGAGAAGGCTTACAAGGGAATGACTGTTGAAGAACTTGATATGGTTAATCAGGCAAGGGAGAAGCTAGTTGAGATTATCAGACCTTTAAGAGAAGAATTAAAAAAGAAAAAGGCTACTGTAAGAGAGTATACTAAGGCGGTATATCAGTTTGTACAGGCTAATAATATGCAAAGACAGATTGACGATTATAGAATTGAATTTCAGAATCAGGGTGAGATTAGCAGAGCCAAAGAGTATGAGCAGGTTTATATGACAATCATAACTCTTTTAGACAGAATAGTTGAATTAATGGGAGATGAAGTTTTAACAATTAAGGAATATAAGCAGATTCTTCAGGCAGGTTTTGAAAGTGTGAAAGTGGGAATTATACCTCCGGGACTTGATACAGTTATGGTAGGTGATATTGAAAGAACAAGATTGAAAGATACTAAGAGAATTATTTTCTTTATGGGAGTTAATGACGGAATTATTCCAAAAGCAGGTCAGGCAGGGGGAATAATTACGGATACAGATAGAGAGTTTTTAGAAAAGAATAATTATATTCTGGCTCCTACGGCAACGGACAATGTTTTTAAACAGAAATTTTATTTGTACACAATTTTTGCCAAGCCTACGGAGAAGATGTGCATTACTTTCAGCAAGTCGGATTCAGACGGGGCAACAAGAAGAAAGTCTTATATAATAAGTACTTTAATGAATCTTTTTGAAAATCTTAAGATTATAGATGAAGATGAAAGTGAAATAACTTTAAACCAGGTTACTACAAGAAGTAAAGCTTTGGATTACCTTTCTCAGAATATATATGAATATTCGAAGGAAGGTGACAGTGGTATCTTTAAAGAGTTGATGGCAACAGTTATGAAGAATAAGGAATATAGTAAGGTCATAAACTTAATGTTTGACGGAGCTTTTTATTCAGCAAAGAATCCGATTTTGGATGAAAATGTTGCAAGGCAGTTGTACGGAAATAAAGAAAATATTGGAATTACAAGATTGGAACGTTTTGCAGCCTGTGCATATTCTCAGTTTTTAAATAATGGCTTGAAATTAGGAGAGCGAAAGAAATTTGAGCTTGCCGCATTTGACATAGGTAATTTATATCATTCAGCAATTAAGGAATTTTTTGATACCATTAATACGAATAATATTAAATGGGCAGACTTGGATGACAAAAAAAGTGAAAATATTATAAATGACAGCATTGAAAAAGTAATGGAGCAATATGAAAATGATGCTTTAAATGATATTGCAAGGTCTGCATTTATAAAGAAGCAGGTTAAAGATACATCAACAGAAACTGTAAATGCATTGGTTAAGCATATTAGATCAGGAAATTTCCTGCCAAGAGAATACGAGCTGCGAATTGCCCACGGAAGAGTAGACAGAGTGGACACTTTTGAAGATGGCAACAATATATATGTTAAGGTAATTGACTATAAATCAGGAAACAAAGTTTTTAATGTTACGGAAACTTTCTTGGGATTGCAGATGCAGTTAATGGTTTATTTAAAGGACACTGTGGATTACATTAAGAAAAATAATCCGGATAAGAATGTTTATCCGGCAGCAGGTTTGTATTTTCATGTTTATGATCCATATGTTTCGGAAATTGACTGTGAAAAAGCTGTGAGTGATTTTAGAAAAAATAATCCGGACAGTGAGTTAAGTGATGAAGAATTGAAAAAGATGGCTATAGAAGGGGAGCGTTTTAAGGCATATAGAATGTCAGGTCTTGTGGCAAAAGAGATTGAAATTGTAAATGCAATGGACCATAACACTATTACAAAAACAGGTTCTTCAGCAATATTGCCGGTTAATATTACAAAAAGCGGTGTTGATGCAAGAAGTACAGCCATTGAAACAAAAACTTATTCTAAATTTATTAATCATGTTTCAAATATGGCAGGAGAAATGCAGGACAAGATTATAAAAGGAGACATTAGCATTAATCCGGTAGAAGGTGCATGTGATTATTGTCCTTTTGGTGGGATATGTAATTTTGACAGAAAACTTGGAAGCAGATACCGTCAGGTTGAAAAAGTATCACTAAGTGATATTGAGGAGAAGTGTAATGAAGTGGACAGATAAACAGCAAAAAGTTATTGATACAAGAGATAGAAACATACTTGTTTCAGCAGCAGCAGGTTCAGGCAAAACAGCAGTTTTAGTAGAACGAATAATAAAAATGATAACAGATGAAGAAAATCCTACTGATGTGAATCAGCTTTTGGTTGTTACATTTACAAGGGCAGCCGCTTCTGAAATGAAGGAGAGAATTCGCGAAGCATTGGAGAAGATGGAAGAGGATAATCCCAATGACTTAAATGTTCAGAAGCAGTTATCCTTAATTCATAATGCCAATATTTCTACAATTGACAGTTTTTGTGCAAGAGTTGTAAAGGATAATTTTGATAAGATAGACTTAGATCCTAATTTTAGAATTGCCGACGAGAACGAAATAGAAATGCTTCAATCTGATATTGTGGAAGAAATGTTGGAAGAGTATTATTTGGCGGCTGATGATGAGTTTATGGAACTGGCCGAAAAATATTCAACAGGAAAGACCAGCGACAGTATAGGTGAACTGATTCTTAGAATGTATAAGTTTGCCTCAGGTCAGATTGAGCCTGAGAAATGGATTAAAGAAGCCATAAGTGTATATGATGTTTCATCTAAAGAAGAAATGGAGCAGTCCAAGTGGATGCAGGGATATTTGGAATTGCAGAAAAACAGGTTAGAGGGAATATTAAGCCAGCTTAACATAGCTCTTACAATATCTGAAAGCGAGGATGGACCAAAGTGCGCCAAGGCTCTTACGCCTATTATTGACAAGTTACAGGAGATAACTGAAAGCAGAACTTATAGCGCAATGCAAAGTGAACTTCAGAATATTCCATCAACAAGAGTGTCCGGTAAGAAGGATTGTAATGAGAGAAAGAAGGAGCAGGTTAAGGCAATAAAAAACGATGCCACAAAGGCAATAAAAGATTTAACAACTAAACAGTTTAATTTAACGTTGAATCAGGTTTTTGAAAGCATATGTGAAACAAAATCAAGTGTTGAATATATTGGAAAATTAACCCTTGAATTTATGAAGCGACTTAAGGAGCAGAAAGAAGAAAAGGGCATAATGGATTTTAACGACCAGGCGTTTTTTGCTTTACATATTTTAAATGAATATGATAAGGATGGAAATCTTGTACCATCTGAAACAGCAAAAAATATGGCAACTCAGTTTAAGGAAATAATGATTGACGAATATCAGGACAGTAATATTATTCAGGAAGCTATTTTGTCAGCCATAACTAAAGGTTTTGGCATAAATAATATGTTTATGGTAGGCGATGTGAAGCAGAGCATTTACAGATTCCGTAATGCAGAACCTAAACTTTTCCTTGAAAAATATAATAGTTTTTCAGATGATCCTAGTGCAGACAGTGTGAAGATTGTTCTTGACAAGAATTTTAGAAGCCGTAGGGAAGTAATTGAAAGTGTAAACTTTTTATTTGACTTTGTAATGCATGAAGAAGTAGGAGGCATTGATTACAAAAACGGCAATGGCCTTGTACTTGGAGCAGATTATGATGAGCCACCTGCAGGACAGGATAATTCAACAGAATTTGTAATGGTTGAAGGTGGAGATAAAAGTGATGAGGCAGCTTATGTTGCAAGAAAAATAAAAGAGATTACTAATCCTGAAACCGGGTTAAAGATAACTGAAAAAGGTAAAGACATGCGACCTGTAAGATATGGAGATATTGTTATTCTTTTAAGAAGTATGAAGGATAATAGTGATATTTACAGAGAGCAGTTGGAGAATAATGGAATACCTGTTTTTGCAGAATCAAAGACAGGATATTATAAAACAATGGAAGTTATGACTATTACAAATATGTTGTCAATTATAGATAATCCAAGACAGGACATACCTTTGGCAGCAGTACTTACTTCTCCAATGTTTGGTTTTGATTCAAATCAGTTAGCAATTATAAAAACAGAAAATGTTTGTGAAAGTTTTTATGATTGTGTAGAACAATATTCTTTATCAGGAAGTGATGTGGAACTTAGAACAAGACTGACAGAGTTTCTGAATACACTTACAAAATTTAGAAATATGGTCCCGTATACAACTGTATATGATTTAATTAATACATTGTTAGATGAAACAGGTTATGCTTTTTATATAAGATCAATGCCCGGTGGAAAGAAACGTCTTTTAAATATTCAGGCATTAAAAGAGAAAGCTGTGGCATATGATGAAACAAGTTACAAGGGTCTGTTTAACTTCTTAAGATATATTGAGAAGATTCAGTATCTTGCAAAAGATGACGGTGAGGCATCAACAGTTAATGAGAATGACAATATAGTAAGAATAATGTCCATTCATAAAAGTAAAGGATTACAGTTCCCAGTAGTATTCTTGTGCAATACTAATGGAACAAGCAAGAATGAGTCAAATCAGCTTGTGTCAGGGGCAGATGGAAACATAGGAATAGACTGCATTAATAATAAATTAAAGACTAAACAGACACCTCTTTTAAAAACATATATCAGAATGTCTAATAAGGAAGAGGATGTGGCAGAAACATTGAGAATTCTTTATGTTGCATTAACAAGAGCAAAAGAGAAATTATATATTACAGGGCTTGTTAAGAATGCTGAAAAGCAGATTGGAGAATTTGAAAGTCAGATATATGATAATAGTGAATTAATGCTTTATAATGATGTTATTGGTGCAAAAACCATAATGGAGCTAATTGGAAAAACAATTGGCAGAAATAAGGCTTTTGACTGTGTAAGAACAGATAAAGATGCAACTGAATGTGGTAATCCTTTATATGATAAGGATAGTTTTATTAAAGTGAAAGTGGAAGAACAGCCGGATGTTATATTAGGTCTTGCAGCAGAAGATATAACAGACAGTATTAAAAAAGAAACTATGCTTATGGAAATGAAGCAGTTGGCAAACAAAGAAAATACATCAATTGAAAAACTTTTCCAAAGGTTTCAGTTTCAGTATCCATATATTGAAGATATTACTCTTCATTCAAAGGCAAGCGTTACGGAAATTAAGAAGCAAAGCCAAGGTATGGAGCAGGAAGAAGAACAGGATGCATTTCAGGCTTTTGGAGAAGAAGTTGAATTACCGGAAATTATACCTGATTTTGAAAAAGAAGATATTGATGAGCCACAATATCTTACAGGTGCAATGAGAGGTACAGCGTACCACAGAATTTTTGAACTTCTCGATATGGAACTTGAAGAATATAATCAGGAAACAGTGAAGAAGATGATTGACGGTTTTGTTGATGCAGGTTTAATAGACAGAATGGGTGCAGCATCTGTTATGCGAAAGGATATAATTGATTTTACAAAGTCTGATTTGTTTAGAAGAATGAAGAAGGCATATGCTAATAATCAGCTATATAGGGAACAGCATTTCTTAATGGGAGTTCCGGCTTGTGAAATTAACAGCAATACCACATCAAAAGAAACAATGATTATTCAGGGGATAATTGATTTATGCTTTGTAGAAAATGATAAATATGTTATTGTAGACTATAAGACAGACAAAGTTGACACAATGGAGGAACTTGTTGAAAGATATCATGTTCAGTTAGAATGCTACAAACTTGCAATTGAGCAGATACTTGGCAGTGAGCCGGGAGTTAATAAGGTTTCTGAAATGATTATTTATTCAGTTCATCTTGGTCAGCAGATAACTATAAAATAATGGAGAGTACAATATGATTTTTCCTAAATACATTAAAAAAGGTGATACCATTGGAGTTACTGCAACTTCAAGCGGTATTGTAAATGAATTAAAACAAAAAAGAATAAAGAATGCAATTAAGAATTTTGAAAACAGAGGATACAATGTTAAGGTTACTGACAATGTATATACGTCTGACTGGAGAGGATGTAGCTCGACAGGAAAAGAAAGAGGAGAGCAGTTTAATGAACTTGTAAAAAATAAAGATGTTTCCTGTATATTTTCAGTAGCAGGTGGGGATTATTTAATGGAGATGCTTGAATATGTGGATTTTGAAAGTATTAAGAATAATCCTAAATGGTTTCAGGGATTTTCAGATAACACAACATTGATTTATCCAATTGTTACAAAATGTGACGTGGCAGCAGTTTATGGTTGTCATATAAGTGATTTTGGAATGAAACCATGGCAGAAACCTGTTGAAAATGCGTTAGGTGTTCTGGAAGGAACTGTAAAGAAACAGGAATCTTTTGATTTTTATGAATCAGACAGACACGAATATGTAACAGGTTTTGAAGGATATTGTAATGATGAGAAAGTCAACTGGGTTAATGGCAGAGGTGAGGAAAAAATTGAAATTTCAGGAAGACTTGTTGGAGGCTGTCTTGATGTATTGGCTTTCTTAATTGGAACAAAATATGACGGAACAGAACAGTTTATTGAAAAGTATAAAGATGACGGAATTGTATGGGTTCTTGAAAGTTTTAATATGGAAGACGTGGTTCTTATAACTCATTTATGGCAAATGAAGGAAAAAGGTTACTTTAAAAATGCAACAGGGTTTGTTTTTGGTCGCCCATTAATGTATAATACATGGATAGAGCAACCATATAAGGATGCAGTTATGTCTGTACTTGGGGATTTAAACGTGCCTATTATTTTTGATAGTGATATAGGACACAAAGGACCTCAGTTTTCTGTTATAATGGGAGCTAAGGCTAAAGTTACAAGCAAAAATGGAAAAGGAGTTTTAGAATATGCTTGAGTTAAAAGATGTTAGATTTAGCGTGACTGATGAAAAGGGACAGCTAAAGAATATAATTAATGGCATAAATCTTAAAATAGATGAAGGAAAATTTGTTGCAATAACAGGACCAAACGGTTCAGGTAAGTCCACACTTGCAAAATTAATTGTTGGTATTATAAAGCCAACATCAGGCCAGATTTTATATAATGGGCAGGACATTACGGAAATGTCAATTACAGACAGAGCAAAGCTTGGAATAAGTTTTGCATTTCAGCAGCCTGTACGTTTTAAGGGAATTAAAGTGTTAGACCTTTTAAGAATTGCAGCAGGAAAGCAGCTTACTATTAGTGAAGCCTGTGAATATTTGTCAGAGGTTGGACTTTGTGCAAGAGATTACATTAACAGAGAAGTGGATGCAAGTCTTTCAGGTGGAGAACTAAAGCGAATTGAAATAGCAACTATTATTGCAAGGGGAACAGAGCTTTCTGTATTTGATGAACCGGAAGCGGGAATTGACCTTTGGAGTTTTAATAGTTTGATTAAAGTGTTTGAAAAGATGCAGCTTGAAAATAATAATTCTATTCTTATTATTTCACATCAGGAAAGAATATTAAACATAGCAGATGACATTGTTTTGTTGGCAGACGGGTTGATTAAGGCTCACGGTAACAAGGAAGAGATTCTTCCAATGGTACTTGGTACTAATAGCGATGGCATATGTAAGAAATTAAAAGCATAGATGGAATTGTGTAAGGAGAATTGTTATGGATAAAATACAGATGGAATTATTTGAGCAACTTACAGGATTACATGAGATTCCTGCCGGTGCTTATAATATCAGGGCAAATAGCAAAAAGGATAGCAGAAATACAACTGCAAATATAGATATTGTAACTAAAGAAGACAAAGACGGCATTGATATTTATGTTAAGCCGGGAACAAAAAATGAAAGTGTGCACATCCCTGTTGTAATCAGCAAGACAGGTTTGGAGGAATGTGTATATAATGATTTCCATATTGGTGAAGGTGCAGATGTGCTTATAGTAGCAGGATGCGGAATTCACAATAGTGGGGACAAGCTTTCTAGACACGATGGAATTCATACATTTTACATTGGTAAGAATGCCAGAGTAAAATATGTTGAAAAGCATTATGGCAAAGGCGATGGGAATGGTGAAAATGTTATGAACCCTACAACTATTGTAAATATAGAAGAGGGTGGATATATGGAAATGGAAACTGTTCAGATTAAGGGAATAGATTCCACTAACCGAGTTACAAAGGGAAAACTTGACAAGGATGCCAAGATTGTAATTACTGAGAGAATTATGACTCACGGAAACCAGACAGCAACAACACGTTTTGAAGTTGACATGGATGGTGACGGTTCAAGTGCCAATGTTATTTCCCGTTCTGTGGCAAGGGATAATTCAAAACAGATTTTTTATTCTGTAATTAACGGTAATGCAAGATGTAATGGTCATTCAGAGTGCGATGCCATTATTATGGATAATGCAAAGATTAGTGCCATACCGGAAATTACAGCTAATGATTTAGATGCTTCACTTATTCATGAGGCAGCTATAGGAAAAATTGCAGGGGAACAGCTTATTAAGTTACAAACTTTAGGTCTGACAGAAGCGGAAGCCGAAGAACAAATTGTTAACGGTTTCCTAAAATAAGGAGGATGTAATTTATGTATCAGGCAGCACAAACACGTTATAAGGACATGAAGTATAACAGAGTAGGAACAAGCGGATTAAAACTTCCGGCAGTGTCGTTAGGATTTTGGCACAATTTTGGAAGCACTGCACCTTATGAGAATATGAAGAATTTATGCTTCACAGCTTTTGATAATGGAATTACACATTTTGATTTGGCAAACAATTATGGTCCCGAATCAGGTGCGGCAGAAAAGAACTTAGGACGTATTTTGAAAGAAGAAATGAGTGCCTATCGTGATGAACTAATCATCACAACAAAAGCAGGATATGGAATGTGGGACGGACCTTATGGGGACGGTGGAAGCAGAAAGTATCTTCTTGCAAGTTTAGATCAGAGTCTTGAAAGAATGGGACTTGATTACGTTGATATTTTTTATCATCACAGAATGGATCCTGAAACACCATTGGAAGAAACAATGGGGGCATTGGCTCAGGCGGTAAAAAGCGGAAAGGCTTTATATGTAGGATTATCTAATTATGATGGTGAAACAATGGCTAAGGCATCAGCTATTTTAGATGATTTGAAAGTACCATTTATTATTAATCAGAATAGCTATTCAATTTTAAACAGAACAATTGAATATAATGGATTAAAGGATAAGTCAGCAGAACTTGGCAAGGGAATTGTAGCTTTTTCACCATTGGATCAGGGAGTTTTAACAGACCGCTATCTTAATGGTATTCCAAAGGACAGCCGAGTAAATACTGATGGACGTTTCCTTCAGGCAGCATCATTAACAGAAGAGAGAATGAATAAGGTAAGAGCACTTAATGAAATCGCAAAAGAGAGAAACCAGACACTGGCAGAAATGGCTTTAAGTTGGATTCTTAAAGACGGTATTGTTACAACTGTACTTGCAGGTGCTTCAAAAACATCACAGATTCTTGACAACATTAAGGCTGTGGAAAATATAGATTTCTCAGATGAAGAAATAAAGAAGATTAATGATATAGCACTTTAATTTCAAAGAATAATATTTAAAGACCTTAAATATATTTCAGTGATAGAGATTGTTTAATTAAATTTAATAAGTATTGCAAAAAGCAATTAGAGTTAGATTAAGTTTAGTTAAAGATTTCGGAAAGAAATATGTTTGAGGTCTTTTTTATGAATGAAAAAATAGATAATACATTAAATATTGCATTGAATCTGCCGGAAGAAGATTTGGAAAAGTCTCAGGAATTATCTGTGGGAATAGAAAATGATATTTGGGAATTAATTATAAGATATCAGGGGGATTTGGATGAACTGAGGAGATTGCCTAATGTTAACGTAAGAGAATTATCTAATGGATATGCAATTATAACAACACCTAAAAACTTAATTGATGCAATTAGCAATTTAGAGCAAATTATTTTTATTGAAAAACCTAAGAGATTAGAATATAGCGTACTAAATGGAAAGAGAGAGTCTTGTATTAATCAGGTGCAACAGGACAATTTTTTAAATAATGGAATGGGTTTGTTTGGAGAAGGCGTTATTGTTGGCATTGCTGACAGTGGAATCGATTACACCAATTCGGTTTTTAGAAATCAGGACGGAAGTACGAGAATTTTAAGATTGTGGGATCAGGTAACGGATACGGTTTATAGTGAATCGGATATTAATCAGGCTTTGATGCTTGAAAATTCTTATACGAAAGTTAATTCAAGGGATTTAACAGGACATGGAACTCATGTTGCCGGAATTGCTGCTGGAAATTTTGCAGACAATAAAAATAATAATCTGGGAATTGCAACAAAAAGCAAATTGGTAATTGTAAAAATGGCAACAGCAACAGAAAATTCTTTTCCAAGAACAACGCGGCTAATGGAGGCAATAGACTTTATTGTAAAAACAGCAAACGAATATAAAATGCCATTATCACTTAACATTAGTTTTGGCAACACATATGGCTCTCATGATGGAACAACATTAGTATCCTCATATATTAATTCGGTTATAGACGGAAACCGAATTTCAGTACAGATTGGAACGGGAAATGAGGGAGACGGCATTGGACATACATCAGGTTATGCTTTTTCTAATGAGGATGTGGAACTACAGGTTTCGGCATATCAGAAATCCATAAGCATACAGTTGTGGAAAGATTATGTGGATACATTTGCAATTCAGATTGAGGCACCTACAGGAGAGAGAACATCGGTGATAAGGGAGAACAATAGAGAAAGTAATAGGCTAAATAATGGAATAAGTGATGAAACAAGTAATGAAATAGGAAGAAGTATATCAGATAATGTAGAAAATAGAAGGGGCAATTCAATTAGCAGTTACACATTAGGAAATACTAATGTTTTCATATTGTACGGCTCACCGAAACCATATACTAGGTATCAGGAAATTTATATGGATTTAATACCTGTCAATCAATACATAGATTCAGGAATATGGATTATAAGAATTATTCCTGAAGTAAGTGTTGTGGGAAAGTATGATATGTGGTTGCCGGGAAATCAGTCGATTAATACTTTTACGGGATTTTTAAAACCTGATCCGGAAATTACTTTGACAATACCGTCGGCAACTGACAAGGCAATTAGTGTAGGAGCCTATGATACAAGTACAGACAAGGTGGCAACTTTCTCAGGAAGAGGTTTTACAAGAGAGAACAACCAGATAAAACCTGACATAGTTGCACCAGGGGTAAACATAAGGTCGGCGGCTACAGGTGGTGGAACAACAGTTTTAAGCGGAACATCAATGGCAACACCTTTTGTAACAGGCAGTGCTGCTTTAATGATGGAATGGGGAATAGTAAGAGGCAATGATCCCTATCTTTATGGAGAAAAAATAAAAGCGTATCTGATACGTGGTGCAAAGCATCTGCCGGGATATGAGCAGTGGCCTAATAAACAGGCAGGGTGGGGAGCGCTGTGTTTAAGGGATAGTTTGGTGTGAAAAAATATATTTAACGACTGACGTGAGATTTTTTCTCACAACATATTGAGTAAAAGAGAAAAAGGTGTTATATAATATAAAACCAAAGAAATGTAGTGAACAAATTAAAATTGCAAAAAAATGAAGCTTATTTACATTAAGAAAGAAGTGAACAAAATGAACAATTATTTACAGAAACTTAACATTAACGAAAACCTAAAAAAAGAAATAAATTTATACAGGGAGAGTTATCCTGTTAGTCAGGAGTTGTTATACAGAATCCCTAAGCCAGATAATCTTTATTACGGAGATGAAATTTGGAATCAGGCGGTTACGGCATTACTTTGCGGGGAGAATATTTTGCTTGTGGGACATAAGGCTACAGGAAAAAATATTTTTGCGGAAAATCTGGCAGCAGCTTTTGGAAGACCTAAGTGGGATATTTCTTTTCACGTAAATATGGATGCAGCGTCTTTAATAGGTATGGATACTTTTAGAAATGGAGAGGTAACTTTTAGACCGGGACCTGTTTACAGTGCAGCTAAGTCAGGCGGTTTTGCCATTCTTGATGAAATAAATATGGCGAAAAGTGAAGCAATGGCGGTACTACATGCAACTCTTGATTTTAGAAGAACTATTGATGTTCCAGGATATGACAGAATAGATTTGCATCCGGCAACAAGGTTTATTGCAACTATGAACTATGGATATTCAGGAACAAAAGAATTAAATGAAGCGTTGGTTTCAAGATTTGCAGTTATAAAAATGCCAATGATTTCTAAAGATAATCTTATAAAACTTATACAGGACAAATTTGAAACGATAAGTGAGCAGGCGGCAGAAGAATTTGCCAATGTTTTTCTTGATTTACAGAAGAAGTGTGAAAATTCAGAGATATCATCTAAGGCATTGGATATTAGAGGATTGCTTGATTCCATAGCATTAATGGAAAAAGGACTTGAAGTTCATACAGCACTTGATATGGGAATAACTAATAAGTCTTTTGATATGTACGAACAGACACTTATAAAGGACACTATAGGGGCAAGAATTTCAAAGAAGATTAAAACAGAGGATTTGTTTAAAAAGTAAATTATAAAAAAGATATATTAAAAGAATAATTAACTGAAATCTATTTAAAAGTAGATTTATTAAAAAAATAAGTTTATTAAAGAAAGTTAACTTAGAGAGAAGATTTGAACAAAAATGGAAGCAGATATAAGAGAAATAAAACGTGCAAAAAACTTCATATGGGCATCGGCAGAAGATTACGAACTTAATCCGTTATATTTGGCTTTTTCACCTGATGGCAAGGCGGATACATATTTAAATATCATAATTGGGTTAAGCTATAAATGGTACGATGGCACTCAATTAGAAGAATTTTTCAATATGCTTGGTGGAAAGGACAAGGAGCTTTTTGAGGGTTTGTTTTGGATTGGACTTGAAAAGGTACTGTTTAAGAAAGAAAAAGACTATCGCATGGCATTAACAGATTTGCGTGTTGAATATGCAAAGGAAACTGTTAGGCGATTTAAGAAATATACTGATAATTCACTAATTGAAAAATTAAGATACGGTTATTGCAGACAGATTTTAGGAAAAGAATCCAATTTGTCGGCTGAAGAGAAAGAGTTGTTAAGTGAATTTGATTTTTCAAACGATATGACAACAGAGCAGATAATAGGTAAAACTAAAAAGATATTGTCTGAGAAATTCTCTTATACACCGTCACTAAAGAAAAATAAGGAAGGAGTATATTTTCTTCAAAAAGTGTTGTCACCATTTCGGTCAGTTGGAAAAGTAAGTGCCACATATGTAAGAACAAAGAAGTACGATGACCCAACCGGCTTTAACGAAGGAAAAACAGGAGTTCTGAAAAAAGGGAAAAACTATCTTTTACAGTTTTCATTAAATGGAAATCCTAAATATGCCTTGGAATATGTTCAGTCAACTTTTGGTAAAAATATGTATAATGATTTTGAAAATCAAAGAATTGAAGAAAAATTATGTACAGGAAAGCACAAAGAAAGCCATCTCTTGTTTACAAAGGGCGAAAAATATAATTTAAAAGAACAAAGCAGGGAATTGCCTAAAAAAGAAATAAAAGAAATTTTGGAATTTAGAAGAGAATGCAAGAATCAGTACGAAAAGAACAAAGAATATTTTGAAAAAAACAGACCTGTATATAAGAATAGCATTAACAGACTTTCAGAACAGTTAAGGATAACTTTAGACAGCGAAAGAGAGATTTTTCCTTCAATGTCTAATCACGGAAAGATTAACGGTGGCAAAATTTGGCAGGCATTGTATGTTGATAATCCAAGAGTTTTTGAGAAAAAAGAGCAAGAGGATAAGTCAGGTTTTTCCGTTGATATAATGATTGACGGTTCATCATCAAGAAAGAATAGTCAGGAATTTATTGCCGCACAGGTTTACGTTCTTGCAAAAAGTCTTGAAAGATGCAATATACCTTGTCAGATATATTCTTATTGTAGTATTAGAGGCTATACTGTGCTAAGGATTTTCAAAGATTATAGTGAACAGAAAGCAGGCAAGGAAATATTTAAGTATGTTGCCGCAGGAAATAACAGAGATGGTTTGGCTTTAAAGGGAGCAGGTCATTTAATGGAACATTCACCTAAGGAAAAAAGAATACTTGTAGTTCTTACGGACGCAAGCCCCCAGGATGACCAAAGTGCAACGGAAGGTGCTTTTTACAAGAACAATGAATACACAGATGAATTGGCAATAAAGGACACGGAAAAGGAAATTCATAATCTAAAAAGTAATAACATTCAGGTTATAGGAATTTTTATGGGAAGTGAGAGGGGGACAATTGCAGCCAAAGAAATTTTTGGAAAAGATTTTGTGAAAATTGAGACCATTCATCAGTTTTCAGATGCAGTTGGAAGAATATTGCAGGAAAAAATAAGAAATATAAATTAGATTATTAATTAGGTTGTTCATTAAATGTTTACAATTAGAATAAATTATCATAATATGTAATCACTAAAATAATTAGGTCAGTAGTGTGTTGCAAGTTAAAGACAGAAAAGGATAAAACAAATGAGTAAGTTTTGTGTTAAAAAGCCATTTTTCGTATTAGTGGCTGTAATCGTAGTTTTAATAATAGGTGGAGTCAGCTTAAGCAAAATGCAGACAGACCTTTTGCCGGATATGGAAGTACCATATTTGATTGTTGTTACAACAGAACCCGGTGCGTCACCTGAAAAAGTAGAAACAGATGTAACTAAGCCAATGGAAAATGCTCTTGGCGTAATTAGTGGCGTAAAGAATGTAACAAGTACATCATCAGAGAATTATGGTATTGTAATGCTTGAATTTGCAGACGATACAGATATGGATTCAGCTCTTGTAAAAGTATCAAATGCACTTGACAGTGTAGATTTTCCTGACGGATGTGGAAAACCTAACACCATGGAATTAAGTATGGATATGATGGCAACAATGTATGCCAGCGTAAATTACGACGGAAAGAACATTAAAGACCTTACTACATTTTCAAAAGAGGTTGTAGAACCATATATTGAAAGACAGGACGGAGTTGCCAGTGTTTCAGTAGTTGGTGGAGTTGAGGATACAGTTGAAGTAAGACTTAATCAGAATAAAATAGACAAGATTAATAACAAGATTCTTGAAAAGACTAACAGCAAATTAGCAGATGCAGACAAGAAGATTAGTTCTGCCAAGTCTAAATTAAATAAGGCAGAAAGTGAACTTGCTGACCAGAAGAAAGCTTTAAAAGATAAGCAGTCAAGCACTAACAAACAGCTTGCTGAGGCCGATTCTAAGTTAACAGATGCAAAGGCAACAAAGATTGCATATGAATCATCTCTTAACAGTATGAAAGCAAGTCAGAGTGCCTTAGAAGCCGAAAAGAAAATATATGAAGATAACAAAATAGAAAAGAATTATAAAGAGATTAACAACACACTTGCCAATCTTAACAAGCAATATGGAAGTGTAGCAAAGACTATGAATGTTACAATTCCAAAAAGCGTTAAGGATGCAATTGATAATCCTGATGAATTGGAAGGCTTTAAGAAATGGCTTACAAATATGGGACAGAAAGATAAAGCTGAACTTATTACATTGGATAACTTAAAACAGATTTACAACATTGTCGAAGTTAGAATACCTCAGATTGATACAGAACTTGCCAATCTTAAAACTAAAATTTTAGCAGCAGAAAAGATGGTAGAGACTATCAATAGTAAGATGAAGGACATTGACAAGAATTATGTTAGTGTTCAGGAAGGAAGTCTTGAAGCTGCAGCAGGATTTGGCTCAGGTGATGCCCAGATGGAAGCAGGACAGTCAAAGATTGATTCTGCAAAAGAAGAACTTGAAAAATCAGAACAGGATTTAGAAAATTCAAGAAAGGCAGCAATTGAAAATTCAAATATTGATTCACTTTTAACACTTGATACATTATCACAGTTAATTACTGCACAGAATTTCTCAATGCCTGCAGGTTATATTGATGATAAGAAAGACAATCAGTGGCTTGTAAAAGTAGGTGAAAATTATACCAATGCAAAACAGCTTAAAAAGATGGTTCTTACAAGGGTAAAAGGCATTGGAAAAATCAAATTAAGTGATGTTGCAGACATTGTTACAATTGATAACGAAGGCGAGTCATATGCTAAGTTAAATGGTGAGGACGCTTTATTGTTATCAGCATTTAAGGCAAGTACAGCAAGCACAAGTACTGTTTCAACTAATTTGAAAAGCTCATTTAAAGAGTTAGAAAAACAGTATGATGGACTTACAATTACTCCATTAATGGATCAGGGTGAATACATAGACATTATAGTTAAGAGTATTTTATCAAGTATTCTTTTGGGAGCAATTCTTGCAATTATAGTTCTTGCATTATTCTTAAAAGATGTTAAGCCTACATTGGTAGTTGCTTTCAGTATTCCTTTTAGTGTACTTTTTGCAATTATCATAATGTATTTTACAAATATAACATTAAATGTAATGTCATTGGCAGGACTTTGTCTTGGCATAGGTATGTTGGTAGATAACTCCATTGTTGTTATAGAGAACGTTTATAGACTTAGAAACAGGGGAATTTCAGCACCTAGAGCAGCAGTTCAGGGAGCAAAACAGGTTGCAGGAGCAATTATTGCATCAACGCTTACAACAATCTGTGTATTCCTTCCAATGGTTTATACATCAGGAACAGTTAGCCAGTTAATGATACCTTTTGCATTTACTATTTCATATGCACTTATTGCATCATTAATAGTAGCACTTACAGTTGTACCGACAATTTCTTCAGTAGTACTTAGAAAGACTAATGAACAGAACCATAGATTCTTTGACAAGGTTAAAGAGAAGTATGAAGTGGCATTGGAATTTTGCTTAAATCACAAGATAGTGCCCATTGGAATTTCAATTGTATTGTTGGCAATCTGTGTTGCAAAAGTGTTTAGTACAGGACTTGTATTAATGGATGATATGGAAAGTAATCAGATTTCCGCAACATTAACTTTTGACAAGACAATTGATAAAGATACAGCTTATGATACTGCAAGTCAGGTCATGGAAAAAATCCAAAAAGTAGACGGAGTATCAAAAGTAGGTGCAATGGATGGAAACACAGGGGCGGCAGTAATGTCCGTGGGAAGTTCATCTAATAACTATACAAACTTCACATTCAGTGTTTTAACAGATGATAGTATTAAAACAACTAAGCAGTTTAGAAAGATTATAAAAGAGATTGAAACTAATACTAAAGACATAAAGTGCAAGGAATTTAAGGTAAGTTCTTCTGCAATGGGGGATATGTCAAGTATGCTATCAGGTGGTCTTGCAGTAAATATTTATGGAAAAGACCAGGACAAATTAATTTCCATTAGTGAAGACGTAATGGATATGGTTAAGAGCATTAAGGGAGCAAAAGAAGTTACTAACGGTATTGACGAGAAGGATAAGCAGATACATCTTCAGATTGACAAGAACAAGGCAGCAGCCAAGGGACTTACAGTTGCACAGATATATCAGCAACTTGTAGCACGTACAACAACTGATAAAGATTCCATAACACTTAATGTAGGCGATGCTGATGTGGCAGTAAAAGTAGTTGATGAAACAGATAAGCTTACTTACGAAAATCTTATGAAGTCAAAGATTACAGCAACAACTTATGATGATGCCGGAAAAGAAGTAAAGAAGAATTACAAGTTATCTGATTTTGCAACTATGAATATTGAAGACAGTGTAAATACAATCAAGAGAAAAAATCTTACACAGTATTTATCAGTAACTGCAGAAGTTGAGGATGGATATAATGCAACATTAATGTCCAGAGAACTTGAAAAGAAAATAAATGAATACAATATACCTGACGGTTACACAATTGAAATCGGAGGTGAATCAGATCAGGTTATGGATATGATTTGGCAGATGCTACAGGCTATACTTTTAGGAGCTATTTTAGTTTACCTTATTATGGTTGCACAGTTCCAAAGCTTATTGTCACCGTTTATTATATTCTTTACAATTCCTTTGGCATTTACAGGAGGAATGATAGGGTTAATAATCTTTGACCAGACTATTTCAGCCATGGCATTAATGGGATTTATGATCCTTATGGGAACTGTAGTAAACAACGGTATTGTATTTGTTGACTACACTAATAAGCTTCGTATTCAGGGACTTGATAAGAGAACAGCACTTATTGTAACAGGAAAAACAAGAATGCGTCCAATTCTTATGACAGCATTAACAACAATTCTTTCAATGAGTGTTATGGTATTTTCACAGGATGCGGGAAATGCAATGCAGAAGAGTATGGCAATAGTTGTAGCCTTCGGTCTTCTATATGCAACACTTATGACATTGTTCATAGTTCCTGTAATGTATGACATTCTCTACAGAAAACAACCAAAGGAAATTGATGTGGGAAGTGACTTAGATGAAATTCCTGATGAAACTTCAGAATACTTAGAGAGTAAAGAAAATGCTAAGGATTCAGAAATAGAAGATAATCAGTAAAAAATCAGAAATAAAGGTTGAAATGTAGAATACAATATGTTAGCATAGTCACAAGATATTAGGGAGTAGTTCACAACTTAAGCAGTTGTTATACTTTTCGTCATCACGTTTAACAACCGGGAAGTATATTGAAATAGGAACGAGACTTTTATCGCATTATTTTGGTGCGAAAAAAGTCTCGTTCTTTTTTTGCTTATCAAAAAAGTGAAAAGCATTTGAGATAATTATACGATATTAAAAATCGTGTAAAAATAGCACCAAAGAAAAAATAGGTTCAAAATGAAAAATGGAGGTGCCAAAATGATTGAAAGTTGGAAAGTTGATTCTAACGAACTTATGAAAAAAATGAACGTTACAGAGAAAGGATTAAGCGATGAGCAGGTTTTACAAATAAGAGAAAAGGTTGGAGAAAACTTATTAGAGGAAGCAAAGAAGAAAAGTGTGCTACAGGTATTTTTAAGCCAGTTCTGTGATTTACTTGTTATTATTCTTATTATTGCGGCAGTTATATCTGCATTTTCTGAAAACCCTGAAAGTACAATTGTAATAATTGCAGTGCTTATAATGAATAGCATTCTTGGAACAGTACAGCATATTAAAGCTGAGAAGTCTTTAGAAAGTCTTAAACAACTATCTTCTCCAAGTGCAAAGATAATGAGAAATGGTATTAAAATTCAAATACCTTCTAAGGAAGTTGTGCCGGGTGACATTTTAGTGTTGGAAGCAGGAGATTTAATAGTTGCAGATGGAAGAATAATCAATAATTATTCTTTGCAGGTTAATGAAAGCTCACTTACAGGGGAATCAACCAATGTGGAGAAAACAGACAAAGCATTAGAAGGTGATATTCCACTGGCAGACAGAGTTAACATGGTTTATTCAGGAAGCCTTGTAGTTTATGGCAGGGCGGAAGTTCTTGTTACGGAAACAGGAATGAATACGGAAATAGGAAAAATAGCCAGCTTAATGAATAAAGCTAAAGAAAGAAAAACACCGCTTCAAAAAAGCCTTGATCAGTTTAGCGGAAGACTGGCAATTGGAATTATGATTATTTCTGCGGTAGTTTTTGTTTTATGCTTAATTAGAAATGTTAGCCTTATAGATTCATTAATGTTTGCAGTGGCACTTGCAGTTGCAGCAATACCGGAGGCATTAGGCTCAATAGTAACAATAGTGCAGGCTATAGGAACAGGTAGGATGGCTTCTGAAAATGCCATAATAAAGGACCTGAAAGCAGTTGAAAGTCTGGGCTGTGTATCTGTTATTTGCTCGGATAAAACAGGTACATTAACACAGAACAAAATGACAGTTGAAAAGGTTTATGTGGACGGAGATATTATAAGCCCTAACCAGCTTGATTTGAAAAATGAATTACACAGAGACCTTTTATATAATGCAATATTAAGTAATGATTCATCAATAGTGGACGGAAAAGGTATAGGTGATCCTACAGAATATGCTTTACTTGAAATGTTCAGAAATATAAAAGTCGAAAATTTTAGAATTGGAAATGGTGGATGTAAGAAATTTGAAGATAGTACAGTTGAAAATAATGATTTTAACGAAAAAATGTTAAATGAAGAAGATGTAAGAAGAGCAATTCCAAGATTGCAGGAGATTCCTTTTGACTCAGATAGAAAATTAATGAGTGTAAAATGTAAATTACACGACAAGGAAACAGTTCTTACAAAAGGTGCTTTGGATGTTTTGCTTAATAGATGCATAAAAATAAGAAAAAACAATCAGGTTAGAGAAATTTCTCAAAGTGACATAGAAGAAATCTTAAAAGTTAATGAGAAATTCTCAAATCAGGGATTAAGAGTTCTTTCTTTTGCTTACAAAGAAGCAGATGAGGATTTGACAATTGAAAATGAGAAAGATTTTATTTTCTTAGGCTTAATTGCGATGATTGATCCACCAAGAGAGGAGTCAGTTGAAGCTGTACAAAAAGCAAAAGAAGCAGGTATAAAAACAGTTATGATAACAGGCGACCATAAAAACACAGCCATAGCAATAGCAAAGAAAATAGGAATTTTTAATGATGGGGATTTGGCAGTAACAGGTTTGGAACTTGATGAAATGTCAAATGAGGAATTATATGAAAAAATTAATAGAATATCAGTTTATGCCAGAGTCTCTCCTGAAAATAAAATACGAATAGTTGAAGCCTGGCAGAAACACGGCAATGTAGTTTCAATGACGGGAGACGGTGTAAACGATGCACCGGCACTAAAGAAAGCAGACATAGGTGTGGCAATGGGTATAACCGGAACGGAAGTTTCAAAAGACGCCTCATCAATGATATTAGCAGATGATAATTTTGCAACAATAATAAAAGCAGTGGCAAACGGAAGAAATGTATATAGAAACATAAAAAATGCCATAATGTTTTTATTATCAGGAAATATGGCAGGAATATTGTGTGTTTTATATGCATCAATTGTAGGACTTTCAATGCCGTTTACAGCAATACACCTTTTGTTTATAAATCTTCTAACAGACTCACTTCCAGCAATAGCAATAGGAATGGAGCCTTCAGATGATTCGTTATTAAAAGAAAAACCACGTAATCCAAAAGAAGGAATCCTAACAAAATACTTTATAATAAAAATAATATTGCAGGGAGCATTGATAGGAATAGCAACAATGTCAGCATACTACATTGGATTGAAAACAAATACAGCCCTTGCTACCACAATGGCATTTGCAACACTAACCATAGCCAGATTATTCCACGGATTTAACTGCAGAGGAAAAGAAAGCATAAGAAAATTAAAACTGAAAACAAATCCATATCAAATAATGGCATTTGTGGCAGGAATAGCATTCATATCAATAGTATTGTTTGTACCACAATTACACGGGTTATTTGAAATAGCAGAATTTACGGCAGTAAACATATTGGAAATACTGGGGCTTGCGTTTGTGCCGACACTGATAATCCAAATAGTGAAGGAAATTTAGGCTTTTGGCAGAGTTGAATTTCCCACCCCTCGGCTGAAAATTCTAACGAAAGCACGCTCCCGCTGCCTTCAGCTCGTAGCGGTACTAAGAAGCTATGGCAGCTTCGCTACCCTACCTTCTAAGGACCGACGGCTTCAGAGCACTTTCTATTAGAATTTTCAGCCGTGGGGTGAAATACAATAGTGCAAAAAAAGAGTTAAAATCCTATTGGTTAAGTAGAGAAAAAAGGGTATACTATTACTTGTACAAAAGGTATGTCTTTTCAGATCTTGCAGAAAAACTTTTGGACGCAAACAATAGGCGGATTCTCGAAATTTTGCGAGTATAGTGTAAAGCGATAAACCTACTGTTTGAGCCGTAGGCGAGTTTAGGTTTTCGCTTTGCAATAGACGACGGAGCAAAATGAGATGAATCAACGTGTTTGCAACAAAAGTTTTTCCGCAAGGAGGAAGGCATGATTTGAAAGGAGGTCATTTTATGGCAGTATTACATTTAACAAAAGAAAACTTTGAAAGCGAAGTTTTAAAATCTGATAAAAAAGTTTTGGTTGATTTTTGGGCAACTTGGTGTGGACCATGTCAGATGGTTTCTCCTATTATTGAAGAGTTAGGAGAGGAATTAACTGATGTTAAGGTTTGCAAGGTTGATGTAGACAAGGAACCTGAAATTTCTATTCAGTATAATATTATGTCTATTCCTACATTAATTGTTTTTGAAAATGGTGAGATAGCAAACAAGACTATTGGTGCCTGCACAAAGGATGAAATTTTAGATTTATTAAAATAATTTGATAACGATTTAGTAAGGAAGGATTTCATTATGCTTATGTACGATATTGTAATTATAGGAGCAGGTACAGCCGGAATGTCAGCAGCGATTTACGGTGTGCGTTCAGGCAAGAAGGTTTTGCTTTTGGAAGAGAAGAATTATGGTGGTCAGATTGTGAACACTCCTGAAGTTGAGAATTATCCGGGAATAATTAAGACATCAGGTTTTGAGTTTGCCACAAATCTTTTTAATCAGGCAAAAAGTCTTGGTGCCGAAATTAAGTATGAAAAAGCTGTGGAAATTAAAAATAATGGAGTTTTGAAAGAAGTTGTTACAAATAAAGAAACTTACGAAACAAAAGCTATAATTATTGCCACAGGTGCAAAAAACAGATCATTAAAACTTGATAAAGAAAAAGAACTTATTGGTTCAGGTGTTTCATATTGTGCAACTTGCGATGGTATGTTTTTTAGAGGTAGAGATGTTGCAGTAGTAGGTGGTGGGAATACAGCATTGGAAGATGCAATGTTTCTCTCAAACTATTGCAATAAGGTATATATTATTCACAGAAGGGACAAGCTTCGTGGTGAAGAAAAAATTGCAAAAGCAATATCTGAAAAAGATAATATTGAAATGGTTTGGAACAGCAATGTTGTAAAATTAATAGGCGACGATAAGGTTGAAGGAATCACTGTAAAAAATTCAGTTGATGGTTCAGAAAAAGATATTCAGGTTTCAGGTCTTTTTATTGCAGTAGGTCAGGAACCGGACAATTATGATTTTGAAGAAGTTGTGGAACTTGACGACAAAGGTTATGTTATTGCAGGTGAGGATTGCAAAACAGAATCAAGAGGAATTTTTACGGCGGGTGATTGTAGAACAAAGAACGTCCGTCAGCTTACAACGGCGGCCAGCGACGGAGCAGTTGCAGCAATAGGTGCCTGTGAATATATTGATAGTGAATTAGACACTAAAAACACTAAATAATAATTAGTGAAAAAATGGAATTAGATTCATAAAAATAACAGTTTACGGGCAATTGAAAAAGTAGTATCATTATTCTTCGGGTAAAAAATAATTTTGAAAGGTACGGAAGAATGATATCAGTAAAAGAAGCAACAAAAAACTACATTAATGGCGGAAAAGGAAAAACAACAATGCCACTTGGAAGAATGTTTGTATTAGCATTTTTGGCAGGTATGTTTATTGCTTTAGCCGGAACAGCAGCAACAATAGCTTCATCAACGGTCACTAATTCATCAGTTGCAAAAGTTATAACATCATTAGTATTCCCGGCAGGACTTGCCATGGTAATTATTAATGGAACAGAATTATTTACAGGAAATAACTTATTGATTATGTCTGTATTGTCTAAGAACATTACAGTAGGACAGATGTTAAAGAATTGGATAGTCGTTTACATCGGAAACTTTGTAGGTTCAATTTTTGTTACAGGATTTTTCACATTAGGAAACATTTATTCAATGTTTAATAGTAGTGTTGCAAAAAAGCGTAATTTCAATTGCAACAACAAAGTGTAATTTAAGTATTCAGGAAATGTTTTTTAGGGCGATTTTGTGTAACATCCTTGTATGCGTTGCAGTAATGATGGCAGCAACATCCAAGACAGTAGGAGGAAAGATTATAGGTTTATTCCTTCCAATTATGGTATTCGTAATCTGTGGATTTGAGCATAGTGTAGCCAATATGAGTTACATTTCAGGTGGTCTTTTTTCAAAGATGGCATATGGAAACCTTGGCTTGGAAACAGCAGGACTTACATGGTTTAATTTTATTGTAAAGAACCTTTTAGTTGTAACAATCGGTAATATTATCGGTGGTTGCGCAACAGGTATTGCATATTGGTTCTCATACTATCGCAAGCAGGACTAATAACTTATAAACAGCGGAAAATCAGGCTGATAAAGTGTAAAAATAATAAATAAAGCAAAGATAATATCCCATATCAGAAATCCAAGTTTTGGAGTAAGGTATGGGATATTATAATTTTCAATTAAATGTGCTGTTATAAAAAAGGCAACACAAACACTGATAATAAAAGATAAAATATCAAGAAAAAGAATCGGTTTGCCGGTAAACACAGTATAAGTGTAAAACCACATTGGAATAAGAATCATGCCTGAAAGAATGCCAATAACTGCAGAAGGAATGTAAGTTTTGAATTTTTTTCCAAAAATAAAATACCCAATAAGAATCCAAACAGACATAGGGAAAAACAACAACTTCAAATGCTCCCATACACTTTCGTTGATGGGAGAAAAAATCCCAACAAACAGACTTTCCCCTGACCATTCATAAACAAAGTGCAACAGAGTGCCTGTAATAATAGTGAAAACAGCACCAATAATAAGAAAAATATTTAAACGCCTGTACATAAAAACTCCAATCTAATCATATAATATTTTTAATCTTCTTAATAATCATATGCAGAAAATGGAAAAATATGCAGGGAAGAGGAATGTATTTAAATAATAGGAAGATATATATGTGAAAAAGAATTATGTTATAAATAATAATGGACAATATAGATGGAGAAAAAATATGTTATAAAAAAGTATGATATTTAAATTGGAATAGTTAAAATAGTTTAGTGAGTTAAAATAGTTAAAATAGTTTACGAATAGGACTTGACATAAGGAGAAAGATACTTCATAATTATAAAGATAATAAACAATTATTATACAAATAATCCAGTAAGGGCTAGTACTGGTTTCGACAGGGGCTTGGAATCTGGTGAAGCTATCCGCAGGGAGATGCGTTAAATCACAACTTAAAATTAAACGCTGAAGATAATTTAGCTTACGCTGCCTAATTAAAGGCAGCTGTCAATCCCGGAAGGCCTACGGTCCGGACATTGGCATCGACTTTAGTAGGGAACCCTAAATATTAAGCTTTGCGTATTTAGGAGTACTATGAAGCTATCAAGAGTTATAGGATGTTAGTTTTCGATAACTTGCGGGAAATTCAAATAACTGACTATGATAGTAGAAGAACAGGGGAAAGGTTTTTGGACACGGGTTCGACTCCCGTCTAGTCCACTCTTAGTCATAAGGAGGGACCTGCTCGAAGAGTGGGAGGATACCTTATGACACGAAAAAGACACTTGCAAACGAAAGTTTGTAAGGTGTATTTTGAGATAAAAGCAACGGCATTGTATGTTAATAGAGTGATATACAGTGTCGTTATTTTTATGGTATAATGCGGATATGAATTTATCAAATCGGAATTTATAGGAGGTAAAGCAGAATGAAATGTCCATATTGTGGTGAAGAAATGATAAGAGGATACCTAATGAGCTCACGAGACATTACTTTTGCAGTTGATAATCCGATAAAAGTTTTTCGCATTAAAAAATCGGACGATCTGGAATTGAGTAAAGGTTCAGGAGGAATCCCTCATTGTGAAGCTTATCGTTGCAGTAGTTGCAAAAAGATTTTGATTGATTATGCAAATAGATAACTTCAAGTTTGTAGAAAAGAGAATGGCGAAAGCTGTTCTCTTTTTTCATGCGTATCTTAATTTAAAGTCCCGTAATTAACATTCTTGGCACTGCCCATTGGGCAGTTGCCAAATATGGGTTGCACTTTTCAAAATAAAAAAATACAACCTTGGGAAGTGTTCTTATTGCACAAGATTTTCTTCCAGAACATTGGAATTGGGCTAATACAGATTTAGTAACTCTTGGCGATATTGAAAAAATGGGAAATGTTATCAAAACTCGCTTGGAAAATAGTGGGTGCAAAATTTCGGAAATGTACGCAGTGAAACATGATAAAGATGAAAGTAAATTATGGAACGAATACACAATGACTTATGATGTGAAATTTACAACAAATCATGCTTACTTTCTGATTAAATTTTCAGAGGGAAAAACGCTTGAAGAAATTGCTCATCTCGTTGGTAAAAAATATATTGAATATTACAGAGAAAGATATGAAGCTTGGACGCGTGGCAGAGCTGAACGAAAAATGAATGATACGAAAAATACTTTGAACTTCTTAAAGGTCGGAATTGCAAAAGGTGAAATTAATTTAGAGGATATTATTTTAACGTAAATTGTACAATTAAGAGCATAAAGTAATATAAATAAAGGAAGGTGTCACACTTGAATTAGAAGGTGACTCAGTTTTAATCGAATCCTTTGTTTTAAAGGAAGAGGTAATAAAAAAATTAAAGCAATTTAAAGCAAAAGTTCGTGAAATGCATTATGTTTTTGTCTTGACAACTGAACCACTATACGTTACTGTGATAAAATGTGAGAAAAAAATATATCAACATATAAAAAACGGAGGAAGACAGTTATGTTCGATACCATTCATCATATTGCAATCATTGGAAGCGATTATGAACAATCAAAACATTTTTATGTGGATCTACTTGGATTTAAAATAATTAGAGAGAATTATCGAAAAGAACGTGATGATTACAAGATTGATATGGCATGTGGGTTGCAGGAAATAGAACTTTTTATCATAAAAAATGCTCCAGTTCGTGTAAATTATCCAGAAGCATTGGGATTACGCCATCTGGCATTTAAAGTGGAGAGTGTAGATGATACAGTAAAAGAATTGAATGGAAAAGGAATTGAAACTGAGCCGGTCCGTCTGGATGATTATACCAGAAAGAAAATGACATTTTTCCATGATCCGGATGGACTTCCACTGGAAATTCATGAGTAGAAAATAGTGAGTAAAATATTCTTGCTTCAAGCATGTAATTTAATATTCTTACCAGAGCAACAGTGTGTCGCATTAATCCACCTTCGCCTAAAGAATATTCAGGATGATACTTTCCTGTGCTTGATGCTCCAACGTGATACCAATATTCAGGTATTGTTTTAATCATTTCTCCTGCTAAAATTCTTAAATCATCATTTTCGATTGTTCTTAAACAACCATACATTAATTCTTCTCTCATTTTTCTAATTCCTTTCTAAAAAAAACGAACAGCATTAATTTGCTGTTCGTTACTTATTATTTACTCAAATAGTATAAATCATCGGGACATATATCTTGCCCGTGTTCCCATACTACCGTAAACCCATCTGTTTTCACATTGTTAAAGTAATCAATGTTTTTGAGTTCTTCAAACCATGTTCATTTTATATAAGGCTTTACTTGGAAAACTAAGGATAGTGCTGTAAGTAATATATTTAAGCGAAGGAAATATGTTGTTTAGTGGAAAGTGTGGTATGATATATTTAAATTTAGTTAAAGAATGGAGGCAACATAAATTGCATTTTAGTTATTGCCCGTATTGTGGCTCAAAACTTATTGGAAAAGAAATCGGAGATGAAGGAAGTGTGGCATGGCAATTAGTGAAGAAGGTTATAGAAAAATGATATATTTTCATCTTCCGGGCTTGTTTGAATTTTATGATTTTTATAGTGTGTTTTTGCCCTTGTTTAGAGAACATAGAGAATATTTTTATGATTGGTGTGAAATTGGTTCGATATACGGTGCCCCGATAGACTGTCTTTGGGGTGGTGGTCGTGCAGGTTTTGGAGAGTGCAATGCTAAAGTTGTATTAAAACTTATGAATGAATACAACATTTCTCCAAGGCTTACATTTAGCAATTCATTGTTAAGAGAAGAGCATCTTTCAGACAAGAGGTGCAACGATTTATGTGAAATGTTTTATAAAGAAAGCAAAGCGCAGAGTGGCATAATTGTACATTCGGATTTACTTTTGAATTATTTGAAAAATAAATATCCGAATTTTTATTTTGTATCATCAACCACAAAAGTAATAACGGATTTTGAAGAGTTTAAAAGCGAAGTTGACAGGAAAGAATTTAGTTATGTTGTACCTGATTTTCGATTAAATAAAGATTTTGAAAATTTAGAAGGATTAACTCAGACTCAGAAAAATAAAGTAGAATTTTTGTGCAACGAATGTTGTTGGTTTGGATGTAAGGATAGGAAGAACTGTTACGAAGCTGTAAGCCGAAAAAACTTAGGAGAAAATCAAAAGGAGCATATATGTAAGTCACCTACCGCTGAAAAGGGGTATCGCTTTTCAGAAGCAATGAAAAATCCGGGATTTATAAGCATAGGTGACATTGAAAATAAATATGTTCCTATGGGATTTTCTAACTTTAAAATTGAAGGCAGAAGTCTTGGAAGTGCGCTGATATTAGAATTTTTATTGTATTATATGACAAAGCCTGAATATCATATAAATGTTAGGGAAGAAATATATCTGGATAATATGCTTGATTTATTTTAAATGTAATACAAAAAAGATTCAGAGTAGTTCATTAAATATACACAGATTATTGATTTAATATATGTATAAGAGATAATTAATACAATCACCCAGAGAAAAAAATCAACGTGTTTGCAATAAATTTTTCTCAGGGGATTAGGTTTTGCCAATTATCTAAAAATGCTGTGGAGGAATATTATGAAACAATTAAAGATTCTTGTTGTAGATGATGAAGATAGAATGAGAAAGCTTGTAAGAGACTTTCTTGTAAGAAAACAATATGAAGTAGTGGAAGCGTCCAACGGTGAAGAAGCCGTAGATGTGTTCGTGGAGAGTAATGATATTGACCTTATTATTTTGGATGTTATGATGCCTAAAATGGATGGATGGGAAGCCTGCAGGGAGATTAGAAAGATTTCTAAGGTTCCAATTATTATGCTGACAGCAAAGAGCGAGGAAAGTGATGAGTTGCTTGGTTTTGAACTTGGAGTTGACGAGTACATTTCAAAACCGTTCAGTCCGAGAATTCTTGTGGCAAGAGTTGATGCAATCCTTAGAAGAACTAATAATATAGGTCAGGATCAGATTGAACAGGCCGGAGATATTGAAATAAACAAGGCGGCTCATATTGTTACAGTAAAGGGTGAACCTATTGAACTTAGTTTTAAGGAATTTGAATTGTTATCATATTTCATACAAAATAAAGGAATTGCTTTATCAAGAGAGAATATTCTTAATAATGTATGGAATTATGATTATTTTGGAGATGCAAGAACTATTGATACCCACGTTAAAAAACTAAGAAATAAGCTTGGAGAATGTGGCAAATACATAGTTACAATTTGGGGCATGGGATATAAATTCGAGGTTAACTAATGAAGGATATAGATAAGAATAAAATGAAACATACCATCGGTTACAAGATGACCGTAATTATTGTGGCAATCATGGGATTATCCCTGATTGCTGCTAGTATATTTAGCAGCTTTTTCTTAAGCAAGTATTATAAGAAAACAAAGCAAGATTCTATTAAGAAAGTTTACAATGAGTTTATAAAAATAATCCAAGATGATGAAAATCTTAAGGATAGCGACAATATTTCAACGCTGAATAATATTTGTGAAAAAGCCGGTGCCACAATGATTGTTGTAGATAGTGCGGGAGATTCTGTTTATGACTATGGTGCAGGAAAAATGCTTGCAGACCGTTGGCGTGATATGATTTTTGGTAGTAATATTAAGCAGAAAGAGGAACCAAGGGTTATTGAAAAGAACGACAAATATACAATTCAGTCTACGGTAGACAGATTTTCGGCCAATCAATATTATGAATTGTCAGGAGGACTGGCATCAGGCAATTATGTAGTTATAAGAATGTCAGTTGAAAGCTTTAGGGAGAGTATTGCCATTGCCAACAAGTTTTATTTAGGTGTTGGAATATCACTTATTCTTGTTACAACTTTAATTATTATTTGGATTACAAGAAAATATACGCAACCTTTATTACAATTGGCAGATATTTCCAAAAGAATGTCAGAACTTGATTTTAATGTTAAGTATGAAGATGACCGTGATGATGAAATTGGTGTTCTTGGCGCGAGCATGAATGAAATGTCTGACAAGCTTGAAACAGCTATTTCGGAATTAAAGTCTGCCAACTTGCAGCTTCACAAGGACATTGCAAAGAAGGAAGAAGTAGATGAGATGAGAAAAGAATTTATATCAAATGTTTCTCACGAATTAAAAACACCTATTGCCCTTATTCAGGGGTATGCAGAGGGACTTCAGGAAAGTATAAGTGATAATCCGGAGGATATGGATTACTACTGCGATGTTATTATTGATGAAGCCGGCAAGATGAATAAGATGGTTAAGAATCTTCTTACATTAAACCAGCTGGAGTTCGGTGACGGAAGTGTAAATATGGAAAGATTTGATATTATATCTGTGATTGCAGGAGTAATTCATTCTATGCAAATTAAGGCTAATGAAAAGCAGGTTAATATTGAATTTAATCAAATGGAACCTATTTACGTTTGGGCAGATGAGTTCCAGATTGAAGAGGTTATTACTAATTATTTAAGTAATGCTTTAAATCATGTTGACGAAAATAGAATAATTCAAGTGAAAATTCAGGAAAAAAATGGTATAGTAAGAGTGTCTGTGTTTAACACAGGAAAAAATATTCCTGAAAATGAGCTTGATAATATTTGGGTCAAGTTCTATAAAGTTGACAAAGCAAGAACAAGAGCTTATGGTGGCAACGGTATAGGATTATCTATAGTTAAGGCCATTATGGACAGACACGAAAAGAAATGTGGAGCAATTAACAGACCGGATGGTGTTGAATTTTGGTTTGAGCTTGATTGCAATTCATTAGAGAAAGGGACTGAATAAATGATAGCAATTATTGACTATGATGCAGGCAACATTAAAAGCGTGGAGAAGGCATTTCAGTATATAGGAGAAGATACTGTAGTATCAAGAGACAAGGATGTTATTCTTTCAGCAGATAAGGTAGTTCTTCCGGGAGTTGGTTCTTTCGGAGATGCAATGGAGAAATTGAGAGATTATGATCTTATTGATACAATCAATAAGGTTGTGGAAAATAACACACCTTTTCTTGGAATATGCTTAGGACTTCAGCTTTTATTCGAAAGTAGTGATGAAACTCCGGGAGTGGAAGGACTTGGAATTTTAAAAGGAAAGATTCTTAGAATACCTGACAAGCCGGGATTTAAGATTCCACATATTGGATGGAACTCTTTGGAACTTACTAATAATGGAAGATTATTTAAAGGCATTGAAGAACAGTCTTATGTTTATTTTGTACATTCATATTATTTGGAAGCAGAAGATGAGCAGATAGTTAAGGCTTCAACAGATTATGTTACACATATTCATGCATCTGTTGAAAGTGGTAATGTTTTTGCATGCCAGTTTCACCCTGAAAAGAGCGGTGATGTAGGACTTCAGATTTTAAAGAATTTTGCGGCATTATAATATAGTTTTGGGAGAGAAATATGCATACAAAGAGAATTATTCCATGTTTGGATGTAAATAACAATAGAGTTGTAAAAGGTACTAATTTTGTGAATTTAAGAGATGCAGGTGATCCTGTTGAAGTTGCAAAAGCTTATAACAAGGCAGGAGCGGATGAACTTGTATTTTTAGATATTACTGCGTCTTCTGACCATAGACATACTGTTACGGATTTGGTAAGAAGAGTGGCAGAACAGGTTTTTATTCCGTTTACTGTTGGTGGAGGAATTAGAACTGTGGACGATTTTAAGGAACTTTTAAGAGAGGGCGCTGACAAGATTTCAATTAATTCATCAGCTATTATGAATCCTAATCTTATAAGTGAAGCGGCTGACAAGTTTGGAAGTCAGTGCGTTGTAGTTGCCATTGACGCTAAGAGATGTGAAGATGGTAGTGGCTGGAATATATACAAGAACGGTGGACGTGTCGATATGGGCATGGATGCTGTTGAATGGGCAATGAAGGTTGATAAACTTGGAGCAGGAGAGATTTTGCTTACAAGTATGGATTGTGACGGAGTGAAGCAGGGCTATGACATTGAACTTACAAAGATTATAGCTGAAAATGTTTCTGTTCCTGTTATTGCTTCAGGTGGAGCCGGAACTATGGAGCATTTTTATGATGCATTAACAGAGGGAAAGGCTGACGCAGCTCTTGCAGCTTCATTATTCCATTACAAAGAATTAGAAATTAATGATTTAAAACATTATTTAGATGGTAAGGGAGTGCCGGTACGTTTGTAGAAACGTAGATACTTAAAGATGAAATATTATTTTATTATTAATCCTAACAGTGGAAAAATAGACACAAATCAGTTTGAACAGAGGATTTTAAAGGAATGTTCAAAAGAAAAAATTAAATACAAAATATTCTATACACATAATGCAGGGGATGCAAAGAAGTTTGCAAAAAAAATACCTGATGAAGAATGTGTTGTTTTTTCTGTCGGTGGAGATGGCAATTTAAATGCAGTTCTAAACGGGTTGGCAGGTTCTAAGAACAAGATTCTTGGAAATATTCCAACAGGCAGTGGAAATGATTTTGAAAGAACACTTAGCCAATATGATGACGGAATACATGATTTTGATTTTGGAATTATTAATGGAAGACATTTTATTAATGTTGCCTGTGTAGGACTTGATGCTGATGTGGCTAACAATATTTCATGGATTAGGAAGAAGAAATGGATTCCGGTAAGCCAGCGCTACAATGCTAGCATTTTGTATACTTTTATTAAATATAAATTTAAAAAAGTAAAAGTACAGATAGACGATAATCAAAGTTTTGAAAACCAATGCACAATACTTGCCATATGCAATGGTCAATATTATGGTGGAGGTTTTAGAATGGCACCCCACGCTACACTTGACGATGGATTATTTGATGTATATTTTGTGGAAAAAATGCCAAAGGTTAAGGTTTTACCATTGTTTGTAAAACTGCTAAGCGCAAAGCATGAAAAATCTCCGAAGATTAAGAAATATCAAGGGGAAAAAGTGGTTATTGACAGCGATAAGAGATACACTTTTAATGTTGACGGAGAAATGGTAACGGATACTCATTTTGAAATAGAAATGAGAAAACATGCCGTAAAAGTTTTCTGCAATAAGGAATTTGTGGAAAGAATAATAGGAAAGTAACAGGACAAAGTTATAATGTAGATACACTGGTTAGGGTGTAATTTAACAAAGATAATATGAAAAATAATACCAATTATCAATAATGAAGGTAATATTGAAACGAGGAATAGGAAATGTCAATGATAGATAACGATTGGCTTGTGCCTTTAAAGAAGGAGTTTTCAAAGCCATATTATAAAGATTTATTCGAGTTTGTAAAAAATGAATACAGTACTACAGTGGTATATCCACCTGCAGATGATATCTTTAATGCATTTCATTTTACACCTCTTAAAGATGTAAAAGTTTTGCTTTTGGGACAGGATCCATATCATAATGTGCATCAGGCTCATGGTTTGAGTTTTTCTGTTTTGCCGGGTAACGACATACCTCCTTCACTTAAAAATATTTATCAGGAATTGCATGATGACTTAGGTTGTTATATTCCTAATAATGGATATTTAAAGAAATGGGCAGACCAGGGAGTGTTGTTGCTTAACACAGTTCTTACTGTAAGAGCTCATCAGGCTAACTCTCATCAGGGAAAAGGATGGGAACAGTTTACAGATGCAGTAATTGAAGCTGTAAATGCTCAGGACAGACCTATAGTTATCTTTTTGTGGGGCGCACCTGCCGGCAGAAAAGCTAAGATGTTAACTAATCCTAAGCATTTGGTCTTGAAAGCACCACATCCAAGTCCATTGTCAGCATATAGGGGATTCTTTGGCTGCAAACATTTCAGCAAGGCAAACGAATTTTTAAAAGCTAACGGTGTTGAACCTATTGACTGGCAGATTGAAAATATATAGTTGAAAAGATATTAAATAAATATCATGATTGCATAAGTAGAAACTATCTGTGCAAGCTAATAAACAGAGAAAGCAACATCCTTCTTCTTGACGAGCCGACAAACCACCTTGACGTAAATGCAAAGGACGAATTAAAGCGTGCTCTTATGACATATAAAGGCAGTGTTTTAATGGTGTGTCACGAACCGGACTTCTATGAAGAATGGACAACAGACATCTGGGATGTAAGCAAGTGGACAACAAAAATAGATATGTAAAAATAAAAGGGCTATCCATCGCGGTAGCCCTTTTATAAAATATTAAAATACTAATATATAAATTTATTCAATTCTAAACCTATAAAGCCTATTTCTTCCCAATCTTTTTGTTTGCTGTTGCAAGCATTAATTTGATACGGTTAAGCTGGTTAACTTCACTGGCACCAGGATCGTAGTCAACGGCTACGATGTTTGCTTCAGGATGCTGTGCACGAAGTTTCTTAATAACACCCTTACCAACGATGTGGTTAGGAAGACAAGCGAAAGGCTGTGTACAAACAATGTTTGGAACACCGTCGTGGATTAAGTGAAGCATTTCACCTGTTAAGAACCATCCTTCACCAGTCTGGTTACCTATTGAAACAACATCTTCAGCCATTTTACTCATTTCCCAAATATCAGCAGTAGGAGTAAAGTGCTTACTTTCTATAAGAGCTTTCTTTGCAGAACCTCTCATCCATTCAATAGCTTTAATTCCAAGGTTATTCATTCTAATAATACTCTTGTCAAAACCTAATTTTTCAACCTTAAATGTTGCATTTCTAAATCCATAAAGGAAGAAGTCAACAAGGTCAGGCATAACAGCCTCGGCACCTTCTGATTCAAGCAATTCAACTAAGTTATTGTTAGCTGTAGGAGAGAACTTAACAAGAATTTCACCTACAATACCAACTCTAGGTTTCTTAATATCTTTTACAGGAATAGCATCGAATTCTTCAACAATCTTCTTCATATTCTTCTTGAAACGATGAATCCCAAAACTATTATCTGAAAGCTCTTTGCAAAGCTTGTATTCCCATTTTTTATGTAAAGCATTAGTTTCTCCAGGATTAACTTCGTAAGGTCTTGTTCTGTAAACAACACGCATAAATAAGTCACCATAGAGGCAGGCTTCAACAGCTTTTAGTGCAAGCTTTGGAGTGATTTTGAAACCGCTATGATGTTCAAGTCCACTTAAACTTAATGACAATACAGGAATTTGGGACATACCGGCTTTTTCCAAAGCTCTTCTTATAAATCCAATATAGTTAGTAGCACGACATCCACCACCTGTCTGAGAAATAACTACGGCAGTTTTATTCAAATCATATTTGCCGGAAAGAAGAGCATTCATTATCTGACCAACAACTATAAGAGAAGGATAACATGCATCATTGTTAACATATTTTAAACCTGTGTCAATACATGACTTGTTACTTTCCATTACCTCAAAATTATATCCGCAAGCATTAAATGCAGCCTGTAACATTGTGAAATGAATTGGACTCATCTGAGGACAAAGAATAGTATAATTGTCATCACGCATCTGCTTAGTAAATTCAACTTTATTAAATGATGAAGGCTGAATGTAACGTTCAAAATGATTTTCGCTACGTTCCCTAATTGCAGCAAGTAAAGAACGAACTCTGATTCTTGCAGCACCAAGGTTGTTAACTTCATCAATCTTTAATACTGTGTAAATCTTTCCTGATTTTGTAAGAATATCACTTACACAGTCTGTTGTAACTGCATCCAAACCACAACCAAAAGAGTTTAACTGAATCAAATCAAGATCATCTCTTGTTTTAACAAAGTTTGCGGCTTTGTAAAGACGTGAGTGATACATCCACTGGTCAGAAACAATTAAAGGTCTTTCAACATCAGCAAGATGTGAAACAGAATCTTCTGTAAGAACAGCAAGACCATATGAGTTAATCATTTCAGGAATTCCGTGGTTGATTTCAGGATCAACGTGGTATGGACGACCGGCAAGAACAATACCTCTACGTCCTGTTTCTTCCATATATTTAAGAGTTTCTTCACCCTTCTTCATCATGTCATTACGTGAAGCAATAAGTTCATCCCATGCTTTGTGAGAAGCACTCTTAATTTCATCTTCTTTAATGCCAAGAGCTGTAAATTCTTCAACAAGTCGTTTTGTAAGAATTTCTTCATTTGTAAATGCCATAAAAGGATTCATAAAATTAATTGAAGAATCTTCTAAAGCTTCAACGTTGTTCTTAATATTTTCAGCATAAGATGTAACAATAGGACAGTTGTAATGGTTGTTAGCATCAGGTGTTTCATTTCTCTCATATGGAATACATGGATAGAAAATAAATTTTGCACCGTTTTGTAATAACCACTCAATATGTCCATGAGAAATCTTAGCAGGATAACATTCAGATTCACTTGGAATTGATTCAATACCCATTTCGTAAATCTTATGTGATGATTTAGGAGAAAGCATTACACTATATCCTAATTCCTTAAAGAATGTTGCCCAAAATGGGAAGTTTTCGTACATATTTAGAACTCTTGGAATACCAACAACACCTCGTGGAGCGTTTTCAGGAGCCAAAGGTTCATAATCAAACATTCTATGATATTTATATTCAAAAAGGTTTGGAATGTGGTCTTTGTTTTTAACACCACCAATACCTTTCTCACATCTGTTACCACTAATAAATCTACGTCCGTCAGAGAATTTATTAATTGTAAGAAGACATGCGTTAGTACATCCCTTACATCTTGTCATTGAAGTAGTGTAATCAAAAGATTCTAACTGTTCCAATGAAAGGATAGTAGTTTCCTGTCCTTTATATCTTTCTTTTGCAATAAGAGCAGCACCGAAAGCACCCATAATACCTGCAATATCCGGGCGAATAGCTTGGCAACCTGCAATTTTTTCAAAACTTCTAAGAACTGCATCGTTGTAGAATGTACCACCCTGAACAACAACCTTACGTCCTAAATCTTTTGCGTCAGAAATTTTAATAACTTTGTATAAAGCATTTTTTATAACTGAATAAGCAAGACCTGAAGAAATATCTGCAACAGTAGCGCCTTCTTTCTGTGCCTGCTTAACATTAGAGTTCATAAATACAGTACATCTTGTACCAAGGTCAGTAGGATTACTTGCAAATAAGGCTTCCTTAGCAAAATCCTGAACAGAGTAATTTAATGATTTGGCAAAAGTTTCAATGAAAGAACCACAACCTGAAGAGCAGGCTTCATTAAGCTGAACGCTGTCTACAGAATTGTTTTTGATTTTAATACATTTCATATCCTGTCCGCCAATATCAAGAATACAGTCGACCTGTGGCTCAAAGAAAGCTGCTGCATGATAGTGGGCTACCGTTTCAACTTCACCTTCATCAAGCAATAAGGCATTCTTAATAAGAGCTTCACCATAACCTGTTGAACATGAACGTACAATGTGTGCGTCAGAAGGAAGTTTCTTATAAATATCCTTAACGGCATCAATAATAGTCTGTAAAGGATTACCGTTGTTACCACTATAGTATGAGTAAAGAAGGGTTCCATCCTCGGCAACCAAAGCAGCTTTAGTTGTAGTAGAACCTGAATCAATACCTAAATAGCAATTGCCTTTGTATGTAGCAAGATCTCCCTTTTTAACACAGTCCTTATTGTGTCTTTCAGTAAATTCCTTATATTCTCTTTCGTTATTAAATAAAGGATCAAGACGTTTAATTTCCATAGACATCTTTATACCTTTAGATAATTGCTCATATAAATCAGAAATGTTAACTTTTACATTTTCAGAATGGTTAAGAGCAGAACCGATTGCAGCAAACAAATGAGAATGTTCAGGTGCAACAATATGCTCGTCATCTAATTTTAAAGTTCGGATAAATGCATTCTTTAATTCAGGTAAAAAGTGAAGTGGTCCACCAAGGAAAGCAACTGTTCCACGGATAGGTTTACCACAGGCAAGACCAGAAATAGTCTGGTTAACAACAGCCTGAAAAATAGAAGCGGCTAAATCTTCTTTAGTAGCACCTTCGTTAATTAAAGGCTGAATATCTGTTTTTGCAAAAACACCACAACGGGCAGCAATAGGATAAATAGCCTGATAATTCTTGGCATATTCATTTAAACCGCTGGCATCTGTCTGTAAAAGAGAAGCCATCTGATCTATGAAAGAACCTGTACCACCGGCACAAATACCATTCATACGCTGTTCAATACCGTTAGTGAAATAAATAATCTTTGCATCTTCACCACCAAGTTCGATGGCAACGTCAGTCTGAGGTGCATAATCTTCAAGGGCTGAAGCTACGGCAACAACTTCCTGAACGAAAGGTACTTTCAAGTGATTTGAAAGGGCAAGTCCACCTGAACCTGTAATCATTGGTGATAATTCTATATTTCCTAATTTGTCTTTAGCTTCTTTAAGAAGAGAAGCCAAAGTTTCCTGAATATTTGCATAATGTCTTTTGTAATCAGAAAAAACAACATCATTATTCTTGTCAAGGATTGCAATTTTTACTGTGGTAGAACCGATGTCAATACCAAGACTGTAATATTCTAATTCATTCATTTTTTTCCTCCTAATGCCTTAATAAGCCATTAAAGCACTTATAATTGAAATCTAATCATTAAAATCAGTAAAGTTATTACAATGATTTTAATTAAAAATTTTAGTTCAATAACGTATCTTTTTCATATTTAATAAAAGTATTTACGCGAATTTCTATATTATAATATAATTAATAAGAAAAAACAACCCAACAAAAATAGACAAAATGTTAAAAGCCTATGTCTAAAAATGAATAAAATGTAATATTATTTAGACATTAAAACAAATAAAAAGAAATGTATGGAAAATATGTTGAAAATCCCATTAAAAACATTGAAAGTAGTTTGACAAACAGTGGTTTGGAAATTATACTGTAAATTGGTTTATTATTTGAAGAGAAGTTGCAGATTACATATTTTTTGCAATATCTTTTTGGTGAAAGGCAGAGGAGAATTTATGATTTCTAATTTTGAAAGAAAATACGGCAAGTATGCTATAAAGAATCTTACCTTATATTTAATAGCAGGATATGTTATTGGATATATGCTTAGTTTGATAAATCCTACATTGTATGGTCTTTTAACATTTAATCCGTATATGATTTTGCACGGACAGATATGGCGTATAGTAACATGGGTTTTAACAATGCCGGAGGAATTAAGTATCTTCACAATAATTATGCTGATTCTTTATTATCAGTTGGGACAGACTTTGGAAAGAACATGGGGAACGTACAGATATAATGTTTATCTTATATCAGGTCTCATATTTACAGTTGTAGGTGCAATTGTTTTATACGTAGTTTTGACATTTGTTTATAAAGATACATTTTCAAGTCAAACATTAGGAAGCTACATTGGTGCTTATGTAAGTACTTATTACATTAATATGTCCATATTCTTAGCTTTTGCGGCAACTTATCCGGAAGAGCAACTTATGTTGTACTTCATTATACCTATTAAGATTAAGTGGTTTGGAGTATTGTATGGAGCATATATTTTAATTGACATTTACAACGCTTTTAGTTATGCAAGACAGATTGGGACATATGTGCTTGCAATTATTACAACGGTACTTATTGTTATGTCGTTGCTTAACTTTATATTATATTTTATTTCTCTTAAAAAGAATGGAGGAGCCTTTAGTGTGGCCCAGGCAAAGCGTAAGAGACAGTACAGGCAGCAGGTTAACAGAGCAAGACAGAATCAGACTTACCAGAATGGCGCAAGACATAAGTGTGCAGTCTGTGGCAGAACGGAATTAGATGATCCTAATTTAACATTTAGATATTGTTCTAAATGCTCAGGCAACAAAGAATATTGCCAGGATCATTTGTTTACACATAAGCATATGTAATTGATTTTTGTAATCATTATAATATACACAATAATAGGAGGACTGAAAAAACATGGAAAAGAAACCATTTGTAACACTTGAACAGTTAAAGGAGATTGAAAAGACATACCCAACACCTTTTCATATTTATGATGAAAAAGGATTTATGGAGAATGCAAGAAAAGTAAATGAAGCGTTTTCATGGAATAAGGGTTTTAGAGAATATTTTGCAGTAAAGGCTGAACCAAATCCATTTATTATTAAAAAACTTAAAGAAGCAGGATGTGGTGTTGACTGTTCATCATACACAGAATTAATGATAGCTGATAAGCTTGGATTTAGAAATGATGAAATTATGTTTTCATCAAACGAAACACCTGCAGGAGAATTTAAATATTGTAATGATTTAGGGGGAATTATCAACCTTGATGACATTACAATGATTGATTATATGGAAGCAGAATGTGGAATTCCTGAAACAGTAAGCTGTAGATATAATCCAGGTGGAGTTTTTGAAGTATGTAACGGTATTATGGATAACCCTGGAGATGCTAAGTACGGAATGACCCCTGAACAGATAGTTGAAGCATTTAAGATTTTAAAGGCTAAGGGAGTTAAGAACTTTGGCATTCATGCATTCCTTGCCAGCAACACAGTAACTAATGAATATTACCCAATGCTTGCAAGAACAATTTTTGAACTTGCAGTTAAACTTGAAAAAGAAACAGGAGCAGACATTAAGTTTATTAACCTTTCAGGTGGTGTTGGTATCCCTTACAGACCTGATCAGGAACCAAATGACATTATGGCAATTGGTGAAGGTGTAAGAAAGGTATACGAAGAAATTCTTAAACCTGAAGGAATGGATGATATTGCTATTTACACAGAAATGGGACGTTTTATGATGGGACCTTACGGTGCATTGGTTACTAAGGCAGTACATGAAAAACATATTTATAAAGAATATATTGGTGTTGATGCCTGTGCAGTAAACTTAATGAGACCTGCAATGTATGGTGCATATCACCATATTACAGTAATGGGTAAGGAAGACCAGCCAAAAGACCATGTATATGACGTGGTTGGTAGTCTTTGCGAAAATAATGACAAATTTGCAGTTGACAGAGAACTTCCAAAGATTGACATGGGAGATTTCATTTATATTCATGACACGGGAGCACATGGCTTCTCAATGGGATATAACTACAACGGAAGACTTCGCTCAGCAGAATTATTATTAAAGGAAGATGGAAGTGTAGAAATGATTCGTAGAGCAGAAACACCTGCAGATTATTTTGCTACATTCGATTTTTCAGACATAATGAAGTAAGGAGCAATCCGTGTAATACAAAAAGTAACAAAAAATAAGGAAAAAAAAGTGAAAAAGATAGTAGGCGAATTATTAAAGAACAAACACGTAGATGAAAACTTAAAAGCATATTGTGGACCATTTATGGAAATAAATAACAAATATGCAAATATCCGTTTGGCAATGAATTATTACACATATTACACAATGACTTTAGAAGATGAAAGTCTTTTAAGTACAGAGAATATGTCTGGTCTTGCTACAATTAATTTAATTATTGAAGAATTAATGAATGGGGAAAGTGAGAAGATTTCTGAAAACATTGAAAAGTTAGAAAAACTTAGAGATGGAATTATTGAGAAGGTTCAGGACCTTACCTGTTATGTTGACAAGTTTAACATCTATGAACATGCATTAAACAGAGTTGAATACAGATTCAGAGATGACGATTATCCGTCAGGATATAGTGATGAGAACATTACAAGAAGATTAATGCAGTTTATTCTTGAAGATGAAGATAATATGGCAATTAACAGAAAGATAAGTCAGGTAATAGGACAGCTTCCTGTTAGACTTACAAAAAATAAGTTTTTCGAAATGTTATCTAACGGCCTTAGCATTTATAAGGGTGGAACTAAGGAAAGTCTTAAGAATTTCTTATACATGTTAAAAACAACGGCAATGCTTGAAAATACAGAAACAATGACTGTTAATTACCCTTACTTAGACGATTTCTTTAAAGAATTTAAAGAAGTTAAGTTTAAGAATATAACAAAAGAGCAGTATGATGAAATGATGGCTAATATTGCTAAAGTTTCAGAATATATGGAAGACTTAATGAACTCAAATATGATGATTCAGGAAATCTTAAATGATTTGCTTATTGTCTTATATACTTATGAAAATCAGTTAGATGATAATATTGTTAAGGGGTGTACAGAGATTATAAAAGATACAAACCTTTTATTCTTAGGCAAGTTTAGTCCTAAATCATTAGAAGAAATAGAGGATATGTTTGTAATGCTTGAGGGGACTCAGGAAGAATTATATCCTAAGTTATCTTCCTATGATATAACAGACCAGATTATGGAAAGTTATAGTGAAAACATTGAAAAACTTGGTTTAAAGGATGTATATGATGTGGTATACAAACTTCCAAGGCTTAATTCAGACAGTATGTTTATGGAACTTACAGTTGATGAGGACAATACTACAGCCGACGAAGAATATGTAAAGGCTAAGGAAGAAGAGCTTTGCAAGGAATATACTGAGTTGTTTGCAGACAACGAAAAATTGATTAACAGAGCTGTAATGTCAGCTTCAATTGCAGAACTTCCTGTATTTTTCAATAATATTAGTGAATTACAGGATTATATTTATAATACATTGTCAGTATGTAATGATAAGGCTGAAAAACTAGCTTGTATTGAAATTTTAAATGGAATAATGGAAGAATAATCAGTTGTAATATATTTGCAGATTGATTATTGGAGATAAGTATGAGATGGTATGATGATTTGTATGTTGGATATAATCTGTTAGACAAAAAGAGACAGGTTATGTGGAAAATTAAAAGGGGTAAACAACAGTTTAATAAATATGTCATTACATTGCCTTTTAATGATTATGATGTACTTGACATCTATCCATCTAATGTACTTACTCAGAAATGGTATAAGGATTCAGATATTGTAATTGTTGGAATTGCCGAAGGTAGGGAAGAGGCAATGGATATGGTACAATTAATAATAATGGATTGTCTAAATTCCACGGGAGGATGCAAAGTGAAAGACTATATATTGAATCTTATGAATGAAGAAAGAAGCAAGAGAGAAGAGTAGCCTATGGTACATATATTATTACTTATTTTAAAAATAATTGGTATTATTGTATTATCTATTCTGGGGCTTGCTTTACTTATTTTGTTTTTTCCTATAACATATGTAGGAAAAGCAAATGGAAATATTGAAGAGAAAAAAATAACCGGTAATATAAGAGCCGGATGGCTTTTTCATCTGCTACATTGCAGATTATGGATTGAGAACACAGAGATACATTATAATATCCGACTATTAGGAATAAAAATAAAATCTTCTGAAACAAAAGAAAAAAAGAAAAAAGAAAAAAGAAAAAATCAGTCTGAGGAGCAATCACCGAAGAATGAAGAAGAAAAATCACAGGATGAATTGAAAGAGGATAGTGTTAAAAAAACTGACATTAAACAAATTGGAATTTCCGAAAATGAAAAAGAGCAGGAAATTCAAAATTCCAATTTGGAAGAGACTGATGTAAAAAATCAAAATAATGAGAATATAAAAAGTGAAGATTCAAAGAAAACTACAGAAACAAATAATAGAAAAAAAGAAAAGAAATCTTTTATAACAAGGATGCAGATTTCCTTTAAAAAATTAAAACAAAGAATAAAGAAAATTGTAGAAAATATAAAAGATAAAATTCATAATATAAAAGAAAATGCAAAAAATAAAAAGAACAGTATAGATGAAATAATAAATCAGATTAAAACCGTTAAGCAATTTATAACTTCAAAGACAACAAAAGAGGCTTATGCCTATGGCAAAAAAATGGTTCTAAAACTTCTAAAGCATTTATCTCCTAACAGGATAAAAGGCAATCTATATATGGGATTTGAAGAAAGTTATTTAACGGGAGAGGCATTAGGTGCTCTTGGAATGATATATGGAATATTTAATATTAATCCTAAAAGGTTTAAGGTTTATCCTGATTTTGAAAATAAAGTGTTTAAAGGTGACATTATTTTTAAGGGACATATTTACTTAGGCGTGGTTATAATATATTGTTTGAAATTTTATTTTAATGAAAATATAAAGAGAATTATAAAGAAATTTATTTAGGGAGGCATTATTATGGCAGATAACAAAAAACCTACAGATGATTTATTAAAGGCAATGGAAAAATTTATTACAACAAAGTCTGTTGTTGGAGAACCGGTTGTGGTAGGAGATACAATAATCCTTCCTATGGCTGATGTTTCTTTTGGAATGGGAATAGGTACTTTTTCAAAAGGAGAAACAGGATCAGGCGGAGTTGGGGGAAAGATAGTACCAAGCGCTGTTTTGGTTATTAAGGATGGTTCATCTAAGCTTATCAGCATTAAAGATCAGGATGGATTATCAAGGATTATTGATATGGTACCTGATGTGGTAAACAAGTTCACTTCAAAGAATGATGTAAAAGATGATTTTAGTGACTTTGAGGAAATGGATGAAGATATTAACGACTAAAAACTAATTATATGCATATGCTAATATTATAAAAAATAAATTAGGAAGAGTTATGCATAAACTATGTGGATTTGCGTTATTTTGGCTTGCAGTTGGAATGACGCTTTCATTATTAATAGAGAGTACATTTTTTGTGGTGTGCATAATAGTAATATGTCTTTTGGCAGGATTTAATCTGTTTTGTTGCAAACCATAAAAACAAAAGAAGAGGAGACAGAGATTAATGAACATTGCAGATTTATTTAAAAAAGAACACACAGTATTTTCTTTTGAGGTTTTTCCACCAAAAAAGGAAAGTGGTATAGAAACAATATATTCAACATTAAATGAGTTAAAAAACTTAAACCCTGATTTTATCAGTGTAACTTATGGAGCAGGTGGAAAAGGCGTTGCAAATGCGACAACAATTGACTTATGTTCATATATTAAAAATGAATTAGGAACTGAAACAATAGCCCATCTTTCATGCTTATATAATACTAAAGAAAGCATTGATAGAATTTTAGATGAATTAGATGAAAAGGGTGTAAAGAATATATTAGCTTTAAGAGGCGATGTAAATCCTGATTTTGCTATTGAAAAAGATTTCAAATATGCATCAGACTTAACAGAGTATATTGTGTCAAAAAACAGAGGTTTTAATGTTTCAGGCGCATGCTATCCTGAAGTTCATCAGGAAGCAGCGAATATGATTGAAGATATTCAGAACTTAAAGAAGAAAGTTGATTCAGGGGCAGACCATTTGATTTCACAGTTATTCTTTGATGATCAGGTATTCTTTGATTTTCAGGAGAAAGCAAGAATAGCAGGAATTAATGTTCCTATTGAAGCAGGAATTATGCCTGTAACAAACAAAAAGCAGATTGAGAGAATGGTTTCAATGTGTGGCGCAAGTATTCCGGCAAAACTTTCAAAAGTTCTTCAGAGATTTGGAGATAATCATGAAGCCATGCGTGATGCAGGTATTTCATATGCAATTGACCAGATTATTGAATTGGCAGCTCATGGAGTTGACGGAGTTCATATTTATACAATGAATGATCCATATGTTGCAAGAAGAATTTCTGAAGGTGTAAAAAATATATTAAAGAGCGGAAAATAAAATGTCAGAGCAGAGAAATATTATTATAGACAATATAGATTTTAGTGAAGCTTTAAGATATTTAGGTTATGGAAACAGCACTCCTGATGAGAAAACGAAAGAGATTTTGTATAATTGTGCAGACCAGCTTAAGTCAGTAATGGAAGGCAAATATACATATAAAGTTTTTGATTTGGTAGATGGACAGGTTCCGGGGATTAATTTTACATTGGAAGGAAAGTCTATTGCCAACCATTTGAAAAATTGTGAAAAAGTAATATTTATGTGTGCTACTCTTTCAGCAGGAGTTGACGGACTTATAAGAAAGATGCAGATTAGGGGAATGGCTGATGCCATGTTTACTGACAGTCTTGCGTCTGCTGTAATAGAACAGGTATGCAACAAAGCGGAAGATGAAATTCTTGAAGATTTTAAGGAATATGAACATACATGGAGATTTGGCTTGGGATATGGAGATTTTCCTTTGACAGGTCAGAAACAGTTTCTTGATATATTAGATGCAGGAAGAAGAATAGGCGTATGCGTAAACAGTGGAATGACTCTTGTGCCTACTAAGTCGGTAACATGCATAATAGGACTTGGTCATGATTTAGAAGTATCTAATGTTAAAAGCTGTGACTTATGTAATTTTAGAGAAAAATGTACCTTTAGAAAGGATGGAAAAAACTGTGGCAAATAAAAATATATTTGACAAAGATTTTATATTGTTGGATGGTGCAATGGGAACAATGCTTCAGCAAAAAGGAATGGAGCTTGGAACTGTACCTGAAACATTAAACATAACAAAGCCGGATTGGATTATAGATATACATAAACAATACATAGATGCAGGTTCGGATGTTGTTTACGCCAATACTTTTGGTGCAAATAGATACAAAATGGCTAATACGGGATATTCAGTTGATGAATTAATTGGTGCAGCCATTAATAATGCAAAAGAAGCAGCCAAAGGAACAGAAACACTTGTTGCTTTAGATATGGGACCTATAGGTCAATTACTAGAGCCTACAGGAAGTCTTTCTTTTGAGGAAGCGTATGATATTTTTAAAGAAGAAGTTATTGCAGGAAGAAATGCAGGAGCTGATATTATAGTTATTGAAACTATGACAGACTTAATGGAAACTAAGGCAGCAATTCTTGCCGCAAAAGAAAATTCAGACCTTCAGGTTATGTGTACAATGACATTTGAAGACAACAAAAGAACATTTACAGGCTGTTCAGTTTCAGCAATGTGTCTTACAGTACAGGGGCTTGGAGTAGACGCACTTGGTGTAAACTGTTCACTTGGACCTAAAGAATTAATACCAATTGTAGAAGAAATTTCTAAGTGGACAACTGTTCCAATTGTAGTAAAGGCTAATGCAGGTTTGCCTGATCCTGTTACAAATACATATAATGTTTTACCTGATGAATTTGCAGATACATGTAAGGAAATGGTAAAATACGGAGCAAAAGTTCTTGGTGGATGTTGTGGTACAACACCGGCTTATGTAGCAAAACTAAAAGAAATGGTTGCAACAGTAAACGCAAGTGTTGTGAAAAAGAAACCAAGACAGCTTGCAGTATGTACACCTTTAAAGACTGTAGTTGTTGACCAGCCAAGAATTGTAGGTGAAAGAATTAACCCTACAGGAAAGAAAAGATTTAAACAGGCGTTAAGAGACAATGATATGAATTATATTTTGTCTCAGGCAATTGAACAGATAGACGCGGGGGCAGACATTTTGGACGTAAATGTAGGTTCACCTGACATTGATGAAAAAGAAATGATGGTAAAGGTTATTAAGGCTTTGCAGGCAATAGTAGATGTACCTTTACAGATTGACTCAACTAAACCGGAAGTTCTTGAAGCGGCTCTAAGGGTTTATAATGGTAAGCCTATTGTTAACTCAGTTAACGGAGAAGAAGAAGTTCTTGATACAATCCTTCCTATTGTTGCAAAATATGGTGGGGCAGTCATTGGACTTGCTCTTGATGAAAATGGTATTCCGCCAACAGCAGAAGGACGAGTTGAAATAGCAAAACGTATTAGAGATAAGGCAATGTCTTATGGAATCCCAAAAGAGGACATTATTATTGACTGCCTTACACTTACAGTTTCAGCAGAACAAAAAGCTGCTGCAGAAACACTTAAAGCTATGAACATTGTAAAAAATGAATTAGGCTTAAGAACAGTACTTGGTGTTTCAAATATTTCTTTTGGTTTGCCTAACAGAGAAATAATTAATAAAACATTCTTAACAATAGCTATGGCTAATGGACTTGATCTTCCGATTATCAATCCAAATGTACCGTCAATGGTATGGGCAGTTAAGGCATATAAAGTATTGGCTGCAATTGATGAAAATTCAATGGATTTTATTGATTATTCAAGCAAAGTTCAGCCTGAAGTTACAACAACTAAGACAGAAGTCGTAAAATCAAATGATTCCACAGTAAGCCTTGGTTCAGAACTGGCAGACAAAATTCTTAAGGCGATGGAAACAGGAATGAAAGATGATGGAAGAAGTTACACATCTCAATTGCTTAAAGAAAAAGAAGCTATGGAGATTATAAATCAGATTTTGATTCCGGCATTGGATGTTGTTGGAGATAAGTTTGAAAAAGGTACAATATTCCTTCCACAGTTGATTTTGGCGGCGGATGTTGCAAAAGAATGTTTTGATGAAATAAAGAATTATCTTGCAGATAGTGGAGATTCTTCTGAATCAAAGGGGAAGATTATTGTTGCTACAGTTAAAGGTGACATACATGACATTGGAAAGAATATTGTAAAAGTTATTCTTGAAAACTACGGATATAACGTTATTGACTTAGGTAGAGACGTGGATTGCATGGAAGTAGTTAATGCGGCAATTGAAAATGATGTTCATTTAGTTGGACTTTCTGCACTTATGACAACAACACTAGGTTCAATGGAAGAAACAATTAAGCTTTTAAGAGAACACAATGTTGATTGCAAGATTATGGTAGGTGGTGCAGTCCTTACTGAAGATTATGCTATGAAGATTGGTGCAGATTATTATGCTAAGGATGCAAAAATGAGTGCAGACATAGCAAAGAAAGTTTTAGGATAAAACTTTATCAAAAGTTGGGTGCTTTGTCATCTGAAAGTTAAAATGAATGGGTTAAAAGGGTTAGATTTGAATATGTTCCTAAGCTAAAATATAAAAAGCAGAGGAAAGAAAAATCATGAAAAACAGGGAAAGTGAAAGTTATTTTTAGAGAATTAATTTAATTACAAGGCTAATGCTGACTACATTTGTAGTCGGTGTTAGCCTTATGCTTTTTTATGGACAAAATATTAAAGCAGCAGACATTAACAACATTGGAAATCCTACCTACAGGGTACAGAAAAATATGGAACAGACAGATGCCTTTGTATATGCATACAATGTAGAGGATTATGGCGCAGACGGAAGTGGAAACAGGGATAACACAGAAATATTCCAAAAGCTTTTAAACAAAACTTATGAGCTTGGTGGTGGGATAGTGTATGTTCCTGCAGGAAAATACAAGGTTACAGGAAGTCTTAAGATACCAAAGGGTGTGACGCTTAGAGGAGATTGGAGAAAGCCTGAGACTAGGAAGCCCATTACGGAAACGGTGGTGCATCACCTGTAATTAACGGAGTGTATGGAACACCTCTCTACAAGGGAATAGATATGGACAGACTTGCGGATGTTGGAAGAATTGAAAATATAAATTTTTCACCTGATTACTGGTCAGGATCAGGGGTTAGCAATGCACCTATTAAGGGAAGCACATTTGAGAATTACATTTATAACAATGCAACAGGAATCCTCATGAAGAGAAATGACTGGTCATACACATGTTACGTAAACATAAGTGGCTATAACACAGGTTATAAGTCAGCTCAAAGTGTGGAGGAAAGTAAGTCAGCACCTAATGGAAATCATTACAAGTTTAACATAAAAAACTGTAAGAATGGAATTGTGTTTGACGCAACAAACTACGTTGGAATACTTTTTAATGATATGAACATTTACAATTGTGAAAACGGAATCGTGTTAAAGGAAAACACAGGTGATGTTGTTCAGTTTTCAAAAACAAAAATTTCCGCAACAAAACATTAACAACTAAGATTTTAATGTACAACAACACAATTAATCACGGATTAGTAAAAGTTGACGGTGGAACGTTCGTAAGTGTAGGTTCAGAATTTAATAACAAAACACCTCAGATAGCTGTGGGAAGCCTTGGCAGAATAAGCTTAAGTGGAAATACTTTTAAGAACGCAAAAACAATAATTAACAATTTAATATACAGGTCAGATGATTTTAATGCAAGTGTTGACGTTACACCGGTATCTGAATTTCCGGATGACAAGGTGGCATTTCAAAGTCACATGCCTTCAAATTTTACATTATATGATGTGACAAGGGCACCTTACAATGCAGAAAACAGTAAGAATCACGGTGGAGGAAGTGACTGTACAAAAGCTATTCAGAAAGCCTTAAATGATGCTTCATCAAATGGAGGTGGAATAATTTTTCTTCTTTCAGGACATTACAGAATGGATGGAACAATAGTTATTCCATCAAACGTGGAGCTTAGAGGGGCTACTGATTTAAGTACTGTTCCACACGGCTCAGGAGCAATTCTTGAATCTTATGCCAATAAGGGAAAAAATGATGGAACACCTTTCATCAGAATTTCGGCAAACAGTGGCATTCGTGGAGTGATAGTAAACTACCCGGAACAGAAGTATTCTCTTACAAATTGGGAGTATTATCCTACGGATTACCCATATACAATTCAGGGAATGGGAGAAAACATATATGTTATAAATGTTGGAATGAGAGCGGCAACAGGCGGACTTGACCTTTCAAAATACAGATGCGACAACCACTATGTAGATTTTCTTGTAGGACATGTTGGAAAGGAATGTGTAAAGGTCGGAGCAAACAGCAAAAATGGAATAATTAATAATTTAATGTTTAACACAATAGTTTATGGATGTGGAACGGAATCAAAGTTTGGGGGATTTCCAAACTCTCCAAGTGGAGACAATGGACCGGTTTATACACAGCAGTTGAGGGATTTAGAATTCTTAATTCTTGGAGACTGCGAAAATGAAACATTATATAACTGCTTCCCATATGGAGCTTATATTGGAACAAAAATAATCAGTCAGGGCAACGGAGGACCACAGAATCTCATAAGCCTTGGCCTTGGAATAGACGGTTCAAGAAAATCAATTTATTTTGGAAGAGGACTTACAGGAAAAATGGATTTTATTAACAATCAGATAGTTTCACTTAATAATGACCAGCCAATAACAAGATATATTGAGGCAGAGTCAAATTCAAGTTTTAATGCGAATATGTTTAACATGGATCTTTGGGGTTATCCTGAAAAGGCCGTTTTAATGGGTGATAATTGTGGAAAACTTAACATTTACAATGAAACAATGTACGGGATGCTTTTCAAGTGCAATGGAAATAGATGGAAACAGTCAGGTAGCTGGTTCAATTAACAGAAGTAATTGGAGCGCAACGGCAAGTGTCCATAATGAGAATGCAGGACTTTCCCTTGACGGAAATCTTGGCACGCAGTGGACAATCATGGGACAGCAGGAACCGGGACAGTGGTATCAGGTGGATCTGAAGGAGAATCAGAATTTTGATCTTATTGTGACAAATCTTGGAAAGACAGGAGATGTTCCAAGGGGATATGTCGTAAAAATATCAAATAATGGAAATAACTGGCGGGAAGTTGCATCGGGAGAAAACAACAACATATATTATGTAGGAAATCAGAATGCAAGATATGTGAGAATAGAACAGACAGGAACAGAATCACACTGGTGGGCAATATATGAATTTTATGTATTAAAGAGCAGTTCATATGATGTTGGTGCAGGAGAAGTAATAAAACCAGATACAACAACACCACAGTTGAATATAGTAAAAAATGACGGTCAAAAAATAACTGTTAAACGTGGGAAAATTAAAAAGGCAAAACGAATTAGTGGCAAAAAAGCAAAGATTAAAATTAAAAAGATAGAAGGTGTAAAAAACTATCAGGTAAAATATTCTACAAATAAATCTTTTAAGAAAAAATATACTAAAACAATTAATGTTAGAAAGCTTAATGTTGTTATTAAAAAATTAAAGGCAAATAAAAAGTACTACATTAAAGCGAGAGGATATATTGAAAAAGATGAAGTAAAGATTTATGGAAAATGGAGTAAGAAAAAACGACTAAAAACAAACAATGTTTTTTAAAAATAAAAATATTTTTATAAAATCATCTTAAAACGTTGAAAAATCCTTTATATAAACATAAAAATCAAATTGAAAAACTTAAAAATAATGAAAATCTGTCAAAAAAATTAAAAAGTAAAATTGAATAAATTGAAATGTTTTTTTTATCGAAAATCCACAAATTTAAGAAAGTTAATCTGAATTTGTGGATTTATGTATTTTGGTGTGCTATGTTTCAAATAGAAAACGTTTCAATCACGAAAGATGGTACCGGAAATAAGGAAAGAAGGAGAGTTTATATGAGAAGAAAATTTAAGAGATTTTTGGCATTAACACTTAGTGCGGCTTTGTGTGTTACGGGAATTAATTATACTAAAGTAAATACTCAGGCTGCCGACAGAAGTGCGCCGTGGCTTTTGTCAGATGGAAGACCTGCATATGCATCTTCAACCAATGGAGGAAATCTTCCAACCTATGCAACGGATGAAAAAATTGGAACTCAGTGGGAAGCTGTAGCCAATAAAGCTGACCAGTGGTTAGACATTGACCTTGGTGGAAAGGCAGATGTAAGTAAGGTTGTTATTAATTGGCAAAATAGTGCAAGCTATGGTGTTGCATACCAGATACTTGTTTCAGATGATGAGATTAACTGGACTAAAATTTATGAGACAACAAAAGGAAATGGTGGTTCTGAAAAACAGGTATTAAAAGATGACGGAACTGTTGATTACACATATTATCAGGATACCTTAAGTTCTGATTCAACAGATGACTACAAGTTAACAGAAAAAAACGGAAGATATGTAAGAGTTTTAATTAATTATAGTAAGTCTCAGTCAGAATCAGCTGATAAGAAATCAGGTTGGGGCGCTGCAATTAGAGAACTTGAAGTATATGGTATAGGTGACAATAAATGTAATGAGCCTAAGTCAGATGCATCTAATATTGCATTGGGAAAGAAAGTAGAGGCAACATCTTATTCTAAACCATGGTGGGCATCTACACCATTGGCAGGATCTAATGCAGTGGATGGAAATTACGATACATACTGGTTGTCAGAAGGTGAAGACAATGTACAAAGCAAATGTAATCAGAGTCTTACGGTTGATTTAGGAAAGAAGTATACTTTAGGAAGAGTATTTTTACAATGGCAGGTCGAATATGGTAACATATGGGATTTGCAGGTTTCAGAAGATGGAACTAATTTTAAAACAGTTTACAGACAGCTTCAGGGAAATGGTGAAGATGAAGATATAAAATTCTATGCTGAAAATGTAAGATATGTTAGAATGCAGGGGATTTTAATGGGAAGAGGTTCAGGATATTCAATTCGAGAATTACAGGTTTTTGAATATCAGCAAGGCGATGAAAAGGTTAATAATACTATACCTGAAATACCAAAAAAGAAAGTAGTAACTTTAGGAAAAGGAAGTTATGTAATTGATGATGCTAACCTTTTACAGCCAAGAGAACCTAAATATGTTTCTTCAAAAATAAGTACGCCAATACCATCAAATGACTGGTGGACATCAATTGTTTACACACAGTACAGTGATGCAATGCCAGCACTTCCAATGTCATACAAATATTCCTCAACAGGATTATCAATGTATTATGCAGATGGATTGTATAATAGAGCAGATAATGGTGGAATGGGTGTAGACAGCAAGTATTATGATTTAACACTTAATTCATCAGACATTACAGGAAAGGCAAGTGCTAAATTAGATGGTTATGGTGATTGGTCAGTTAACGTTAAATATAGTGATGATGACACAGAAAAAATGGAGAGTACTTTAATTAAAGGCTCACCTTTTGCATATACAACATTTGCCAATAGAGATTCTGTAGAACTAAATGTAAATAATCTTGTAAAGTTTTTAGATAAAAACGGAAGTGAAATTATTACAGAAGATGGTAAGGAAGTTACAATTGACCATTTTCTTGTTGAAACAGAAAACGAAAGTGAAGCGCCTGGAGATGGCAATAAGAAACAGTATCATTATTATGGTATTTATTTACCTGAAAATTCCAAGGCAACAAAAGTTGGCAGTAAATTAAAAATTAAACTTGGCAATAATGACAATTATGTAGTTATTGGTGCTTTAGCAGTAGAAGAACCAATAAAACTTTTGGCATCACAAAGTGAAGTGGATAGCATTTCAAAACCTTCATTATTAAGAGATGGAGATGCAGTAAAGCAGTTAGAATATATGTACAAATATGCATATTCATACGTAACAGATACAGTTGTGGATTACAGTTACGATGATGCAAAGAGCATATGTACAACAACATACAAAGTATCTATTTCACAGAAGAGAACAGGAAGTGGTATTTCTAACAGTACATTATTATGTATGATGCCTCATCAGTGGAAATATTCAGATGCAACATATGAAACGACAAATGGTGAAGCACTTATTTATACTTCAAGTAGAGGTGATTTGAGAATCCATGAAGGAAATGAATTTTCTTATAGTCAGAAGTTTAACGGAATTATTCCGCAGTATACGACTCCTAGCGAATCAAACAGCTATGAAAAGGAGTGGATGTATGCGTATTTGAAACAGTTTACAGATAGTGCTCTTAAATCATATTGGGTTGCAGATCCTTATTGGGAGGGTAAAAAATCGCATCCTATAGCAATGGGAATTCTTATAGCAGACCAACTTGGAGAATATGAAACAAGAGATAAACTTATTGACGTATTAAAAAAAATTATGGCAAACTGGCTTACATACGATGGAGATGAAGACTATCCATATTATATGTATTATCATACAAGTTGGGGAGCTGTAAGTGGTGATGGCGGCGACCATGGAATGGCAATTAACTTATCGGACCATCATTTCCTTTGGGCATATTTTATATTCCCGGCAGCAGTATTGGCCTCATATGATTCAACTTTCGTTGACGATTATGGCGAAATGATTGAATTACTAATTAGAGATTGTATGAATCCTGACAAAAATGACGATATGCTTCCATTTATGAGAAACTTTGATGTTTATGAAGGACATTCATGGGCAGGAGGCTATGGAGACAATAATAGTGGTAACAATCAGGAATCGGCTTCAGAAGCAACATTTGGCTGGGCAGGATTATATCTTTGGGGACTTGTAACAGGAAATAAAAAATATGAAAAAGCGGGAATTTGGGGTTACACTTCAGAAGTTAACGCAATTGAACAGTATTGGTTTAATGTGGACAAGGGAACAGACAGAGACAGCCATAACTGGGCTTCTGATTATGGAACAAATGTATATGGAGACAGTAATGTAAACAATATTCCTTATATTGGAATGATTTGGGGACTTGGATATACTAACGGTACATATTTTTCAGGAAATCCATGCTGTATAATGGGAATCCATCTTCTTCCTGTTTCACCTGCAATTACTTATATGGGGTACAATAAGGAAACAGCAGGAAAAATATGGAATGATTATGAAAAAGTTCAGGAGGCTTACCAGAAGAAACTTCAGGCAAATGGTGAAATTGATCCAGAGGGCTGGTATCATATTTTGTGGCCGTTTATGGCATTGAGTGATGCTGAGGGAGCAGCAAGCTGTTGGGCTAATGAATATAAATCTCATTTAAATGAAAATGGAGATTATGTTGGTGGCGTATTATCAACAGATGAAATGTTTAACTCATATTGGTTTATTCAGAATATGTGTGCAAAAGGAAATATTTGTACAGACGTATGGGCAAGTAACTATACAAGCTATCAGGTATTTGCAAAAACAGAAAGCGGAAAAACAACGTATTCTGCACAGGTATGGAATCCGGGAAATGACACTATAACAGTTAATTTTGTAAACAAAAGTGGTAACCTTGGTAGCGCAAAAATCCCGGCACACTCACTTGTTTCTGTAGATCCAACTAAGAATGAAGATAAGACTAAAGATACAACATATGTACCATATGAAAGCAGGGATAAGGTTTGTACAGTACCAGGTGTAGTTGAGGCAGAAAATTATGATACCAACTTTGGATGTGAACCTACAACAGGCGATTCAGAAGGAGGATATGTTGGATGGATTGATAACGGAGATTCTCTTATTTATACATTAGATGTAAAAGAAGAAGGAGATTATATTGTTGATTACAGAGTACAGTGCACGGATACAAACAAGAACAGTGCAATTAAATTAAAAACAGATAATGATTCTGATTATGTACTTACAACATTGCTGGATAATTCTACAACTGAGTGGAAAAATGTTAAGACTGCAAATACAGTACATTTAAAACAAGGTCAGTATCAGATGAAATTGTTAATGGTTGATGGCGGATTTAATCTTAATTATATAAAGATATATAAAGCAGGAACTAAACCACCAACAGCAGAATCAGATGATTTAACATTAGCTGATTTATCAGGATATCCTGAAATTGATTTAAGCGGAGCAAAAGTTATAGATGTTTCATCAGAAACAGGTGACAATACAGGTGACAAGATTATTGATGGTAATTTTGACTCAAGATGGGAATCAAAGTCTGAAGATCCACAGTATTTTACTATTGAATTAGGAAGAAACGAAGAAATAGGTGGTATTAAAATCTATTGGGAAGCAGCGGCTGCAAAGAATTACACAATAGAAACATCAATTGATAATGAAAACTGGACTAATGTATTTACAAGAGTAAATGGAAATGGCGGTCAGAAAAACGGTGATGGCAATAAAAGTTCAGGATTAGAGTCGGTATCATTTGATAAGGTTACAACTGCAAAATATGTAAGAATTTATTGCAGTGAACGTTTAACAGGATATGGTGATTCGGTATATGAAATTAAACTATATGGAAGAGGCAAGGACCAGGTAGATGTTCCGGAAACAACAACACCTATTGTAACTACTAAACCAAACGTAACAACACCTGAAAATGTTACAACAAATAATGAAAAAACAACAACCAAACCAGAGCAGGTAACAACAAAGCCAGAGAAAGTTACGACAAGTAATGAACAGACCACAACAACACCTGTTACAAAACCACAGGTAACATCAGGTAATAATAAGTCTGACAACAAAGAAACAACTGTAAGAGGAACTGTTTCAGCACCGTCAGATGATGTTAACTTTGTAGCAGGTATTGGAAGAACTGTAATAAAGAAAGTCAAACGTACTGGAAATAAAAAGGCAAAAATTAGTCTTAAGAAGATTTCAGGAATAACTAATTATCAGGCAAAATATTCTACAAAGAAATCTTTTAAGAAAAAATACACAAAGACTGTAAATGTTAAAAAGATTAACTTTACAATCAAAAAACTAAAGGCAAATAAGAAGTATTATATCAAGGTACGGGCTTACATGGTTAAGGATGGAAACAGATACTATGGTAAGTGGAGCAAGAAGAAAACAATCAAAAAATACAAAAAGAAATAATGATTAACAAAAATATTGTATAATAATTGTTTTTGGACCAAAGATTAAAGACAAAAATGCAGGTGCTTTTTCCAGTATGAAAAATATATAACAATATACTGGAAAAAAGTACTTGCAAAATTTGTCTGTATCTGATAGAATGCTCTTTGTGTCAGGTCGATTGAGAGTTCGACCTAATTTATTAAAGGAGGTGCTATTATGGCTAAATGTAGTATTTGCGGTAAGGGTGCTCACTTTGGAAACGCTGTGAGCCATTCTCATAGACGTTCTAATAAAATGTGGAAATCAAATATTAAATCTGTTAGAGTTAAGACTGAAGGCGGATCAAAGAAGATGTACGTTTGTACTTCTTGCTTAAAATCTGGTAAAGTTGAAAGAGCATAGTTTGTTAGAGCATGTATGCACGAAATAAAAAAAGTTATCATTTATGAATGATAACTTTTTTTAGTATATAAATGTAACTCTTTCCTTTTTCTAAAAAAGATAGTATAATTATTAGAAGTTCGATTTTAGGAGGAACATATATGAAAGGTAAGTTAAACACTGATTTAGGTCAGGTATTGATTAGCCCTGAAGTTGTTGCAAAATACGCATCAGAAACAGCATATGAATGCTTTGGTATTGTTGGTATGGCAATGGTAAGCATGAAAGATGGTCTTGTAAGACTTCTTAAAAGAGATAGCTCAACTAAGGGAATTAATGTAATAATTGATGAAGATAATGAAATCACTATAGATTTTCATATTATTGTATCTTACGGTGTTAATATTGCAACAATAGCTGACAATATTATTTCAAATGTAAAATACAAAGTAGAAGAATTTACGGGTATGTCAGTTAAGAAAGTTAATGTGTACGTTGAAGGCGTAAGAAACATTGATTAGTACCCCAGGAGGATATTATTTTGGAAATGACAACAATTAATGCAGAAACATTACAAAAAATGTTTATTGCAGGTGCTAAGAATTTAGAAGCAAAAAAAGAATGGATAAATGAGTTGAATGTTTTCCCTGTACCAGATGGGGATACAGGAACAAATATGACTTTAACAATTATGTCCGCTGCTAAAGAAGTAGGCGCAATTACAGAACCGACAATGGAAACAATTGCCAAGGCTATCTCAACTGGTTCTTTAAGAGGTGCAAGAGGTAACTCAGGTGTTATTTTATCACAGCTTTTTAGAGGATTTACAAGAGAGATTAAGAAGGTAGATCAGATTGACGTAGATGTTTTGTCAAGAGCTTGTGTAAAAGCAGTAGAAACTGCTTATAAGGCAGTTATGAAGCCTAAGGAAGGAACAATCCTTACAGTTGCTAAAGGAATGGCTGATAAGTCATGCGAGCTTGTAGGCGAAAGTGATGACCTTGTGCATGTAATTGATGAAATAATTAAGCATGGTGATTATGTTTTGAGTCAGACACCCGAAATGCTTCCGGTTTTGAAACAGGCAGGAGTAGTTGACTCAGGTGGACAGGGATTGATGACAGTTATTAAGGGGGCTTTTGATGCTCTTTTAGGAAAAGAGATAGATTACACATTAGAACCTGTACAGACAGCAGGAACTAAGGTTACAGAAGAAGTTCCTATGGATGATGTTGAAATTAAATTCGGTTACTGTACAGAGTTTATTATTAATCTTGATAAAGAAATGCTTAAGTCAGAAGAAAAGGCATTTAAAGAATTTTTAGAATCAATCGGTGATTCAATTGTTCTTGTTGCTGATGATGAAATAGTAAAGGTGCATGTTCATACTAACGAGCCTGGTGTAGCGATTACAAAAGCTTTAACATATGGTTCATTGTCAAGAATGAAGATTGACAATATGAGAGAAGAGCATCAGGAACGCTTAATCAAGAATGCAGAAAAGATGGCTGAACAGCAGAAAGCTGACGAACCAAGAAAGAAATATGGTTTTGTAGCTGTATCAGTAGGAGAAGGATTAGATGAAATATTCAAGGGATTAAATGTTGACCATATTATTTCAGGTGGGCAGACAATGAATCCTAGTACAGAAGATATTTTAAACGCAATTGATAAGATTAATGCAGACAATATTTATGTATTGCCTAACAACAAGAATATTATTCTTGCGGCTCAGCAGGCGGAAAGCCTTGTTGAAGACAAAAATATTATTGTTATTCCATCTAAGACTATTCCACAGGGAATTTCTGCAATGATAGGATTTATTCCAGATAATAGTCCTGAAGACAATAAAGAAGCCATGATTGATAGTATGTCATATGTTAAGACAGGTGAGGTTACTTACGCTGTAAGAGACACAGTTATTGATGACAAGGAAATCAAAGAAGGCAACATTATGGGTATTGGCGATGAAGGAATCCTTGCAGTAGGAGAAGAAATCGACGATACAACAATTAATATGATTAAAGAGATGCAGGATGAAGAATCAGAAATCGTAAGTTTATATTATGGTGCTGAAGTTACAGAGGAAGCAGCAAATAAGCTGGCAGATAAGATTGCAGAAGCTTTGCCTGAAATTGAAGTAGAAGTATATCCGGGTGGACAGCCTATTTACTACTATATTGCTTCAGTAGAATAGTAGGAGACTTAACGTATGGATGAAATTTTTATAGAAAGAATAGTAAAAAGAAAAGTAGATATAAAAGGAATGTTATTAAGAGTGTTAGCTGTTGTATTGACAGTTTTGTCATTATGCACAATTTTATTCTTAGGAATGCTTGGGTTGACATTAACTATATTATTCGCATATTTAACATATCTTGTGTGGGCTTACACTAGTGTAGAATATGAATATTCTTTTCTAAACACAGAGTTAACAATTGAAAAAATCATGGGACAAAGAAAAAGAAAACATGTTGATGAGTTTGATATAAAACAGGCTGAAATTATAGCACCTGCTGTATCTGACGAAATTAAGAGCAGAGCAGGAAATATAGTGACACTTGATTATTCAACAGGATATGGAAGTAGTGATCTTTATTCTATGATAACAAATACTGACAAGGGAGCAGTACAGGTCTTATTTAATGCTGATGAAAAGCTTATTGAGGCAATGCGTCATATGAGACCATCAATAGTAAAGAGATAAAATAATATTTTTAAATAAGCAATTATAATGTGCTTGCGTTAATATAAATCAGGTTTGTCTCTTGAAAAAATATTGACAATACTATTGTTTTTTGTTAGTATGTTGAAAATACAAATAAAAGTGTCGTCTTAACGTATCTTGAAAGATAGATATACGGGATGGCACTTTCTCTGCAATGCAGACAATACATTAAGAATAAAAAGAGAAAGAGAGGAAAGAACCAATGGGAAAAATTATTGGTGAAGGAATTACATTTGATGATGTTTTATTAGTGCCACAGTACTCAACAGTTACACCTAATATGGTTGACTTATCAACACACCTTACAAAGAAGATCAAATTAAATATTCCGATGATGAGCGCCGGAATGGACACAGTTACAGAATACAGAATGGCAATTGCTATGGCAAGACAGGGTGGTATTGGAATTATTCACAAGAATATGACAATCGAACAGCAGGCCGACGAAGTAGATAAAGTAAAACGTTCAGAAAATGGTGTTATCACTGATCCTTTCTACTTATCTCCAGAACATACAATTAAAGATGCCAATGATTTAATGGCAAAATTCCGTATTTCAGGTGTACCTATTGTTGTAGGAAAGAAGTTAGTTGGTATTATTACAAACAGAGATCTTAAGTTTGAAACAGATGAAACAAAACTTATTAAGGATTCAATGACTTCAGAAGGACTTATTACAGCAAAAGAAGGAGTAACACTTGAAGAAGCAAAAGCAATTCTTGCAAAATCAAGAAAAGAAAAACTTCCAATCGTAGATGATGACTTTAATCTTAAAGGACTCATTACAATTAAAGATATTGAAAAACAGATTAAGTATCCACTTTCAGCAAAGGATTCACAGGGAAGACTTTTATGTGGTGCTGCTGTAGGTATTACAGCTAATGTTATGGAAAGAGTTAAGGCCTTAGTTGAAGCTAAGGTTGACGTTATTGTTATTGACTCAGCTCATGGACATTCACAGAATATTTTCAATACATTAAAGCAGATTAAGGCAGCATATCCTGACCTTCAGGTTATTGCAGGTAACGTTGCAACAGGAGATGCTACAAGAGATTTAATTGAAGCAGGAGCAGATGCAGTTAAAGTAGGTATTGGACCTGGTTCAATCTGTACAACACGAGTTGTTGCAGGTATTGGTGTACCACAGGTTTCAGCTATTATGGATTGTTATGAAGTTGCTAAGGAATATGGTGTTCCAATTATTGCAGATGGTGGTATTAAATTCTCAGGTGATATTGTAAAAGCCATTGCTGCAGGTGGAAACGTATGTATGATGGGTTCAATGTTTGCAGGATGTGATGAAGCACCTGGAGATTTCGAATTATTCCAGGGACGTAAATACAAAGTATATCGTGGAATGGGTTCAATTGCAGCTATGGAAAATGGTAGCAAAGACAGATACTTCCAGAGTGGTGCTAAGAAGCTTGTACCTGAAGGTGTTGAAGGACGAGTTGCATACAAGGGAACATTAGAAGATACAGTATTCCAGTTAATGGGTGGTCTTAGATCAGGTATGGGATATTGTGGAGCAAAAGATATTGAAACACTTAAGGAAACAGGTAAGTTTGTTAAGATTTCAGCAGCATCTTTAAAAGAAAGTCATCCACATGACATTCATATTACAAAAGAAGCACCAAACTACACAGTTGAAAACTAATTTGGTTAAAATAAATAGCAACATTAATTGTTAAAATTATATGAAAAATATAAAAAAACATATATTAATTAACTAATTTATGTTAGAATAAGAAGGACCTTGTAATAAGGTCCTTTTTCTATAAATTAAAATTGTAGAATAGGAAAATTGAAAGAGTTTAATGTTGCAAAACTAAAAAATAAAGTGCCAAGGAGAGGTTATGGAAGAAACAAACAAGGACTTAGAAACACAGACAGATGCAAATGAAAGTGTTGAAAAAATTGAAACAGTTGAAGAAACTACAAAGGAAGAAACAATTGAAACAAATGGAAAAAACGGGAATCCGTCAGATAATAAAAACGAAAAGAACGGTTTTAAATTCGGAAAAATTGTTGTTCCGGGATTAATAATTATAATTTTGGCTGTTTTTGCAGGTGTTGTTTATTATCAGAAAAAAGTAGAACCTGAGAAAGAGTTGCTTAAAGAGATGAATTATGGTGTTAGCAGTATGAAGGATTACTTTAGCAATTATATTTCTTTAGGAAATTATAAGGGATTAACTTATGAGATAACACAGGATATGTGGGATGAAAGTGTTTCAGATGAAACTAATGAATATAATACAGCAAAGAAAGTTGCAGAAGATACTGATCAGGTTGCGTATAATTTAACAGGATATGTTGATGATAAGAAAGACAGCAACATTACACATAAAGATCAGGAAGTTATTATTGGTGAAAATTCAAAAGGAGCATTAAAAATTATTTCAGATGCCCTAAAGGGACATAAATCAGGTGAAGAAATTACTATTGAAGGTTTAAATGCTTCAGATTTTGCAACAGATGGCAGCGACTATTCAGGTAAGAATGTTAAGTTTGTAGCAAAAATAAAATCAGTTAGAAAATTATCCGTAGAAAAGGTAACTGACAAGTGGGTTAAAGAGAACTACTATGATGATTATGGTTTGGAAAATGCTGATGATTTTTATAAATGGTGTAAACAGAGTCTTATAGAAGATGCAAAAGCTGAGTTATGGTCAAAAGTACTTGAAAGTTCTGTTGTAAATAAATATTCAGAGACAGCATATCAGAGAGTTATTGAAGAAGTGGATGGTGATTACAATTATAATGCTGAATTTTTCGGTATGACAACTGATGAATATCTGGAAATAAATGGTATGACAGAAGATGATATGGAAGATGAATACATGAATGCACTTAAGTCTGAAATGGTTATGTGGGCAATTGTTGAAAAAGAAGGTCTTGCTAACAAGATAACAGATGAAGATATTCAGAATAAGTGGGATGAGTTATATCAGGAAGGTGATTTTGAATCAGAAGAAGATATGAAGTCACAGTATACAGACGAGGAAATCCGTCAGGGAGCATTAATGGATAAGGCGGTAGATTGGGTATATGATCATGCCAAAGTTAAATTTTCTTATAAGATTTCAAAATAGTATTTGACAACAAAAAAAGCAATGATATAATGAGTGGTGAACAAAGCGTTGACGAGACGAGTAGGTTATCCGGAGGGTCACAGAGAGAGATGCAGGGCTGAGAGCATTTTACAGAAGGATAATTGAAGACTACCTCTGAGCGACTCTAATCAAGTCCGGTGATTCCGTTATAATCAGAATGAGAGGCTTTTGTCAGAATGGATTTTGACAGAAACAATCAGGGTGGAACCGCGTATTTTACGTCCCTGTTTATGGAAACATAAACAGGGACTTTTTTAATACAAAAAACAAAAGAAGAAACCTGTATGTTTCAGAATAAACATTGTAGAAGTAAAGGAGAAAACACTATGAAAGTTACTTTAAAAGATGGTTCAGTAAAAGAATATTCAGAACCAATGTCAGTAAATGATATTGCATTTGACATTGCAGGAGGTTTAGGAAGAGCTGCATGTGCAGGTGAAGTTGATGGAGAGGTTGTAGACCTTAGAACAACAATTGATAAGGATTGTACATTAAACATTCTTACATTTAAGGATGAAGCAGGTAAGGCTGCATATAGACATACAGCATCACATGTTATGGCTGAAGCTGTTAAGAATCTGTTCCCTGAAGCAAAATTAGCAATAGGACCTTCAATTGATACAGGATTTTACTATGATTTTGAGCATGAACCTTTTTCAAGAGAGGATTTAGACAAAATCGAAGCTGAAATGAAGAAAATCATTAAAAAGGGTGCCAGACTTGAAAGATTTACACTTCCAAGAGAAGATGCAATCAAATATATGGAAGATAGAAATGAACCTTACAAAGTTGAATTAATTAAGGATTTACCTGAAGGCTCAACAATTTCATTTTACAGTCAGGGTGAATTTGTAGACTTATGTGCAGGACCACATCTTATGAACACAAAATCAATTAAGGCATTTAAAATTATTTCATCATCAATGGCTTATTGGAGAGGTGATTCTTCAAAAGCAAGATTGCAGAGAATATACGCTACAGCTTTTGATAGCAAAGATGAATTGAATAAATATCTTGAAGAATTAGAAGATGCAAAGAACAGAGATCATAATAAACTTGGTAGGGAAATGGAACTTTTCACAACGGTTGATGTTATCGGACAGGGACTTCCATTATTAATGCCAAAGGGACAGAGAATGGTTCAGAAATTACAGAGATGGATTGAAGACCTTGAAGATAATGAATGGGGCTATGTACGTACAAAGACGCCTTTAATGGCAAAGAGTGATTTGTATAAGATTTCAGGACATTGGGATCATTATAAAGAAGGAATGTTTGTTTTGGGAGATGAAGAAAAGGACAAAGAAGTATTTGCACTTCGTCCAATGACATGTCCGTTCCAGTATTATGTATACAAAGCAAGCCAGAAGAGCTACAGAGATTTACCTTGCAGATATGGTGAAACATCAACACTTTTCAGAAATGAAGATTCAGGTGAAATGCACGGGCTTACAAGAGTTCGTCAGTTTACAATTTCAGAAGGACATCTTATTGTAAGACCTGACCAGATGGTTGAAGAATTTAAGAATTGTATTGCTTTAGCTCAGTATTGCTTACAGACTTTAGGGTTAGAAGAAGATGTAACATATCATCTTTCAAAATGGGATCCTGAAAATAGAGAAAAATATATCGGAGAACCTGAAGTTTGGAATGAAACAGAACAGGATATCAGAAACGTTTTAAATGAATTAAATATTCCTTTTGTAGAGGATATTGGAGAAGCAGCTTTCTATGGACCAAAGGTTGATATTAATGCAAAAAATGTTTATGGAAAAGAAGATACAATGATTACAATTCAGTGGGATGCTCTTTTAGCTGAACAGTTTGATATGTATTACATTGATGAAAATGGTGAAAAGAAACGTCCATACATCATCCACAGAACAAGTATTGGATGCTACGAAAGAACACTTGCATGGCTTATTGAAAAATATGCAGGAAAGTTCCCAACATGGTTATGTCCTGAACAGGTTAGAGTACTTCCTATTTCAGACAAATATGTTGAATATGCTGACAAAGTTGCGGCTGAATTAAAGAAGAATGGTATTGATGTTACAGTTGATTCACGTTCAGAAAAGATTGGCTACAAGATTAGGGAGGCAAGACTTGATAAACTTCCATATATGCTTGTTGTAGGACAGCAGGAAGAAGCTGACGAAACAGTATCAGTTAGAAGCCGTTTTGCAGGAGATGAAGGTGTTAAGCCTTTGGATGAATTTATTGAACAGATTTGTAAGGAAATCAGAACAAAAGAAATCCGTAAAGTTGAAGTAGAAGAAAACAAGTAATGTTTAATTAAAAGTAAATAAGCATACTTTAGTTTAAAATTATTTTTACAAAAACTAAATGAATAAAAAATAAAAAACACTCCACACTAAATGTATCGGATAAAATCCGAAATAAATTTAGGTGGAGTGTTATTATGACTAATTTAGAATGTAATGTAAAAAACTGTTATTACAATAAGTCATCAAAATGTTGTCGTGACGGCATAAATGTAGAAGGACAGGATGCAACTGTTATTGATGCAACTTATTGTGGGGATTTTAAAGAGAAGACTGAGGGCACAACAGCACAAGCATGTCATTGCAACGCAGGTCCGGAGGATACATTAGATGTATCATGTGAAGCTAAGAATTGTGTATTTAATGATAATTCTAAGTGCCATGCGGACAAAATTACAATTTCAGGTAATGGAGCAAAGCATGAAAGCCAGACAGAATGTGGAAGCTTTGAATGTGGTTGTAAGTAGAATCAACTTATTTTTCTGCAATTGTGCAAGCACATACGAAAAAATAGAGTTGTAGAATGTAAATATATTGATTACACGGATTGTTACGTGCTACGCACTGCCGCAATCCACCACCAAATTCGCATATCGCAAAGCAAGAGCTTCGCTTTTATGCTCATTTGGAACACTGTAATCAAAAAAAGTTATAAAAAATGTTGACATATGGATGAGAAGATGGTAATATAAGCACTGATGTGAAAAAAGAAAGCAGAGTATCCGCTCTCACCAAGACACTTTTTAAGTGATTCCAGGTTAATATTTTTATAACGATTTTATTGTGTAGAAATAATAGTGGGTAATCTGTGGGTTATCCACTTTTCTTTTTGAAGAAATAATTTGGAGGTGCAATACTATTAGCGATTTAATGATTAACGAACAGATTAGAGATAGAGAAGTTCGTGTTATTGGAACAGACGGACAACAGTTGGGAGTTATGTCTTCAAGAGATGCTCAGAAGTTAGCAGATGAAGCAGAACTTGATTTGATTAAGATTTCACCTAAGGCTAAGCCACCGGTTTGTAAGATTATGGACTATGGCAAGTTCAGATATGAACAGCAGAAGCGTGAAAAGGAAGCAAAGAAGAAACAACATATTGTCGAAGTAAAAGAAATTAGATTATCACCAAACGTTGAAATTAATGACTTAAAAACAAAGGCTAACAATGCCAGAAAGTTTATTGAAAAAGGTGATAAGGTTAAAGTAACTCTTCGATTCAGAGGAAGAGAAATGGCGCACATTAGTAGTAATGCACATGTGCTTGATGACTTTGCAAAGATGCTTGAAGATATTGCATCAGTTGTGAAAGCACCGAAATTAGAAGGCAGAAACATGACAATGTTTTTAGAAAAAAAGCGTTAAGCTTTTAAGATATTTAAGGAGGACACAAACATGCCAAAAATTAAGACAAGCAGAGCAGCTGCAAAACGTTTCAAAAAAACAGGTACAGGAAAGCTTAAAAGAAATAAAGCTTACAAATCACATATCTTAACAAAGAAATCAGCTAAGAGAAAAAGAAATCTTAGAAAAGCAACAACAACTGATGCTACAAATGTAAAGAATATGAAGAAGATTTTACCTTATTTATAATCTATAGTAGGAGGAAGAAGAAATGGCAAGAATTAAAGGCGGAATGAACGCTAAGAAGAAACATAATAGAGTATTAAAACTAGCTAAAGGTTATAGAGGAGCTAGATCAAAACAGTATAGAGTAGCAAAGCAGTCAGTTATGAGAGCTTTAACAAGTTCATATGCTGGCAGAAAGCAGAAGAAGAGACAGTTCAGACAGTTATGGATTGCAAGAATCAATGCTGCAGCTAGAATCAATGGACTTTCATACAGCAAGTTTATGTATGGTCTTAAGTTAGCTGGTGTAGAAATGAACAGAAAGATGTTAGCTGAAATGGCAGTTAACGATGCTGAAGGATTTGCTAAGTTAGTAGAAGTTGCTAAAGCAAAATTAGCATAGTTTATTAAATACATTAACATACAAAAATAGGAACTATTCAGATGAGTAGTTCCTTTTTTCTTGAAAGGAAAAAATTGTGGAAAGAGAAAAGTTGAAATCACGTTTGGGCTTTATTTTAATTTCAGCCGGATGTGCAATTGGAATAGGGAATGTATGGAAATTCGCTTATATGGCAGGCCAAGGTGGTGGAGGATTTTTTGTATTACTTTATTTATTATTTTTGGTAATGCTTGGAATTCCTATCATGTCAATGGAGTTTGCTGTGGGACGTGCAAGCCAGAAAAGTCCGGCTCAGGCATACAAAGCTCTTGAAAAAGCGGGACAAAAATGGCATATTCACGGATATATTGCTTTAATAGGCAATTATTTACTAATGATGTTTTACACAACGGTTGCAGGTTGGATGCTTTACTATTTTTATCTTACAAGCACAGGAAAATTCGTTGGACTTAATACAGATGGAGTAGCAAATGTATTTTCGGAAATGTTGCAAAAACCTGTAACAATGACTATTTGTATGCTTATTATAGTAGTGGTGGGATTTTTTATTTGCTCCATTGGACTTCAAAATGGACTTGAAAAGGTTACAAAGGTTATGATGGTTGCATTGCTTGCAATTATGGTTATCCTTGCAATTAACAGTTTCTTCATGAAGGGAGCAAAGGAAGGTTTAAGTTTTTATCTAATTCCAAGCATTGAAAGAGCAAAAGCGGCAGGTATTGGCAATACAGCGGTAGGAGCTATGAATCAGGCATTTTTTACACTTAGTATTGGAATAGGTGCTATGGCAATTTTTGGAAGCTATATTGGAAAAGATCGTTCACTTTTAGGTGAATCTGTAACAATTGCAGCTCTTGATACTTTTGTTGCAATAACATCAGGTTTAATTATTTTTCCTGCATGTTTTACATTTGGTGTAGATCAGACACAAGGACCAAGTCTTGTTTTTATTACATTACCAAATATTTTTAATAACATACCTTTTGGTAGAGTTTGGGGAAGTTTGTTCTTTGTGTTTATGACATTTGCAGCTTTTTCAACAGTACTTGCGGTATTTGAAAATATTGTATCGTGTGGTATGGAACTTACAGGATTTAACAGAAAGAAATCAAGTATAGTTAATATGATTCTTGTGGCATTACTTTCAATGCCATGTGTATTAGGATTTAATCTTTGGTCATTTGACTGGCTTGGAGTATTCGGTGGTTCATTCCTAGATTTTGAAGATTTTCTTGTAAGTAATATATGGTTGCCACTTGGTTCATTAATATACTTACTTTTCTGTACAAGTAAGTTTGGTTGGGGCTGGAAGAATTATAAAGAAGAGGCAAATACAGGAAAAGGTATAAAGATTCATAATTGGATGCGAGTATATCTTACATATATATTGCCTTTAATTGTATTGTTTATATTTGCTTTTGGAATATATGACAAGTTTTGGGCAAAATAGACTATATCATAAATAGGTATTGATTGAAGAAAGATTATGAACATCGGAGTATAATTTAATATTAAAAGATAATTACATGAAACTTCGCGCTGACACAGGTTGGCGTGGAGTTTTTATTATATAGGAAAGTTCTCATAACTTTCAATATATAAAAATACTTTGCAGGATAGTTCACATTTTCAACACAATAAAAACACACTTTATACCTATAAAAATCACAATTTTAACTAATAAAAAACATAAATGAAAACTATAATTTTTAATAGTTAGAAAAAACAGGGAGGTGTGTTAATGAGTGGCATACAAATAGAAAATCTAGTTAAAACATATGGCGATAATATTGCCGTAAATGGGTTGAATTTAAATCTTGAAAAGGGGAAGGTCTATGGATTTTTAGGACCAAACGGAGCAGGTAAATCAACTACAATGAACATCATTACAGGCTATATTGGAGCAACAAGCGGAACGGTAAAAATTGATGGATATGATATCTTTAAAGAGCCTGAAAAGGCAAAGAAATGTGTAGGATATCTTCCTGAAATTCCACCGCTTTATCAGGATATGACAGTAAAAGAATATCTTGTTTTTGTGGCTGAATTAAAGAAGATTCCGGCAAAAGAAAAAATGAAAAATATTAAAGAAGTTCTTGAAATGACTAAAACTACACAGGTTGAAAACAGACTTATAAAGAACTTGTCAAAAGGATATAAACAAAGAGTTGGAATAGCCCAGGCGTTAATTGGAATGCCTGAAATAATTATTTTAGATGAACCTACAGTAGGACTTGATCCAAAGCAGATTATTGAAATAAGACAACTAATTAAAGAACTTGGCAAGAATCACACAGTAATTTTAAGTTCTCATATTTTATCAGAAATAAGTGAAGTTTGTGAATATATATTTATTATTTCGAGAGGACAATTAGCTGCTGAAGGAACAGAAAAACAGCTTGTTGAACAAATGGCAGGAGAGAATAATCTTGAACTTGAAATAAAAGGTGATAAAGACAAAGTTAAAGAGATGATAGAAAGCCTTGAAGATGTTTTAGAATATGAATTTGCTGAATCGGAGGCAGAAAATATTGTAAGGTTGAAAATTAAAAGTGACAGAGATGTTGATTTAAGAGAAAAAATATTTTATATATGTGCTGAAAATGATTTACCTATTATGGAAATGAGTTTTAAGCAGAAAACTTTGGAAGATATATTTATTGAATTAACAAAAGATTATGCCGCGCCTGAAAAGAAGAGCAGATTTAAGAAGAAAAAAGATAAACAGGAGGAAGAAGATAATGTTAGCGATTTATAGAAGGGAGTTAAAATCCTATTTTACTTCAGTAATAGCGTGCCTGTTTATTGCAGTTACAACGTTAATAGCAGGAATATTTTTTGTATATTATAATTTGAGTTACGGAGTTTCAGAAATGTATTCCGTATATCAGTGCTTATTGATTTTAGTATTTACAGTGCCGATTTTGACTATGAAAGTAATAGCTGATGAACGTAGACAGAGAACTGACCAGTTAATACTTACAGCACCGGTATCTGTTGGAAAAATAGTTGTAGGAAAGTTTTTTGCACTTGAAACTATTTATGCAGTACCTGTTTTTGTAATGTGTCTGTATCCTTTAATTCTTTCAAGTTTTGGAACAGTATCATTTAAGACATCATACACAAATATTTTTGGATTATTTCTTTATGGTACAGCTTTTATAGCAATAGGCATATTTATTTCATCAATAACAGAAAGTCAGGTTATTTCGGCAATTTTAAGCATTGTAGTGCTTCTTATGGGATATATGATGCAGTCGTTGGAAAATATGATTTCATCTAATGGGAACATTTTAACAAAGATTTTTGGATGTTTTGATTTGTATACACCGGTACAGGATTTTTTAAATGGAGTAATTAGTCTTTCTGCAGTTGTTTATTACATTTCAATTACAGTGCTATTCCTTTTCCTTACATGTCAGTCAATTCAAAAAAGAAGATGGAATGTATCAAAGAAAACTATCGGTATAGGAGTTTTCAGCATGGGATTTATTGCCATTGTTGTAGCAGTAACTGTTTTTGCAAATATGATTGCCACAACTGTTACATCAAAAGTCAGCAGCGCAACAATTGATATGACATCAACAGCGCTGTTCTCAATCTCTAGTGATACAAAGAAGATGCTTAAAAAATTAGATTCGGATATAACTATCTACGTAATGGCACCAAAAACAAGTGCAGATTCAACAATAAAGAAAACTCTTGAAAGGTATCAGTCTACGTCAAAGCATATTAAAGTTGAATATAAGGATACAACTTTATATCCAAATTTCTATCAGAAATATACTGATACAGCACCTACATCAAACAGTTTAATAGTTGTAAATGAGAAAACAAGTAAATCAAAGGTAGTAGATTACAACGATATTTATGTTTCGGATTCCTATTCTTACTACACATCCGGTTCAAACAATGCATCTTCATATGATTGTGAAGGGCAGCTAGACAGTGCGATTTCATATGTCAGATCAAATACAACGTATAAAATATATCAGATTGAAGGTCATGACGAAGCTGTAACGGACACAACAAATTTTGGCTCAGACAGTAATTTAAAAGATATTGTTTCAAAATATAATGCAGAAATAGAATCTATTAAATTAGTAAATAGAACAGAAATTACAACGGACGAGTGTGCGGCACTTCTTATTTTGGGACCTGAAAAGGACTATACAGAAGATGAAGCAAAAATAGTAATTAATTATTTAAATAATGGCGGAAAAGCAATTATAGGTTTGGAAAATCTTACAAGTCAGGGCGTTGACAAGCCAAACTTTAATTCTATTCTTAAAGAGTTTGGCATTAATGTTCAGTCAGGTGTAGTGGCAGAAAATAATACTTCATATTATTCAACCCAGTATGGCCCATGGTTTGCTTTTGCAGATGGAATAACAGGTTACGCATCAGGGCTTTCAAGTTATGTATTTGCACCTTATACATCAGGATTAAAGCAGGTTAAAGATAGTGATGATTCAATTACTTATACAGCACTTGCTTCCACATCATCAGATTCAGTTCTCAAGACGAATGCTTCTAAAGCAACAACATACAAGAAAGAGAGTGGGGATGTGGATGGACAATTTGATATAGTAGTTTCAGTAGAAAAAACTGTAACAACAACTAAATCAAATGATGATTCAAATAAATCATCAGATACAAGTAATTCATCAGAGGAAAATAGTGACTCTACAGATGAAACAACAACTAACACAGCAAGTTTACTTGTATTTGGTTCAGTATACTCATTATCAGACACAATGGATAATAGTGTTTCTCAGTCAAACACTCAGATAGTAAATAACGCATTGAAAGATTACATTGATACAGAAGTTGAAACAGTATCGGTACCCGCAAAGAGTCTTTCAAGTGAACAGTTAACAGTAACAGAATCAGGAAGCAGATTATTTGGAATTTTAATTTCAGTAGTAGTACCTGTAATTATCCTGTTAGCAGGAATTGTGGTTTGGGTTAGAAGGAGAAAGAGATAATGAGAAAACAAAAAATTCAATTTATAGTTTTGGCAGTGATACTTATTGTTTGCATAGGTGGATATTTTGGAATCACATCCTTTTACAAAAATAAAGAGTCAAATGAAAAAGAAGCTTCAACTATAAAAGTTTTAGAAATAGAAAATTATAAGGACCTTACTAAAGTTTCTTATAATTATGAAGATGCCACAATTAATCTTGTGAAAAAAGATAACAAGTGGAAAGATGAAAGTGACACATCAAAAAATCTTGATTCAAATAATATAAATAGTGAAATGCTTTCAACACTGGTTGAAATAGATGCATCAACCAAGATTGATAGCTCTGAAGATATTTCACAGTACGGATTCACAAAGGATTCTGATGGGAATATAACAGGTGAAACAAATTCAATAACTGTTACAGATAACGATGGAAAAGTAAATAAAATATATATTGGTAGTACTAATCCATATGATTCTACAAAATACTATATGATGGTAAATGATGACACTAACGTATATGTGGTAGATAGTACAGTAAATGATGCCTTTTCAAAAGATGTTGAAGAATTGGAAGAAGAAACAACAACAGTGGAAGAGACAACAGAAGAAACAACTACTGTAAGTGAGACAACAGCACAGGAAACAACTGCAGAATAGGAAAGTACAATCAGAAATTTTCATAAGATTACAAAATTGTAGAAATCCCCGAATGAGTAGGTGATGAGCCTGCTTTTCGGGGGTTTTATAAGTGTTGTGAAAAGTGTGGAAAATTAAGATGGGAAAAAATAAAAAAAGCTTTGGAATAACTTCCAAAGCTTTCAATATGCGGAAGATGGGACTTGAACCCACACGATCGCATTGATCACAAGATCCTTAGTCTTGCTCGTCTGCCAGTTCCGACACTTCCGCGTACGTTTCACACGCAAGTAAGATAATACCATCAACTTAGCTATGTGTCAACAACTTTTTTAAAAAAGTTTAAATTTTTTAAAAAGTTGTTTTTTAGTAGAATTATGTAAGTGAGATTTGACAACCAAACACATATTTTCTACTTAAATGCAGTTGATGGGACTTGAACCCACACTCCCTTGCGAGAACATGAACCTGAATCATGCGCGTATGCCAATTCCGCCACAACTGCATGTAACTTAGTAATTTGCGTTACCTAAAAGTTTTACTACATTTTGAATAAAATAGCAAGCAATATTTTTCAGGTGACAAAAGTTCTGTAATCAAAGATGTAATTAAAGCTGTAATTAAAGCTGTAATTGAAGTTTTCGGTGACAGTCATTGCATTAATTTCTTAAAAAAAGTAAACTAGTTAAATGAAATAGTAAAAATACGGAGCGGAATAAATGAAAAAAGAACGGGATTTAACTAGTGGCAATATTACATCAGGACTTTGGTAATGCTTTTTCGGTTTTTGGCAGATTTAGTAGGATTTAGGTGTTTTAACACCCAAATCCTATATGAAAAAAGCAAAAAATGTGTTAAAATCTAAATAAATACTATGAACATATTTTCGACTACATATTTGTAACCACATATATTAGTGGAGGTGAAGCCTTATGAATATTAGAGAACAAAGTGAGGAATTAGAAAGAAAATATCTAAGCCCTTATGCATCATTAAGTTGTGAAAGTCAGGGTAGAGACAGGGAAGAAGAACAATGTGACATTAGGACAGTTTATCAGAGAGACAGGGATCGAATTATACATTGTAAAGCGTTTAGAAGAATGAAGCATAAGACACAGGTTTTTCTTGCACCTATGGGTGACCATTATAGAACAAGACTTACACATACACTGGAAGTTGCGCAGATTGCAAGAACAATTGCCAAGGCATTGCGGCTTAATGAGGATTTGACAGAAGCCATAGCTTTGGGTCATGACTTGGGGCATACACCATTTGGCCACGCAGGAGAGTCGGCACTTAATGATGTTTGCAGTCAGGGCTTTGAACATTTCAAACAGAGCATAAGAGTAGTTGAAATATTGGAGAATAACGGTAAGGGGCTTAACCTTACAAAAGAAGTAAGAGACGGCATAGTTAACCACAGAACAAGCGGTAATCCATCAACTTTGGAAGGAAAGGTCGTAAGGCTATCAGATAAGATAGCCTATATTAATCATGATATTGATGATGCCATAAGAGGAAAGATAATCACAGAGAAAGATATTCCAAAAGAATATGCAAATATATTGGGAGATACTACAAAGGTTAGATTGGATACTTTAATACATGATGTTGTATCTCATAGCATTGATAAGAATGATATTTTAATGTCACCGGAAGTTGAGAATGCTATGATGGGCCTTAGAAAATATATGTTTAAGAACGTATATACTAATCCGTTGGCTAAAAGTGAAGAAACAAAAGCCAAGGCAATGCTTAAAATGTTGTTTGAGTATTATATGAGAAATATAGAATTAATGCCTGAAGAGTTTATATATCTGATTGAAGAAAAAGGTCAGGATGAGGAAAGAGTAGTTTGCGATTACATTGCAGGAATGAGCGACCAGTATTCAGTGGCAAAGTTCCAGCAGATATATGAACCGGGTTTTTGGAAAATGTGGTAATAAGAAACTAAAATAGAGAGGCACAAATGTTTTATTCAGAAGATATTATAGAACAGGTTAGATCAGAAAATAATATAGTAGATGTGATTGGTGATTATGTTAAGTTACAGAAGAAGGGAAGTTCATATTTTGGACTTTGTCCTTTCCACAACGAAAAATCACCTTCATTTTCCGTGTCACCACACAAGCAGATGTATTACTGTTTTGGATGTGGAGAAGGGGGAAATGTCATATCTTTTCTTATGAAATATGAGAATTATACTTTTGTTGAGGCTTTAGAGGTACTTGCAAACCGTGCAGGAATTGAACTTCCAAAGATGGAATATTCAAAAGAAGCAAGACAGGAGAAGGACCTTAAATCTAAGATAATAGAGATAAATACAGAAGCAGCCAAGTATTATCATTATTTGTTACGTTCAGACAGAGGAAAAACTGCATATCATTATTTAAAAGGCAGAGAGTTATCAGATGAAACAATTGTGAAATTCGGACTTGGCTATTCAGACAAATATAGCAACAACTTGTATCAGTATTTAAGAAGTAAGGGGTATAATGATACAGAGCTAAAGGAAACAGGACTTTTTACTTTTGATGAAGTAAGAGGCGTAAATGACAAGTTTTGGAATCGTGTAATGTTCCCAATTATGGATGCAAATAACAGAGTTATAGCTTTTGGTGGTAGGGTAATGGGAGATGGCAAGCCTAAATACTTAAATTCTCCTGAAACGAAGGTTTTTGATAAAAGCAGAAATCTTTACGGACTAAACGTGGCAAGAAGTGCAAGGAAGGATTATATGCTTATATGTGAGGGCTATATGGATGTTATAAGTCTTCATCAGGCAGGCTTTAATAATGCGGTAGCTGCCCTTGGAACAGCTTTTACTTCACGTCACGCATCACTTATAAAAAGATACGCAAAGGAAGCAGTATTAACTTTTGACAGTGATGAAGCAGGAATTAAAGCTGCATTACGTGCCATTCCATATCTTAGGGAATCCGGTCTTGCAATTAAAGTTCTTAACATGAAACCTTATAAAGATCCTGATGAATTTATTAAGAATATGGGAAGAGAAGCTTACGAGGAAAGAATAAAGACAGCAACGAACTTCTTTATTTTCCAGGTTGACAATGAGCGAAAGAATTATGATTTGAATGATCCTCAGGAGAAAACAGCTTTTCAGAACAAAGTTGCAGAAATGTTGCTTGTTTTTAAAGATGAACTGGAAAGAGAGAATTATATAGATTCTGTTTGCCAGACGTTTAATATTTCTAAAGATGGCCTTTCGAGACTTGTAAAAAAGAAGGCATTGAACTATGTAGGCAAGGAAGAAACAGTTCAGGAAAGGCAGCAGGTTGAAAACAAGAAGAATACTAAAGAAGATGCGGCAATAAAGACACAGCGAATATTGTTGGCATATCTTATAGACAGAGACAACTGGTTTAAGAAAGTTGCTCAGGTTATTTCACCGGAGGATTTTATTGATCCGTTTTATCACGATGTAGCAGTAAGATTTTGGGAACAAATGGAATCAGGAAAAGGAAATCCTGCACAGATTATGGACAGTTATTCCGATGAGGAGGAACACAAGAAAGTGGCTGAACTTTTTGTTTCTCCAATAAGGGCTAATTTAAGCCTTGCAGAGCAGGAAAGAGCCATAAATGATGCAGTTATTAAGATAAAAAAATCAAGTCTGGACTATAGAGCTTCAAAGGCTACGGATATTCAGGACTTACAGAATATAATAAAAGAACAGAATCAGTTACAAAAGATTCATGTAACATTGGATTAAAAATAGACTAAAAGTAGGTAATATATATGTTATCAAAAAGACTGGAACAGGTGGCCTCAATGGTTACAAAAGGAAATATTATAGCAGATATAGGCACAGATCATGGATATGTGCCTATTTATCTTGTAGAAAAAGGAATATGTCCCAAAGCTTATGCAATGGATATTAATCAAGGCCCCATAGAAAGTGCAATTAAGAATATAGAAAACTATGGCTTAAGTGAAAAAATTCAGGCAATTAAATCAAATGGATTAGAAAAACTTGAACCTGAAAAAGCAGATACTATAATAATTGCTGGAATGGGCGGAGAGCTTATTGTTAATATTCTTGAAAATGGTTTGGCAAAGTTAGAAAACTGTAGTAGACCGGTTAAAGAACTTGTTTTATCACCTCATAAAAGGGGAGATTTGGTGCGCAAGTATTTAGAAGAACATAAGTGGCAAATAACGGACGAAAAAATGCTTATTGACATGAATAAGTTTTACACGATAATAAAGGCCGAAAAAGGACAGGAATCTTATCCTTATTCAGAAACGGAATTATTATATGGTAGAATATTACTTGATAGACAAGATGCAACTTTAAAAAAATATTTGGATAAAGAGAATGCTAAATTTCAAAAAATCAAACAGAAAATGATTGAAAATCAAAGCAAAGATCTTTTAGAAGTTGAAAAGATTTTAGAATATAACAGAGTTGGGAGGGAATCATATGATTAAAGTAACTATAGGACATAAAACATACGAATATGAGGATGGAACAACACTTCATGAAATAGCAAGAGAGCACCAAAGTGAATATAAGCATCAGATTATTCTTGCAAAATGCAATGGAACTTTATCTGAATTATCTAAAGTATTAGTTGAAAACTGTAATATTGCATTTGTTACAACGGCAAGTTTTGTTGGAAATGAGTGCTATAGAAGAAGCGCAACATTCCTTATGCTTAAGGCATTTTATGCAGTGGCAGGCAGAAATAACATAGAAAAAATTTCTGTTCACTGCTCAGTTAGCAAAGGCTATTATTGTCAGGTTTTTGGAAATGTTGAAGTAGATGATAAACTTTTAAAAAATGTTAGGAACGAAATGATTAAGTTATGTAAAAGAGATATACTTATTCAGAAAGAATCAATACCTACAGCTAAAGCGATTAAGAAGTTTGAAAGATATGGAATGAAGGATAAAGTTCATTTGCTTAAATATCGAAGATCTTCAGCAGTTAATATTTACAGAATAGAAGGTTTTGAAGATTATTTCTATGGATATATGGCGTATTCAACAGGTATTCTTAAATATTTTGACTTGATTAAATATGATGAAGGTTTTGTATTACAGTTGCCTACAAAAGAAGAACCGGAAGTTGTGCCAGAGTTTGTACCTAGAAATAAGGTTTACAATGTTATAAAAAAATCAACAGATTGGGCTGAAATGATTGGTGTGCCTACAATCGGATATCTAAATGACAAAATAACTGATGGGTCAATGAACAATATAATGATGGTTCAGGAAGCATTGCAGGAAAAGAGAATAGGTGATGTGGCAGCAGATATTGCTTCAAGAGAAAATGTTAAGGTTGTAATGATTGCAGGACCTTCTTCATCAGGAAAAACATCTTTTTCTCATAGATTATCTATTCAATTAATGGCTCAGGGTTTGAAACCTCATCCTATTTCAGTAGATAATTACTGTGTGAATAGGGAAGATACACCAAGAGATGCAGATGGAAAACTTGATTATGAAGTAATTGAAGCATTAGATGTAAAATTCTTCAATGAGCAGATGACAGATCTTCTTGCAGGAAAAAAGGTAGAACTTCCTGTATTTGATTTTGTGTCAGGAAAGAGAAAGTTTAACGGAGATTATCTAAAACTGGGAGAAGAAGATGTTCTTGTTATTGAAGGAATACATTGTCTTAATGACAAGATGTCTTATAGTTTGCCGGATGATAAAAAATATAAAATTTATGTTAGTGCATTAACTCCAATTAATGTAGATGAACATAATAGAGTTTCAACATCTGATCTTAGATTGCTTAGAAGAATAGTAAGGGATGTTAGAACAAGAGGTTCTTCTGCAGAAAGAACAATAGAGATGTGGCAACGGGTAAGAAGAGGTGAGGAAAAAAATATTTTCCCTTACCAGGATACAGCCGATGTAGTGTTTGATACGGCAATGGTGTATGAACTTTCGGTACTTAAAACATATGCAGAACCTGCTTTGTTTAGCGTGCCGGAGGGAACATCTGAATATCTTGAAGCTAAGCGGCTTTTGAAATGTCTTGATTATGTACTCGGGATGCCTAAGGATACAATTCCACATAATTCTCTTGTTAGAGAGTTTGTAGGTGGAAGTATTTTCCCTGTGGGATAACAAAGCGGTTGCAAAAATGGATTTAATATGCTATTTTAATTAATTGTGAGTAGAGCAGATGATCGCAGCTGCTATTGCCGAAAGGACGCAGGTGAGGAAAGTCCGGGCTTCATAGGGCAGGGTGCCGGCTAACGGCCGGTGGAGGTGACTCCCAGGAAAGTGCAACAGAAATTAAACCGCCAGCTTGCTGGTAAGGATGAAATGGTAGTGTAAGAGACTACCGCTTCGGTGGTAACATCGAGGGTCAGTGTAAACCCCACTTGAAGCAAGACCGAGCAGAAAGCATATGGTTGCCCGCCAGCTTTCGGGTAGGTTGCTTGAACATATTGGTAACAATATGTCTAGATAGATGATCATCCACGACATAACCCGGCTTACAGCTTTACTCATTCATAAAAATATATAATAGGTTTATACTAAAAGAGTATAAAATTTTTAAACGGTCAAGGAGGAAGTTATGGCAGTTAATATTACTAAGGAAATGACAATGGGCGAATTGCTTAGCATCGACAGAGGTGTTGCAGTTGTATTAATGAATGCAGGAATGCACTGTATCGGATGTCCTTCATCTATCGGTGAATCACTTGAAGAAGCATGTATGGTTCACGGAATTGAAGTAGATGAATTATTAAAGAACATCAATGAATATTTTGCTAACAAATAAATAATAAAGAGTTTAATTGCAAACTCTCTTGCCGGATTGATTTTGTAAGAAATAAATCTGGTATTATAAAAGTCTCCTAAAATGGTTATTCCTATATAGTCACTATGAATATATACTGAGAAAAACAAATTTTTAGGAGGCTTTTTATTATGGCAGAAAATCGTTATGAATTAAACAAAAACTTAGCACAGATGTTAAAAGGTGGCGTTATTATGGACGTTACAACACCTGAACAGGCAAGAATCGCAGAAGAAGCAGGGGCTTGTGCAGTTATGGCACTTGAAAGAATACCGGCTGACATTCGTGCAGCAGGTGGCGTTTCAAGAATGAGTGATCCAAAGATGATTAAAGGTATTCAGGAAGCTGTTTCAATTCCTGTTATGGCTAAATGTAGAATTGGACATTTTGCAGAAGCACAGATTCTTGAAGCTATTGAAATAGATTACATAGATGAAAGTGAAGTGCTTTCACCGGCAGACGGTAAATACCACATTGATAAAACTAAATTTCAGGTACCATTCGTATGTGGAGCAAAAGATTTAGGAGAAGCATTAAGAAGAATCAGCGAAGGAGCTTCAATGATTCGTACAAAAGGTGAACCCGGAACAGGGGATGTAATCCAGGCAGTTACACATATGCGTAGTATGCAGAGTGAAATCAGAAGACTTACAAGTCTTTCAAAAGATGAATTATATCAGGCAGCTAAAGACCTTCAGGTAGATTATGAATTGGTTAAATATGTTGCAGAAAACGGAAAGCTTCCTGTAGTTAACTTTGCAGCGGGCGGAGTTGCTACACCTGCTGATGCAGCACTTATGATGCAACTTGGCGCAGAAGGTGTATTCGTTGGCTCAGGTATTTTTAAATCAGGAAATCCTAAGAAGAGAGCAGCAGCTATAGTAAAAGCTGTAACAAACTTTAACGATGCAAAAATCCTTGCTGAATTATCAGAAGACTTAGGCGAAGCCATGGTTGGAATAAATGAGCAGGAAATTGAACTTCTTATGGCTGAGAGAGGTAAATAATATGCGAATTGGTATACTTGCATTACAGGGAGCATTCATAGAACATGAAAAAATCCTTGAAAAATTAGGAGTGGAATCTTTTGAAATACGTCAAAAAAAGGATATTGAAGGTCAAATGGATGGAATAATTATTCCGGGAGGAGAAAGTACAGTAATAGGCAAACTATTAAGAGAACTGGATATTCTTGAAGATTTGAAAAACATGATTAATGATGGAATGCCTGTTTTTGGAACTTGTGCTGGAATGATAATTTTGGCTGACAAAATAGAAAATGATGAAAAAGTTCATATTGGAACAATGGACATAACTGTCAAAAGAAATGCATACGGAAGACAGCTTGGAAGTTTCTATTCTGAAGAAAACTTCGACAACATAGGAAAAGTTCCGATGACATTTATCAGAGCACCGTACATAACAGAGTGCGGTCCTAAAGCCAGGGCCATAGCAACCTGCAACGGCAACATAGTTGCCGCAGTACAGGACAACCAAATGGTAACATCATTTCATCCGGAATTAAATGACAGCCTGCTGGTACACAAATATTTCGTGGAAGAAATATGTAAGTAAGAAGATTTCTTCCTTCGTTTTTTATACAAAGTTGTTCTGGGTGGTGTCCACGCTCCGGGTTTGGTATAGGCAACATTATTTAGTTATTTACGGATAATATGATATTTGTTGTTGTAAAAACCGTAATTTGGTTCGAAAATGACAAGAATATTTGTAGATTACGGAAGCTGAAAAATAGTTACTCTGATAATCTGTAATTAGCTTCGGAAATAGCAAGAATGTTCAAAGAATTACGGAAGCTGGGAAATTTTTGCTCCGATAATCCGTAATTAGCTTTGGAAATAGCAAGAATGTTCAAAGAATTACGGAAGCTGGGAAAATTTTTGCTCTGATAATCCGTAACAAGCTTAGAAAATAACAAATATCTTCAATATATTACGGAAGTTACAACATTTTTGTTTCTATGTTCCGTAATGGGCAACGATAGAACAAGAATATTTCAATATATTACGGAAACTATAATATTTTTAATTAGGAAATTCGTAATGGCTAACGAAAGGACAAGCTTAAATCAAATATTTACGGAAGATATAACGTTTTGGTATTCAGAAATCTGTAATAGATGTAAATTACATGTGACACAGTGGGTTTTCTATATGACACGTAATTTATTGAAAGAATAAGACTTTATAACAAGTGATTACGTGTCATTTGTCATTACTTTTGTATGACACGTAATTTTCAATCAAATTATAATAAAAGATTAAAAAATTACTTGTCGTATAAGATTTTTGTCCTGTGACACGTAATTCCAGAATAAATGACGCTAAAAACAAGAGAAAATACTTGTCGTATAAGATTTTTGTCCTGTGACACGTAATTCCAGAATAAATGACGCTAAAAACAAGAGAAAATACTTGCCGTATAAAATTTTTGTTATATGACATGTAATCCCAAATTAAATAAATGAAAAAAACATAAGAAATACAAAAAATACGTGTGCTACAACAAATATGTCGTAGCACACGTATTATTCGTATATAAAATGAATAACAACAATTTTTATAAAGCGCTAGTACAACATAGAATAGTCATATCAAACATATCAATCACATTATAACCTGCTTATGCTATCCATAATGATTAGACAATAATCATTATAATAATTACAAATTAATCATATACTCCATTACATTTCAATTATAAACTAATCACGCACTTATTACATTTCAATCACAAGGTTATACAAAATAGCTTCCAACTTGTCTGCAACAGTAACGGCAACTTCAACAACTTCTTTATCATCTAAAGGTTGGCCTGTTATTCCGGCAGCCATGTTTGTAATACAACTTATTCCACAAACTTTCATCCCACAGTGTACAGCTACCATAGCCTCACAAGCTGTGCTCATACCAACGGCATTCGCTCCAAGAATTTTATAGGCTCTAATCTCAGAAGGCGTTTCATAGTTTGGACCTGTTGTCTGTAAGTAAACGCCTTTCTTTAAATTAAGATTATATTTTTTGCCGATTGATTCAAGCTTATTAATTAAATCGGATGCATAAACATGTGTCATATCAGGAAATCTTGTGCCTAATTCTTCAATGTTTGGTCCCACTAAAGGTGATGGAACAAAAGAAGTAATTTGGTCTGTGATTACCATTAAGTCACCAGGTTTAAAATCGCTGTCAATGCCACCGGCAGCATTAGTAAGAATAAGGTTCTTTGCACCAAGCATTTTCATAATTCTAATCGGAGTTACAACCTGCTCCATTGAATAACCTTCATAGTAGTGAATTCTTCCGTCCATTAAAACTACAGGTTTACTTTCAATATATCCGAAAATAAAACGTCCCGCATGCATTTTGTTAGTGCTAATAGGGAAGTCTTCGATATCAGAATAATTTATGATACAAACTTTTTTGACTTTGTCTGAAAAATTTCCAAGACCTGAACCAAGAACTATGGCAGTTTCAGGAATGAAATCTGTTTTTGATCGTATTTGTCTTAAATAAAAATTAAGCTTATTATAAGCAGAAGTTTCTACATTTGTTTTTTGGATATTTTCCATGGAATGCCTCCTTTAAAAAAAGAAAAATCAGTATTAGTATATCATATTTTCAGATATGAAAAAATAAAAAATAAGCATAAAAAAACCATTTTATGAAAAAGTAGTTTTTAGAAGAAAAAATATTCGAAAAAAGTGAATTTTATATGTTATTTTCTATTGAATATTTGATTATAATAATGTATCATTTCTAATAGCAAAAATCAGTGGCGGAGTTTTGCTGTTAAAAAAGTAATAACAGAACTTGCACCAAACAGATTTGCTCAAGACTCTATTATAAGCCTTGAAATTTTACATAAGCAGAATGGAGGATGAAATGAGACATTTAATTAGTCCGTTGGATTTTACGGTAGAAGAACTTGATCAGTTGCTTGAAACTGCAAGTGATATCGAAAAGAATCCTACAAAATATCAGGATGCCTGTAAGGGCAAGAAGATAGCAACATTATTTTATGAGCCAAGTACAAGAACACGACTTAGTTTTGAAGCGGCAATGATTAACTTAGGAGGCCAGGTTTTAGGTTTTTCGGAAGCATCATCAAGCTCAGCTTCTAAAGGGGAAAGTGTTGCTGATACTATTAGAATTATATCATGTTATGCAGATATATGTGCTATGCGTCACCCAAAGGAAGGTGCAGCACTTGTAGCAGCTAACAATTCTTCAATTCCGGTTATTAATGCCGGAGATGGTGGTCACCAACATCCAACTCAGACATTAGCTGATTTGATGACAATTAAATCTTTGAAAGGAAGATTGGATAACATTACAATTGGTTTATGTGGAGATTTGAAATTCGGAAGAACAGTACATTCACTTATAAATGCTCTTTTAAGATATGACAATGTTAAATTTGTTCTTATTTCGCCTAATGAATTAAAAGTTCCGGAATATATCATTGAAAATATACAGAAGGCTGGAGCTGAATATAAAGAAGTAAATAAGTTAGAGGATGTAATCGGTGAACTTGATATTTTATATATGACAAGAGTTCAGAGAGAACGTTTCTTTAACGAAGAAGATTACATTAGATTAAAAGACAGTTTTATTTTAGACAAGAAGAAAATGTCAATGGCAAAAGATGATATGCTTGTGCTTCATCCATTGCCTAGAGTAAATGAGATTTCAGTAGAAGTGGACAAGGATCCAAGAGCAGCATACTTTAAACAGGTACAATATGGCGTTTACGTTAGAATGGCATTAATATTAAAATTGTTGGAGGTAGAGGTATGATTAATGTAGATGAAATTTTTAACGGTTTTGTGTTAGATCATATTCAGGCAGGACGTTCAATGGCTATTTACCATTACCTTAACCTTGATGAACTTGACTGTCAGGTGGCAATTATCAAAAATGCCAGAAGCGGAAAAATGGGAAGAAAGGACATAATCAAAGTAGAAGGACCTCTTGATATTGTTGACTTTGATGTTTTAGGTTTCATTGATCATAATATTACAGTTGATATTATTAAAGATGGAAAATTAATTGAGAAGAGAGAACTTAAACTTCCTAAGAAGATTGTAAACGTACTTCACTGCAAGAACCCACGTTGTATCACTTCAATTGAACAGGAACTGGAACATGTTTTCGTATTAACAGATAAAGAAAACGGAACATACAGTTGCCAGTACTGCGAAGAAAAGCAGGGCAAGTTGTGGGAAAAATTATAGAACATTTAGAATGAGAATAAAGCCACTGTGCAGGAGCATGGTGGCTATTTCAAAATATACACTTTGAAATAGAGCTTACAAGTGAAATTTTACTCTTAACATTTTGCAAAATTCTAATATATTCTTTACTATGTATTCTTGACTTTAATATTATGTTTTTGTACAATTATGCAAATAGGCTTTTGCCTGAAAAATATTATCAATAAGGAGATTTATATGGGACCCAGTGACATAGCATTGCTATGTGTATTAGTAGTGTTACTTTTATTTTCGGCATTTTTTTCATCTGCCGAGACAGCTTTGACAACAGTTAACAAGATTAGACTTAGAACTCTTGTTGAGGAAGAAAATAAGAAAGCTATTGTTTTAAACAATGTGCTAAACAATTCAAGAAAGATGCTTAGCACGGTACTTATTGGAAATAACATTGTAAATATTGCCGCTTCATCAATTGCGACTATTTTTACACAAAGTCTTTTAAGTGACATATTTATCAGTGTAGGAGTTGGAATACTTACTTTGTTAATTATTATATTTGGTGAGATTGTTCCAAAAACAGTTGCATCAATGCACGCAGATGAAATGGCATTAAAATATGCCAAACCAATTAGTATTTTGATGTTTGTGCTTACACCGGTTATTTTTATTTTGAATATGTTTTCAAACATAATACTTAAGCTTTTTAGGGTAAAAGTAAACTTAAACTCAAAATCAATTACAGAAGATGAATTAAGAACTATTGTTGGTGTTAGTCAGGAAGAGGGCATTATAGAAGACGATGAATACGATATGATTACTAATGTGTTCGATTTTGGAGATGCCTGCGCAAAGGATATAATGATACCTAAGGTTGACATAACCATGGTGCCAATTGATACAACTTTTGAACAGTTATTAGATGTAATCAAAACAGACAAATATACAAGAATTCCTGTTTATAAGGAAGACACGGACAATATTGTTGGAATTATAAATATAAAAGATATGATTATTAATCAGGTGGATGCATCTAATTTTGATATTAAGAAGCTGATGCGTGAACCATATTATACTCATGAGAAAGAAGAATTAAATGATCTTCTTATTGAAATGAGAAATAATGAACCGGGAATGTGTATCGTTCTTGATGAGTATGGTCAGGCAGAAGGCCTTATAACTTTGGAAGATATTGTCGAAGAAATAATCGGCGATATTCATGACGAGTTTGACCAGGCGGAAGAATTGGCAGTTAGAAAAATCGGAGACAATGAATATATTGTTGAAGGTTCAATTAACTTAGATGATTTCAATGATGAATTGGGAACAGACATAGACTCAGAAGATTATGAATCACTTGGAGGATTGATAATTGAACATCTTGACAGATTGCCTAACAAGGGAGATAGTGTTAAGATATCAAATTGCAAACTTACAGTAATTAAGATGGATGAAAAGAGAATTGACCTTGTAAAAGTTCAGATTGATCCGGAAGTGGAAAAAACAGAAGATGAAGAAAAACTTGAAGATGAGGACAAAGAGCAAAAATAGAAAAATTAAAAAAGTTCTGACAGGAAACTGCATTGGTTATTGCTGATGCAGTTCCTTTTTATTTTGATAGAAAAACTTTTTATATACATAAAAATGTTGAATGAGAATTAAAAAACAATCGTAATTAATTTTGAAATTACTGAATAATATAGAATGAAAGTGTATTTTGCAGGTTTTTATGAAGAAAATAGCAGGCTTGATTTTAAAAGAATTATTGGTTCAAATTATTTTAAGCACAGTGCTTGTGGTGATTCTTGCATTTATTGTTTTTGAACTTTCTTTAGGAGATGGAATAATCAGAATTATGATTTTAGCAATTTATGGGATTTGTTCATTGGTAGGAGGTTTAATCCTTGGAAAAAATATACAAAAGAGAAAGTTTTTGTGGGGGCTTGTTGCGGGAGCAATTTATATAGGGCTAATTATGGGTATTTCCTTTATAATAAGGGACGAAACAGGAGGTGGAGCAATTGGACTTGGCACAGGAGTAGCAGTAGCTTTAGGCTTTGGAACTTTTGGTGGAATGCTTGGGTAAATTCAATGTGGGAAACAGACCACAGAATATAGGAAAAAAACGTTTGAATTTGTACCATATTGTGTTATAATAGCGTAAGAATTGTGCAGATAGGCATAAAAGTATATTAATTTTGGAGGATAACTATGAAACATATTAAAACATTAACAGGAAAGACTTTAAAGGAAACTATGAAAAAAGGTGGTTGTGGTGAATGCCAGACATCATGTCAGTCAGCATGTAAGACATCATGTACAGTAGGAAACCAGACTTGCGAAAATAAATAATTAAAAATTAAATAATTTTAACCGGAAAGAGCGCCATTGGCGCACTTTCTGCGTTATGGTAGGAGGATATTACAGTGATTCATCAGTATAGGAGTAATGGATACAATATTGTAATGGATGTTGAAAGTGGAGCGGTTCACGTAGTAGATGATGTTACATATGATGTTATTGCATTATTTGAAGATACAGAAACCTCAAAGATTGTTGAGCAGTTGTCAGATAAGTATGACAAGGCAGACATTGAAGAAGCAATTAGTGAGGTTAATCAATTAAAGGAAGATGGACAGCTGTTTACTCAAGATATTTATCAGCCTTTTATTGAAGAATTCAAAGATAAGAGACAGACAGTTGTAAAAGCGTTATGCTTACATATTGCCCACGACTGTAACCTTGCCTGCAAATATTGTTTTGCAGAAGAAGGTGAATATCATGGCAGAAGAGCCATGATGAGCTTTGAAGTCGGAAAGAAGGCTTTAGATTTCCTTGTGGCAAATTCAGGAAGCAGAGTAAATCTTGAGGTTGACTTCTTTGGTGGCGAACCATTAATGAACTGGGACGTTGTAAAGCAGTTAGTAGAATATGGCCGTTCACTTGAAGAATCTAACCATAAGAAATTTAGATTTACTTTGACAACTAATGGAGTGCTTTTAAATGACGAAATAATGGAATACCTTAATAAGGAAATGTCTAATGTTGTTTTGAGTCTTGATGGTCGTAAAGAAGTTAATGACAGAATGAGACCGTTTAGAACAGGAAAGGGAAGCTATGATTTAATAGTTCCTAAATTCCAAAAACTTGCAGAAAGCAGAAATCAGAGCAATTATTATGTCAGAGGTACATTTACAAGAGACAATTTAGATTTCTCAGAAGATGTAAAGCACTTTGCGGATTTGGGATTTAAGCAGATGTCAATCGAGCCGGTTGTTGGACCGGAAGAAGATCCTTATTCAATTAGAGAAGAGGATTTGCCAAAGATAATGGAAGAATATGACAAGCTAGCTTTGGAATATATTAAACGCGAGAAAGAAGGAAGAGGCTTTAATTTCTTCCACTTTATGATTGATTTAAATCAGGGACCTTGTGTTTACAAGAGATTATCAGGATGTGGTTCAGGTACAGAGTATTTGGCAGTAACACCTTGGGGTGATTTTTATCCATGTCACCAGTTCGTTGGAAATGAAGAGTTTTTAATGGGCAATGTTGATGAGGGCATAAAGAGAACTGACCTTGTAAAAACATTTGGAAACTGTAACGTATACTCAAAAGAGAAATGCAAAAACTGCTTTGCAAGATTTTATTGCAGTGGCGGTTGTGCAGCCAACTCATTTAATTTTCATGGAACAATCAATGATGCATATGAGATTGGATGTGAAATGGAAAGAAAGAGAGTAGAATGTTCAATTATGATTAAGGCAGCGTTAGCTGATAATGAGAAAGAGGTTTATTAAAAAAATGAAAATGAAAATGAACAAAACAAAGAGTATTATATGTTTTATAATCTCTATTGCAGTAGTCTTATTTTTAGGCTACGTTGTTATGTTCGGTGTAGGCGGACGTCATACAGGTAGTGCACAGAACGTAACACAGGGCTTGGACTTAATGGGTGGTACAAGCGTTAGTTATCAGGTTGATGATAGCAAGACTAAAAGTTTTACAGCAACTGATTTAGAAGACACAAGATTGAAACTTGAAAACAGAGTTCATACTTTCAGTAGTGAAGCAACAGCTTACAAAGAAGGTGACGATAGAATCACTGTTGATATTCCGGGTGAATATGATGCAGATGCAGTAGTAGAAGAACTTGGTAAGCCGGGTGCTTTATACTTCTGTACAGCAACAACTGACAAACCAACAGATGAACAGATTGATAATCACGAATATGTTAAGGTTGGAAACAACTATTACAAAGTTTGGTTATCAGGTAATGAAGTGGCAGACGCTAAGGGTGTTGCTTCAAAAAACAAGGATACAGGGAAGACAGAATATGTTGTAAATCTTGAATTTAATTCGAAAGGAACAACAGCTTTCGGTGAAATGACAACTCAGTATGTTGGACAGTCATCATACATTATCTATAATGATGAGATTTTAAGTGCACCAACAATTCAGTCAGCTATTACAGGTGGACAGGCTGAAATTAACGGACAGAAGAGTCTTAAGGAAGCTGAAGAATTAGCTTCAAACATTAGAATTGGTGCTTTAAAGGTAGAATTAAAGGAAATCAGTCATAAGGTTCAGAGTGCTCAGCTTGGTAGTGATGCATTATCAAAGAGTATTAAAGCCGGAATCATTGGTTTCATTATCATTATTTTGTTCCTGTTAATAGTTTATAGAATCCCGGGACTTGCTGCAGGACTTGCATTACTTACATATGTAGAATTAATGTTACTTGCATTAAATGGATTTGATTTAACACTTACATTACCAGGTATTGCAGGTATTATCCTTAACATTGGTATGGCAGTTGATGCTAACGTTATTATTTACGCACGTATCAGAGAGGAAATTGCTGCCGGCAGAAGAACAGAAACAGCTATTAAGACAGGCTTCAAGAAAGCAGCCTCAGCTATTATCGATGGTAACATTACAACATTAATCGCAGCTTTGGTTCTTCTTTGGAAGGGTTCAGGTACAGTACAGGGATTTGCAACAACATTAGGAATTGGTATTTTAATTCAGTTGTTCACATCACTTGTTATTTCAAGAATATTTGTATGGATTCTTTACTATATGGGATTCCAGGCACCTAAGTTCTACGGAAAAGAAAAGACAAGAAAGAATATCAATTTTGTTGAAAAGAGAAAAGTATTCTTTGGAATCGCTATTGTTTGTATCGCAATTGGTATTGGTGGATTAATCTTTAACTCAGCTAACAACGGTGGTGCATTTAACTATAGTATTGAATTTAAGGGTGGTACATCTACAGAAATTCAGTTTAGTGAAAACTATACAATGGATGAATTTAACAGCAATGTTAAACCTGCAATTGAAAAATTATTAAATTCAACTGATATTCAGGCACAGAAAGATACTAACAAAGACGGACTTTTCACAATTAAGACTAGAAACTTCAAAGACAATGAATTTGAAGAAATGAAAGATATGCTTGTAAAAGATTACAAGGCAGTAGATGACAAACAGAACTTTACTAATACTAAGATTTCAGATACAGTAAGTAAGGAAATGAGAAGTGATGCAGTAGTCGCAACAGTTCTTGCCACAATCTGTATGTTATTCTACATTTGGATTAGATTTAAGAACATCCATTTCGCTCTTGCAGCTGTTATGGCATTAATCCACGACGTACTTATAGTTATCGGATTCTATGCATTATCAAGAGTTACAGTTGGTACAACATTTATTGCATGTATGCTTACAATCGTAGGTTACTCAATTAATGCTACAATCGTAATCTTTGACAGAATTAGAGAAAACAAGGCAGCTATGAAGCGTGATGACAAGATGATTGAAATAGTTGACAGAAGTATTACACAGACACTTACAAGAAGTATCTATACAACTTTAACAACATTCGTAATGGTATTTATGATTTTCATCATGGGTGTTTCATCAATTAGAGAATTTACATTACCACTTATGACAGGTATGATTGCCGGTGCATTCTCATCTGTATTCATTACAGGTTCATTATGGTATGTTTTAAAAGGAAAGAAATCTGATAAATAATAATTGTTAGATTTTAGGAAGCGGTATTGCCATTGGTGATACCGTTTCTTAATCTTATGGAGAAACTATGAAAGAAAGATGGTATCTGCAAACAAAAAAAGCAGATTTCAATGAAATAAGCAGAAAATTTAACATTAGTCCCATTCTGGCAAGATTACTTAGAAACAGGAATGTTATAGGTGATGAAAATATTAAGAAATATCTTTCTCCCGACATTGAAAGACTAAGTTCACCATGGATGTTTAAAGATATGGATAAAGCAGTTGATATTTTAAAAATCAAAATTGCTGCCGGAAACAGAATAAGAGTTATTTGTGATTATGATGTGGATGGTGTCTGCTCAGGGTATATTTTGTATAGATCACTTAAAAAGCTTGGAGCAGTAGTTGATGTTGTTGTACCTCACAGAATAGAAGATGGCTATGGTATTAACGAGAATCTTATAAAAAAAGCTTTCGACCAGGGAATAGATACAATTTTGACCTGTGACAACGGAATTGCCGCATATAATCAGGTTGAATATGCTAAAAGCCTTGGAATGACAATAATTGTAACAGACCATCACGAAGTTCCATATACGGAAACAGAACAGGGGCGAGAATATATTATTCCAAAAGCTGATGCAGTAATTAATCACAAACAGAAAGATTGTGGATACCCTTTTAAGGAATTGTGTGGGGCAATGGTTGCCTTTCAACTAATTTCAGCACTGACAGAGTCCTATGGCATATCAAAAAGAGACGTTTACCGGTTACTTCCATATGCTGCTTTGGCAACTATATGTGACGTAGTTGAACTTCAGGGCGAAAACAGAATGGTTGTTCAATATGGGCTTAAAATGATAAAGAACTGCAAAGATGTTGGCTTAAATGCATTAATAGATGCCTGCAAAATAGACAAGAACAACATTGACTCATACCATATAGGGTTTGTTTTGGGACCGTGCATAAATGCCAGTGGCCGACTTGATACAGCTAAGAAAGCCATGGAACTTTTAAGTGAAACGAATAAGGAAAAAGCTGATATTCTTGCCACGTCATTAAAAGAATTAAATGACGAAAGAAAAGCTATGACTGAAGAAGGAACAAAAAAAGCAATTGAAATAGCAAAAGACTATGATGACAATGTTTTGGTAATATATTTAAAAGATTGTCACGAAAGTATAGCCGGAATTATTGCAGGAAGAGTTAGAGAAAGGTGTAATAAGCCGGTAATAGTTCTGACGGATGCCAAAGATTGTGTGAAAGGCTCAGGAAGATCTATTGAGGAATATGATATGTATGAAGAACTTTGCAAGGTTAAGGATTTGTTTCTTAAGTTTGGTGGCCACAAAATGGCTGCAGGTGTGTCTCTTCCAAAAGAAAACATAGAACTTCTCAGAAAAAGATTAAACGAGAACAGTACTTTGACGGAAGATGATTTATGCCTTAAAGTCTGGATAGACATGCAGCTTCCAATTGAGTATATTTCAATGAATCTTGTTGAAGAATTAAAAACACTTGCACCTTTTGGAAAAGGAAACGAGAAGCCTATTTTTGCAGACAAAAACTTAAAAATTAAAAAACTTCAAATATTGGGAAAAGCCGGAAATGTGCTGAAATTGACAATTGAAAACAGTACAAATTACAGAATGACGGCTATAATGTTTGACAGAACTCAAGAATTTATGGGATTTATTAAGGAAAAATTTGGACAGGAAGAGATTAATAAAGCTTTACTTGGTCAAAATAATGCAATTACATTTATGGCAACCTTTTATCCTACAATAAATGAGTTTAGAGGTAACATAGATTTACAAATAGTTATTGATAGATTTTGCTAATAAGGGTAAAATACTTCTATATACCTAAAGTGTGTATAAAACATACTTTTTTTAAAATATATAATAATTAAAGAAGCCATATACATTAGGAGGAAAAAATGAGCACAGTAGAAAAGTACATTAGAAGCATTCCTGATTTTCCAAAACAGGGAATTATTTTCAGAGACATTACAACAGTAACACAGGATCCTGAAGGATTACAGTTAGCCATTAAAAGTATGGAAGATAAGATTAAGGACAAAGATTTTGATGTTATAGTTGGTCTGGAAGCAAGAGGATTTATGTTTGGTACACCTATTGCATTTGACATGAAAAAGGCATTTGTTCCAATTAGAAAGAAAGGAAAGCTTCCATGGAAAACAATTTCAGAATCATATGATTTGGAATATGGAAGTGCTGAAATAGAAATTCATACTGATGCCATTAAAGAAGGACAGAAAGTAGTTATAGTAGATGATTTAATAGCTACAGGTGGAACAGTTAAGGCAGCAATTAACTTAGTTGAGCGTTTAGGAGGAGAAGTTGTTTCATGTTTATTCTTAACTGAATTGGCAGGACTTAACGGAAGAAAGGCTCTTGAAGGATATAATGTAGAGTCAGTTGTAGTTTACGAAGGCAAATAATTTTTTTGATGGAGATACTCTATGGGCGAAAAAAACAACATTAACGTAAAAATTGAAAATCATGGTGTTATACCGAAAGAAGAAGAACATGCTACACCGGAGGAATTGTATAGCAGACTTATAGACAAGATTAAAAGATATCATCCTTCAGCAGGTGATTTGAGTGCAATTGACAAAGCTTACAATTTCGCAAAGAAATCTCACGGTGACCAGAAACGTAAATCAGGTGAGCCTTATATAATTCACCCTATTCACACTGCACTGATTCTTGCTGATCTTGAATTGGATAAAGAATCAATTATGGCAGGATTGCTTCACGATGTAATGGAAGATACAAAAGTTACAAGGGAGCAGATGATTAGCGAGTTTGGAGAGGAAGTAACAGACTTAGTTGATGGTGTTACAAAACTTACAAAATTAGACTATGATGCTGACAAAGTAGAAAAGCAGGCAGAAAATCTTAGAAAGATGTTTCTTGCTATGGCAAAGGATATTCGTGTAATTCTTATAAAACTTGCCGACAGACTTCATAATATGAGAACTTTGCAGTATATGACACCTGAAAAGCAGAAAGAAAAGTCAAAGGAAACAATGGAGATTTATGCTCCAATTGCAGACCGTCTTGGTATTTCTAAGATTAAGATAGAGTTAGACGATTTGGCCCTTAGATATTTAGAACCTGAGAAATATAAAGATTTGGTAGATGGTGTTCATTTAAGACTTGAACATAGAGAAGAATTTATGAGCCAGCTTATAGCTGAAGTTGCCGGATATATTGAGAAGGCAGGAATTAAAGCTACAATAGATGGACGTGTAAAACATTATTTCAGTATTTATAAGAAGATGGTTAACCAGCACAAAACATTAGACCAGATTTATGATGTTTTTGCCATTCGTATTATTGTTGACACAGTAATGGAATGTTATGGTGCATTGGGCGTTATCCACGAGAAATATACTCCTGTACCGGGAAGATTTAAGGATTATATTGCGATGCCTAAGCAGAATATGTACCAGTCACTTCATACAACATTAATCGGACCTAACGGTCAGCCGTTTGAAATCCAGATTCGTACAATGGAAATGCACAAAACAGCAGAATATGGTATCGCTGCCCATTGGAAATACAAAGAAAACATAACAGGTGAAGGTGACAATGAGGAACAGAAGATTAGTTGGTTAAGACAGATTCTTGAATGGCAGAGAGACTTGTCTGATAATCACGAGTTTCTTAACCTTCTCAAAGATGACCTTAATATGTTCTCTGAGAATGTATATTGCTTCACACCTAATGGAGACCTTAAGAGTCTACCTAATGGTTCAACACCAATTGATTTTGCTTACAGTATTCATAGTGCAGTAGGTAACAAGATGGTTGGTGCCAGAGTAAACGGAAAGATGGTAAATATTGATTATAAGATTCAGAACGGTGATCAGGTAGAAGTTGTAACATCTAACAATTCTAACGGACCAAGTATGGACTGGCTTAAGATTGTTAAAAGTACACAGGCAAAGAACAAGATTAATCAATGGTTTAAGTTACAGAATAAAGAAGAAAATATTATTAAAGGTAAGGAACTTATAGATAAATATTGTAAGTCTAAAGGCATTGTATTGCAGGATATTTTAAAACCTGAATATATGGAAAAAGTAAGACTTAAATATAGCTATAAGGATTGGAACTCTTTAGTTGCATCCGTAGGTCATGGTGGACTTAAAGAAGGACAGATTGTAAATAAGCTTGTTGAGGAATACAACAAGACACATAGAAAAGAAATAACAGATCAGGATGTTCTTAATTCAACAATAGGCGAAAAGGCTGAAAATAAGACACATACATCAAAGAGTGGAATTATTGTCGAAGGCATGGATGATGTGGCAGTTAGATTTTCTAAATGCTGTAGCCCTGTTCCCGGTGATGAAATTATTGGTTTTGTTACAAGAGGACGTGGTGTGTCAATTCATAGAACAGACTGTATTAATATAATTAATCTTCCTGATTTTGAAAGAGGAAGACTTATTGAGGCAAGCTGGGCTGCTGATGAAGGAAAGCAGGACGGCAAGTATATGACAGAAATTGTCATATATGCTCACAACAGAGTAGGTATTTTAACAGACCTTTCTAAAATATTTACAGAGAAAAACATTGATGTTAACAGTATTAACAGTAGAACAAGTAAGTCTGAAATAGCCACAATATCTATGTCATTTGCAATTCAGGGAACTGAGGAGCTTAACAGTCTTATTTCAAGAATAAGACAGATTGACAGCATTATTGATATTGAAAGAACAACAGGCTGACAATTTTAAATAAAAAGTCAAAACATTAACAGATATGTACAGAAATAAATATGAAATGGAGAATATATGGGAAAGATTGAGATTAGAAATCTTTTAGTTAGCGAGTGCTACACTAATTGTTATTTATGTAAAAATAAAGAAACAGGCGAAGGATTTATAGTTGATCCGGGTGAAAACGAACTTAAAATTTCCGTAAATGTTTCAAAGATGGAAATGAAACCTGTAGCAATTATTTTAACACACGGTCATTATGACCACATTGGTGCCGTAAATGCTTTAAAGGAAAGATACGGAATTAAGGTTTATGTGTCTGAAGCTGAAAAAGAGTTAATTGGAGATAAAAAAATGAATCTTTCTTCATATTTTGATTCACCAATGACAATTGAAGCAGATGAGTTCTTAAAAGACGGACAGAAGATTACATTGGCAGGAATTAATATGACATTTATTGCAACACCGGGACATACACCAGGCAGCGGATGTTATTATTTGGAAGACAATGAAATCTTATTTAGCGGTGATACATTATTCCACGGAAGCAGAGGAAGAACAGATTTTCCGGGTGGAAGCGAATCTGAAATAATGAAATCAATTAGAGAAAAATTATTAAAGAAACTTCCTGATGAAACAGCAGTTTTGCCGGGACATAATGACAGCACAACAATAGGAATAGAGAAGGTATATTATTAATGATTGATATTCAGATAGTACCGGAAGAATTTCAATATGATGTACAATCCATGGTTCAGGCTTTTTATATGGGACATCCATTTAAGATTAATAGTCAGGTTCAGGATTACTATAGAATTTTAAAAGTTGTTTATGAAGAAAATAGAATAAATATAATATTGTCAGACAATGAAAAAAAGCTTTTTGAAGAACATTATGAAATAGACTGCAGTGGTATTGTTAACCACTGCGATTTATCTAAAACTCATAGAACAGAGTTAAAGAATGTTTTAAAAAAGCTTTTGTACAGTGTTATGTCAAAGGATACAGGCAAGGAATTGCCTTGGGGCAATCTTACGGGAATACGACCTGCCAAAATTCCAGGAATGTTGTTTGAACAGGGAATGAGAGAAGAGCAGGTCCGAAAGACAATGAAGGAAACTTATTTGATTTCTGATGAAAAGCTTAACCTTGCAATTGACATTTCAAGAAGGGAAAGCAGAATATTATCAGATATTAATTATAAAGAAGGATACAGTCTTTATGTTGGAATTCCTTTTTGCCCAACTACATGCCTTTATTGTTCGTTTACATCTTATCCTATATCAATGTACAAGGATAAGGTTGACAGTTATGTAGACAGCGTCATAAAAGAGATTAAATTCTTAGGTGAGCAATTAAAAGGTCGTGAACTTAACACGGTATATATTGGAGGAGGAACTCCTACAACATTGGAACCTGATCAGATGGATAGGTTGATTACAAGTCTTAAGGAGAATTTTGATTTTAGCACAGTAAGAGAGTTTACTGTTGAAGCGGGACGACCTGACAGTATTACTGAAGAAAAGCTTAAAACATTAAAGAAACATAATGTTTCAAGAATTTCAATTAATCCCCAGACGATGAATCAGGAAACTTTAGATATTATTGGAAGACGACATACTGTAGAACAGGTTAAGGAAGCGTTTAAGCTTGCAAGACAGTGTGGCTTTAATAATATAAATATGGACTTTATTCTTGGACTTCCACAAGAAGATGAAAAAATGGTAAGGTATTCTATGGAAGAGGCAAAGAAACTTAGTCCGGAAGGAATAACCGTACATTCTCTTGCGTTAAAGAGAGCAGCACGTCTAAATATTATGAAAGATAAATATTCTGACATGCATATGGAAAATAGTTCTGAACTTATGAAAGTTACAGAAAAGTATTCAGAAGAGATGAATATGAAACCTTATTATCTATATAGACAGAAGAATATGGCAGGTAATCAGGAAAATGTAGGATATTCTATTGAAGGTTGTGAAGGCCTTTACAATATTCTTATGATGGGTGACTTTCAGGATGTATGGGCCGTTGGAGCAGGAGCGGTTACTAAGCTTTTGTCACCGGATAGAAAAGAGGGCAAAAGAATAGATACTGTAAAGAATGTAGACCAATATATTGAAAGAATTGACGAAATGATTGAAAGAAAAAGAAAATACTTTCAATCTATGGGTTGTTAAAAATAAAAAACAATAGTAAAATTTATGGTTGTGAGAAAAATAATAAGGAGACATAGAAAATGGCATTAAGCAAGAAACCTGTTACAGGAATGAAAGATATTCTTCCTGAAGAGATGAAAATAAGAAATTATGTGCAGAACGTAATTAAAGATACATATAAGGCTTTCGGTTTTACACAGATTGAAACACCTTGTGTAGAAAATATTTCTAACCTTACTAATAAGCAGGGTGGAGAAAACGAAAAGTTAATTTTTAAGATTTTAAAAAGAGGCGAGAAGCTTAATCTTGAAACAGCACAGACAGATATGGATGTTGTTGACAACGGGTTAAGATATGACTTAACAGTTCCTCTTGTAAGATATTATTCAAATAATGCCAATAACTTGCCATCACCTTTTAAGGCTTTACAGATGGGGAGTGTTTGGAGAGCTGACAGACCACAGAGAGGTCGTTATCGTCAGTTTATGCAGTGTGATATTGATATTCTTGGAGACCCAAGTAACCTGGCAGAAATCGAATTGATTCTTGCAACTACAACAACACTTGGAAAGCTTGGATTTAAGAATTTCCAGATTAGAATTAACGAGAGAAGAATATTAAAGGCTATGGCTGCTTACAGTGGTTTCCCTGAAGAAAGCTATGACAGCGTATTTATTATTCTTGACAAGATGGACAAGATTGGTCTTGAAGGAGTTAAGGAAGAACTTATTAAATATGAATTTTCTGAAGAATCAGTAAATAAGTACGTTTCTTTATTTAAAGAAATTGAACAGCAGGCTAATCCTATTGATTATTTGGCTGAAAAGCTTGGTGATTATATGGAAGATGATGTTAAGCAGTGGATGAACGAGATTATTGAAAGTGTTAAGGCTACGAAGTCATCTGATTTTGAAATTGTATTTGATCCTACTTTAGTTAGAGGTATGTCATATTATACAGGAACAATTTTTGAAATTGCAATTCCTGAATTTGGTGGAAGCTGCGGTGGCGGCGGAAGATACAATAAGATGGTTGGAAAATTCATTGGACATGATGTTCCTGCCTGTGGTTTTTCAATTGGTTTTGAACGTATTGTTTTATTATTAATGGAACAGGGCTTTAAGATTCCTGAAGAATACAATAAGGTTGCTTATCTTATTGAAAAAGGTGTTAAGGAAGATGCACTTTGTGATGTTATTGCACAGGCTCAGGAAGAAAGAAAGAATGGTACTCAGGTTCTTGTAACAAGAATGAATAAGAATAAAAAGTTCCAGAAAGAACAGTTAAAAGAGCAGGGTTATGAAGAATTCAAAGAATTCTATAAGAACCCATTAAAATAATATATTTTATTTCACAGTGGATGAATTAGGAGGAAGAATTATGGCAGAGTCAATGCAGGGACTTCATAGAAGTCACAGATGTACAGAAGTATCTAATAAGAATATTGGAGAAACTGTAACTGTAATGGGATGGGTCCAGAAAAGAAGAAATTTAGGAAGCTTGATTTTTATAGATTTAAGAGATCGTTCAGGTCTTTTACAGTTAGTTTTTGATGAAAACAATGGTGAAGTTTTTGAAAAAGCTAAAAATCTTAGAAGCGAATTTGTTATTGCAGCAGAAGGTGTTGTTAGACAGCGTAGTGGTGCAGTTAATGAAAATATGGCAACAGGTGATATTGAAGTAACTGTAAACACACTTAGAATTTTATCAGAAGCTGAAACACCTCCATTCCCTGTTGAAGAAGATGCTAATACTAGAGAAGAGTTAAGATTAAAATATAGATACCTTGATTTAAGAAAGCCTCATCTTCAGAGAAATCTTAAGATGAGAAGTGATATTACAACTTTTATTAGAAAGTTTATGTCAAATGAAGGATTTATTGAAATTGAAACTCCAACATTATGTAAGAGTACACCTGAAGGTGCGAGAGATTATTTAGTACCTAGTAGAGTACATCCGGGATGCTTCTATGCATTACCACAGTCTCCACAGTTATATAAGCAGTTGCTTATGTGCTCAGGTTTTGACAGATATATTCAGATTGCAAAATGTTACAGAGATGAAGATTTAAGAGCTGACAGACAGCCTGAATTTACACAGGTTGATATGGAACTTTCTTTTGTAGATGTTGATGATGTAATCGATGTTAATGAAAGATTATTAAAGGCATTATTTAAGGAAATTCTTGATGTTGATGTTCAGTTACCAATTCAGAGAATGACATGGATTGAAGCTATGAACAGATATGGTTCAGATAAGCCTGATACACGTTTTGGAATGGAACTTATTGACGTAACAGATGTTGTTAAAGGTTGTGGCTTTGGTGTATTTACAGGAGCAATTGAAAACGGCGGTTCTGTAAGAGGTCTTAATGTTAAGGGACAGGGCGCAATGCCAAGAAAGAAGATTGATAAGTTAGTTGATTCTGCAAAGGGCAACGGAGCGAAAGGTCTTGCATATATTGCAATGCATGAAGATGGAACAATTAAGTCATCATTTGCTAAGTTTATGACAGATGAGGAAATGGATAACCTTATTAAGGCTATGGATGGTCAGCCAGGCGATTTATTAGTATTTGCTGCTGACAAAAATAAGATTGTTTGGAACGTTCTTGGTGCACTTAGATTAGAATTAGCTGAACAGTTAGATTTAATTGATAAGAGCAAATTTAACTTCTTATGGGTAGTAGAATTCCCACAGTTTGAATGGTCAGATGAACAGAACAGATTCCTTGCAATGCATCATCCATTTACAATGCCTATGGATGAAGACTTGGATTATATTGAATCTGATCCGGGCAGAGTTAGGGCAAATGCTTACGATATCGTACTTAATGGTTCAGAAATCGGTGGTGGCAGTGTTAGAATCCATCAGGCGGACGTTCAGGAAAGAATGCTTAAAGCATTAGGTTTTACAACAGAAGCAGCTCACGAACAGTTTGGATTCTTATTAGATGCATTTAAGTATGGTGTTCCACCACACGCAGGACTTGCATACGGACTTGACAGACTTGTAATGCATATGACAGGTGAAGACAACATTCGTGAAGTAATTGCATTCCCTAAGGTTAAAGATGCATCATGCTTAATGACAGAAGCACCAACAGCTGTAGATGCAAAACAGTTAGAAGAATTATCAATTGAAACAATTGATGTTGAGGAAGAAGAAAAATAAATAATGAGAGATGTGAAGAAATAGAAACGATTATAGGAATATATAATAGTTGGCAAGGATTCACATAGCTTAATACAAAGATAAAAGGCTGCTCAGTTGGGCAGCCTTTTGTGATGCTAGTTTAATCTTAGTCGTCTTATTTGCTCTTGCATACTGCCAACGTAGTTTGAAAGCTCATTGTATTTGTTGTTTAATTTCTCAACATCTCTTTTTAAGATATTGTAGTTGTATACAAGTTCTTTGTATGAATTTGAATTATATGAGGCGTTATAAGCTTTATAATTGTTAGTAGTGTTGTTGTTAGGCAGATTATTTCTAGGAGTATTAGGAATTGAAGTATTGTTATTTGAGCTATTATTATTTGATACATTGTAGCTTGAAGTGTTATAGTTTGTAGAATTATTTCTTAAAGAATTTTCACTTCCGGAAGTAGCATTAGTCATATTATTCAGAGAAAGATTAATTTCCTGCTTACAAACCACATTAAAATTCAAGTCGATTTCATAAAGTGTATTGTCAGTTGTAACAAAAATGCAATTATTATGTACAAAAGCAGAGATATGATTTGAGCCGGATATGTTTTCGACAATACAATGTTTCTCGGTAAGATTGTCTGAACAAACTCCCATAAGTGAATTATCCAAATAAAAAACATATAATTTATTGTTAAAAACAAGTGTTGCACAAGATGTTTTAAGGCAAAGAACTTCTTGAAAAATATTTTGTGTTACTTGGGTAAGGACGAACGAATTATCTACAGAGTAGTAGGAAACAAGTGGAGAATTGACTGAATAAACATTAAAGTCTTTTTTGAAATCTTTAAAAACATAGCCCTTTGAAAAAACACGACCGTTGGCTATCAGGTAAGATTTGATTTGCCGTGCTGACTGTTCGAAAATCATTGGTTGGCCGTTTTCTAATTCTATAATATGATACATAAAAACCTCCCATATTAGTTGCTATATAAATCATATAACAAAATATGCAGGAGGTTTAAAAATTATTTCATAAAACGTTAGGTTTAAAGCACTATTATATGTACAAAATGAATTAAACCTAAAGAGCTATTTATTATAAAAGGATTAGATTTAAAGTATTATTCGCTATACAAATCAATTACATCTAAAGCGCTATCCACAATATGAATAGGAATATCCTTTAAAGAATCATTTGGATATTTTAAATCAGGAATGCAGATAACAGGAATGCCGGCTGCGTGTGCGGCTCGGATTCCGTTTTCTGAATCCTCAAAAATAACAGCTTCATCTTTGTTAAAAGGTGTCTTCCCAAGGGCTTTTAAGAAAATTTCCGGATTAGGTTTTGAATTTTTTACCTGGTCTCCGCCAATAATATGTTTAAAATAATCACGAATACCGGCTATATTTAAATATTTTTCAACCATAGGAGTTACTGTTGAAGAGGCAACACAACAAATTGTTCCGTTTTCCTTAAAAAACTCCAATAATTCGGGAATGCCTTTCATAATTTCCAAACCATTTTCTTCAACATCCTTTGCAACTAATTCACGAGTTTCCTTAAATATCTGTTCGGTAGAAAAATCTTCGCCAAAGATTTTCTTGTGAACTTCTTTAACAGAAGCAAATGAGAGCCCTAATGTTTGGGTAAAATCTTCAATTCTTGAAGGATAGCCATATTTCTTATGAACCATGCTTTCAAACTTGAAAAACTGACGCTCAGTATTAAAAATCAATCCATCCATATCAAAAATTGCAACTTTTGGAATGTTCATAATAAAATTCTCCTTAGTATTTGACTTTAAGGCTATTTAATAAAATTGCTTATAAAAAATAATAATAGTGCTGTGCATAGCAACTATTAATTACTAGTTTAAAATATCATATATGTTTGAAAAATCAAGAGGGGAAAAAGAGAATATTTTATAAAAATTTAATTTTGAAAGAAATAAATGAATAAATATAAGTAAAAAGCTTATTTTTTGACTTTCTTAATAGAAATAATTGTGGTAAACTTATGTTTGATAAGTATTTGACAATATACAGGAGGTACAAAATGTTTTCATTTGACGAAATTAAGAATGCAGATATTGAAATAGCAGAAGCTATGCAGGACGAAATGGACAGACAGCAGAGCCATTTGGAGCTTATTGCATCTGAAAATATAGTAAGCAAAGCGGTAATGGCAGCTATGGGAAGTCATTTAACAAATAAATATGCAGAAGGTTATCCGGGAAAGAGATACTACGGCGGATGTGAATATGTTGACGTTGTAGAAGAACTTGCAAGAGAAAGAGCAAAGAAATTATTTGGATGCACATATGCTAATGTACAGCCACATTCAGGTGCACAGGCTAACTTAGCAGTATTTTTCGCTTTGGTTAAACCGGGAGATACAGTTATGGGAATGAGCCTTGATGCAGGTGGACATTTAACACATGGTTCAAAAGTTAATATTTCAGGTACATATTTTAATATTGTTTCTTATGGAGTAAATGAAGACGGTTATATAGATTACGATCAGGTGTTGGAAGTTGCAAAAGCTAACAAGCCTAAACTTATCGTAGCTGGTGCAAGTGCTTACCCAAGAAAGATTGATTTTAAGAAATTCAGAGAAATCGCTGACGAAGTAGGTGCTTACCTTATGGTAGATATGGCACATATTGCAGGCCTTGTAGCTACAGGACAGCATATGAGCCCAATTCCATATGCGCATGTAACAACAACTACAACTCATAAGACATTAAGAGGACCAAGAGGTGGACTTATTCTTTCAAGTGAAGAATTTGCTTTGGAACATAAGCTTAATAAGGCAGTTTTCCCAGGAATCCAGGGTGGACCATTAATGCACGTTATCGCATCTAAGGCTGTTTGTTTCAAAGAAGCTTTATCACCTGAATTCCAGGAGTATGGCAAGAACATTGTGGCAAATGCGCAGGCACTTGCAAAAGGTCTTACAGACAGAGGTTTTGACCTTGTATCAGGCGGTACAGACAATCACTTAATGTTAGTAGACTTAAGAAGCAAAAACATTACAGGTAAGGAATTTGAAATTGCTCTTGATAAAGCAAACATTACATGTAACAAGAACGCAATTCCTAATGACCCACAGAAACCGGGAATTACAAGTGGTGTAAGAATTGGTACACCTGCAGTTACAACAAGAGGACTTAATGAAGCAGATATGGATGTAATAGCAGAATGCATGGCATTAATCGCTGCTGATCCGGAAGGAAACAATGAAGCAGTAAAGGCAAAAGTAAAGGCATTAACAGACAAATATCCTTTATATGCATAAAGAAACAAAATATTAATATGACTGTTGATTAGAAAGTAGAATCAATAGTGTTGTAAAATCCTTACAGTAAAAGGACTGATTGGTCTTGCGAGCTGTAAGGATTTTGTTTTTTATGGAATATGTTTCCTGTATAATTCCCCAATTTTTGGAAATAATGTAATGGATTAGATTTACAGGGGGAGATATGAAAAGTGATTTTGTAAAATGTGGTATTTTAGGTTGGTGTATTGAAATTATATGGACAGCCTTTCATGGAATAAAAAGCAAAAATAATAAATTCATTGGTTATACGTCAATAATTATGTTCCCCATATATGGCTTGGCATCAGTTATAAAGCCAATAAGCCTTAAGTTAAAGAAAATGAAAATGCCTACAATAATCAGGGGGATAGTTTATTCAATAGGAATTTTTATGGTAGAATTAATTACAGGAAGTATTCTTAAGAAAACAAATAATTGTCCGTGGGATTATAGCGATAAAAAGTACAACATAAACGGTGTGATTAGAATTGATTATGCGCCGCTGTGGTGCATTGTAGGTGTTATTTTTGAAAAAATGCTTAACTCAAAAGAGTGCAGGAAATAGAGCAAAGCAAAAAAATAGAAAATAAAAATCTTCCAAACAGTATATTTAAACAGGCTTGGAAGATTATATAAATTTATTATTTAAAGAATTTTATAATATTGTCCATTCTGGAAGTCATTGACTGGAATAGTAAATCAACAATAGTAACGGCAACCATTGATTCAACAACAACTACAGCTCTAGGAACAATAATAGGATCGTGACGACCTTTTATATTGATATCAATATTTTCCATAGATTTATTTACTGTCTGCTGTGTCATTGCAATAGAAGGAGTAGGCTTGATTGCGGCTCTAAGAACAATAGGTGAGCCGTCACTTATGCCACCAAGAACCCCTCCGGCATGGTTTGATGTTTTTGAAATATGACCATTTTCAACTTTAAAACCATCATTATCTTTAGAACCTGTAGATGTGGCAACTGCAAAACCATCACCAATCTCAATACCTTTAACAGCACCGATGGACATAATTGCTTTTGCAAGGTTAGCATCTAACTTATCAAAAACAGGTTCACCTACACCTGTTGGCATTCCGGCTACAACACATTCGATAATACCACCAACGGAATCCATTTCAGCCATTTTCTCTTTAAGCATATCACCTGCAAGTTTAGCAGCGTTGCTATCAGGCATATACATAGGATTCTTCTGAATTTCGTCTTTATTAAAATTATTGTAATTTATAGATACGTTACCGATAGATTTAGAATAAGTCATAATGGAAATATTAAGTGATTCTAAAATCTTAGAAGCAATGGCGCCTGCGGCAACTCTTCCTATAGTTTCGCGACCTGATGAACGTCCGCCACCGCGATAATCTCTGAAACCATATTTTTCATCAAAAGTGTAATCAGCGTGTCCCGGTCTGTAGCATTCTGCAATCTGTGAGTAATCAGCAGAATGATGATCTTTATTGTGTACAACCAAAGAAATAGGAGTGCCGGTAGTTTTTCCTTCAAAAATACCAGACAAAATCTCGACCTTGTCATCTTCGTTACGCTGTGTAGTGTATGCAGACTGTCCCGGCTTTCTTCTGTCAAGAAAAAACTGAATGTCTTCTTCACAAAGAGGAACTCCTGCAGGGCAACCGTCAACTACAACGCCAACAGCCTTTCCATGAGATTCTCCCCAAGTTGTTATTTTAAAAATGTTACCATATGTTGAACCAGCCATTTTAACCTCCGTAAATAAAATCCGTAAAAATTTTTGCCTTTCACGATTATAACAAGGAATAGGGATAATAGCAAATTGAAAATATCTGCTTGCGTTAATACTAATAAAATAATATAATAATACAATGCGTTAAAAATAATGAAATCAATGAGGTGTTTTATGTTTAAGGTTTTAGCAAAAGATGGAAATGCAAAACGAGGCGAATTTACAACAGTTCATGGCAAGATTCAGACACCGGTTTTTATGAATGTAGGAACAGCGGCTGCAATTAAAGGTGCAGTAGCTGCAGAAGACTTAAAGACAATTAAGACACAGGTAGAATTATCTAATACATATCACCTTCATGTTAGACCGGGTGATAAGGTTGTTAAGAAGTTAGGCGGTCTTCATAAATTTATGAATTGGGACAGACCCATTCTTACGGATTCAGGCGGATTTCAGGTGTTCTCTCTTGCAGGACTTAGAAAAATAAAAGAAGAAGGTGTATACTTTAATTCACATGTAGACGGAAGAAAGATTTTTATGGGGCCTGAGGAAAGTATGCAGATTCAGTCAAACTTAGCTTCAACTATAGCTATGGCTTTTGATGAATGTCCTTCAAGTGTTGCATCAAGACAGTATATTGAAAATTCTGTTGCAAGAACTACAAGATGGCTTGAAAGATGTAAGAAAGAAATGAACAGACTTAACGGTTTGGAAGATACGATTAATAAGAATCAATTATTGTTTGGTATTAATCAGGGTGGTATTTATGCTGATATCCGTATTGAACAGGCCAAGGCTATAGCTGATATGGATTTGGATGGATATGCCATAGGTGGTCTGGCTGTAGGTGAAAGCCACGAGGAAATGTATAGAATTATTGAAAGTGTTGAACCTCATCTTCCAAAGGATAAGCCAATATATTTAATGGGAGTAGGTACTCCGGCTAATATACTTGAAGCAGTAGAACGTGGTGTGGATTTCTTTGATTGTGTTTACCCATCAAGAAACGGTCGCCATGGACATGTATATACTAATGCCGGTAAGTTGAATTTGTTTAATGCAAAGTATGAAACAGATTCAAGACCAATAGAAGAAGGTTGTGAGTGTCCTGCATGTAAGTATCACTCAAGAGCATATATCAGACATCTTCTTAAAGCTAAGGAGATGTTAGGCATGCGCTTATGCGTCTTGCATAATTTGTATTTTTATAATACAATGATGGAGGAAATAAGAGATGCCATTGAGGCAGGAAACTATGCCGAATATAAAGCTAAGAAATTAGAAGGCTTTAAAGAAAATGACAAGAAATAGGAGGAACGAACAATGCCAATTTTAGCAGCAGGTTCTCAGGCAGCAAGCTGGGGAATAATGGTCCTTTATGTAGTATTAATTATTGGATTTATGTATTTCCTTGCTATTAAGCCACAGAAGAAACAGGAAAAGAAACAGAAAGAAGTTATGGATGCAGTTGCAGTAGGCGATAGCATTTTAACAACAAGTGGATTTTACGGAATGGTTATTGATGTAACAGATGATACAGTTATCGTTGAATTTGGTGGAAACAAGAACTGCCGTATTCCAATGCAGAAATCAGCTATTGTAGATGTAGAAAAAGCTGAATAGTTACTATGATATAAATACAATAATATTAAAGATTGAAGTAAAGGTGTTTATGAGATTTAAGGTCTATAAACACCTTTTTTCTGTTTTGGCTAAAAAATGCTAGGTAAATGACATATAATGTCATTACTAAAAAATCGCATTTTGTAAAAATTTACTAAAATCACTTTTAAAAAATATGAAAAAAGGTATAATTACACTAATCTAATAAAAGAAGTTTGAAATTTTATAAAAATGTAATACAATATGAATTGTAACGATTTTATTAGAGAATACTTGCTTACGGACATAATTGAAAAAAGTTTTGGAGGAGTGTTAAAATGAAAAAGAGAATTAGTTGCATAGCATTAGCATTAGTTCTTACACTTACTATGGTATTTGGCAATAGTAATGTTAGCACAAACGATGTTAAAGCTGCAGAAAAACAGAAAACAATGAAAATGCCAATTACAATTTATGATCATTTAAATGACAATTTGTTGTTTGAATATGATTTGGGGAAAATGTCATATTTTGATTTAGAGTCATTTGGTGATGTTACAGGACAAGGTTTAGGCGAAGGACTGGTAGAAAATGAACTAAGTCCTATGGGGACACCTGTATATAAGCAGGCAGTTGTTGAAAAGCTTGCCTCAAACCTAAAAAAATATATGGAAGAAGATAATGTAGTAGAAAATAAATTATATAAACAGATATTTGAACAGGTTGCTGATCACGGAAATAATACTAATATTATGGGAATTATGGATATGGAAACTCTTGGCTGGAGTTTTGATGGACTAAAGAAAGGAACAACTGCTCTTGAGGGTATTGCTGATTATTGGTGCGAAAAAGATGGTGAACCTGTTTGGTTTAGAAAAGGTGATGAATTACACGTAACAGGTGGAAGTAACAAAAAAGCAACTTTTGATTTTGGAACTTTAAAACCTGGAAATTATTCTATTAATTATTGGTCAAATTCAACCAAGAATGTTTCAGCAAAAATAGAATACAATGGTAATTCGTATGAAATTGTTGGAAACGAAGGTAGCAAACTTGATTTTTCTTTAACAGAAAATACTGATGTAAAACTGGTTGTTGAATCAAAAAGTGATGAAGAGGGATGTTTTACTGCACCAACGTTGATTAAAGATGGAATTGAATATTTAACTAAGTTTTCACAGCCACTTAGTAAAAAAATATCAAATATTGGATTTGACTATGATTCAAATTCAACTTGGAAAGACAGCCCATATGGTGGTCTTACATGTGACAACGGAGAAACAGAAACTATAAGTTATGAAGCAAAGGTTCAGGCTGGTAGAAAATATCAGTTTTCTTATGTAAACGAGAAAAGATATTGTACTGTAAAAGTATATGATCAGAATGGAAAATTAATAGCAGAAGAAATCAGTCAGGAAGAGGATAAAAATCCTAATGGTTCACTTACAACAGTTTTTACAGTTCCAGAAGGCACTGACAAGGTTAAATTGGTTATTGGATGTCAGGGTGAAGCAACGTTTACAGGTGGAGATTCAAGAAGACTTGACGGTTTGAAATTAATTGGTAAACCACTTGCAGAACTTGGAGATTATGAACAGTCAAAACAGAAGTACTCAACTGGCGGAAAGCTTGCGGATATTTCTACATGTATGGATTATGCATATTATATGTTAAATAATTTCTGGAGTGACACAAAAGGAGATATTACACAGAAAACGAATCTTTATAAAGCACTTGTTTTAGGCTTGGATGAGAACAATGGAAAATATATTTTTAAAAACGGTTCCACAAAGATTAATTATGATATTGAGTCAGGATTAATTTCAAATGATACCAATACAGAGGAAAATTTAGGCTTTTTCCCACTTGATAGTTCAATCTTGGGAAATAAAACGGATTTAACAGGAAAATTCGGAACAAATGATGGCGAAATTTATAATGATTATGATAAGTTATATCATAATTATCATTATGCAATGAAAGCAAAGTGTCAATTTTTATATGAAAAGAATAAAAATTTAGTTTTTGAATTTTATGGTGACGATGATGTGTATTTGTTTATAAACAACAAATTAGCATTAGACATCGGTGGTGCTCATCCTGGAAGAAGAAAGAACCTTGTTATAAACGATGTAGCAGAACAGTTAGGATTAGAAGACGGTCAGATATATTCATTTGACTTTTTCTATCTTGAGAGACATTATGATGCAAGTAATATTGAAATTCAAACCAATATGGTTTTAGAACAGGCTGACGCAAACCCATCTGTTACATACAAAGACAAAGATGGAAATGCTATTAATCAGGGGACAACAGTAAATGCCGGTGACGAGATAGAAATTAATTATAGTGTAAAAGCAGGCAGTGACAAAATGCATGATATTACTTTTACAGATAATGACAAGAATATTAAGATTGGCACAAACGGTATTGATTTAGGCGAAGCCTATGTAAAAGACAATCTTGTTTTTTATGTTGTTGATAAAACCGGAAGTGTAACAAACACATACAAGATATCTAAAGATGATTTAGAAGATGCCACAAAGGTTTCTGAGTTTGTAGAAGAGATTAAGAAGATTGAATTAAATAAGAGTGAAGAACTTAAAGTGACAGGTTTATGGGAAAAGGTTTCACCTAATGAAATATTTAGCACGAATCTTGATGTAGATATTAAAGCTCCTCAGAAGGAATATGACGATAATGGGAATATCGTTCAAGTGGATAAGAAAGTAGAAGTAACTCCGGTTGATACATTTATTGTGCCAAAGAATGAACCAAAAGCATCTATTGATGTAAGTCTTGTAGATAAGAATGGAGATACTATAACTGATGCTATCAGTGAGGGAACATATGTAGGTCTTGAATACACACTTAAAGCTGAATCTGAAGGTATGAAGAATATTGGAATAGAAGATTCAGGTACAGGATTTAAGATAGACAAAGATGGAATTGTTATTCCAAACGGATATGAAATTAATGGAAATCTTAAAATAGAAATAGTAGATAAAGATGGAACAGTTAAGGAATCAGTGTCTTTAACAAAAGATGATATTGAAAATAATGCAGCTAAGTACCAAGATTTACTTATTAAGTTAGATGGTGGTGTTGTATTAAGCAATGGAGAAAAAATTACAGTTAAAGGATTATACAAAAACATTGATGTTAATGGAATTAGTTCTAATGTAAAAGGTTCAATTAAGGGTCCAAAGAGTAATTATGATGAAGCATCACAGCAGTATGCATGTGATATTGTTGAAGTTAATCCTACAGATAATGAAACTATATCACCTAAGCCGGCATCAAATGTAAAGTTTGAAATTGACGATACAATAGGCGGCTTAAAAGGTGACAGTGGATTTAGAGTTGACAATGGATTGGCAGTTGGAAAGCAGCCTATAGTTGAACCGAAGGAAGGATACTTATTTAGCAAGTGGACTATAACAGAAAACGGACAGACTAAAGATTATTCAGGTGATCCAAAGGATTACGTTGTAAATAATGATGTTACTTTTACAGCTGTTTTAGTACCTAAACAGTATGAATATACAGTTAAGTATTTAGAAATAGGAACCGGAAAAGAATTAAGAGATAAGGTTGTCAAAAGTGCATATTTTGCTTCGACTGTAACGGAAGAATCAGAAGATATTTACGGATATAACCTTGAAGGCTCAAATTCACAGAATATAACAATTAAGACTTCAGGAAATGAAATTGTTTTTGAATATTCTAAGAAAGACTACAATGTAACTTTTGAAGTAGACAGACATGGTACATTAACAGGAAATACAGATCAGACAGTTAAGTATGAAGAAAAAGTAAATTCAGTACCAACAGTTGACACTGATGAAGGATATGAATTCCTTGGTTGGGAGAAAGTTACAAGTACAGGAACTGTTAGCTCAGAAAATCCGTCTGATGAGACAATAATAGAGGATACTAAGTTTGTAGCAAAAATAGGGCCAAAGAAATACGACTATGTTGTTAAATATGTGGATGAAGACGGAAATGAACTTCTTGCAGAAAAGAGAGTTGCAGATGCTGACTTTGATTCAAAAGTAACAGAAGATGCAGGGAATATATATGGTTATACACCTGATAGTGATAGTAAGTCTATAACAATCAAAGTTTCAGATAATGAAATTAAGTTTGTATATACTAAAAAATCATATGATGTTAAATTTACAACAGATGATGATGGAACCCTTTCAGGAGACACAGACAAAACTGTAGATTATAAGGATAAAGTTAACAACAAACCTGACGTTATAGTAAAAGAAGGCTATAAGTTTAAAGGATGGGAAATGAAAGTAGGAGGTAACGATCCTATTGAAGTTGAAAATCCTTTAGATGTAGAAATAACAGCAGATACAGTATTTACAGCAAAATACGAGAAGGAAACATATGATTATACAATTAAGTATGTTGACAAGGATGGAAAAGAATTGCTTAAACCTGTATCAAAGAAAGCATTATATGGAGACAAAGTTACAGAGGAAGCGGCAGATATTTTAGGATATACGCCGGACAGCAAGGATAAGAGCATTACTATAAAGGTTGTAGGAAATGAAATTATCTTTACATATTCACAGGATTCGAAGTCATATAATGAAAATAATGGCTCAAATGGAAACAACGATAAGAACAATAATAAAAATAATAACAAAAATAGCAGTACAGATAAAGATAATAACAAGAAGAATAATTCAAATAGTAAATCAGGCAGTAACAACAATAATAGCAATAATAGTGGCAATAATGTAAATGGTGGAACAGATACAAGTTCAGTATCACCAAAAACGGGATATACTAATGTTTTGGCTATGTTGATGGCTATGCTGATGATGTCACTTGGAATGGCATTCTTCTCAATAAGAAAAATCAAGAGATAATATAGTGTTATATTATAAAAAGAAGGCAATGGTGAACTTGTAAAGGCAAGGTTGTTGCCTTCTTTTAGTTTATTCTTTTAGCAAAACTGTTACGGAAACATTATTTAAGAAAGAAAACAAGTATGAAAAATAGAAAAAATAAAGTAGAATGTTTATTATAAATTATGAACCAGGTTAAATTTAATCAAGAAATATATTATATATGTAGGTTGATAAAATATATCATTTACGATATAATTTAAGAATTAGCGTAGACTTTTGTACTTAATTATACAGAAGCTACTTCTTATTAATCACGATAGAAAAGAGGATACATGATGAATTTTAATGTTGCAGTAATTCCCGGTGATGGAATTGGACCAGAGATTGTAAGAGAAGCACAGAAGGTTCTTGATGCTGTTGGAACTAAGTTTGGTCATGTCTTCAACTACACAGAAGTGGATATGGGCGGGGTGTCAATTGACAAGCACGGAGTTCCACTTACAGATGAAGCATTAGCCACAGCACAGAAAAGTGACGCAGTCCTTCTTGGTGCCGTAGGTGGTGTCGTCGGAAAAGACAGTTGGTACGAACTTCCACCTAACCTTAGACCGGAGGCAGGACTACTTGCCATAAGAAAAGGACTTAATCTTTTTGCTAACCTTAGACCTGCATATCTTTACAAAGAATTAAAGGGTGCCTGTCCATTGAAGGAAGAGGTAGCAGATGCCGGTTTTGACATGATTATTGTTAGAGAGTTAACAGGTGGTCTTTATTTCGGAGAAAGAAAGACTGAAGAAGTTGACGGCGTGCTTACAGCAACAGATACTTTAACATATAATGAGAACGAAATTAGACGTATTGCAAAGAAAGCTTTTGAAATAGCAATGAAGAGAAGAAAGAATGTAATAAGCGTTGACAAGTCTAACGTGCTTGACTCTTCAAGATTATGGGATAAGGTTGTAAATGAAGTGGCAAAGGATTATCCTGAGGTTACATTAACACATATGTTAGTAGATAACTGTGCAATGCAGTTAGTTAAGGATCCGGCACAGTTTGATGTTGTTGTAACAGAGAATATGTTTGGGGATATCCTTTCAGATGAAGCTAGTATGATTACAGGATCAATTGGAATGTTATCATCAGCCAGTCTTAGAGAAGATAAGTTTGGACTTTATGAACCAAGCCACGGTGCTGCACCTGATATTGCAGGTCAGAACAAGGCTAACCCTATAGCAACAATTCTTTCAGCAGCTATGATGCTGAGATACTCATTTGATCTTGATAAGGAAGCAGATGCAGTTGAAAAGGCAGTTGAGAAAGTGTTAGAAGACAATATCAGAACAGTTGATATTATGTCAGACGGAATGACACTTGTTGGCTGTAAAGAGATGGGTGACGAGATAGTAAACAGACTTTAATAAAGTCACTTCATATGATTTTAGATTTTATAGACTATAATAGATAGACCGATTTTAGGAGGAAATAAGATGAAGAGTGATGCAGTAAAGAAAGGACTTCAGCAGGCTCCACACAGATCATTGTTTAATGCTCTGGGTATGACAGAAGAAGAAATGGAAAGACCATTAGTTGGTATTGTGTGTTCATATAATGAAATCGTTCCGGGACATATGAACCTTGATAAGATTGCTAACGCAGTAAAGATGGGTGTTGCCATGGCAGGTGGTACACCAATTATGTTCCCAGCTATTGCCGTATGTGACGGTATTGCAATGGGACATGAAGGAATGAAATATTCTCTTGTAACAAGAGATTTGATTGCAGATTCAACAGAATGTATGGCTAAGGCTCACCAGTTTGATGCTTTAGTTATGATTCCTAACTGTGATAAGAATGTACCGGGATTATTAATGGCTGCAGCAAGAGTAAATGTGCCAACAGTATTTGTTTCAGGAGGACCAATGCTTGCAGGACATGTTGGAGGACATAAGACCAGTCTTTCATCAATGTTTGAAGCAGTAGGTGCCAATGCTGCCGGCAAGATGTCTCTTGAAGAATTAAATGAATATGAATGTAAGGCTTGTCCAACATGTGGTTCATGTTCAGGTATGTACACAGCTAACTCAATGAACTGTCTTACAGAAGCATTGGGTATGGGACTTAAGGGTAACGGAACAATCCCTGCTGTATATTCAGAAAGATTAAAACTTGCTAAGCATGCAGGTATGGCAGTAATGGAATTATACAGAAAGAATATCAGACCTCGTGACATTATGACAAAAGATGCTATTTTAAATGCATTAACAGTAGATATGGCACTTGGTTGTTCAACAAACAGTATGCTTCATTTACCTGCTATTGCACATGAAGTAGGATTTGATTTTGATATTTCATTTGCTAATGAAATCAGTGAAAAAACACCTAACCTTTGCCATTTGGCTCCGGCAGGTCCTACATATATGGAAGACCTTAATGAAGCAGGCGGTGTTTATGCGGTAATGAATGAATTAAGAGAACTTGGTCTTTTACATGAAGATTGTATTACTGTAACAGGAAATACAATTGGAGAAAATATTAAAGATTGTGAAAACAAGAATCCACAGGTTATCAGACCTCTTGATAACCCATATAGTAAAACAGGTGGTCTTGCAGTATTAAAAGGAAATCTTGCACCTGATGGCAGCGTTGTAAAACGTTCAGCAGTTGTAGATGAAATGATGGTTCATAAAGGACCTGCAAGAGTATTTGAATGCGAAGAAGATGCTATTGTAGCAATAAAGGGCGGAAAGATTGTACCTGGTGATGTTGTAGTTATCAGATATGAAGGACCTAAGGGTGGCCCTGGAATGAGAGAAATGTTAAATCCTACATCAGCAATTGCAGGTATGGGACTTGGTTCATCAGTGGCTCTTATTACTGACGGACGTTTCTCTGGTGCTTCAAGAGGAGCTTCTATCGGACATGTATCTCCTGAAGCTGCAGTAGGTGGACCTATTGCTTTAGTAGAAGAAGGAGACATTATTAAGATTAATATTCCTGAAATGACTCTTGAACTTGATGTTTCTGATGAAGTTCTTGCAGAAAGAAGAAAGAACTGGACACCAAGAGAACCAAAGGTTACAACAGGTTATTTGGCAAGATATGCATCTATGGTTACATCAGGTAACAGAGGAGCAATTCTTGCAATCGATAAATAAGACAAGGGAGAGGACAAGATTATGGAATTAAACGGTTCACAAATAGTAATAGAATGTTTAAAAGAACAGGGTGTTGATACAGTATTTGGTTATCCGGGCGGAACAATCCTTAACATATATGATGAAATGTATAAGCACTCAGATGAAATTACACATATATTAGTATCCCATGAACAGGGGGCAGCTCATGCAGCTGACGGATATGCCCGTTCAACAGGGAAAGTTGGAGTTTGTATGGCAACATCAGGACCTGGTGCAACTAACTTGGTTACAGGTATTGCAACAGCATATATGGATTCAGTTCCATTGGTTGCTATTACAGCTAATGTTGCCAAGTCAGGACTTGGAAAAGATTCATTTCAGGAAATTGATATTGTTGGTGCAACAATGCCAATTACAAAACATAATTTTATTGTGAAAGATATTGAAAATCTTGCAGATACACTTAGAAAGGCTTTCCGTATTGCCAAGACAGGAAGACCGGGACCTGTACTTGTTGATATAACAAAAGACGTTACAGCAGCTAAGTACAACTACGAAAAACAGGAACCTGTTAAAGTTGAAAGAATTTCTGACACAATTAAAAAAGAAGACATTGATATAGTAGTAGAGATGATTAAGTCATCAAAGAAACCATTTATTTTAGTTGGTGGTGGCGCAGTTATTTCAGATGCAGCTAAGGAAGTAAGAGAACTTGCAGAATTAGTTGACGCACCTGTTTGTGATTCACTTATGGGTAAAGGTGCAATGGATGGTAACAGCGAAAGATATACAGGAATGATCGGTATGCACGGAACAAAAACATCAAACTATGGTGTTACAATGTGTGATTTATTATTAGTTCTTGGAGCAAGATTTAGTGACCGTGTAATCGGTAAGGCTAAGGCTTTTGCTAACAATGCAAAGATTGTACATATTGATGTTGATCCATCAGAAATTAATAAGAATATTAAGGCTGACGCAAGCATCATCGGAGATATGAAAGAGGTTCTTATTAGACTTAATAGTGCTCTTACAAAACAGGATCATGCAGATTGGATGCAGGAAATTAAAGAAATGAAGGAAAAATATCCTTTAGCTCTTAATAAAGATGTTCTTACAGGACCTGCTGTTATTGATTCTTTATATAACATTACAAATGGTGATGCTATCATTACAACAGATGTTGGACAGCATCAGATGTGGGCTGCACAGTTCTATAAGTTTAAAGAACCTAGACAGCTTATTACTTCAGGTGGACTTGGTACAATGGGCTATGGTGTTGGCGCATGTATTGGTGCTAAGATGGGCAATAAAAACAGAGTATGTGTAAACGTTGCAGGTGATGGATGTTTCAGAATGAACATGAATGAAATTGCAACAGCAACACGTTACAATATTCCAATTATTCAGATTGTTATTAATAACCACGTTCTTGGTATGGTTAGACAGTGGCAGACATTATTCTATGGCAAGAGATATTCAAATACTGTTCTTGACGATAGCGTTGATTTTGTAAAGATTGCAGAAGGAATGGGAGCTAAGGCTTACAGAGCAACAACAGTTGAAGAATTTGAAAATGCATTAAAAGATGCTATAGCTCTCAATATACCATGTGTTATTGATTGTCAGATAGATCAGGATGAAAAGGTATTCCCTATGGTTCCTGCTAATACAGCAATTAGTGAAGTTTTTTCAGAAGAAGACCTTGCAGAAAAAGGATATGACTGCTAATATAGATATATTAGTATTTACTAAAAATACGGAAAATGCCTGTTATGCAGGCATTTTCCTATGACATAAAAGGGAGGTTTCAAATGGCTAGAGTATATAATTTCTCAGCAGGACCGGCAGTATTACCGGAAGAAGTATTAAAGGAAGCAGCAGAAGAAATGCTTGATTACAAGGGATGCGGTATGAGCGTAATGGAAATGAGCCATCGTTCAAAAATGTTCCAGCAGATTATTGATGAAGCAGAACAGGATATTAGAGATTTAATGAATATTCCTGATAATTATAAAGTATTATTCCTTCAGGGTGGTGCTTCACAGCAGTTCGCTGCAGTACCAATGAACTTAAAGAAGAATGGTAAGGCTGCTTATATTGTAACAGGACAGTGGGCTAAGAAAGCAGCTGCAGAAGCAGAAAAGTATCTTGAGGTACAGAGAGTAGCTTCATCAGCTGATAAGACATTCTCATATATTCCTGATTGTAGTGACTTAGATATTGATGATGATGTAGATTATGTATACATTTGTGAAAACAATACTATTTATGGTACAAAGTATCATGAATTACCTAATACTAAGGGACATACATTAGTAGCTGATGTATCTTCATGTTTCTTATCAGAACCTGTTGATGTATCAAAATATGGTGTGATTTATGGTGGTGTTCAGAAGAATGTTGGACCGGCAGGTGTTGTTATTGCAATTATTAGAGAAGATTTGATTCCTGAAGAAGTTGACAGCACAGTTCCTACAATGCTTCAGTGGAAGACACAGGCAGACGCAGGTTCACTTTACAATACACCTCCATGCTACGGAATTTATATTTGTGGTAAGGTATTTAAGTGGATTAAAAAGATGGGTGGTCTTGATGCAATGAAGAAGCGTAACGAAGAAAAGGCTAAGATTCTTTATGATTTCCTTGATAACAGCAAATTATTCAAGGGTACTGTAGTTCCTAAGGACCGTTCGCTTATGAATGTACCTTTTGTAACAGGTAACGAAGAATTAGATGCTAAGTTTGTTGCAGAAGCTAAGGCTGCAGGACTTGAAAACCTTAAAGGTCATAGAACAGTTGGTGGTATGAGAGCCAGCATTTACAATGCTATGCCAATTGAAGGCGTTAAGGCATTAGTAGAGTTTATGGAAAAATTTGAAAAAGAAAACGCATAAATATATTTGTGGTTAAATAAGTTAGTTTGAATTAATTAGAACCACTTATATGAAGGAGAATAGAGATGACTAAAGTTAATTGCTTAAATCCTATTTCTGAACTTGGAACAGGATTATTTAATGATAATTACGAAATGACAGATAATTTTGCTGATGCAGATGTAGCATTAGTAAGAAGTGCAGCAATGCACGACTTAGATTTACCTGAAAGTCTTTTGGCAATTGCAAGAGCAGGAGCAGGTGTTAACAATATCCCATTGGATAAATGTGCAGATAAGGGTGTTGTTGTATTTAACACACCAGGTGCAAATGCTAACGGAGTAAAAGAATTAGTGCTTTGTGGCATGCTTCTTGCATCAAGAGATATTATTGGCGGTAACAAGTGGGTTGATAATAATACGGACAATGAAAATATCAGCAAAGATATGGAAAAGGCTAAAAAGAATTTTGCCGGAAATGAAATTAAAGGCAAAAAGCTTGGTGTAATCGGTCTTGGAGCTATCGGAAGATTAGTAGCAAACGCTGCTGAATCAATGGGAATGGAAGTATACGGAAATGATCCATTTATTTCAGTTGAAGGTGCATTAAGTCTTAAGAGAGACGTTCATCTTGTAAAGACAAGAGAAGAAATCTTTAAAGAATGTGATTTCATTACAGTACATACACCATTAGTAGATGATACTAAGAAGATGATTAATAAAGAAACTATTGCAATGATGAAAGACGGAGTTGTTGTTCTTAATTTTGCAAGAGATTTATTAGTAGATGATGAGGCAATGTGCGAAGCTTTAGCATCAGGAAAGGTTAAGAAATACGTAACAGATTTCCCTAACCCAAATGTGGCAGGAGTTGAAGGCGTTATTGCAACACCTCATCTTGGAGCTTCAACTGCTGAATCAGAAGATAACTGTGCAGTTATGGCGGTTAAGGAAATTATGGATTTCGTAGAAAATGGTAATATTGTTAACTCAGTTAACTATCCAAAATGTGATTTGGGTGTTTGCGACAAGACTACAAGAATTACAGTTTGTCATAAGAATATTCCAAATATGATTGGACAGCTTACATCAGTAGTTGCTGCTGAAGGAATTAACGTATCAGATATGGTTGATAAGTCTAAAGGTGATTATGCATATGCCATTATCGATTGTGATGATCCTGCAACAGAACAGCTTGTATCAAAATTACAGGCAGTTGAAGGTGTTATTAAGGTAAGAGTTATTAAATAGTACGATAATACTATAAATAAAACATAATTTTATTTTAGATGGATAAACATTTATGTAAGAATGTATTTATCTGAAATAGTGCAATATTTAAGATGAACCGGTGTTATAAATATATAATTTTATTTCACCGGTTTTTCTAATCAAGATTATTATGCAATTTTACATGCATAGAAGGAATAAGACTTTTTGAAAGTGTAATTAGACAAATAATAAGGAGCAAAGGAATGTTTATTTTAGCCACGGAGGTTCAACAAAATATTGAACAAAATGTAGAAGAATTGGATAAGAAAGTAAGCAGATTTTCGACAGTAATAGATGACGGAATTAACAAAGCTATTGATTTTGGATTCGATTTGTTTCTTGCAATAGTAATATTTATTATTGGAAGGATTGTTCTTTCTCTTGTAAGAAAATTATTTAAGAAGATTATGAATAAATCCAATATCGATGAAGGAGTTGTTAAATTCTTAGATTCAATGATTAAGGTATTTGGTTATATTGTGATTATTATTACAATATGTGGCCAGATTGGTATTCAGACAACCTCATTTATCACTCTTTTAGGTACAGCAGGAGTTTCCATAGGTTTGGCATTACAGGGAAGTCTTGCAAACTTTGCAGGAGGTATACTTATACTTATAACTAAACCTTTTGTGTTAGGTGACTATATTATTGCAGAAGGTGTTGAGGGTAATGTTACAAAGATTGACATTATTTATACAACATTGCAGTCTATTGATAACAAAAGTATTAAACTTCCTAATGGTAAATTAGCAGATAGTGTTTTGACCAATGTTACACATCAGGAAGAAAGAAGACTAGATGTTGAAGTTGGTATAGGATATGATGATGATATTAAAAAAGCTAAGAAGATTATGGCTGATGTTATGAAGAAGTCAGAATATGGGATTAAACCGGAAGAAGAAGTTGTTGTGGTTAAGGAACTTGCAGATAGCAGCATTATTTTGGAAATGAGAATGTGGGTTAAAACTGAAGACTATTGGAATGCTAAGTTTTACTTAAATGAAAATGTAAAATATAAGTTTGATGAAAACAATATTTCAATTCCGTTTAATCAGTTGGATGTAAACCTTAAAAATGTTCAATAAAAGAAAAGGTATTTATAATGAATGTAATTATATGTTTAGATCAAAATAATGGAATGCTGTTTAACAATAGAAGACAAAGCAGGGATAGAATTGTAAGAAAGAATATTTTAGAATATATTAATGGTGCAAAATTATATATGGATGAGTATTCTTTTAAGCAGTTTTCGGAAGATAAGGCAGACAATATTGTTGTATGTGATAATTTTTCTAATGTTGAAGATTCTGATTTTTGTTTTGTTGAAAAACAGCATATTAATACGGAACAAATAAATAAGCTGATTGTCTATAGATGGGACAAGATTTATCCGGCAGATGTAAGTTTTGGTATGAATAAAATTAAACTCAATCTTACAGAAACTTTAGAGTTTCAGGGATATTCCCACGAAAAGATAGTTAGAGAGATTTATGAATAGGTACATGGAGCAGGTTATGAAAAAAAGAATAAGTGCACTTTTAATGGTATTAATGTTGGCAGTTGGAATGCTTTCAGGGTGCGATAACACAAGTATTAATTCATCAGATTCAGGAAAAACTAAGGTAATATTAGCTACTGATACACAAACACAGGATGACAGTTTGAATAACAAAACACAAGTTGTAGACAATGATGACAGTGCTAATATTACAACTAAAGCACAAAAATCTAATAAAAGTGCAAACTCTTCGAAAAATGAATCAAACAAAAGCAAGGCAACAAAAAGCTCTAAGTCTACAAAAATTCCGGAATATAACGGAAAAGCATATGTAGAACTTAATGGAAATAATCCGGAATTTAAATCAAAAGAGATAACAGATAAATCTTTTGAAAAGTATGGAAGTCTTGATAGTCTTGGAAGGTGTACTGTATGTGTGGCAAGTGTTGGAAAAGAAATTATGCCAACGGAAAAACGTGGTGAAATTGGAATGGTAAAGCCTACAGGTTGGCGCACTGCTAAATATGATTTTGTTGACGGAAAATATTTGTACAATAGATGTCATCTTATTGGGTATCAGTTGACAGGCGAAAATGCCAACGGGAAAAATCTTATAACAGGAACAAGATATCTTAACGTAACAGGGATGCTTCCTTTTGAAGATATGGTTGCGGATTATGTAAAAGAAACATCCAATCACGTAATGTATAGAGTCACACCTATTTTTGAAGGTAACAATCTTGTTGCAAAAGGTGTAAAAATGGAAGGATATTCTGTTGAGGATAAAGGCGAAGGAATTAGCTTTAATGTTTTTTGCTATAATGTTCAACCGGGTGTAACTATTGATTATGCAACTGGAGACAGTATAGGCAATGGAAAAGTTGAAAGTAGTTCGGACAGCAAGAAGTCAACTTCAACAGGCAGTTCAAATAAGAATACAAACGGAAGTTCAAGCAGTAGCTCCAAGAGTGATTCAAATAGTAGTTCATCAAAGAAGAATACAAGCAGTTCATCAGCTACTACAGAATATATTCTCAATATGAATACTCACAAATTCCACACTCCATCTTGCAGAAGTGTAAAACAGATGAGCAATTCTAACAAAAGTGTATACAAAGGAACAAGGCAGGATTTAATAAATCAGGGATATGATCCTTGCAAAATCTGTAATCCATAGAAATTTTGGGAATTTAATAAAACCTCACTAAGATTTAATTATGATTCTTAGTGAGGTTTTTTATTAAAAATATTAACAAAAAATCTGAAAACTATTTTGTTAAAATATTAGAAAATTTTCTAATATTATTATTTTGCAAACGTATTAGAAAAATCAATTTTATTTTGATAAATATTCTTTATAGATTTCAATAACTTTCTTCATAGCATCAGGTCCCGGAGCACCAATTGTTGTACGCTTATCAACGCATGTTTCTAAGCTTATAGCATCATAAATGTCATCTTCAAACACAGGACTGATAGCTTTATATTCATCTAAAGTCATGTCATCAAGGGCGATTCCTTTTTCTTCACAGAAAAGAACTAACTGACCAACGATTCCGTGAGCATCTCTAAATGGTACTCCGTGGTTTACAAGGTAATCAGCAGCATCAGTAGCATTAGTAAAGCCGTTCTTTGTACTTGCTTCCATAATATCTTTGTTAAATGTCATTGTATCAATCATACCTGTAAATAAAACGATGCATCCTTTAACTGTATCAATTGCATCAAAAGATAACTCTTTGTCTTCCTGCATATCTTTATTATAAGCAAGAGGAATACCTTTCATTGTTGTAAGGATAGAAGCAAGAGCACCGTAAACACGTCCTGTTTTTCCTCTGATTAACTCTGCAATATCAGGATTTTTCTTCTGAGGCATAATGCTTGAACCTGTGCTGTATGAATCATCAATATTAACAAAACGGTATTCGTTAGAATTCCAAATACAAATTTCTTCACAGAATCTGCTTAAGTGCATCATAATAGTAGAAAGAGCACTTAAAAATTCAATTAAATAATCTCTATCTGATACAGAATCCATACTGTTAAGAGTTGGACCATCAAAACCAAGAAGATTTGCAGTATATTCTCTATCTAAAGGATAAGTAGTTCCTGCTAAAGCACCTGAACCTAGTGGACAAAGATTCATTCTCTTATGTATATCATCTAATCTGCTACGGTCACGCTTGAACATTTCGAAATAAGCACCAAAGTGATGAGCCAAAGTAATAGGCTGTGCTTTCTGTAAATGAGTAAAGCCGGGCATAAAAGTTTCTGTGTTTTCCTCCATAACCTTCAACAAAGAATTAAGAAGTGTTTTTAACAAATCATTAATTTCTTCAACTTCATGTCTTGTGTAAAGTTTCATGTCAAGAGCAACCTGATCATTACGGCTACGTCCTGTGTGAAGTTTCTTGCCGGCATCGCCAATTCTTTCAATAAGATGTGCTTCTACAAAACTGTGAATATCCTCACTGTTATCAAACTGAAGAGTTCCGTTGTCAAGATCAACTCTAATGCTTTCAAGCCCTTTAATAATATCATTCATTTCATCAGTAGTAATAATTCCCTGTTTGCCAAGCATTTTAACATGTGCTAAACTTCCCTGAATATCCTGCTTATAAAATTTCTGGTCAAAAGAAAGGGATTCGTTAAAGTTGTGAACTAACTGATTTTCTTCCTTAGTAAATCGACCGCCCCATAATTTCATATGTATAACCTCGCTTTTAATTATTTTTGTTAAAGCGGTTTTGTGCATAAATATAAATAAATTCGCATAAAACCTATAAAATTATACCACATACTACTGGTTTTTGAAACATACTTTTGATATACTGTGCAAGGATTAATAGATAAGTAAGGAGAATGACATGGAATTTTATTTTGCACCACTTGAAGGTGTAACAGGATTTACATATAGAAACGCATATAATGATTTGTTTGATGACGTGGATAAGTACTATGCACCTTTCATATCCCCATCGATTAACGATAGATTAAAAGGAAAAGAAATAAGAGATCTTTTGCCGGAAAACAATAATAAAGGGATTAATTTGGTGCCACAAATTCTGGCAAATCGGGCAGATTACTTTATAAAGGCAGCAAATCAGTTAATTGAATTGGGCTATGATAAAGAAATTAATTTGAATGCCGGCTGTCCTTCAGGCACTGTTGTGTCTAAAAACAAAGGGGCAGGTTTCCTAAAAGATACGGAAGCAATGGACAGATTTTTTGATGAAACATTCAACTGGTTAGAGAAGAAGAACAGTGAAGGTCATAATTTATCAATATCTGTAAAAACAAGAATAGGAATGTATGAGCCGGATGAGTTTGAAAATATACTAGAAGTTTACAATAAATATCCAATTAGCCAGTTGATAGTACATCCAAGAACAAGAGAGCAACTATACAAGGGAACTCCAAACATGGAAGCCTTTAAGTATGCTTTGGAAAACAGTAAGAATCCAGTTTGTTATAACGGAGATATAAACACAGTGGAGAATTATCACAGAATTATTGAGAAAATAAATGATAATTCAGAAATGAAAATTGGAAGCATCATGATAGGCAGAGGGCTTATTGGAAACCCAAACCTTGTTAATGAAATCAAAGGTGGAAAAAAGTTGACTAAAAAAATGCTAGAGGCATATCATGACAGACTATATAATGATTTTGAAAAAATAATGAAAGCAGACAAGCATTTGCTGTTTAAAATGAAAGAAATGTGGACATATATGTCACTTAACTTTGATGATTCGCATAAGTGTGCGAAACTAATTAGAAAAGCCCAAAACCTATACAAGTATAACCTGGCAGTATATGAAATATTTGAAAAATATGAGTTGAAGTAAAGTGGAATAAAAATGTTCTCTTGTACTGTAAAGCGTCCAATATATTGGAGAGTTGGGAGTGGACACCTCCGTGGAAAAGTGTACCAACATGTCATAAAATAAAAAATAAGAATGTAGGTTTCCGACATTCTTATATGCCATAATTCCTACATTCTTATTTTGTAATTTGCAGTGACTTAAACCATTAATTATAACCAGACTTCAAACTATCAGTTATAACCGGACTTTAAACCATCTTCCCTATTTCTCTGACAAGATTTCAAGTATCTTATTACTTCTTTCAATGAATGCTGTCATTGATTCAGGATTAAGCGGAGTATGACTAATTACTGCAAGGTCATATAACTGCTTACACATAATATCAGTGTTTTCTCCTTCAGGGTTAGCTAAAATGTATTTAACAAGAGCATTGTTGGCATTTAATACTAATGTCTCACCTGAACCACCAAACATTGCAGGGTCCATACCGGACATACCATACATCTTCATCATATCCTGCATACGACGGCTTTCTTCTGAAACAGTAATCATTGAAGAAACTTTTTCGTCTTTAATTTTCTGAACCTTAACATCTAACTTATCACGATTTAAAGCTTTCTTAAATGTTTCTGTTAATTTTTCAGTAGCATCTTTAAGCTCATCTTCACTTATTTCTTCAGTAAATGAATCATTTAAGTCAGCATCAATTCTTACAAACTTAACATTTTCATTTTTCTGCTCAAGCTGTGAAATGAAAGGCTGGTCAATTGCATCTTTTAATACAACAGCATCAATTCCTTCAGCCTTAAACATATTTACATACTGGCTCTGCTGAACAGGATCGTTTGTGTAGAAAATAGTATTTTCATGTTTATCTTTATTTTCTTCAAGACATTCCTTAAATGTAAGATATTTGTCATCAAGATTCTTGAATAAAACATAATCAGACATCTTTTCGCAGAACTTAGTGTCTTTTAAACAACCGAATTTAATGAACGGGCTAATATCATCCCAGTATTTTTCGTATTCTTCTTTATCTGTTTTACACATGCCGGAAAGTTTGTCAGCAACTTTCTTAGTAATGTAATCAGAAATCTTTTTGACAAAACCGTCATTCTGGAGAGCAGAACGTGAAACATTAAGTGGTAAATCAGGACAATCAATAACACCCTTTAAAAGCATTAAGAATTCAGGGATAACTTCCTTAATATTATCAGCAATAAATACCTGATTGTTATAAAGCTTAATTGTGCCTTCAATTGATTCATATTCTGTATTAATCTTAGGGAAGTACAAAATACCCTTTAAGTTAAATGGATAATCCATATTTAAATGAATCCAGAATAAAGGCTCTTTGTAATCTAAGAATACTTTGTGATAGAATTCTCTGTATTCTTCTTCAGTACATTCATTAGGATGTTTAGTCCAAAGAGGAGTAGTATCACTGATACTTACAGGTCTTTTTAAAATTTTTACTTTTTTCTTTTCTGGTTCAACTTCAACAGTTTCCTTAGTTCCGTCTTCCTTTTCTTTTTCTTCAGTTTTAGCTGGCTCAACAATATGCTCAATAACAGTATCTTTATCTGTTAATTCTTCTTCCATAATTGTCTGATATTCAGGTTCAGCAGAAGGGTCAGATACAAAAATTTCAACAGGCATAAAAGAGCAGTACTTATCAAGAATCTCTTTAGCTTTGAAAATGTTAGCAAATTCAACGCTGTCGTCATTTAAATATAAAGTAATCTTTGTACCACGATCAGCCTTGTCTGAGTCAGACATTGTAAAGTCCATACCATCTTCACAGTCCCAAAGAACTGCTTTGGCATCTTTCTTATAAGATAAAGTTTCAATAGTTACTCTATCAGCAACCATAAATGCTGAATAAAAACCTAAACCGAAATGACCGATAATCTGGTCTTCAGAAGTTTTATCCTTATACTGTTCAAGGAAAGCTTCTGCACCCGAAAAAGCAATCTGGTTAATGTATTCGTCTACTTCATCAGCAGTCATACCAAGACCATTATCGATGAAAGTAAGAGTTTTCTCTTTAGGGTTTGCAAGAATCTGAATCTTAAATTCTTCATCATCAGCTATTTCAGCTTCACCCATCATTTCAAGTTTCTTTAATTTTGTAATGGCATCACAACCATTAGATACTAATTCTCTGAAAAAAATGTCATGGTCTGAATACAACCATTTCTTAATAATAGGGAAAATGTTTTCACTGTTAATTGAAAGACTACCCTTTTTCTCTGACATAAAAATCACTCCTTTGTTATTGTTCATTTTCAATTCTAAAGGATATTGTAGACACGTAAAAAAGAAAAGTCAAGAGAAAATTAGCACTCAATCAAGGTGAGTGCTAAAAGTTTACAATTAGTTAACAATTTCTATAAAATCTCTGTATCAAAATGGGATTCAAAAAACTTTGAAATTAATTTATCCCAGTAATTATCAAGAGATTTATCCATTGTAAAAAGATTAAGGGAAGAACTGGTTATAATATGTATCTGATTGCTTTCGTATATAATATGAAAATAAAGACCACTAATATTCTCTTCAGCAATAGAAGAGCCAAGTTCCCTTACGATTTTTGAATAATTAATTTTAGGAAAAGCCATAACCAACTTAAGTCGGGTAGGAACCTTTTTTCCTTTAATTATTTCAAAACAAATATTTCTTAAGTTTTTCCAGGTGGCAAAATCTTCGGTAAAGTTTTCAATTTCATCCTTATCAAAAAAAGCTTTGTTAATATGGCCGTCAAAGGAGAAGGAAGAACCTGTTATTATTTCTCCGCTACATATTAAAAAAGAATCAAAAGTATCCTTTACAAGAAGGTTTTGCATAAAATTATTTATATCATTTATTTTAATTGAAATCATAAACTAGATTATATCAAAATATGGTGTTTTTGTCTTTACTTTTTTTCTTCTTATAGTTATAATAATGTCATTGTATACTTTATTACAATAAATAGTTAAATTATGTAAACAGGCTTCCGTAGCTCAGTTGGTAGAGCAGCTCACTCGTAATGAGCAGGTCACGTGTTCGAGTCACGCCGGGAGCTTTAAATTAACGATTTTAGTAGAATTATGAAAGTCTGATGTACGGAATATTCCACTTAATCAGAATTTTAAGGAGCAGAGATGGCATATAAACCATACAAACCCAAGAAAGAAAAAGATATATATGCTAGGTATGATGGAAAGAATACCAAAGCCAACAATTACGATAGTGGAAGCGTGAAACTGTTTGGTTTCAGGTCAGGTGCAGTATATAAGATGGTTCCGGCTATTTTATATTATGCATTTATGATTTTCTATATAGGAACAGGTATTTACGGTGAACTTAGTTATTATAAATTTGAACCAATGGACTATGTAATAACCGTATTGAAATATATTTTCTTTATAGTATGGTTTTTCAGCCCGGCAATATTTTTATCCAATTTTAAATACAGGGAATCGTTGCCATTATTTAAGAAACATGATGCCGGTTCATCAATTATTGGAATAATTATTATAAGTCTTTTCTGTTCATTTATGACTATGGTTTATAAGGAATGTATGTCAGACACTTATAAGAAATCAGTAACGGCATATGATAGTTATCTTAAGGAACAGCGAGAAAAGAAACAACAGAATACAGAGCCAGAAAGTGTTTCATTTAATGGAATAACTTATGATGTGAATAATAATAAAGTATATTTAGGGGAGGCATAAGATGAAGAATAAGAAGATTTTTGGAATTGTTGTAGGAATTATAGTTATAATAATTGCAGTGGTTTTTATTAAAGATAAAACAGGAAAACAGACTGTCAAAGATGAAAATAACACAACCACGGTTGAAACAACAGTGATAGAGACTACAACAGAAACTAATACGGAATCAGTTCAGAAAGCAACAGTAGCCGGTGAAAAGGGAACAGTTGCAGATAATAGTAAAAACATAGTTGTTACCAACAAGAATGGAAGCAGTAGTTCAAAGACTGATGAAAAGGCAACAACTAAGAAATCAAGTAAGAAAACAAAGAAGGCAACAAAGAATAACAATAGTAAGAACAGCAAACCTTCAGACGATACATATGGAAGTTATGGACCTGGAGATAATTATGCTGTGGATATATTTGGTAATGAGTCTGAAACGACAAAGAAGAACTCATCTAAAACAGAAAAAACAACAACTTCAAAGAAGAATAATTCAGGAAATTCTAATAAGAATGACGATGGTTGGTCAGATTTCTATTAATATGGTAAACTAATTCATTTAAATAAAATTAAAAGCATAAGGGAGAACATAAAGATGATGAAATTAGACAAAAAACTTAAAGTAGGCATTTTAGGTGCAACAGGTATGGTTGGACAGAGATTTATTACTTTGTTAGCAGACCATCCATGGTTTGAAGTTACAACTTTGGCTGCAAGCCCACGTTCAGCAGGAAAGACTTATGAAGATGCTGTAGGTGACAGATGGAAAATGGAAGCTCCAATGCCTGAATCTGTTAAAAAGATGATTGTACATAATGTTAACGAAGTAGAAGCTGTTGCTTCAACAGTTGATTTTGTATTTAGTGCAGTTGATATGACTAAGGAAGAAATTAAGAAGATTGAAGAAGATTATGCTAAGACAGAAACTCCTGTAGTTTCAAACAATAGCGCACATAGATGGACTCCTGATGTTCCTATGGTTGTTCCTGAAATCAACCCGGAACATTATGAAGTGATTAAGTATCAGAAGGAAAGACTTGGTACAAAGAGAGGTTTTGTCGCTGTTAAACCTAACTGTTCAATTCAGAGTTATGCTCCTGTACTTACAGCATGGAAAGAATTTGAGCCAACAGAAGTTGTAGCAACAACATACCAGGCTATTTCAGGTGCAGGAAAGACATTTAAGGATTGGCCTGAAATGCTAGGAAATATTATTCCTTTCATTGGCGGTGAAGAAGAAAAGTCAGAACAGGAACCACTTAGATTATGGGGCAAGATTGAAGATGGTGTTATTAAAAAAGCAACAAGTCCTGTTATCACAACACAGTGTATCCGAGTACCTGTATTAGACGGACATACAGCAGCAGTATTTGTTAAGTTTGCTAAGAAACCAACTAAGGAACAGCTTATTGAAGCTATGACTAAGTTTAGTGGAGAACCACAGAAGCTTGATCTTCCAAGTGCTCCAAAGCAGTTCATCCAGTATCTTGAAGAAGATAACAGACCACAGGTTCAGTTAGATGTTAACTTTGAAAAAGGTATGGGAATTTCAGTTGGACGTTTAAGAGAAGATACAGTATATGACTACAAGTTTGTAGGTTTATCACATAACACATTAAGAGGTGCTGCAGGTGGAGCTGTTCTTTCAGCAGAACTTCTTGTTGCAAAGGGATATATTGAAGCTAAATAATTATCTTAAATGTTGATAGTTGTTAAGCTTATGTTTAAAGGCTGTCATATTGACAGCCTTTAATTATGATTTTATAAAAAGTAGAAAGAGGGAGAAAATGTACGAAAAATTATCAAAAAACGCACTTTTGAATATGTACTTTGGGACAATTACGGGAACAATAGCGATACTTGCTATTATATTTGTACTGGAATTATTGTTTGTTATTCCAAATAATATTGGAATATTAGTTATTTTGGGATTGATAATTGCAATAATATTGGTTTTTAACGCTATCATTAGTCCTGTTTTTAGATTTCACAGATACAGATATAAGATAGATGAGGAATCGATTGATATTATCGAGGGATATGTTTTTACACAAAGAAATATAGTTCCAATTGAAAGATTACATAAACTACAGATTAGTCAGGGACCATTCGACAAGCTTTGCAATGTGGCAAGAGTTAAGGTTACAACTGCAGGTGGTGATGTGGAAATAAGATTTCTTGAAAATGAAAAAGCAGAAAAAATAACTGAAAGCCTAAAACAGAAAATAAACCAGATTGCAGTAGAACAGAAGAATCAAATTGCCAAAGAGCAGAAAAAACGAAATGAAGAAGAACAGAAAAAGCTGAATGAAACACAGGAGTAATGAGTATGGAAACAAAAAGATTTAGAAATCATTTCTCCGATGTTATTGAACAGCTGGGTGGGTTGTTAATATTTCTGTTTATTGTTGGGGTTCAGTCAATCCCGGACATATTAAGTGATACTGATGGAGATAGCAATGATGTAGTAGCTTTGATAGATAATCCTAAATATACAATGATTGTGATTATTGTTGTGATTACAATTCTGGCAGTACTAGGTCTTATTGTAGGCTTTAAGGTTAGAAGATGGTATAAAACCTGGATAATAATTGGCAACGACACAATAACAGTTGAGAGAAATACATTAAGAAGTGTAAAGAATACTGTTGGAATAAAGAATATTTCTAATGTTAATATTAATCAGAATATTTTTGAAATGATTATTGGAACTTGCAATTTGAAACTGGATACTAATAGCTTATCCACTGCAGATAGTACAGATATTAAGCTTATACTAAAAAAGCAACAGGGAGAAGAACTTCGAAATTATATAAATAGACGTATTGAAGAAATTAACACAGGAACAATTCTTGAAAAAGAGGAAGAAGTTAATCCTTACGTGAAATATGACATTGAAGTAACATCAAAAGACATTATTACAAATGGTTTTTATTCTCTAAGTGTTGGAACGATACTTTTATTTTTAGGTTCTTTAGCCGGTTTTATAGCAGGAATTGTTTCGGACATGAACGATGGAAAAACAATTATTGCTTCATTAGGTGGTGCAATTACTTTAATCATTTTGATTATAGGTTCTCTTTATTCTATGGCAAAAAGTTTTCTTAAAATGTATGATTTTAAGGCAAGACGTGGAAAGAACAAGCTTTATATAAAATATGGTCTTTACAATAAAGTAGATTTTGCCATTCCCATAGACAAGATTAATGCCATTGTAGTTCATCAGACATTTATTGCAAGAATTTTTAGAAAATATTCAGCTGAAATAGTAAATGTAGGCTTAAATGATGATGATAAGGCCAGTGCCTATTTTACATTTTATTGTAGCAAGAAACAGTTAAAATCATATATTGATAAGTTATTGCCGGAATTTAGCGAAGGAATTAATGGGAATATAAAGAAACAACCTGATAAAGTCAAAATAAAATATATTGTGGATTACTTAATTAATTCTGTTATTGTTTTGATTGTTGCAGCAAGCATAGTTTATTATGTAAATCCTTCAAAAGTGTTTGAAATGGCAATTGTTGCAGGCTCAGCATTTATACTTTTTTATATGTTTATAGCAAAGATTTTAAGTTTCATTACCTGTGGTGTTTTCATTGGTGACGAATTGGTTGGAGTAAGGGAAGGTACTATGGGAACCAGATATTCATTAATTAAATATTGTAATATACAGTACATAACAATTAATCAGAACATATTGGAAGAGAAATTAAGAATTGCTAAAGGTGGTCTGCATATCCTTGCATCAATGTTGTGCGATGACTACTTAATACCTTATATGGATGAGAATGAAATCAGTTCTATTTATAATAATATAATAAAATAATAATTTGAAAATATCTTTTTGCGTATGAAAAGACATATGCCAAAAAGATATTTTTCTTTAATAAGAAAATTATTTTAAATTTAATGCAACAGTTTGAGAAATTTATTACACTATATAAATGTAAACGCAAAAAGTTAAAAGTAGGAAGAGGGTACCCGGTATGAATTTTAACAGGAAAGATGTTTTGGCGGCAACCAAAGGCAATATGCATGCTTTCGAACAAATATACATTGATATAAACAATGATTTATACAAAATGGCTTTGTACATATTAGGAAATAGTGAGCTTGCAAAAGACATAGTAAGTGAAACAATTATTGATGCGTTAAAAGGTATTAAAAAGTTAAAGTCAGCAGATGCATTTGAAAGTTGGATTTTAAAAATCCTAACTAATAAGTGCAAGCAGAAACTTAATTATAAATACAATAAATTTAATGTTTTTAATCCTAACATAAAAGACGAAAGTCATATGGAAAAAGTTGAAAGCAACAGTAACATTGGCAATGCCGAAAAAACAGATGTGAAGATAGCGTTATCAAAACTAAATACGGAAGATAGAATGATTGTTTCTTTATGCGTAGTGGAAGGCTATAAAAGCAATGAGGTAGCAGAAATTCTATCAATGAATCCTTCAACTGTAAGGTCAAGGCTTAACAGAAGTCTTAAGAAGATGAAAGAGTATTTGGAGGTAGAGTAATGAATAAATCGAACAAAAAGGTTGAGAATGAAAAAATGAAAAATAAACTAAACGATGAAATTGATGTGGAAAACATGGAAATAGCAAATCTTATAAAAAAGGACAGCGAAGATATTCCAAAGATTTCTACAGATATTAATGTGATTAATCAGATTAGAACCACAGGCAGAAAAAACAAAAATAAGATGATAATCAGACTTTGCACAGGGTTTGCAGCCTGTCTTGTACTGGTTGTTGGAATAGTTTTCTGGTATAGAACAAACACTGAAAACAAAGCAAGAGAACTGGCTTCAAGAACAGTCCATGTAGCAAAAAACAATGAATCAAGAATGGCATCTTCTTATGATGAAATATACAAAATAATGTCAGAAAAAACTACAGATCAGAGCGATACATATAGAACTAAGGCAACAGCAAAAAGTAGTAGTTCTGACAGCACCATATCCAGTGATGGCGTAAAGAAAAAATCAGATTCAAAAGCATATTCAACAACAAATATCCAGACAGAAGGTGTGGATGAAGGTGATGTTGTAAAAACTGATGGTGAATATATTTATATTGTAAATGACAAAAAGTCGGTAGTAAATATTGTGAAGGCACAGGGCAAAGAGACTAAAAAAATAGCAAAAATAAAGGTTAAATATAACAAAGAAGATTTAAATGTAAAAGAGATATATTATGCAGATGATAAATTAATAGTAATTTCAGGTGTATATGAAGATGATGTTCTGTATGGCATAGAAGATTCGGTTACGTCTAAAGGTTGTGGAGTAAACAACGGAAAATCCATAACAATAATATCTGTTTATGATATAACAGACAGAAGTAATCCTAAATTAATAAAACAGAACACTCAGCAGGGAGATTTTGATTCATCAAAATTAAGTGGTAATTATGTTTATACAATATCTGAGGCAAATGTAAACATAACTGACAAAAAAGACTCCTGTGTACCTGAAATTAATGAAAAGCCAATGGATTATTCAAAAATCTATTTGCCAAACAAAATAGATGGCGGCAGTTATACTGTTATAACAGTTATGGATATCAATAACCCCGATAAATTCTATGACCAGACAGCAATTGCAGGAAATGTTCAAAACGTATATGTCAGTGAAAACAACATATATTTAATTGATGATGAATATGAGGAAATAGATATTTCTGACACAAAAAAAAGCAAGAATATACTAAAAAAGAAAAATATTGGAAAATTGCAGGAATCCAAAAAAAATCTGTTAGCCAAGGAAATAAAAAAGGTCAAAAAGGCATATGGTGGAGAATATGACTGGTCAAAGGTTACAGAAACAAGAAAAATAGGATATTTTAAAAGTCAGATAAAAACAAATATTGTAAAGTATTCATATAAAGACGGAAAATTAAACTTTGTAAACGAAAACAGTGTAGAAGGATACGTAGATAGCAATCTGTCTTTTGATGAAAAAGCCGGATGCTTAAGATTTGTTTCAAGTAATAGTACCTCATCATATGCGGGAGAAAGAACAGTTCTTAAAGATGGAAAAGGTAAAATAATTTCCGAAAATATTGTGAACACTAACGATTATGAAAAATATTATGAGGAAGAAGTTTTAGATAATAATGTATATGTACTTGATGAAAATCTTAAAGAGGTGGCAAGTATTAAAGGACTTGCAAAGAATGAAAGTGTTTATGCAGTAAGATACTTGGGCAACTATGGATATTTTGTAACATACGAAAATACTGATCCATTATTTACAGTAGACTTTTCAGATATGAAAAATCCTAAAATCGTAGGAAAGTTGAAACTTCCGGGCTACTCAGATTATCTTCATTTCTATGATGAAAATTCAATGTTAGGACTTGGAATGGAAAATGATAAATATCTGAAACTTGAAATGTACAATGTATCTAATGGAAAGGCAAAACAGATTTCTAAGAAGGTGTTGAAAAGATATATGGATTCAGATGCCTTACATGAGTATAAATCAATTATAGTAGATAAAGAAAAGAACTTAATCGGATTTAATGCAACACTTTCAAATGGTAACTACGATGATGTTTATGTTTTATACAGGTTTGAAAATAATAAATTTAAAAAGCTTGCAGAAATTTCATTATCAGGGGAGTCTTATGCTGTGAGAGGACTTTATATAGATAACTATTTCTATATCGTCACTCTGGGAAAAGACGTAAAAGTACTGGATTTAAACAATTATAAAGTGGTAAAAAAAATAAAATAAGCATCTTATCACAATCTAAACAATATCAAAGACGAAAAAAGTGAAATTTAAGTAGTTTTTGATATTGTTTTTTTTGCCTTGAATTAGTAGAATAAAAAAGTATGCAAAAATGATACAAATAAGGATATGATAATAATTGTGCAATTAAATATTGGCACATAAAAATTGAATTAGTTGTCAATTAATTTAATGAGAAGCGTAGAAAAAATAGAAGGATATGGGTATAAATAATGGAAAATAACAGAGATTATACACGAAGAAGTAGAAGAAGGAGAGAACTTACACCAAGAGAAAAACTCTTGATTGTACTAAAAAGAAATATTTATCCCATAGCATTAGTTGTAATTATTATTTTTTCGATTGTTGTAATATTACCTGCTGAAAAGTCAAGAGAGGCGAAAAAAGAAGTAACAGCATCTATTACTGAAAATAAAAATAACACAGCACAGAAGGAAACTGAAACTACAACAAACAAGAATACAAAAGTATATAAAACAATTAAGCCTAAAACAAGAACAACAGAAAAAATCGTTGCAGAGCTTAAAGAACGATCAAAACACGATGAAAAATATAAAAAGATTTATGACAGAATAGATGAATATCCAAAGGGAATGCTTAATGCAGTTTTGAACAATCCTGAAATGCAGGATTTTCTTATTGGATATCCTGACAATCAGTACACTTTAAAATATTTAAAAACACAGTCAGACGAATCAGAAGAAACAACTTTAACAGAGGCAGAAACAGTGCAGGAAACAACAGCACAGGATTCTAATGAGGAAATAGATTTAAGTGATATTAAACTTACAGAAAAAGAAAGAAAAAGTGCACATCCTTTATTTATTCAGTGGGATGAAAGATGGGCTTATATCCCTTATGGTGATGAAAATATCGGTATGGCAGGCTGCGGTCCCACATGTATGTCAATGGTTATTGTAGGACTTACGCATAATTCAGAAGCTACACCGCCAGAAATAGCCAGACACAGCGAAGAGAATGGATATTATGTTAATGGACAGGGAACATCATGGCTTTTAATGTCGCAGGTGGCTAAGAACTACGGAATAACTGTTAATCAGATGGCTGTTTCACAGATTGAGATGGAAAATGCACTTGATAACGGAAATATGCTGATTTGCTCTGTTGGTGCAGGAGATTTTACAACACAGGGACACTTTATTGTAATATACGGTTACACAGACGAAGGATTTCTTGTTAATGATCCATATTGTAAAGTAAGAAGTACAAAAAAATGGAGTTTTGACAGAATAAAAAATCAAATAAAAACAATTTGGAGATATAGTTATTAGTAAAAAACAGAAATAATTACTTAAAAATAAAAAACTTTCGATTAAACTATGGACTATTTTGTCATTTTATGAGAAAATACAAAGCGAGTGTGGGCGATAATGAAAACTCACAGATAGAGCAGTAATAATTTATTATGTTATCTATACTGCATTAACATGGATTTTAATCCATAGTTTATATTTCGAAAGGAGTATTTATTCAGATGATTTATTCAAAAGAAGTTGAAATGATGTGTCCTGTAGCTAAGGGCGCAAAGCATGAACCTGCTCCAATTCCAGAAGAAGGAAAATGGGTTCACTCAAAAGAAATCAAAGATATTTCAGGTTTTACACATGGTGTTGGCTGGTGTGCTCCACAGCAGGGTGCTTGTAAGCTTACATTAAATGTTAAAGAAGGTATCATTGAAGAAGCATTAATCGAAACAATCGGATGTTCAGGTATGACACATTCAGCAGCTATGGCAGCTGAAATTCTTCAGGGAAAGACAATTCTTGAAGCTTTAAATACTGACTTAGTTTGTGATGCTATCAATACAGCTATGAGAGAATTATTCTTACAGATCGTATATGGTAGAACTCAGAGTGCTTTCTCAGATGACGGTCTTGTAGTTGGTGCCGGACTTGAAGATTTAGGAAAAGGACTTCGTTCACAGGTTGGTACAATGTACGCTACAAAGGCTAAAGGTGTTAGATATCTTGAAATGGCAGAAGGCTATGTAACAGGTATCGCTCTTGATGCTGATAATGAAGTTATTGGTTACCAGTTTGTTAGCTTAGGAAAGATGACAGACTTTATCAAAAATGGTGATGATCCTACAACAGCTTGGGAAAAAGCAAAAGGCCAGTATGGTCGTGTTGATGACGCTGTTAAGATTATCGATCCAAGAAAGGAATAGGAGGTAACAACAATGGCATTATTTGAATCATATGAAAGAAGAATTGACCAGATTAATTCTGTTTTAAATAGTTATGGAATCGCTTCTATCGAAGAAGCTGAAAAGATTACAAAGGACGCTGGATTAGATGTTTACGAACAGGTTAAAAAGATTCAGCCAATTTGTTTTGAAAATGCATGCTGGGCTTACACAGTAGGTGCAGCTATCGCTATTAAGAAAGGTTGTAGAAGAGCTGCTGATGCTGCTGCAGCAATCGGTGAAGGTCTTCAGGCTTTCTGTATTCCTGGTTCTGTTGCTGACCACAGAAAAGTAGGTCTTGGACATGGTAACTTAGGAAAGATGTTACTTGAAGAAGAAACAGAATGTTTCGCATTCCTTGCAGGTCACGAATCATTCGCAGCTGCTGAAGGTGCTATCGGTATCGCAGAAAAGGCTAACAAGGTTCGTAAGAAACCTTTAAGAGTTATCTTAAATGGTCTTGGAAAAGATGCAGCTCAGATTATTTCAAGAATTAATGGTTTCACATATGTTGAAACAAAATATGATTATAAAGAAGCTAAGTTAAACATCGTTTACGAAAAAGCTTATTCAGATGGACTTCGTGCAACTGTAAAATGTTACGGTGCTGACGATGTTCAGGAAGGTGTTGCAATCATGCATCACGAAAATGTTGGTGTATCTATTACAGGTAACTCAACAAACCCAACTAGATTCCAGCATCCTGTTGCAGGTACATACAAGAAAGAATGTATCGAACAGGGTAAGAAGTACTTCTCAGTAGCATCAGGTGGTGGTACAGGACGTACACTTCATCCAGATAACATGGCTGCAGGTCCTGCTTCATATGGTATGACAGATACATTAGGACGTATGCATTCAGATGCTCAGTTCGCAGGTTCTTCATCAGTACCAGCTCACGTTGAAATGATGGGTCTTATCGGAATGGGTAACAACCCAATGGTTGGTGCTACAGTAGCAGTTGCCGTTTCTGTTGAAGAAGCAGCTAACGCTGGCAAGTTCTAATTAGAAAAAGCCTATAAATAAAGGGATTGCGGAATATTTAGCAATCGGAGAAGAGATGTTAAGAGAGGTGTCTTCGGATACCTCTTTTTTGCTTTAAATCACGTTTTTTATTACACTTTTATGTTGTTTGCATTTGAGTGCGGAACAAAGATGATGACACAGTTTGTTATTGATAATGGCGGCATAATGGGACAGTTTATAAAAGCCGGTAAGGTTAATGATGTAATGACTAATTCCGGAATAAGTAAAGTTAAGGATGATGATAAATCTTTATATAGAGTTGAGAGCATATATGAAGGCAGTTCAAATTATTCTCTGGTAAATGACGTCCCGACAGTTTCCTCCTATTACAGTATAACTTCCGGTAATATATCTGAAACAATGGAAAGTTTGGAAAATTCAGATATTTTTACGGCAGTGTGGACAAAAGATTTGTCAAGAAGAACCGGTCTTATGGAACTTGCCGGAGTGAAATACTACTTGAAAAGAGGCAGTGGGATAGATTTAACCAGCGTACCATATGGATATAAATTAAAGGATACTTTGGAGACAAAGGCGGAAGACGAAAATAATGATAATGTTTACCTTTATGAAAATTCTTTGGCACTTCCTCTTGTTTATGGCTATGATAACTATATGAAAAAAAGCGATTGGGACAGCTTAGACTCTTATGATAAAGAAAATGCCATGCTTCAGATTGCGGTTGTTCAGGATGACATGAATGGCGAGTTGAAGGAAAGAACACCTTCCTGCAATTCAGTAGTAGTTGTTAATAAGAAGAAATTCATGTCTAAGCTAAAGAAAATGAAACTTCCTAATATGAAAGTAAAAGGCGATAAAATTACCGTAAAAAGCGGTATGGTGAAAATACCTATTTCTTTTAAAGGTATTGCAAACAGTGAAACATACCTAAATATTAAGGGAATTGATTACAATCATTTCAGTGACGAATATGTAAAAGAAAAGCTTAAAGCATCTGACATTTCACAGGATGAAAGAAGTGATGTTATATATAATAAGCGTGTGGATAATTTTTATCTTGGCGGGATAATTAATGACAAGTATGCCGGATTTAACTATTGCACTAAGTATTATATTTATAATGGAGCAAAATCGACATTGTGCAATTATGGCTATAATAAAAATTCTCTTAAAGAAGCATATTTCTATATGTCGTCGCCGGGCGTGTATACCTTTGATGATATAAAGATTGTGTGTCAGCCTATGGACAACTATAAAAAGTATGTTAAGAAATTAAAATTAAATATTAAGAATTTGGAAATTGAACATAATAAAATATCTTATAATGCAAAGCTTAACAACAAAAAACTTATTTGTACCGCAGTTCCTTATTCAAAAGGCTGGTCAGCAAAAATTGATGGAAAGCCGGCAAAAATAATAAAAACAAGCGGAATGTACATGGGTGTAGTTGCACCGAAAGGAAATCATAAAATAGAATACTCTTATGTAACTCCGGGACTGGGGCTTGGAAGTGCTTTATCTCTGGCAGGGTGGCTTGTTACAATATCGTTATTTATAATATTTAGGAGAAAGAAAAACACGAATTAATAAAGTGTAGAAGAATCGATTTTAAAAGGTCAGAATTATAATATGACTTTTTAAGGTCGATTTTTATTTTGAAATATTTTTAGTAATGAAAATATGAAAATTTGCCTAAAAAAGAGATTTAAAACAGGATCAAGAGAGCATTTCGCACAAAAACAGCGTCCCATTTAAGTGCAAATTTTAAGAAAATGCAAAAAATAATAAAAATAGTTTTATCATATAGAAAAACACATATTAAAAGACTATAATTTTTTTAGTAGTTTAAGGTTAAACAACGAATATTATAAGAGAAGGGAAGAAACTATTGTGAAAAAATTACAGGCTATAGGCAGAAAAATGTCTGCAGGAATATTGACAGTATGTTTAACAGTAGGAATGTTAGCAGGTACATTTACTTCAGGCACTGCCGAACAGGTAAGTGGAGCGATTACAGGCTTCACATCAAATGATTTTCTAAAATGTTATGGAACATCAATAAGAAATAATTACGGAAATGGAAACACAGTTCATTTGAGAGGTACAAATGCAGGAGGATTATTTGTACAGGAAAGTTGGATGTGTTCCACTAATGTAAGGGATCAAAAGACATTAATGTCTAATTTAAAGGATAGATTCGGGGAAAACCAAATGTACAGTCTTCTTGATTACTATGAAGATAATTACTGGACAGAGTCAGACTTTGATAATTGCAAAAATTTGGGAATGAGTGTTATAAGGGTACCATTCACATACATGAATTTATATAGATATGATTCTTCAAAAAATGATTGGGCATTAAGAGACAATGCATTCAGAAAACTTGACTGGTTTGTAGAACAGTGCAGTCAAAGAGGAATTTATGTAATATTAGATCTACACGGAGCATTTGGTTCACAAAACGGACAGGATCATTCAGGTGAAGTTATTGATAATGTGTCAGATGTGACATTTTTTTCAAATTCATACAACAAAAACAAGACTCTGGAATTATGGAAAACAGTTGCAGCTCACTTTGCAAATAATCCGGCAGTAGCTGCATATGATACATTAAATGAACCGGGAGAAAAGGCAGGTACAACGGGAGAGAAGCATTGGAATTTTTACAATGAAATGTACAATACAATTCGTTCTGTAGATCCGAACCACATTATTATAATGGAATCCTGTTGGGGAACGTCAAATCTTCCTAACCCTCAAAAATATGGTTGGACAAATGTAATGTATGAATACCATCATTACACATGGGATTACATAAGTGATTTAGATGGTCAGAAAAAATCCTGCGATAATATAATTAATAGTATTAACAACGCAAATTACGGCGTGCCTACATATATTGGCGAGTTTACATGCTTTGGACTTGAGGATGCATGGAATTACGTAATGAACAGATTTAATGAAGAGGGAATTAATTATACTTCGTGGTCGTATAAAACCAACAATTCAGGTTCCTGGGGAATTTACAATGAGAAGAATACAAATAAAGTAAATCCTACATCAGACTCGATAGATACAATTAAAAATAACTGGGGAGCAAATTCTATTGGAACAGGAAATCAGAGTAGCAACGGTATGATTTATAACTCTATAAAAAAAGCAATGCCGGGAACAATCGTTTTTGCAAATAAGGCTTTGACGGATGATGATTATATTGCCATAAAAGCACAGATTTCGAATAAATATGTCTGCGCTGACAATAACGGACAGTCGAATCTGGTTGCTAACAGAACTTCAGCCGGAGGCTGGGAGCAGTTTAGAGTAATAAACAACAGCGATGGAACGGTGTCGTTCCAGTCAAGAGCAAACAACAAGTATTTATGTGCAGTATTTGATGATACTGATAAAGAGAATCCTGTTATAGCAAGAAGTAATGCTATTGGAACATGGGAAAAATTCTATGCTGAAAAGCAGTCAGATGGAACATATGCCCTTAAGACATATGTAGACAATTATTATGTCCAGGCAGACATTGACGACGCAACATCAGGAATACTACATGCTTATGGAGCGTCAGTAGGAACATGGGAAAAGTTTTTATTAGAGCCTGCATCAGATAAAACTGAAATGCCGGGACAAACTGATAATCCATCTGTTCCTGAAACAACAGTGGCACCGACAACTAAGTCGGCTGAAACAGTTCCAGAAGGATATACAGAAGCAACAGTTAATCAGTGGACACCATCAGGTAAATGGGGATGTTACTTTGGAAACTGGAGTGGAACAGCGTCAGGTGCATATAAGTGGGTATCAGACGCAGATTATAATATTTATGTTGATAAGGCAAACAAAGGATCAGCATGGTTAGTACAGGGAAGTTATACAGATAACGTAACAAACGGACATACATATAAAGTAACAGTAGATGTTACTGCATCAAAAGCATGTTCAATTGGTATAAAAGAAGATCTTTCAAACGAAAAGGATCTACAGGTATATACAGATATACCGGCAAATGGTACAAGGACTTTAACAGGAACATACACAGTAACAAACAACCAGATAAAAGTAATGTTTGAGTTAGGACAGAATGTTGATGCAGGAACAAATATTAACTTTAAAAATATTAAGATTGAGGATACGACTGCCTCAACAACAAAGGAATCAACAACACCAACAACAGTAGCACCGACAACAAAGGGAACAGCAGTAGTTACAACGACGGTAGCACCTACTACAGCTGTTGAAGATGATACAATTCCTGCACCGATAGGATTAACATACGCAGGAAATGAAACACTTCCATATTACTTTGCATGGCAGGCACCTACAAGTGATATAGAAAGTTACAATGTATATGTTGATGGAAGATTAGTAGCAACATCAAATACAGCAGCTATTAATTTAACAGCAGATGCCTTTGCAAACGGAAACGGTGATTATGTAGTGTCTGTAAAATCAGTTAGAAATGGCAAGGAATCAAAGGCGACATCAATTACTTACACATATATAGGTGGAACAGTAGATAAGCCAACAACAGTAGCACCAACAACAACAGTAGCACCAACAACAACAGTTGCACCAACTACGACGGTGGCACCTACAACAACAGTAGCCCCAACTACGACGGTGGCACCTACAACAACAGTAGCCCCAACTACGACAGTAGCACCAACCACAACAGTAGTTCCGACAACAACAGTTGATGAGGATGCAGTTCCTGCACCAATAGGATTAATATATGCAGGAGATGAAACACTTCCATATTGCTTTGCATGGCAGGCACCTACAAGTGACATAGAAAGTTACAACGTATATGTTGATGGAAGATTAGCAGGAACATCAAATGTGCCAAATATAAATCTTTCTATAGATGCATTTAAGGATGGAAAAAAGGATTATACAATATCAGTAAAATCAGTTAGAGGTGGCAGGGAATCAGAAGCAACATCAGTTACATACAGCTTCAGGGATGAAGTGCCAACAACGGTAGTCCCAACGACAGTAGCCCCTACGACAGCAGCACCTACAACGGTTGCACCAACACCAGATGCATCAACACCAGATGCATCAACAACAGATGCATCAACACCAGATGGAACAACAACAGATGCATCAACACCAGATGGAACAACAACAGACACATCAACAACAGCTAAGCCAAAGGCAACAACAAAGAAAGTAACAAAGAAAGTAACAAAGAAGGCTTCACTTAAGAAAACAAAGATTACTAAGAAAATAACAAAGAAACTTAGCTCAAAGAAAGTTAAATTAACATTCAAGAAAGTTATGGGTGCTAAGAAGTACACAGTACAGGTATCAAAAAGCAAGAAGTTTAAGAAAGTTCTTTACAAGAAGACAGTTAAGAAGAAAAAAGTTACTCTTTCAAGCAAGAAATTAAAGAACAAGAAGAAATTATATGTAAGAGTAAAAGCAGTTGGCGCTAAGAAGTGGTCAAAGGTTGTTAAAATTAAAGTAAAGAAATAATTAAAATTACATATTTTAATCTAACAGAGTCCCTTATGAACTGTAATGGTTCGTAAGGGATTTTTTTCCTAAGTCCTTTTTCTATTGGCTCTTTGTCAAGAGTGGGGGTAAAAAGATTTTTGACACAGTTGTGAACCATTGTTCACAACTGTGTTTTCTCTTTTAAGCAGAGGTCATAAGGATTGAAACGAATAAGACCATCGCATATCTGGAATACGATATTGCAAAGGATAAAGTTAATCCGGAGGATGCAGACAAAGTTTCAGAAGAACGTTATAAAATCAGACCGGAGAAGGAGCAACAGGCAAAAGAAGAATTGAAAGATATGTATGGCAAAGAGTTTGATGGTTATCTGTTTGAGGATGCTATGGAAGAAACGGATAAGTTACTGGAAGGAAAAGTGGCTGTAAGGGAAGAGGAAATAGAAGTAAATAGAGATATGAATGAAAGAAGAAGGTAGTGGAGCAATGCAGGTTTCATTAACTTCTTTGCTGAGTGAAACAGATAGACAGTTATATGTTCGATTTTAGGATTTCTACCATTTGCATAATGACATCAATTTCATTGTCATTCAGTCCGGTGACATCAATGGATTTTATAGTACTAATTCCAAGTAAATAGTCAATTGATACATGAAAAATATGGGAAAGATTAATTAATACTTCATATGAGGGATAACGATTGCCTGATTCATAAGCAGAAATTACACTTATTGCAACGTCGGCTAAATCTGCCAGTTGTTTTTGAGTGAGTTTTTTTCTTTTCTAAGTTTTTTGATTTTTTCTACGAAATTCACCATCAGTAGCACCTCTTTTCACAAATAGTGTACTAAATATTGTTTCTGCAAAGGTGTAATAAAATACACATTAACAGAAGCTAGCGTAAATTTTTAGTCGGAAAATAAAACAAAAAAATAAGAGGAACCCCT
>ERZ773185.18-NODE-18-length-173047-cov-44.288557_pt1 | contig 173047 bp, 160 predicted proteins | sample MGYA00580531_ERZ773185 | MGnify/ENA primary metagenome ERZ773185 (study PRJEB29015, sample SAMEA2737799) | human gut metagenome | biome: human gut; feature: human-associated habitat; material: faeces | place: China | collected 2012 ...
CGATATGGCTTTACCAAGTTCGTTATCGTCGTGCCGTCCATTGCGATCAAAGAGGGCGTATTCAAGTCCATTGATCTGATGAAGGAGCACTTCCGCAGCCTCTACAGCGGAGCGCCAATGCATTACTTTCTGTATGATTCTTCCAATCTGGAAAATGTGCGCAGTTATGCGACCTCCTCCAAGATTGAAATCATGGTTTGCACCATTCAATCCATTACCGATATTGCGGAGCCTTCCTTTAGCGACACAGCGAAAAAAAAAGGCAAGAAAGCCCGGAGGGTCATCCATGAACCTAACGAAAAAACAGGAGGGCTAAGTCCCATTACATTCATACGTGGCTGCCGCCCCATTGTCATTATTGATGAACCCCAAAACATAGGAGCCGCGGGTGAGGAAAGAGGCATCAAGAACCTCTCGCCTCTGTGTACATTGCGCTATTCGGCGACGCACAAGCAATACCATCATCCTGTTTACAGTCTGAATGCCGTCGACGCCTCCGAACAAAAACTGGTCAAGACGATTGAGGTGGCCGATGCCTCCTTGAAAACGCAAAGCGCTTCTCCCTACATGAAGCTGCTGAAAACAGGCGAGTCCAAGGGCTCCCCCTATGCTCAAATGGATGTCATGGAGCGAAAGAAGAATGGCGACTATGCCCCTTCAACTATCAAACTGAGAACAGGGGACATGCTGTCTCTGCAGACTGGGCTGGATATGTATGGCTCCGCCATGGTGCAAAACATCTATGAAGACTGTGTAGCAATATCAACTCTGGACGAACCTCTTTATATTGGTTCTTCGGCAGGAGTCGACTATCAGGATGACCTTCTGAGAGCCATGATCAAGGCGACGATCATGGAACATCTGGAAAAGGAAGTAAGACTGCGCCCGCTGGGAATCAAGGTCCTCAGCCTGTTCTTCCTGGAGCATGTAGCGGATTACAGTTCCGACGGTATCCACAGGGACGGCTTATGCGCCCGTATTTTTGAAGAAGAATATGCCAGACTGTCCCGGCTGGCAAAATATGCCAGCCTCTATGATCCACACCCTCCGGAAGCATCAGCTGTTCACAACGGGTACTTCTCCATCACCAAACGGAAAAAGGGGGAAACATCTGACAGGTGGGAAGATACTGCGGATAAAACAGCCGCCGGCAGGGAAGCGTCCGCTCGTGCTTATGAGCTCATCATGCGAGACAAGGAACGTCTGCTCAGCCTGGACGAGCCGCTCAAATTTATTTTTTCCCACTCGGCCCTGAAAGAAGGATGGGACAACCCCAATGTCTTTCAGATATGTGTTCTACGTGACATGCAGAGATTGCTGACGCGCCGCCAGGCTATCGGGCGAGGACTGCGCATTTGCGTGAATCAGAAGGGGGAACGCGTTCGGGATACCGGAATTAACCGGCTGACCGTCATCGGCAAAGAGGAGTTTAATAAGTTTGCCGCAGCCTTACAGAAAGAATACGAACAGGAAGGCTTGCAATTCGGCCTAGTAACCAAGGAAAAACTGGGGGCTATTACGTACCGGGATAGCGCCGGAGAGATTGTTCGTTTAGGGCAGACTCAGGCGGAGTCTCTGATTATCTATTTGACCGAATGCGGATTGATTGACTCCCGCGGCAAGGCAACAGATGAGCTCAGGCAGCAGTTGAAAAACGGGACTTTTTCTGTTCCGGAGGTCTATGCTGCGGCGAAAGACGCCATCGAATCCCGCCTGACTTCTCTTGCGAAGTCGCTCCAGATCAAAAATGCCAACGAACCACAAAAGGTAAAAACCCGGAAAAAAGTACTGGATAGTCCCCAGTTTACGGAACTCTGGGACCGCATCCGGCAAAAGACGACCTACAGAGTGAAATTTGATTCTCAAGCTCTTGTCTCCTACGTCGTTCCAATTCTGGATGAAGAATTGTCTCAGGTACGGGCACCTCTGATTACATTGACCAAAACGGAAGTTATCGTAGGAGCCGGAGGCATAACGGGTGCAAACGAAAAACAGAGGGACATGGGTGCGGTAGACACGTCCAGAACGCCTGTCCCTGATTTGCTGACAGAACTGCAGGAACGCACCCAATTAACCCGCCGCACTCTGGTACAGATACTGACCTCTCTGGAAAACTTGAAGGCAGTCCGCGTCAATGCCCGGCAGTTTTTGAATATATTCCAGAAGGTCATAGACAAAGGACTTTCCAAATTTTTGATCGATGGCGTTTCCTATAAACCTGTAACCATAGGGACGACCTACTGGGCTCAGGAGTTACTGGATACCGAAATACAAAGTTACGCCTCGGATGTGATCAAAACGGCAGAAACAGATAAATGCCTGACTGATTATGTCGTGTGCGATTCCGAAGTGGAACGCCGTTTTGTCGAGAACGCCGACGCATGTGAAAACGTAAAATGCTATGTCAAGCTGCCCGGATGGTTTACGATCCCCACCCCTCTGGGTTCATACAATCCGGACTGGGCTCTCGTCTATGAAAAGGATGGTGAAGAACACCTCTATTTTGTCGTGGAAACCAAAGGGGTGGATTCTTTGTTTGAACTGCCTGATGAAAAGCAGTCTCGGAAGATCCTTTGCGGGCGCAAGCATTTTAATGAATGCCTCGCGAACAATCCCGGCACTCCCTGCCCGCCAGCCGAATTTATAGGCCCCGTATCATCGGTAGCTGCATTGCAACAACAGATTGTACAATGATTTTCAGAATAAATAGAGGAAGATTCATCATTCCAGCAGCAGCAAATACCAGACGATTTGATTCCAACTATGAGCCTTCTTGATTCCGTCTATTTACTTCTGCAAGAATCTGCATCTCCCATGCGTCCTAAAGAACTTGCCGCTGCACTCATCCAGTGGGGAATGTGGCAATCTCAAGGAAAGACTCCCGACGCTACAGTCGGAGCGCGTATCTATGAGGATATCAAAAAGCATGGAAATCAATCCCGGTTCATCAAGGCGGCAGAAGGGCTCTTTGCGCTTAACCCGAACGTGAAAATCGAATTGTCGGACTCAGGGGAAAAGGCAGGAAAGGCGGTTAAAAGGAAACAACCGGAAAAGTCAGCAGGTTCTTATTCTTTTTCGGACTGTGCGGAAAAAGTCCTCCTTCACTTTTCCGGGAATGCCCCCATGCACTACAGGGATATTACCAGCAAAGCCCTGGAGTTGGGGTGGCTCAAGACGGAAGGGCTGACTCCCGAGGCCAGCATGTACGCGCAAATCCTGACAGAAATCCAGAGGAGGGAAAAGCAAGGGAAAATCCCGCGCTTCGAAAAGTTGGGCAATGGAATGGTTGGGCTGACCATCTGGAAATCAACCGGTTTGGAACGTCACATTGATTCGTTCAACGACAAACAAAGAAAAGTCCTGATGGAACGGATGATGCAATTAAATCCGCAGGACTTTGAGGAATTAATCACTACTCTGTTGAGTAAAATGGGATTTTCCGAAGTGAGCAGGACTCCCTACGGCGGAGATGGAGGCGTTGATGTGCGAGGCATTATGACGGTACATGATGTCATTCATATCAAGTTGGCGGTACAAGCCAAATGATGGAAAGCCAATGTTCAGTCTCCTGTCGTTCAACAACTTCGCGGCAGTCTGGGAACGGATGAACGAGGCTTGATCGTGACGACTTCCAGTTTCTCCAAAGGAGCCAGGGATGAAGCAACCCGCTCCTCTTCCCATACTCCTATTGACTTGATTGATGGAGATCAACTGGTTTCTCTTCTCGTGGAATACAATCTGGGAGTCAAAAAGAATCGCTACCAACTTCTGGAACTGACTCCTTCCTTCTTCTCTGATGAGGAAGAAATGTAGATGTGACAGCTAAAAAAGAGGAGTCGATTGGACTGCCTCTTGAGCGCCTTCCTCAGACAATTCGTCTTGAAAGGCATATCTCATCGTCGGGCGATGAGATTGTAAATGGCTTGTAACAACTGAGCGAGGATCATGGGATCAGCGGGGTGGATGTTGAGACCAGGGATCTTCCTCTTCTTCCTCATAAAAGGAAGGAGGATGAGAACCATTCCTCTGCTTGTTCCGGATGAACTCGCCAACCTTGTCCGAAGCATAGCCCAGCAGGATGCGGGTGAGCTCGAACAGGATGATTTTAATCATGGGCATGGCGTTTGTGAGTGGGTGACGGCGTCGATGAGGATTTGCTCCAAAGCCTGGACAATGGCCTCAGCGCCTTTTTTGTACACAACGACGGCGAGCAGTTTCCCATTGTGATGGAGAACCGCCCAGTAGCGCGTGCTCTTGTATTTGACGATGTGGTACATGGTTCCGGTATCTGGATGGATGTTTCTTCAACAAAGGTAGAACCACAGAAGCAGCCCTGCCATTATCAAGCCGAAGGCCAGCACGATTCCCCATTTGAGGAGTGCGAACAGCCACGGGAACAGGAACCAGCCTGCCACAGTCACGAGAAGAAAGGTCAGCATACGGATGTAGAGTGATGATGGTCTTCCTGTTCGATGACTGTCCGGGAACCGGTTGATGCCCGAGTATTCCTGCCGGCCAGCCGGATGTTGCCCAGGTAGGCGGCCCACTTCAACAGGGCTATTCTCCCGTCCCAGGTGGGATGCCAGGTGCGGGGGAAGACGAAGAGATCGTCTTCCTCCGTTTGGCGGATGAGCAGTCCACGGTGTTCCAGCAGGCGAATGATTTGCCTGACCCGTCCCCGTTCTTCCGGGTGGAAGGAGGCGATCAGCTCATCGCTCGTTTGTCCGGATACGGATTGTGTGAGGATCAGGACGGCGGCTTGCGCTCCCGTCAATGAGCAGGATGGATTCATGAGATGTTTCCTTTCCTGTTATCTTTTTTTATTACACTCAGGCGATCAGGCCGCAGACGGAATCGCACAGGCCGTGCAGAGCCTGGCTCCGTTTGGCAGCCACATGCGGGTTGACGGCCTTGAACTGCTCCGTGAAGGCGTTGAACAGGCTCCAGACGGTGCGGGGCCGGAATTCCTCATGAAGCGGCTCTCGCCAGTACCTGATGACTTCCGGCAGAACGGTCGGCATGATGGCCCGGCAGTCGACCGCCCGGATCAGAAGATCATGAGCCGCCTTGTCGGTCAGTCTCTGTCTTTTGTAGGCGGCGATCCGTTCGTCTTCGCGGTGGAATTGCTCTCCCAGCCTTCCGACGGCGCGGGAGGTCATGAAGCGCAGATCCCGCACGGCGAACCTCGTATGCTTCCGGGAGAGTTTCACTTCTCCGGTGAAGGCAAGGTTGTCGCAGACGAAGACGCGCGTTCCCATGACCAGGGAGGCCGGGAAGGTCTTGTCATGGGAATTGCGTATGCCGACAATCCACGAGTAGTCGTCGGGGCCATCGTCAGGACGCAGGATTTGGAGAACTCCGAAATACCGCTTTCCTTCATGGCTGAGGGCATGGGTGGTTTCCCCGATCCCGAAGCCGTGGGCGGTGAGCTGGGATTCCACTTCCTTCAGAAGGAAGTCGTGGGGAATCGGGAACCACGATTCCGTACAGGACGGGGTTTCCACACGGGACAGAGTTCTCCTGTCGATGACTTCAGCCCCGCAATGGAGGAGAAGCCCCTTACGGAATACAGTCGGAGGAACTACTGGAGCCGTTGCCGGTTCCGGCATGATGTTTCTCCGCTGGAGGTGAGCTGCCTGTCTGGTATCTTCCAAAGGCAGGATGTGCCGGGCTGTCGCCGGACAATGAGGCAATGCGATGATAGGATACATATTGATGATGAAATATGGGTTGAAACGAAAACACCCGCTCCCCTGCGAATGGGAAACGGGTGTTGAGGGATGAAGACAGAAGCTAAATGCCTGTCTTCAAGTCTATATAACGGGCAGCCGGCAAGAATTGCTGCCTACCGCCAATCGTCTGAGTGAATGGAAGGATGTCGGGACTGTTCTCCTGAACTTGTCCGATACTTGTATTGAGCTTGTTCGGAACTTACTCGGTACGGAATTGCTTTCAAACCTTTCCCTGCAATCTGTTCTCTACAAGTTTCATTTCATGATAGGGGGCAAGGAAATGGCAGGTAAATTTCATCGAAGGGTATTGTAGCGCGTTCTGTAGGAGAGCATGTAGGCTCGTTTGGCCGGGGGAGAGAGGAATGAGCACTTCACTAGGGTCTCTACTTCTTCTCTGGATTTCATCAAATGGTCGATGACTGTCCTAATGCGTTTGTCCTGCATCCCCAGTTGCCGTCCGAACTCTTCAAACAGGTTGAGATTCGTGTGCGTCGATGCGCCTCGAAACAAGCCGCCGGACAGGGCGAAATCGCTGTCCTGAATGTGCAGGCTTGTGTTGAGCAGATCGTACGCGGGGGACAAGGTCATATCTCCCTGAGGAGTTTCCAGTACGGAAAAATTCTTCAAATGCGCGTCGCCGTTCGAAAACAGATAATTGAACAACACCAGACGGAAGAAGCGTTCCATTTCAATTTTCCACGCGGGGACGTAACGCTGGATGAGCTCTCCCATTTCCAGGTAGGAGTAATCATATTTGAAGTTGGAACCGCCCTGGGCGGATGTTTTCCCGGCCAGTGAGGCGAAGTCTTCCTTGCGTAGTTTACCGCCCTTCTGAGTAATGTCAAATCGCCGGGTGATATAGGCTGGTTCTCCGGTCTGAAAAAAGCATAGTCCGTTGGGAGCCGTTGAAATTCCGAATAGCTGAGCGGCAATTTGCATGGTCACGTGTTCGTTGGCCGGCATGTCGGAAGCCCGGGCGAGGCGTGATGAGATGGGCTTCAGAAGATGCGTTCCCTGTTCTCCCGACTTGGTCAGACGGATTGTTCCCTGGTCAACAAGAACAGAGAGTTTTTCCTGAACCCCTGAGATGGAAATATGCTCGCGGTTTTTCAGAAACTCTTCCGGCTCTCCATGAATATCGGGGGCGTCATAAGGAAGAATCGGAGACACTTTTTTACCGTCGAACAGTTTCCGCAATCCGGCCGGGCTGTAGGAGGTGAATCCGGGAACCAGCGTCGAGGGGCAACGGTCAATGTTCATCGTTGGTATAAGGCTGTACTGTTAATGCTCCAATCGTATCATCATGACCTGTTGCAAGGAGCAGCCCGAAATGATCCTTTTCATCCAGATGGAAATGACGGCACTGAATTTCCTTGTTGACGCCTTCCGAGAGCATGTTGAAGAAAACGGGAAATAGATGGGGGGAACGGTACTCTTCGGAGGTTTTAGGCATTGTCAGGCTGATGGGAGGAAGCTCTTCTCTCATCAGGTAGGAATCCAGATACCGGAATACATAGCTGGAAGGGGATTCTTCTGTCAACGTTCCGGCAGGGATATTCCGCAACAATACAAGGGCGTTTCTCATGATTCAGGCCCTTTCATCACATCGGTTCTTTTGGGGCTCAACGACATTTCCAGTCCCAGTACATCGAATAGTTCCATCAGGATTCTGAATGTCGGGTTGGCCTGCCCAAGTTCGATTTTATTGAGCGTATTGATCCCTATGCCGGAAAGTTCGGACAAATCCTTCAGGGTAATGCCCAGTATCCGGCGTCGTTCTCGAATGTATGTTCCGATATCACTCAAATTCACAATACAATGTGAAATATCATGTTTTGAATGTTCTGTCTACTCTGTTTTCTGGTAAAATCACAATATGATGTGATTTTTGGGAACCGAAGATATCTACTACTGAACAAGAGCTTGCTTTGAAAAGAAGTGTTTTGGTGATTAGAGCCGGAAAACTTCCCGGCTCAGGAATTTCTGGATACGGCAGATAAAACAAGACTCCGTTGCCGGAGCCCTCCATGGAAAGGCTCCGGCAACAGGGATATGCAGATGTTTACCGCATTTCAGGTGCAGCAACCTCCTGAAGTCGAGCACAGCTTCCGAAGGAAGGAGCCTTGCGGGATATTCCTCCTGATTTTTCTATCAGTTCGTTGATCAGGGAAGATGCCTCCAGCTTGTTCAACTGCGAGGCTCCCTTGCCGAAGCAGAGTACGGCCAGATCATGAAGTGCGGAATTGTTGATCCCGTTTTTACGTGCCAGCGATAGGATAACCTGCCTCTGTTTTTCCGAACAGCTCCACGCCGGTTCTTCGGGGTGAGATGTCTGAGGATTCGAAGACGGAGGCTCAGGCAGCCGTGAAACCTGACGCATGGCAGGAAGCGGAGCACCGGATATGCTTCCCGATCCATAGGAGGCATCAGGGACAAATCCGACCCGCCGGATCTGGGTATCTACAGCGGACTGGAGCGAGCTGTAGAGACGTTCTGCGGCAAAATCGAGTTCTGACGTATTTCCGATCTCCGTTTCGATGGAGACTTCAAACTGATGGGAGGAATACCCCGGCAGGCCGAGGCGCTTGCTGTAGTTGGCGATGAGTTTGATAGCCATGATGAATTGATATTATTGATGGTTAATGATAAAGGCCTCTGCACGCAATGCATGTAGAGGCCGGGAAATGGCGGATACTTGTCCCGCTCATCTTCATATAACACCATCGTCACCTTAATTGAGGGAGGAAGGGGGCTGATGATTCCGATCAAATACCTCATTTATAGCAGAAGCTAGGCTTCCGATGTAATCTTGCGGGGGGCGGCTCCGCCCCCCGCTCGCTGGCTCTCTTTTTTCTTTTTCGCTTTCGCTCAAAGAAAAAAGAATCCGCTCGACGACGCAAGATTTAACACGGAAGCACCCCTTCCGCCTCACCTTGAGCACACCCGTTAAAGGCGTGCCCAAGGTGGCCCTCCCTTCAATTTAAGGGAGCATGATTTGAATTCGTTTTTACCAAGGCATGATATCTTCCGGCATGTCTTTTCACGTATCCTTTTCTCTCCATTCTTCGCATGAAATTGACCGTTTCCACACCAAGGTTTCGGATGGGCCATCCCTCCGGCATAATGAGAGCTTTCAAGGCTTCCTCCTTGATTCGGCTTGCTCTCAGCTGGAGTTCACTATCCAGAGCTTCAGACCATAATCGCAGCTTACGATCCATATTAAGGACGGAAAACCACCATAGGGCTATGGAATCGGCAGAAGGCAATGGTTTGCTTAAACTATTCACCAAGTCCTCTATTCGTCCCCGTGAATGCTTAATGGCATGATCAATGAGGCGGCACAAGTCATCCAGGCTGCTACACATTCGTCTTTTGCATTCGCCTTCAGGAAAATCCGCAACAAGCGCGCCTCTATTACATCTGAGCTCAAATTTGAAGATGTCAGCTGTCTTGGCGTAGCAAACAAGTTCCATGCCATTACGCGGATATCCATGGCAGGACACGAGGCTTTCCTGATCGTCCTTTCCGCAATCAATGGCGCCTGCCCGCTCTCCGTGTGTTCTAAATCGATTCTTTTTGAAATGCTTCTCAAAAAATGGCTTCATCTGATTAACGATGAATGGAGCATTCCCTGCGGAAAGATAATGGTAGCAGACTTCCATGCCTGCAAGAGTAACGCTTACTCCGTTGTCCCAAATGCTGCCCACAGGATATTTTTCTTGTTGGGTTTGGAAGTAAGCTCGCTTGATGTCCTCCCATTCCATATCAATCACAGCATTCAGCATCTTTTTGAGGTTAGCAGTGCGTTGTGCAGCAGTAATGGGTTCTGCTAACCAGTTAGCAGATTTCTGATCGGCAATGGCGGGATTGCTAAAATAAATTCGAGAGAACTGCTCTTGAGCCGTCTGTTGATCGGCGGTTCCATCTATCATCCAGAGATGATTTCTTAGTGTTCTCAGAAGGTTTACTGAGATATACATGGTTATGAGGATACTTTCCTCTTTCTGGCTGACGACAAGCTCCACATGGGAAAGAGGTGGGGGGACCTCCCTTAACGAAGGAAATGGCCAGAAGGGTGCGAATTGTCCAGGCAATGAACAATGGTTGACAGGAGTATTCCGAGGCCTAGGCCCTCCTTGATAAGGGGACGGTAAATAGAGGGTGAGCTTCCTGGTCGACAATTTCAGTTCATTCTCCCGGGATGTTTTTTGGTGAACGTTGTGCAACAGGCTCTTCCCCAAAGCATGATTTGAAGGATTGCCCTCCAGATGTTTGATGAACCCATGTAGATCGGTTATGCCATGCAGAGCTGTCTTGACGGTTAGAACGATTTTGTCAGGCAGGGCTTTTTCTTGAGAAGGAAGTGGACATCCCCAAAAGAAGGTATCCCAAGTGCATGGGGTGTGAGAAGGGACTGCTTGGAATGGTTGCTCAGTTTGGTATGTATTTTCTAGTTCACAGAGAGCCTTTGTCTTGGGCTTCCGGATGGATCTGCATCTCCGAACCATACCGAAGAGGGATGGATGACCTCGCTGTTTCAAACGCTGTTCCGTTGCGTGAACGTCTACAAAGCGACTTTTCCCGATACTCAGGACACATAGAAGCCCCTTTTTCTCCAAGTTGTAGACTGTTCTGCGGCACGGGATGGCAGAAGGAGGGAACAAGGAAGGAAAAAGGGACAATTTGACAAGGGTTGTTTTCCCTAATTCATATTGGAAGCCCTTCTGCAGGGCCTGCGCTTCCAAGCATGTCTTCAATGCCGACAGATGTATAACCCTTTCTTCATTTATTCTTTTGCAGGGAAGAATTCCTTCTTTGATCCATGAATAAATGAGTACCCGGGAGGGTGTAGAGCCTAATGAAAAAATCTCGTTATTATCTACGAATTCTTTGATTCGACAGCATTGAGATTCCGATATGGAGGATGCCTGTGCTGACCGCATCCTTTCGGAATCTACTCAGACTGCGGGTAATTTAATCAACTATCGGACATGGAATTTCCTCTCCTGACTTTCAGTCACAAGCAACTTACAATGAATATGCCAAATATCGAGCACGTCCCATATCCGTAGTACATGAGAAACGGATACAGAGAGGACATGGTTCCTGCATGCCGACTTTTAAAAACTCAATGGTTCATTTTCCGAAAAATGAAATCCATTTTTACGAAGTCGGAAACCAGCCGAATCCCCAACGAGTCAAAAGCTGTGCCAACTTGGTATTGGATGAACATTTGGCTCCTCCTTCCTGCAACCCGGAAGAAATGGACAGGATTGAAAAAGAGTCTTTCTTGCAGGAGGTGGGAGGCGCAAACAATTGAAGCCATTTTTCACGTACATCCCAGCGAGTGAAATTCTTAAATCCTTTTTCCGCACACAGTGCGATGAAAACAAGTTTGAGGGCACGCCAGCTATTGACTCCATCGTGTTTTTCTGCCGGCAGGATCGTATCCATGGCAAGAATTCTGTCTGCTTCTTTGGCTATTTCGGCGGAGGTGATATCCAACGTCCAACCCAATGTGTCTCTGGCGTCCAATGGAGATTCATTTTCAAAATCTTCAACGGGCGTTTCCAGGAACTTTGCGGCCTTTTTCAAAGGCAATGCCCTTAACATGCCAGCAGCTCTACGGAGTTTCAGTATCAACTGTTCGCATTCCCGGGGTGTTTTAACGATGGATTGCGCATATACAGCTTCGCTTCTCAATACCTTCTCATCATCAAGAGAACAGTTTGAGTCGAACAGAGGGTGTGATTCGAGTCTAATACTTTCATCGCAGTACAATTCCCAAGGCAAGGAGTAGTAAAGGTTCAGATACTCTTCCGAAAAACGTCCGTATTCATCTACTACACCAGCATCCTTGATTTTTGAGGTCAGGAGCTGCCTGGGGAAAAGAGCCTGCCTGTATTGAAAGGAAGATGTGTGGATCTCCATGCGAATGGGGGCATTTGGGGAATACCTCCACGCACGCAGATATCCTCCTTTTTCTCTGAGGTCCTTTTTAATTTCTTTAAGAAGCGTTTCTTCTCTGTGATTTTTTCTCACAGATACCCCCGGATTTGTTTTTGAGTTTGCCAGGATTTCTCTCCAGCTCCTTATAAGACGATCTCTGGCGGAAGATACCCGCTTTTGTTTTCCCTGTGGCGTTTCGATAGAGACAGTCTCCGAGTACTCCCAATATTCGGATTGGAGGGAAGGTAAATGAGCTCGACCTTGAGTAGTCATGATTATAGGTGGTTTAGATTAAGATGAGGCCTTCCTCAGGCAAGAAGCAAAATGGAAGATTAATATTTGATTATTATTTATCAACGTATTACGAATAAAATTCGATCTATTCCTCGGTAGTTCGATAGTTGTCAGGAAGTTCGGCTATATGGGTAAATTCCAGAGGGATGCATTCAAAACAAGCATCTCCCATACAAGTACCTCAATACTGCCGTATCGGTCAATTCATGACCAGCTCCGGAATTTTCTTTCCGGGCTCATCACCCTCCTGGGGAACTATCCATGCCTGGATTGAAGACAGATGCCTTCCTGTAAAACGGATAGGTAAGACGAACTACATAGATATGAAAGCTCTGTCTCAACGATTGGCACGGCAAGCCCTCGGCAACGGGTTCCGATACGTTATGGAAGAAACCGAGCTTGTCAAATTGTCTCTTTTCCCGAAAGGAACCGATTTGTTCGACAGTTCCTCCTGCCCCTGTCGCAGAACCGTCTACAACTGGGAAAAGAACGGCATGCTTTGCATCCTGTGCCTTGGAAGCAGCCGGTTTGTCGACCTCAGGGCAACGAGGGAGCGCTTGCAAAGGGAACATTCATCCTCTCATTGACATAGTTGCCGTTGCCCCCTTTTTAATCATTCACTCAAAAACTTTAGAGCTCGAATTTACTCTATAGGTAGAATTTACTGACGCAGTGAATTTTGAATATAGAGTAAATTTATGTTGTGCATACAAAGCAGATCAAGTAGAAAAGTCCTATGGAGTCAAGGCAGGAAGCATCCCTTATTTCTACAGAAAATGAATTGCGTGAGGCATTCGCAAAGCTTCACGATACATGGGACTTTCCGCGACTGTCCATTGAGCCAACCAGAGTGGTTCTTGATTTTGAGGAATATGATGATGCCGGGAGGCCGCAGGAATACATTGAACTGCCGACGGTTTACAGGCTGATGCCGCCTCAAAATCTGGATTCCTTTAGGGATCAATTACTCGTTCTTCCCTGTATTCCAGCGGGGCCGTTCGTTAAAAAAGCCTTGGAAGCTCATGTTGCCGTTGCTGATCCCAATGGAGCGTTTTATTACAAAAAAGGGAAAGTTTATTTTGGCAATACTGGAAGCCCCTTGAAACGATTTCGATTCAACAAAGGCGCCAAAGACCTGTTCTCCGGTAAAAGCGAACGCATTGTCCGGGCTCTTCTTTTCAATGTTTCCAAAAAATGGAGCCAAAAGGATTTGGCCGAATCAACAAGAACAAGTACAGCCTTGGTGAATAAAGTCATCAAGGGGCTGGAAGATAGGCAATTTATTGATCGTCATCCTTATCGGCAAGTTTCTCTTCTTCATGAACGGGAGTTGTTGGACATATGGCATGAAAAGCGCGCTCATCAGAGAGTTGTCCGGTATTCCATTGTAGGAATCGGTATTGCCGAACTGGCTGATATGTTGCTCCAGTGGGCGGAGAAGAACGGAGCCAGGGTAGGATTTACACAATGGGTTGGAGCCTGGCAACGCGCCTCTTTTACGGAACCAGTCATTTGTAGTGCCTATGTGTCTCGTATTCCGGATTTGTCTGAATTGTCTCCGGGGTTGGTGGGAAGAAGAGTGGAACAAGGGGGAAATCTGCTCTTGTTCTATTCTGAAGATCAGGATGTCCTGCGTCAACTCCAACGTTCCCGTCATGTCCCGCTGGTTTCGGATGCGCAAATTTATATCGATTTGAAGGGACAGGGGCTGAGGAGTGAAGAAGCCCTGGAGGCCCTTGAACAATGTCCGGATTTTTGCAGGAATCATGAAATTTAATCATTATACCAGCTACAGCGAAGTTATTACGAATCATGCGGGAAAGGTACTTGCCTCCCTGTGGGGAGCCTTGGAAAACTATCGTCATGGCATGGTTTTAATAGGGGGCCTGGTGCCCAGGTTCATCTGTTCCGGCAATATGAATACCACTCTCTTGAGGCCGGTGACTCTTGATGTGGATTTGGGAATCAGTGTTGCTGTAGACGGGGACATGTCACCTATCGATTGGAAATTGAGAGCATTGGGGTACCGGGAAGATCAGAAGGAAGGAGGACGTTTTATAGCAGATATAGATGGCATTCGTATCCCTATTGACTTTCTCACAGAACACGTCCACCCCACCAGTTCGATAGAAATAGCCGGAATCAGAGCCAGTAATTTGCTGGGCGTTAAACGGGCTATCGAGTCCTCCCGCAAAATCATGTTTGAAGTTCCGGATGAAGAGGGGGAAGCCATACAGGTTCCTCTGCGTGTTTGTGAAGCAGGAGCTTTCCTGATGCTTAAGTTGCGGGCGTTTCTTCATCGCCGCCAACCCAAGGATGCCTACGACCTGTACTACGTCATGCGTTACTACGATGGGAAACATCAGGATGGCTGGAATATTTTCCAACAGTTTGCATTCGAGAAGAAATCGGGCAATACGGCAACACAGGACGCACTTCAATGTCTGGAAACCTATTTTAGCAGGGAAGAAGACGAAGGTCCCTCCAAAGCTGCCGATTTTGTGGGGACACACGTTTCTTCTGAAATGGCTCTGGAAATTCGTCAAACTCTCGTGACTGCGGCAGAGGCTTTGTTGCGTTGTTAATGAAGCAATTTTCAGTAAAAGAGGTATCGGAAAGAGTTCTTGCGAGTGATTTCTTCTTATCCACTGTCTGGGAATATCTGGTTTGTCAACCTCAGTACGACGAGGGAGCGATTACAAGGGGAGCATTTATCCTCTCATTGACAAAGTTACCGTTGAATATTCTTCACGTTCGTCATCAATTTTAGCGATTTTTGCACACTTGTTTCATTTTGAGCTGATTTTTCCTGCAATTCTCGCTAACTTTTCTCTATTCGATCACATGGCTTCTTTTCTGTCCAAATAGTTTGAGACTGTCCCTGTCAATACACATACCCTTAAGTCTGCGCTTAAGGAGTACAAGGCTCCCATGGTCAAAATATCCCTCCTGCAGAGAGAAGGCGTCATTCTCAATCTTCGCCGGGAGATTTACCTGTGTCTTCCTGAAGAAGGGGAGGGCACTTATTCTCGTGAACTTGTCGCGAACCATCTTCTTCATTCCTCCTATGTTTCTTATGAAACGGTATTATCCAGGGCAGGAGTGATACCGGAACGGGTGGCTCTTCTCAAGTCCTCCTGCATGAAGCGGAGCAAGGTGTTTGACAATGCGACAGGTCGTTACGAGTACACATTCAGGCGCCCGAGGCTTATTTTCCGATTGGCCTGACCCGGCAAAAGACGGAAGAAGGGTATTTCTACCTGACAGCGACTCCCGAAAAAGCTTTGTGCGATTTGATTGTCTCTTCATCCAATCTTCACATTCAGTCGATGAAGACCATGCGGTCTTATTTGAATGAGTACCTGAGAGCTGACTGGGACATGATCACCGGGATGGATATCTCCATTATCCGGGCATGTGCCGAAAAGACGAACAAGAAAAAGAACTAATTGAATTTTCTGGAAAGGACGATGTCATGCCTTTCATCAAAGATCAGAATACGCTTAATATCTGGTCGACAGAGTACTTCCTGCAATTAGCGGACATGGTGAAGTTGTCCTAGGAAAATACTCAACCTCATTCGACCAACAAAACCCTTCTTGCATTCGCTTGATTTACTCCATATTCGGAAATTTACTAATGCAGTGAATTCTGAATATAGAGTAAATTTCCAATCTCTTAAAAAGACATAAGAGGGCAGATTTTACACCTGCGAAAAGGCATTCAAAAAGGGCTTGCTTCTGCACGTTTGGTAGCCTATTGGTAGCCGAGAGGAGTTAAAAAACGTTTATTATTGATAATCAATAGTAATGCATAGGACTAAGGATCTAGTGGTGATAAACCGTAGGGGTTCGAGTCCCCTCCCGAGCACCATCCTCTTTCATACCGCAAGTTGCTGGTTTCCAGCTCTTGCGGTTTTCGTTTGCCGCCGGCGGGAAAATAAGCCGCAACACATTTTTTATCAACAGGGGAGGGCATGCGCTATAAAAAGAAAGGCATTTTCCCACTTCCGGCCCCCCCCCGAACTCTTACTTGCCGGAAACAATCCGGACGTAATCAGTAAAGGATTGGCCCTTACGGCATCCGTTAAAAACCCTCCGCCATCAGGGCCACGGCTTCTTCACGGCTCGGCATGGAACGGATGGCTCCCTTGCGTGTCGTCACAATGGAAGCGGCGGCATTGGCGAACAAAAGCATGTCCGCCAACTGGCCTTCCGTCAGGTTTTCCAGCCCGGTTTCCAGAATCCGGTCCAGGCAGCATCCCAAAAAGGCGTCTCCGGCTCCTGTTGTGTCAATAGTCTTGACGTTCAAGTACGTAGGCTGGTGAATAAGTTTGCTTTCATAGGCAGCCCAGCTTCCTTTTCTGCCCCCCGTCACCAGAATAAGGCGCAAATTGTCGAACTCCCTCTGCAAAATCCTCAATCCTTCTTCCATGGTGGCGCAGCCGGTGAGGAAGAGAAGTTCCTCCATTTCTATTTTCATGACGCTGCATGCGCCGCATCCGTAGAGCATTTGTTCCCGGGCCAGTTCCATATCAGGCCACAGGGGCGGACGGAGATTGGGGTCAAAAGAGATGAGTGCTCCTTTTTTCCGCGCATGGCTGACGGCATGCCGGGTAGCCCTCCGAACATCATCATGCGTCATGGAAATCGTCCCGAAATGGAAGACGCGCGCGTGCTCCACCAATTCAAGGGCCACTTCTCCCGCAGTCAGCTTCATATCGGCGCCGGGATTACGGTAAAAGGAAAATTCACGGTCTCCGTGTTCGTCAATCTGAACGAAAGCCAACGTCGTATTGACTTCCCGGGATGAGACGAGCCCTGAATCTCCGATGCCTTCTTCCTGAAGCGTGCGGCGAAGCATTTTCCCGAACATGTCGTGGCCCACTTTGCCAATAAAGGAGGTTTTGCGCCCGAGCCTGGACAGCATGGACAGGACGTTGCAGGGCGCTCCGCCCGGATTGGCCTGATAAACGGGCAGTTCCCGGTCATTTATTCCGCAGGGAGTGAAGTCTATCAGCAATTCTCCGAGAGCTACGACGTCATACATGCTTTTGCAAATGTTGAAAGTGAACCTTCCGGCGAAATATAAACCGGGAGAGATAAAGAAGCATAGAACGCGACGGCCTTGCGGGAAAAGGAAAAAGAGATTCATTCCAGTCATGGCGGAAAAGGAATTTCCCCTTTTATCCCGCCCTGCAGAAACCTCGAAGGTTGATGGAGCATCCGGATGTGAACAAGTATGGCATATATCCCTAACGCCCTCCACTCAGGAAATGCCCATCAAGATGAGACGGCAAAAACAGTGCTGCGCGAGGCACGCGCGGAACGCAGGAGAGAGTGTCCCCAACGGGGCAAATGCCCCCTTACGGGCATTTATGGGCGCGACTTCTTCTGCTCCCTCCCATTCCTCCGCAACAAACACGCATTTTCAAGGCATTTCAAGCTTCTTTAAGAGAATTCAACCCTTTTCAAGCATGTGTGATGGTCACAGTATTCCGCATTTTTCTTCATGATTCCCTTCCCATCCTGTAATATGCGCCCATGCAAGAAAAAAGCAGCGGCTTTCAATGGCCCGCACAGTGGACCCCCGATATTCTCGCCACGTTAATGTTCGTGGTGCAGAAAGGAAGGATTCTCCTGATACGCAAAAAGAGGGGAATCGGTGCGGGCAAGGTGAACGGCCCCGGCGGAAAGTTTGAACCGGGGGAAACGGCCCTGCAATGCGTTTTGCGGGAAGTTCGGGAAGAGCTTCACATTGATATTGAGGATGCCCGGGAAATGGGCGTGCTGAATTTTTCCTTTGCCTGCGGCACCATTCCGGAAATCCACTGCCACGTGTTTATGGCGACGTCTTTTACAGGCACTCCCACGGAAACCCCCGAGGCGGAGCCCTTCTGGTGTCCGGTGGACGGGATTCCCTATGACCTCATGTGGCAGGATGACCGGTTCTGGCTGCCCGCCATGCTGGACGGGAAACGGTTTGAGGCGTTTTTCACGTTTGAGGGGGACCGAATGCTGGAATTTTCCCTGAAAGCAGAGGATTAAATCGCCAAGAAACCCGAGGTTGCGGCCTCCTCCCTTTAAGCCGGATGGGGAACGCCGAACTTTTTTATTCCGCCCTTCCCCCCGGAAGCAGCAGATTCAGAAGGAGGGGGAAACAGCACCGCCCGGCGCTCCAGAAAAGATTCCCTGAAATTCACCTGAAGGTGGGGGGCAAAGAGGGTGCATTTGCCCTTGAAGACCATTCTGAACAGCAGCTAACGTTGAAGGGCCGGCTTCCGAAAAAAATGGACCTTCCCCCTTGTACCGGGATACATCATATTCATCTCCTTCCCTCCAGGTATCCTGAAACGGATCATAGGAATTGCTCCGGACGCCAGCATCGCAGAGATTTCCCCATGGCGTCCAGAAAAAGGAAAGTTCTCCCTGCCGGAAACCAGTTCCGGCTTGAGGTTCATGCGAAGGGCTGGAATTCAGCCAAATCCGCGGCTCCGTAAGAAAACGGGGGGATGGTTGCATAACCGGACCGGTAATGGAGGTTTAAGGGAGCAAATCAGCTCCGGCCTTTATTTTTTCCAAGCGCATCCGAATATCCACTGGTGCATCAAATCCCTTTTCCGTAAACGGGCGTGGGCTTTTCTTTTTGCCCGGTATCCGGGAAATGCTGATTTTTCCGATGTTTTGCCTTCTTTTTCAGGTAATGCGCGGATGCCTGCGCCCTTGCCGCTTTTTTACTTTGCACGGGGAAAGGACGGCTCCCGCCTCCGGGCATCAGGCCGTATTCTTTAAGCTTTTCCTCCCGCCTCCGTTGTGATAATGATGCGGGAGCAACCGTGTGATCCTTGATCGTTCACTTGCTGACTATTTCAATTCATATTCCATTATTCAACATGTATACCCCCGAATTCAAAAACATCCTCACTTCCACCCTGGACGGACTGCGTGCGGAAGGACTTTACAAGGAAGAACGCTTTATCGCCTCCCAGCAGTACTCCCAAGTGACGCTGAAGGACGGACGCTCCGTCATCAACATGTGCGCCAATAATTATCTGGGCCTTGCTAATAATCCGGAAGTGATGGAAGCCGCCAAGAAAGCCATCGACCAGTGGGGTTTCGGCATGGCGTCCGTGCGTTTTATCTGCGGCACGCAGACCCTTCACCGTCAATTGGAAGAACGTCTTACCCAATTTCTCGGCACGGAAGACACGATTCTGTTTCCCTCCTGCTTTGACGCCAACGGCGGGCTGTTTGAAGGCCTCCTGACTGCAGACGACGCTATTATTTCCGATTCCCTGAACCACGCTTCCATTATTGACGGCGTGCGCCTCTGCAAAGCCAAGCGCTTCCGTTATGCCAACAACGACATGGCAGACCTGGAAGCCAAGCTCCAGGAAGCGGACGCCGCCGGAGCGCGCGTGAAGTTGATTTCCACGGACGGCGTCTTTTCCATGGACGGCATCATTGCTCAGCTGGACAAGATTCACGAGCTGGCAGCCAAGTACAATGCCATTGTCCACTTTGACGACTGCCACGCCACGGGCTTCCTGGGCGAAAAGGGCCGCGGCACGCATGAATACCGCGGCCTGTTCGGCCATATAGACATCACCACCGGCACCTTGGGCAAAGCACTGGGAGGCGCTTCCGGCGGCTACGTCTCCGGCCCGAAGGAAGTAGTGGATATCCTGCGCCAGAAGGCGCGCCCGTACCTGTTCTCCAACAGCGTGGCCCCGGCTATCGTAGCCGCTTCCATCAAAGTGCTGGACCTGTTGGAACAGTCCACGGAAGCGCGCGACCGCGTAGAAGCCAATACCAAGTATTTCCGTGACGCCATGACGGGAGCCGGATTCACCATCGGCGGCAAGGACCACCCCATTTCCCCGGTCATGCTGGGGGATGCCGTCCTGTCCCAGAAATTCTCCGCCCAGCTTCTGGACGAAGGAGTGTACGCCGTCGGCTTCTTCTATCCCGTCGTTCCCAAGGGACAGGCCCGCATCCGCACGCAGATTTCTGCGGCCCATACCCGCGAACAGCTGGACAAGGCGATTGAGGCCTTCTGCAAGGTAGGTAAAAACCTGGGCGTTATTTCCTGATTCCCGCGCTTTCCATGGCTTCGGACGCATCACCCATGCCCGGCGGCAACCTGCCGACGCTGCCCGTCAAGCGGGTGGTGCGTCCCACTCCCTCCATTCCGGACCATGAAGTTGTGCGCCAGATAGGGAGCGGCGCGTACGGAGAAGTATGGCTGGCAAAATCCCTGACCGGGGCGTGGCGCGCCGTCAAAATCGTATGGAGGGAGGATTTTGAAGACGAGCGCTCTTTCAACCGGGAATTTGAGGGCATTCTCCAGTATGAACCCATCGCCCGCAACCATCCGGGGCTGGTCCATATCCTGCATGTAGGGAGGCATGACCAGGATTCCCCGTTTTATTATTACGTCATGGAACTGGGCGACGACGCCCGCACCGGAGTTCATATTACACCGGACGAATATATTCCGCGCACGCTCCAGACGGACAAGAAGTTTTCCGGCAACAAGCCTCTTCCCCTGGATTACTGCCTGGAGGTAGGCAGCCAGCTGGCCCACGCCCTGCTGTACCTGCACAGCAAGAACCTGACGCACCGGGACATCAAGCCGGCGAACGTCATCTTTGTCAACGGACGCCCCAAACTGGCGGACATAGGCCTGGTGGCCCATCTGGACCAGCGCAGCTTTGTAGGGACGGAGGGATTCATCCCCCCCGACGGCCCCGGCACCCGGCGGGCGGACGTTTACGCGCTGGCCAAGGTTCTGTATGAAATCAGCACGGGAAAGGACCGCATGGATTTTCCCGAACTCCCGGATGACTTGCCGGAAGGCACCGTGCGCAAGAAATGGCAGGCCTTCAACACCATCATTTGCCAGGCGGCGGAACCCCGCATTGAAGAATGCCCCATTGATTCCGCAGAGGAGCTGGCGGAAAAAATAGACGTCCTCCGGGGATATGAAGTTCCTTCCCGTTTTCGTCTTCAGAAGAAAAAGAAACGCCGCAAACTCAGACGGGCTCTTCAGCTTCTGGCTGCAGCCGTCGCCGGAGCCCTGACTGCCTACTGGGGGGCTTTATGGCTCAACAACAGCCAGCATCCGCCGGAGGAACCTGCCTCGGATATTCATCCGGATATCCAATCATCCGCTCCGGAAGAAGAATCCCGGACCGGATACGTGCTGGTGACCAGCTCCCCGGCGGGAGCGTCCGTGTATGATGCGGACGGCAACTATCTGGATGAAACGCCCTACGGCCCCATTGAACTGCCTTCCGGCTCCCCGGTAGCCTATACCATCAAGAAATCGGGGTTTGCGGACAAGGAAGAGGCGGGAACCGTCAAAGGAGGGTCCACGCTGGCCCTGGGCGGTGTGCTGAAGGAGTACCATCCCCCTACGGACAGCCAGCCCTGGAAGGATACGGAGGGTGTTACGTACCTGCCCGCAGAAACACGCCATGTGGCGCAAGGCCCCCTTACCGCCGCCCTGTTCAACAAATTTCTGAGGGAAGACCGCCAGAAAGGGAATTTCCAGATGAAAAGGGAACAGACGGAACCGGGGCATCCGGAGAAGGATGTGGCCCTGCTCACGCAGGACGGCATCACGGCCTACCTGGCATGGCTGAACAAGAAATGCGAACGGGAGGGGCTGCTGGGCAAGGAATTTTCCATCAATGCGGATCCGCTTCCGCAGGCTTCCGGCAGCACGGAAAATCACAATGCCTACGTCCTGAACGTCACCCGCGTGTTCCAGGTGCCCATTACCGTCACCACCAACCCGCCAGGAGCCAGCGTCTTTTTCAATAACAGGCTCATCGGGCGTACCCCCATTGAAGAATACGTCAACCAGGTTCCCTACGTCATTGAAATCAAACTGCCGGGGCACGCCACCATGCGCCGCAGGGGGCTGGATCCGCAGGATTTATACCTTTCCCTGCAGTTAGAGCCGGACAAGTCCGTCGTCTTTGGCTCGCCCTGGACTAACAGCCTGGGCATCAAATTGGTTCCTGTGGGAGGAAATGCTCTGGTCATGACCCACGAAGTGCGCGTAAAGGACTTTCAGGAATTCCTGAAAGCTACCGGAAGGAAAGCTCCGGCCCGGCCCGGCTTTCCCCAGGGAGAAGACCACCCGGTGGTGAACGTCAGCAGGCAGGATGCACGCGCCTTCGCCAGATGGCTTACCAGCAAGGAGCGGGCACTGGGCTTGATTGATCAGCACGACTCCTACCGTCTTCCCAAGGATGAGGAATGGAGTTCCTGGGTGCGTCTGACGGATGAACAGGGAGCCTCCCCCTATGAAAAGACGCTGCCTCATGAAAACTCCCGGGAAGCCTTCCCGTGGGGGTATTCATGGCCGCCGCCTGATAAAACGGGAAATTTTGCGGATCAGTCCGCCCTGATTTACTTGCCGTCCTCCCGCGTTATCGTAGGATATAACGACGGGCAGCCATACACGGCTCCCGTAAAAACCTTTCCGCCCAACCACCTGGGCCTGTACGACCTGGAAGGAAACGTCATGGAATGGGTAGACGATTCCTATGGGGGGCCGGAATCTCTCCCCATCCGCAACTACGGCGTCGCCCGCGGAGGCAGCTACCTGTCCTTCCGCCCCAAACAGCTCACCACTTCCATCCGCACTCCCCTGCCGGAAAATACGAGGGATAACGCGCTGGGCTTCCGTCTTATCCTGTCTTCCGAACGCCCCGCCATTCCAACAGCTCCCTGACGCCGTATCTGCGGCAGCGTTTCTCCCCCGCTCTTCCCCTCCCTGAAACACACCGCCCCCCAAGGGAGAAAGCCCTGAGGCTTGAGAGAGCTTCCGGCTCTCCGGGAAAATGATTGAAAGGGCCTCCCGTTATGCTACCATTTTCCCGCATCCTTTTCCTGAATGAAAATCATCGCCATCGCCAACCAGAAGGGGGGAGTGGGAAAAACCACTACGGCCATCAACATGGCCGCCGCCCTGGCTCAGCTGAAAAAGAAAATCCTTGTCATTGACCTGGACCCGCAGGCCAATGCCACCAGCGGCATGGGCATTGACGGAAAAGACACGCCCAGCCTGTATCCGGCCCTGCTCGGCCAGCTTCCGGCGGAAGAGTGCATCCTGCCTTCCGGCAGGAAACGGCTGGATATCATCCCCTCCACCATGGACCTGGCCGGCGTGGAAATAGAATTGGCCCGTTCCGGCAACCATCTGACCCGCCTCCGGGAAACGCTCGCCCCCCTGCGGGAGTCGGACACCTATGATTACTGCATCATGGACACGCCACCTTCCCTGGGCGTTTTAATGACCTCCGCCCTGGCCGCCTGCGACGAAGTGCTGACTCCCCTCCAATGCGAATGGTTCGGTTTGGAAGGACTGGCCAAGATTCTGCACGTGACGGCGCAAATCTGCGCCAGCGGCGTCAATCCCCGCATTCGGCATGAAGGAGTACTGATGACCATGTATGACGGCCGCACCAATCTTTCCCGCCAGGTCATCGACCAGGTGGAACGGCATCTGCCCCAGATGCTGTACAAAACGGTCATCCCCCGCTCCATCCGGCTGGGGGAGGCCCCCAGTTTCGGCCACACCATTTTTGAACACGATCCTTCCGGAGCTGCGGCGGACGCCTACCTGAAAGCAGCCCGGGAATTCATCAAACGCCATAAACCCTGAACATTTGGAGAAACAAGCTTCCCGGAATGCCGCAAACCTCTGCGGGAGGAACAGGCAGAAAGGGCACCGCAGAAAACTTCCTCCTTCATTTTGCCTTCCGGGTTTGTTGCGTCCATTTAACGTCAGGAAAACCTCTTCCATACCGCCCCCCCGGAGACGAAGGAAAACAGGCATTCCCCTTGACTTGACTTCCGCGGCATATAAGAATGCTCCAGCTCCGTTTCAGGAACTTTTCCCCTCATGCCAGCAGAAGAAGGCCAGCCAGACGACCAGCCCCGGGTGACAGGGCAAGTCCCGCCTCCCGCTCCGACGACAGGCCTGGAACAGATTCTGCCCGGACGTCCGCCCCTGCCCCATGCGGAAGAAAAAGGGGCCTTTTTCGTTTACCAGCGGGAGCTGGCTCCCGGCACGCGCCTGGAACAATATGAAATCATCCGCGTCCTGGGCAGCGGAGGTTTTGGCATCACATACCTGGCGAAGGATCTGTTCCTGAACCGCAACGTGGTTATCAAGGAAAACTTCCCTTCAAGATACTCCTACCGGGACCCTCTGACCGGGCATATCCGGCCCAATAATGAACACGATCTGGAAAATTACACCTGGGCTCTGAAAAGTTTTCTGAGCGAGGCTCAGACGCTGGCGGAGCTCAACAACCCCGGCATCGTCAGAATCCTTTCCGTCTTTGAAGCCAACGGCACGGCCTACTTCGCCATGGAGCATATTACCGGCCTTTCCCTGGATTATCTGGGGGAAAAACTTCACAGCACCGGGCACCGGTATACGGAAGACGAACTCAAGGGGCTGCTGACGCGCCTGCTCCGGATTCTGGACTATCTCCATTCCCGGCACATTTACCACCGGGACATCAAACCCGGCAACATCCTGCTGACGGAGGAAGGCACGCCCGTGCTGATCGACTTCGGAGCGGCACGGCATGCCCTGAAACTTCATGCCGCCACCGTCCTGACCACCCAGGGGTATTCCTCCCCGGAACAGGCGCTGGGCAAAATGAATATCGGCCCGTGGAGCGATCTCTATTCCGTAGGGGCCACTTTTTACGCCCTGCTTACAGGAAATCCTCCGGACCGCGCGGAAGCGCGCCTGGCGGAAGATGAAATGCAGCCGCTGCACAGCGACCCCGTGCTCACCCGCTATTACTCACGGCAGTTCCTGCTTTCCCTGGACAAGGCGCTGGCCCCCCAGATCAATTGCCGCTACCAGACTGCCGGCGAATGGATTCACGACATTTGCGCCATTTCCGGGGAAGAATCCTCCGCCACTATTCAAGTCCTCCCGGCAGACCGCCGCCATGCCCATCCGGAAGGAATGCCAACTCCCGGCGCCGGGAAAAACATCGGCAGCAGAAAGGCCGCCACCGGAACGGACTGTCTTCATTCCGCCTCACGCAGGCAGTCCGCACGCGCTCTTCGCCGCAACCGCCACATGATGTCCCTGCTGGTAGGAAGCGCATGCACCATCCTGCTGGGAGCGGGAGCATTTTATCTGCTGGATTACATGAAAAAAGCCCCTATGGGCACTACCATCAATACCATCAAGGAAGCCATCCAGCAGCCTGCGGCAAGCTCCAGCGTGGGAGAACCGGAACCGCCGCCACGAGATCTGGCATCCATCCGCATTCCGGAACTCAAAATAACGGAAGACGCGGCACTGGAACCGCGGTCGCTGACGGAGTTCCGTTTGCGCCTTGACGACACCATCCTGACCCGTTCCGGGCTTCCTCCCATCCTGCCGGAAAAACTGCGCATCTCCTGCATTTATCTCCAAATCATTCCCCCGGCAGCAAACGGGGAAAAACTGTACCTCACCATCCGGGATTCCAACGGCGTCCTGGTGGACCGCTCCATCAATGCCGTCCCCTCCTTCACGGTGCCGGGGCAATCCACCTCCACCTTCTTCTTTCCCGCGCTCCCGGAACTGTCCACGGACCGCACCTACACGTACTCCTTTGAAAATGCCGCCCACCAGGCCGTTCCCATGCAAATGGCATGTTTCAAAAACGAGACGAAACGCACGGAGGAAGCCTTCCCGAAAATCCGTTTCATCGCTGCTCCCCCCGTACCGGAACCGGCCCTGCTCCATGACCCGGCCTACAAAAATCTTGTGGCGGCAATCGCCGCGCCCTCCCCGGAGAACAAAAATATTCTCGACCAGGCAAATTCCATGCCGGGTATGCTGCCGGCCCTGGAGCAACTTTCCAAAGCCGGCTACCCGATAGCCCAGCAGGCACTGGGGAAAACCCTCATATCTCCGGACTGTCCCGACGGTTCCAGGCCGGAAGAAGGCGTGGAATGGCTTTACCGTTCCGCCACAGGAGGGTGCTATGAAGCCATGAAGGAGCTGGGCATTCTGCTCATGGACATCCCCTCCTACTTTCCCCGCCTTCCCCAGCAGCCTCCCCTTGCCTCCCGGGATTACGCCCAGGCAGCGCGTTTCCTGAGAATGGCGGTCCAATACCGGGACCAGGAGGCCCTGTACCTGCTTTCCCTCATGTACTCCCAGGGCTGGGGCGTACCCGCCTCCCCGGAACTTTCCAGCCTGATGATGGAACGCCTCAATGGATCCTCCTACTCCACGGACAGCCTGAATCCCAACGCGCCTATCGCGGCGTACTGGCTTCCCCTTGCCGGAGAAAAAAACACCATTCTGCGCTTCACTATTCCAGGGCCGTTCGCCCCGTCCCAGCTCAAGGGCGTTACTCTGCACAATACAAGCCTGAAGGATGCCTTCTCCATCAGTAAAATCAATATTCTCCAACATGGGCGCCTCATTCTGGACATCATTTCCCCCCAGGAAGTGCTGCCCGGCAAAAGCTCCGCTCCCATAGGCATATCCATCCCGGAAGGGCTGCTGGCGGATACGACCCTGCCTCTGGAAGTGGAAATTTTGCTGACCCCCGGAAACAGCTGCGGCGTGGTGGAAATGCCCCCTCCGGTGGAAAAGAAAAACTCCGGAATTGAAATCAATTAAGCTTCACCGCTTTTCAACGCGAAACAACAACAGGGGAAACGGAAAACACCCTTGATTCCCGCCTGGGGCATGCTACAAAGGATAAATGAATGCCCCTGTTTTCCTGCGGCGCATGCTCCCTATGCTGGCCGCGTTCCTGATGGTCTCCTGCGGTGATCCTACCGTCTCCTACTGGAAAAAGGCGGCGGACATCAATACGGAATACTCGGAAAAAAGCGACGTACTGGTGCAACGCCTCCTGAAACTGAAAAAGAACCCTACCCTTCCGGGCCTGGAAGAAAGCAGCAGGGATGCGGCTGACCTGTTGCGGGAAAGGGACGAAGAACTGGCGGACCTGAGCACGAAAAACGTGGATCCCGCCGTGACGGCCTATGTGGAAGAAGACCGCAAGCTTTTTGCCAGAGGAATGGAATTGGCGGAACGCTACCAGCAATACTTTGAAAAATATCTTAAGGGAGGACCGGATTTTACTCCGGATCCTTCCCGGGCCGTCGCCCATATAGGCCGGGGCCGGCAGGAAATACGCAAAATTCTGGCAGAAGCCCGAAAACTGGAAGAACGGGCTGAAATGCTGAGAAAAGAAAAATCAGCTGAGCTTGAGCAAGAACTTCCTCCGCTGCACTTTCGCCTTCCGGAGTTGAAACAACTTCTATCCAGCCGTTAGAAAACGCGTACGAACCATTTGCATCAATGCGGAGTCACCGCCAGTCTGACAGCGGCCTTTACACTGCACGGGCGGACACAACCGGCTCCTGAAACTTTCCCCGTCCATGTTACGGAAATATCCCTTCCCTGGATTTACAGGAAAAACGAGTCCCCCTGCTGTCCATCGTCGTTTATTTCAGCATTCAAATTTCATTCCCTGAATACCCCTTAGCACAGGCTTCATAGTTTAAAATTCCAAAGAAGGGGTTTGCCTCCCCTCCACAAAAAAGCCCCGTTCATATTTCATGAACGGGGCTATATTAATTTTTCAAATTCACCTGGGAGTTTGATCAATGACGATAAAATCCTTTTTCCCCACATACTCCCTCCGGGCATCCGGATCTCCATATCCGTCCCGGAAACGTACTTCCAATTCGTATATTTTCCCGCTGGCCAGAGGTTGTAAACAGGTCAGCAGCAGGTATGCATCCTTGACAGGCACTTCATGTTTCTCTCCGGGGTTTAGAGTAATAAAGCGCATAAGATTCGCGACACGCTCCATTTGATAGGAGGGAAGATACCATGCCGTTGGCCTTTTTCCCTTCTTTCCGTTTCCCTGACTCCATATCTTGATGATCATATTCGGCCCGCGTTCCTTGAGAGGATAGAAGTCGTCGAAAAGACGCACAGCCTTTTCTCCCTTATTGGCAAACACCAGCTTGAAGTCCGGAAAAACGGCTCTTGGATCGAACGAAGCCTTTTCCATCACCAAGGAACATTCAATCCCGTTATCGGCCATATCCCCCCATGCAGGAGCATGGAAGAACAGGCTGGCCAAAAGCCCTAAAATTTGGAAGATTTTCTCATTGCAGCGCGAGCTTTTGGGAGAAGGCGAGAATTCGCGCTTCATCGTCGAGTTCCCTTCGTACTTCCCTTCCTGGATAGGTTCCCTGTCCATCGTGACGTTGAACGCGACCGCATTGCCACTAGAGGGATCGTAAGCGTTATTCTCATACTTTAAAGCCACCTTGTAATAAAATGTCTCACTATCTCCAGGGCGATTGATCGACCACGGAGAAATCTTTTCTTCCTACATACTTCCTCCGAACACCGGAATCTCCATATCCGTCACGAAAGATTACTTCCAACTCATATTTCTCACCATTGCGAAGACGGCGTGAAGGCCCAAAATAGTGCATCAACAGATACGCATCTTTGATGAGCACTTCATGTCTTTCTCCCGGCTTCAACGTGATGAAGTTCAAGAACTGTCCTCGCTCAATGCAATAATGAGGGTAATATGCTGCTACCTTTTCCTTTTTCTCTTTTGTCAATTTCCAAAAAATCTCTATGGAAATATGCGGACCGTTATCCTTGAGAGGATAGAAGTCATCGAAAAGACGCACGGTCTTTTCGCCCTTGTTCGTGAACACCAGCTTGAAGTCCGGGAAGGCAGCCCTCGCGTCAAATTCGGTTTTTTCCATCACCACGGAGCATTCCACTCCGTTGTCGGCCATGTCCCCCCATGCCGCGGCATGGAGGGACAGGCTTGCCAGAAGTATTAAATACCGGAAGATTTTTTTCATTGCAGCGTGAGCCTGGCCGTTGCCCGGAGAACCCCCAGGAAACAATCCTTACCCTGCTGATTATAGTAGCGCGTTTCGAGTTCACAAGAACATTGTTTCCAGCCTTCCAGATCGACTTCATCCAGACACACCGGAATCGTGACGCTGTATTCCTGACCGGGTGCAAGCTCCCGGTAGTTCAAGGGTCGCTGGAAGGTCATAGTGCCAATTTCCCTGTTCAGAACGCGCATTTTCCCCTGTTGCGTCCTCAACACCGTCACGAAAAAGAAATCGGACGTTTCGTCGTTGATTTCGTCCGGAATCCGGACAGGCTCGTTTCCTTCGTTGCGGAAGCGGACTGTGATTTTGCCTTCCGTGAATTGGGAAGTATCCGCCATGGAGAGGGTCAAGGGCGCCGGTTCCTCCGCAACAGCCATGCTGCGGGTTTCACCTTCGCTGACCGGAGGCATGAAACAGGGAGGCTCGATCGTTCCAGGTTTCGTGATAAACCTGGGCACATTGTTCCACCCCATCGCGTCGGCCAGACGAATGACATAGGCGGTTGCCTCGTTCAGGGCTTCCTGTCCGGCGCAATAGGGTCTGTCATTGGCATCATCCGGCAACGCCAGTACATAGGCTAATGTCTCCGTCCAAAGATCCAATGCCATTTCATTGGCAAGAGCCTGCATGAACTTCACGGCTTTATCCATGTTCGGTTCTTTGTCGCAGGAGATAGTCTGATTTTCAAGCATTTCCTGTATTTTGGAGTCCTTCCAGTAGAACTTGTAGGCATCCTCCCATTGACGGCGGTGGTGTTCTTCGTGGGCGAGGGAAGCCTGCGGCGTGTGCCATGTGCCCACTCTTCCGCGGGTCTGGTAACCGTTCATTTCGTTGACCGCTTCGGTGGCTTCTTCTCCATTGAGAGGGGGATCAACATAGGGATTCACGTAAATGCCTTCATACATAGTTAGCTTGGCTCCGGCAGAAACGGAAATAACACGACACCTCCATACGTTTTCCGATTCATCTTTGCAAACCGTTACGCAAATCTTAGGTCTCAAGCTACTTACATTGCAGCCACCATTCCCTTCCAAATAGACGGGTTCCGGTTTCTCAAATTCCAGTTCCACTTCCTTGGATGGCTCACAGGTGATAGCGGATTCCTTCTCAATCGTCCACAATTTGATTTTGGGGGACGGCGAGAATTCGCGCTTCATCGTCGAGTTGCCTTCATACTTCCCTGCCTGAATGGGTTCCCTGTCCATCGTCACATTGAACGCGGCAGCGTTGTTGCTGGCGGGGGTGTAGGCGTTGTTGGTCCACGACAGGGCCACCTTGTAATAGCCCGCTTTCAGGTACCTGGAATCGGTTTCAATATTCAGTTTGCCGTTGGGTGGTGTCCCATCCTTTTTTATAGCTTGCTCACCGGCAATCGTCAGGCTGCCTGTGTCGTCGGCTTCCACGCCGAAATAATACAGGCCGTCTTCCTCGACCTTGATGAACATTTCCGGCGCTCCGACACAGGTGGCATAATCCGAGGGAGTTCCGTCAAAGCCATATATCATTTCATCAACGCCGAGCATCTTGCTGATAAGAGGCTCATCCCCTTGATAAATGCAGACGGGATTAACTGCCTTGTTGATTGGTATATAATTGTTCATTGCTATTGTTGTTGTTTACTTTTTGGAAAGACTGAACCATCAGCCTTCCGGTATTCTGGCGGCGTTCCCTGAACCCATCAACACGTTTAACGCGTAGTCCCCCCTCATTCGGAACGAAGAGGAACGACCTCCCCTCTAATTTTACGTGCTGCCGTGAACTTGCAAAAAAACTCCTGGTGCGTTTTTATATCCTGATTCACGCCATTTTGGAACAAAGTTGCTCCATATAGATCTGACAACAGGCACGGGCGGCATTCCGCCGCACAATCATGATGCCTTAAAAAACAAGCATTCTCTCCTTCTCTGTCCGTTCCGCCAAAGAAAAAGGCTGTTTCCAGAGAGTCCTTCACTTAAAAACAAAGCATCTTTTCCAAAAACGAGATTGACACCCGCGGTTCTTTTCCCTAGTATCCGCGCACAGCATCAGCGGCGGGGTAGCCAAGTGGTAAGGCGACGGTCTGCAAAATCGTTATTCGCGGGTTCGATTCCCGCTCCCGCCTCCATGTTTACTTTCAACATTTTACGCCTTTAGCGTAGTAAAAAATGTAGTAAACATCTTGTTTTTAGTTCCACTTTTGGAGCAAGCCTTGTCTTGGAAGGAGGGTGCATTATGAGTTCCAGCCCCTCTGTTATACACGTTTACGGCGATTGGCTGGACTACCTGCTGCACGCCTACGGCGAAACGCAGGAACAATGGAATGCGCCTTTTGATGCCGCTCCCATCCTCCCTGAACTCTCAAAAGAACTCTATGAATGCGGTTTGAATCATCATCAGCTTGACGTGGTGAAAGAAGAAATAGCGGACGCCCGCCTGCATATCCTTATCGGAATTTTCACTATCATCTTCCGTAACGGCTACCACCCGCAACGCGTCACCCGGAATGTTTACAAACTCGCCAAACTATACTGCCCGGAATCAGTAAAAAACTTGTCTCATTCCGATCTCGCTCTGCTGACCAGCGACACAATCAGCGCATCATCCATGCGGGCGCATGCCTGCAACGCTTTCCTGGACTCCTTAACACCCGCCCAAGCTCAAGCTCTTATCGACAAATACGGTAAAACCGCCCTGCACAAGCTCGCACAAGTTTCCTGGACCAGCCGGAAGGCCCAAAAGAAACGTCGCAGGAAAAAGAAGCAGGACACCCCCGCCCACCGCACACGCAAACACCCGGAACTCAATCTTGACCTTTGACCATGGACGCCATCACCCGCGCACAAAAACATATTGATACCCTGGAACCGGCTGTTTCCGGTTCTGGCGGCCATGCGGCAACCTTCCGCGCATGCCGCATCCTTGTAAACGACTACAATCTATCTTTGGATGAAGCCTGGCCTATCCTGTTATCATTTAACGCCCGGTGCGAACCGCCTTGGAATGAAAAGGAACTCCGGCGCAAGTTGGAAGACGCGGCGCGCCGCCCCAAGGGTAACTACGGCACCGACAAATCCCAAGGACGCAAAAAACCGGAACCGACTACCTTGCCCCCCTCTAAACGCATAGCCAAGGGACCAGCCAAATACAACCCGCCACCCAAGGCCCCCACAGGGCCGCCGCCAGTCCCGCAGCTTGATTCTTCCGTCATTGCCACCCTGGCGGAAAAAGGGGCTCCAGTATTATCCCGCTATTTCCTCGCCAACATCTCCGCCACAGATCCGGCCATAGTTACGCCGGATCTGTATTTACGCGCCCTGTTTGATACGGCACGCGGTGAAAAAACAATCATTTTTGCCGACCGAAAAACGCAAGGTCAATGCCTCTGGCCAGACCAGGCCAAACACATTCCCACGGCCGCGCCGGACGGCATTATCTTCCTGGGGCAGCCCGTGGACGGATTTTTCCGCGTCAGGGACGGAAAAAAAAGCCGCCGCTCTTCAGAATGCGTCCTCACCTGGCGTCATGCCTTGCTGGAATCAGATCAAATGGACAACGCAAAACAATGGCTCCAGGCACTCATTACTTTGCCTCTCCCCATTGTCTCCATCACCTTCTCCGGCTCTCGCTCTCTACATGTACTCTTTCGGCTGGAGGCGGCCACACACGAAGAATGGCGCGGCTATGTGGACCAGATAAAGCCCGCCTTAGCCCTCATTGGCGCGGACGTTCAGGCACTCACAAACCATCTTGTCATGCCGCGCCTGCCCGGCTGCTATCGCACCGTAAACGGCGAGAAAAAGCTTCAGGAACTCCTGTATTTCAACCCGCGCCCCACCTTGCGCCCCCTGCTCTACGCCACTCCGCTCCGCAATGTAGAACAGGATTGGACAACCCGCGCCGCGGAAATCGTCGCCCGGCCGGATGAATGGCCGTTGCCCTTGATCCAGCAAGCCGCCGCAGCCTGCACCACCTACGGCCTCAATGCTGCCCTCCAATCTCTCACCCCCTTACTCCCTCCCAAAAAATGACTTCCCCCCAAGAACTTATTCTCAAATTACAAAATTTGCTAACCAACGCCTCCGGCGCGGATCTTCAGCAATTTCTGGCCGGTCTGGAGCAACCAGGCCCCGCCCCTGCCGGAGACGACCTTACGCCGGACGGCAGAATCAAAGTTGCCATGCCCTCCAAAAATGGCACGACAACCCCCCAATGGTGCGAACGCGTTGCCATAGCCCTCCAACGCGCCAATGCCCCTATTTATAATCTGGCCGGCTCTCCTGTGTATATCACAGACGACGGCAAAACCGTGTACCTTAACCCCAACAATTTCATTTCCGCTGCGGAAAAATATATCTGCCCGTGCGCTTTCCGCTCCAAAGATGATTCAACGCTCGTTTACCAGCCCATGAAGGAACCGCTAGCAAAGCTCACCCTTTCATCCATGGAATTCCTCACGGCCATCCCGGAATTGATCAAAATCCACGACCAAATCACCCCGGCCATGCTCCCTAATGGCTCCTACCACCTCAACCAACGCGGCTATGATCCGGTAAGTAAGATCTACACCCTGAAAACCGCCGTGGACTACGACACGGAAATGCCGTTGGAGCAAGCCTTGCTTATCTGGCGCAACTGGCATAAAGAATTCCCCTTTCTGGACTGGTCTTCCTCTGACCTCCAGGAACGGGCCACATCCGCCACATCCCGCTCATTTGCGGTCCATACCTGCGCCTGCGTCGCCCTGTACGCATCCGCCATGCTCCCCTTGTCCTCACCTCGACTTGGTTATGTCTATACCTCCAATTCTCAAAGATCCGGCAAATCACTATTGGCAGACCTTGCCACCAGCATCACGTACAACAATAACGCAAAACATCCATGGTATTATGACGACGAAAAGCTTCAGGGCGTCTTGAACACCATCCTCAACACCCGCGCGCCCTACGTCTATTTTGACAACCTGCGCGGCAAGCTGCAATCTACTTGTTTAGAATCCTTCATTTCTTCCGTCTCCCAAGACATACGCCCATTTCATACGCAATCTCTTGTTACCAAGCAAAACTGCGCCACCGTCTTCATCACCGGAAACTCCCTGGAGTGGAACACAGACCTTGCTTCCCGGCTGCTGATATGCGACTTGAATTTGACAGAATCCAATCCCCAGGACCGGACAGTTCAGCGCGTCATTGACCTTGAAACCATTCAGGACTCCGGCAACCGGGCGGAACTTCTGGCCTGCCTGCATGCGTTTGTTCGCAACTGGATAGAGCAAAAACGGCCCATGCCGGACAAAACAAGAGCAGGGTTTCAACGCACATCATCCATTATTGCGGGCATTGTCTCCCTGCTTGGCATTGGCGATCCGTTCGGGGAACGTCCTGATGAAATATACGGAGGCGGAGACCAAAACCTTCAGGACATGCGCGACTTGGTGCAAACGGCGGCGGCACGCCTGAAGCCCGGTGAAACATACGGAGAAATCAAATGGGACGAAATCATAGAAATCTGCATTGAACGCAACTCATTTGAATCTCTTATTGACGCACGTACGGAATACGTGACGGAAACGGACGAAACCGGGCATGAAAGCAAGATACCCCGTTACAAACTCACCCAGGCATCCAACAAACGCTTTTCCTTCCTTCTTAATTCAACCTATGGAGGGAAGACATTCAAACTAAATGACGGCCGCACCGTCAAATGGGATTCCCGCGGAAAGAAGCGCAGTAAAAAATATACGTTCCAAATATCCTGATGATGATAAAAAAGCGGCCTTATTAGCCGCGCCAGCATGACAACCGCACGCTTGACAAATCCGGCAAAAAGAGCATAGTAAGGACGTATTGATTGCCGAACATCACATGTTCACCTTCTAAACAATCGGCCCCGGCTGCTGGAACAGCCGGGGCCTTTTTTGTCAGCTGAACAGAACTATCAAAAGCTCAATCAGCCGTTGTATTGAATGCCAGTCTATTATCACATATTACACCTCCTTTCTTAGTTCCGGGACCAACCCGGCACGGCCAATATACAGAAAAACGGAACTTTCCGCAAGATATTTTTATCTGTAATTTTTTGACGCTCAAAAGATTACTGTTTTACAGCCGGGCGAATTGAAGGTGCATCCAGTCATAATTCCGTTCACGGCCTAGGGAAACGGCCCCATGGGCTTCCCATATCCGCCACCACTCTTCACACTCCGGGCGGGAAAGCCCGGCATGGGGGGCTTTGCAGGAATAACTGTTCCGCACCGGGTCAAAGTCCAGGGCAATCCCCCAGGCGTGCATGCTCTTGCTTTTGCCTCCGGCCGTGCTGCGGTCATTGTAGGATCCGCCATACTGGTCCAGGTGAAGCGCGCGGATCCGGTCCAGGCCATACGCGGCCAGGACTTCCGCCAGGGCCGCCTGAACGTCCTGGGCGATTGCCTGATGCACGCGGATCGTTTTCACGGGCCGCCCCTCATAATATAAAGGATAAGGGGGGACAATAGAAACAAGGTTGTTTTCGTCCCCTGGCCGCCCAAAAATGGAAAGACCGGCCCGGACGGTTGCCTGGTCAGGCCAGGACCGGGGCAGGGCAATGTCCAGGGCGGCGGCAATGCCGCGGGCCGTGGCAGGGCCGGGGATGCCGTCAGGCGTCACGTTCACGGCGGCCTGGACCGCGGACCATATTTCATGACAGCGCAATTTCAGAGCTACAGCGGCCAGCGTTTTAGGCCCCGGCATCCCATCCGCCTTCAGCCCCAGGGCGCGCTGAACGGGTTTGAATTCCTGATATTCTTTGATAATCATATAATTATTTAATTGTTAAATAGTTGGAACTGGTAAGAAAAACTTTACAGTTGGAACTAGTCCCTGTTGTCCAGAAATTCTTCATGCGCCTTGCGGACGAACTCACAGCCGGAACACTTATTTTCCGCATCAATGCGTTTTTTGCGTTCGTCATCATAGAGCCGCTCATAACGTTCCGCCCGTTTCATTTCCCGCCACAGAAAAATTCCCATGACCGCGGCCACGCTCGCCCCGTTCTGGATGTACTCCAAAAACGGGTTGCCTGACGTGACGGACGCAATCACGGACAGGGCATTAGCCCCCAGCAGGCCCGCGTTGACAACAGATCCGGTCATGGCTTCACTTTTTCAGGGATTGAACGACGGGCGGAACGTCCGTTTCCGGCTGGGCCTGGGAATAGGAGATATGCCCCGGCTCCAGCACCAGGCAGGAACCGTCCTTGCATACCACCGTCTTTTTCGGCGTCACGTCCACGGAATGGCCGCAGCCCTGGAACAGGGAAAAACCAAGAGCACCAACAGCGGCGTAGGCCAAGCCCAGCAGAACCTTTTTCCACCAAGTGGACGCGCCGGAAGCCTTGAGGCCGAGATAGGCCCGAACATCTTCCAGCGCATGCTTACCGATGATCGGGAGGGCAGTATTTGCTACGGCAATCCATCCTTGTTGTTCGTTTTCCGTCAGGTCTGCCCAGTGAGGGATTGGAGTGTTGGACTCATTGTGTGCCTGGGCTGCATAGTACATGTGCATTTCTCTGGCGATAGCCTCGGCATGATTGCATTGATTATTAGTAGTCATATGATTATGTTGTTATTGGTAGAGGTAGTGAAGTAATTGAAAAACTCCACGGCGGCGGGGTCGGTCAGGATAAAAGCCGGGTAGTCCGAGACTGTAAAAATCCTGCGGCCTTTGGTCTCCGCATGGACGGCCTCAACGGTCAAAGATACCGCATCAATCATTGTATAGGCACCATCCTCCGCAAGGGTCAGGACATCTTTTCCCAGCCGGGCCCACACCTGCACCGCCTGCCACGGTTCCGCCAGTCCAACCAGAGCGGCAACGACGGCCTGCATGGCCGGTGCCTGGTCGGCTGGTATCTCGTCCGCTGTGTAGCGGTCTGTCCGGGTGTAACCGTCCGCGTCCTGATAAATGGGCGTCAGGGTGAATTCCTGCCAGTTGCCGGGCTGCGGGAACTGAATTTGTATTTCTGCGTCGTTCATCATTAGAGAGGTATGTTAATGTCCACAAAATCAGCCGTTTCTTCGGCTTCAATATCGTTTCTTGCCAATGCTTCCAGCGCGTAATAAACGGGATTGATGTTGCCGGGCTGGTAGAGGGTGCGCACCGCAGACCCCGCCTGCATGTACACATCCCCGCTCGCGTTCCCCGGCAAATCAGTAACTATCGAACTAATCCCCAAGCCCGTTTCAAAGGCATTAACGCCGCGCACCGCCGCGATTTTATGCAGCTGCACCGTCTGCCCTCCGCCCGTCAGCAAATAGAGGCTGCCGTACGAAATATATTCGCTCTCGAATTTGTACTGGGTTCGTTGATGATAGATAATTTTATTAACGATTGAAGGTATAGGCTCGTTATGCGTCGCGGGCACAAAACTTGTAGTAGTTTTCACCCTCCACCCTGCCGCCTTGGAAAGAGCGTAAATCTCACGCACCTTGACCACGTAGCCCCCGCGGGTCGCATCCCGTACATTATCAAATGTGATGTCCAGAATTTCGCCGCTGTTGTGGGCCAGATTATTGCCAGGGATAATACTGTACGATCCCTGGGTTAAATCAGATCTTGTCGTTTTGCTGCCTCGTCCGATGCCTATGGTAATTTTGCCTGCGCCGAGTATGCGCCACGGAATGGAGAATCCCGCAAAGTTGGAATAATTATGTTGACCGTTAGGCCCTGTGAAGGGAAAGACAATCGTGCTGTGAGTCCCGGCAGGCACTCTAACCTGCGCATACTGGCCGGGAATGAAAGCGGTAGTTGCCGCCGTCCCTGTCGCCGTAATGCTGCCCGTGTTGAGGTAGGCGTGCTGGGAAAAAATGTCCGTCACTCCGGCCAAGCCTGCGGCATGCAGGCGGTTGACCGCTGCCGTATCCGTCGGCGCTCCCACGGCCAGCGGAATATTCACCCCTCCGTTGGCGTTAATAGCCCCCGCCGCCGTCAGACCTCCGGCCAGCGTCATGTTGCCGGAGGCGTCCACTTCTGGGATGGCCTCAAGGGCCTGCTGGGCCGCCGTCGCGGAGCTAGCCGCGCTGGTGGCCGCTGTCGTGGCATTAGTTGCCGCCGTATTGATACGCCTCTCCGCCTGATCTATAGCCTCTTTGGCGGTTTCGGCGCGCTGAACAAGGGGCGTGACCGCTCCCACCGCTTCCGTCTGCGCTGTCTGGACGGCTTGAACAGCGGTACTTTGCGCGCTGGCTATATTCTGCTGCGCGGTCTGTGAGGCCCGCCCCACGGCAAGCACGGAATCAGCCTGTTTGTCCTGAATAGCAGTAACAGCCTCATTCCTGGCCTCAATAATCTGTTGTTTTCCCTCCCTGACCGTTTCCGGCCAAGTGGTAGCCAGCGACTCCACAGCCGTTTTAGCGGCATGGGCACTCTTAGCGTCACGAGCCGCGTTGGTTGCGGACGTGCCGGCGGCGGCCTCGGAAGCGGCGGCGGCCCTTTTGGAGGCCAAAGCGGAACCTGCATAACCTTCCGTTTCTTCGGCTTTTTTCACCACAGTTTCATACATCATTTCCCATGCCGGCCGGGCAGAATTCGGCAAATGCTCATCCCCTATCAACCCCGGCTCCAGATAGAAATTCAACGGAAGAGAATGATAAACACCTTTCCCTTCCTCCGTCTCCACCAGCACGGCCACCTGCGCCTCTATAGTTTTGCCCTCCGCGTCCCTGGCCGCCGCCCGTATTTCCTGTGTATCAAAATCAACCACCATTGCCACGGCCCCGTCCGTTATTTGCTCTTCCTGATAAGCCAATAACTGCCCGTTCCTTTTATGATAGGCCGCCAACGTAACGCGCCCGGCCTCAAGCTCACGCCCCAAAAAGGATAAAGACACGGGCACATCCTGCCTGCGGACAAGACGCACCCCGCACAAATTCATATTTTCATCACCCGTGCGGTTCCGAAAAATCCCGCTCTCAATTTCCAAATAAAGCTCCATCCTACCCTTCAGGAGCTTTTTCAAAAGTCTTGGAATCAGGCCCGCTAGCATGCAATATCCACCACATCACCCGCGCGCACGCTTCCCGGATCGTCACTCCGTCACGCTCCACAATAGGATGATAAAACGCCATTTGCCCGCAATGAACCGCGCACACGCCGCCGCGCGCCAGGCGGGCGATTTCCGCCAGATCGCGCGGATCACACGTCCGAACGCCAATCAGACGCCGCCCGCCCCGGAATTCCAGCACGTCCACCCCGGCGGACCCGTACAGGTATAACAGAATTTTTGAAATGGTTTCATCTTCCGGATATTCCTGACGGGCGTTTTCCGGCCATTCCCGCCGGGCAAGCAGTTCCAGCGCGGCCTTGATGGCTGGGCGCGTCAGCCAGTAGCAGCAGCCGGCCCAGGCAAGCGGCACGCTGCACTGCATTCCCCCCGCTACTTTCCCGCGGTCTTTCAGGGACCGTATAATCTCCGCCGGGTCCATCAGCAACGTATCCGCGTCAATCTTGATAACCGGATCATCCCCCGGTATGTCCAGCATGCACCCCAGCATGCCGCGCACGCATTCCAGGCCGTTCAAATTCCCCCGGCGCGCAAAATAGGTGATTTTGTAGGATATATCGTTTCCCGCGGGGACTTGTGCCGGAAATAAAGGCTTCGCGGCATCATCAAATAAATAAAACTGGGCGGCCCGGTCAATGCTTCGTATCTGTTCCAGACATAGCCCCAGGCATTGGTGATCTTCTCGATAGCAAAATATGGCGTAGTTCATTGTTGTTTAGTTGATTGGTGAATATATTTGGGATGTTGTAATCCATTGCCCCTGCTGGATATAGATTTGTCCGTTTTCGTCCCGGTGCAGGCGTAAGGCGTGGTCAGTGTCGCAGGCCAACGCTGTCCAGGAATCGCTGATCATGGCTCCGTCCCCGCCGCCGGTCGTGTTGGACGTATCTACCACCAAATCAAGCTGGGTGCCTAATAACCCCAAGGCAATCGTTGTTCCGTCCGGCAAGGTGTGTGGCTCCTTGACATAATCCAGCACAACATACTTCCCATTTTTCCGCAAAGGGGCGCGAAAACTCAATTCTTCCGCGTCGCCTCCAGGAGTGACCACGAGGGACAATACCCCCGCCGTAGCATTGGACAATCCCACGGAAGCCCCTCCACCTAAATCATGAACGCTGGTATCTACCGTTAAATCAAGTTCCCCCTTCAATCCCTCAGGAGAGACGGACAAGTTTACAGGCCATTTCCCCGGCTTGGGAGAATCTGCCTCCGTTGAATCAATCTTGACCTGTAAAATCTGCGTATCAATGTCATTCCCGTCCTGATCCTTTTCCTTTTTCCATTCAAGGCCATCCCCAGGTTCCACTTTTTGGGCGGACAAAGACAGTTTTCCTTCTTCATCCTTAATGTTGACCGAGCCGTCAGAAGAACATAACAGTTTCAGCTTGTAAGGTTCTCCTTTGTTTTCGCCTTGCCCTCCCTGATCCCCTCCCTGACCCCCTCCCTGATTTCCTTCGGAGTTCCCGCCGTCTTCCTTTTCTTCGTAAATCAGGGAACAATCTCCGTTGGAAGGTTCCTTTGCGTCCTCAATAAGAGCGGCAATTTCTTTTTCCCGCTCTTCCGTTGAATCCACAATCTCTATCCCCTTCCCGGCTTTCAACCCCAATTCATCAGGAGCAACCCCGCAATAAACCGCTCCCAGGGCATACTGTTTTACTGACACCAGAGACGGCAAATTACCATCCTCCGGCAAGGGTTCTTCAAGCTTCTCCACCTTCGCCAAAAGGAAGCAATAGGTGAATTCCTCTTCGGCTTCTTCATCATCCGGTTCCGCTACATACTGGAGCGGCTTGGAAGATCCTTTCGTTTCTTTCAGTTCGGCACTTGTAATGACGCCATCCCCGGTGCATTTCACTTCCAGCCAGATTTCCCCCTCTTCTTTCGGTGCCACCTCCCAGGTACCCCCTCCGCGCTGCGCCAGTTGCCCGGCTATGTAAATATCGCCCTTCTTAACATAGGCCATATCCGGCGCGCCTTCTTCATCCGTATCAACCACAACCCTCCAACCCTCATTCAGGGAACTTTGAGCATAATGAACATGGCCGCTCCACGCCTCATGATACTTCAAGACCTTTTCTCCGGCTTCATCCGTTTCTTCCTCGAATTCCCCAAGATAAATTCTGACCGCGCGCGCCAGCCCTATTTCCTCCGCCGTCACTTCCGCATATGTAATGCAATCATGGTTATCCGCGCTCCGCTCAAGATACAAAAATACCTTATCCCCTCCCTGCACGGACAAAAAAGGCGGTTCCTCCGCCTGATCCATCTTTTCCCCGTTAAGTTCCGGCTTAATGCGCCGCACGCCGCCCGGATGCACTTCAAAAACCATGCCGGGCCAGAAATACGCCTTATATCCCGCATCCCCCTTTTCCAGCCTCTTCAGCGTAAACGGCGCGCCTTCTCCTGCTTTGTTCCTCCCCCCCGTCGGCCTTATGGTTAATGACGTGCCGCCCAGCCCCCGGTTAAACGTGTAACCAACCCCGTTCTGCAAGCGGCAAGATTTGGCCAACTGCTCCAGTTCCCGGCACCCCTTAACCAGACGCCTCAACTTAGACGCGCTCAACTCTTCCCCTTGATTAAAAAACGGCCAGCTAATCATAAATCAATATAAATCAGAATCCCAGCCATCCGGACCGCTCAACCTCCAGGAAACCGTCTGACGCCAATTCCCGGTTCCCGTCCTGCGACCGCTCACGCCCTCTTTGATCCAATCATATTTTCCGCTTACCGCGGGCGCGCCGCTGCCCGGAGCCCCTTTTTTTCCGACCCCGGCCATGCTCAACGCCTGAACGGTAGAAGTGACGGAAAAAACCCCTCCGGGACACAAAAAACTAACCTGTCCTTTACGCATTTTTTCCATGGCCTTCTTCCCGGCCTCCGATTTCACAACATCCTCAATCACCTTATCCTCTTTCCCAAACGTATCTTTAGGAGAAGCCCCGGACGCCATAGCCATCAATGCGTCTTTTTCTTCCCCATCTATGTCCTGAAAGTTCGGATGCGTCAGCAACGGCTGTTCAGAGCAGGAATAATCCATGGAATATTCCACTTCCTCCCCTCCACCGAATTCAAAAGACGTTTCCCGCGGCAACTCGTAATAGAGCGTCACCCTCACCATATCCCCCTCCATTCCTTCCATGCTTATCTTTTTGAGCCTCAAAGCGGCATCATCAGGATAAGCGGATCCTATTGACGGGCACCGGGTATTCCAGCCCTCCTGATTGTCCGTGTAAACAATCCTCCCCACAGCCCTTACTTCCCCTTCATCCCCCCGTTCTATTTCCAGCGTCTTTTCATGCGTTTCCCGCTTCTTAATGTTAATTTTTCTTCCCATATTTATTATTCTCTCTCTATCATTTAGCGGCTATTTCAATATCCCAGCACGGCCGCCGTTTTCAGGGTTCCCCTCCGCCCCGCGCCCGTGTTTTTCACGATCTGCTGAAGCAAATTTGTCTGCTTCCTCGCTTCCGTAAGTTGCGGCATGCTCCCCATCATGGAGCGGCCCCCGCCGCCCACTTGCGCCAGACTGTCCGCTATGGGTCCGCTCCCTTCCTTCCGGTCCTTCCGCCGCTCCACCATATCCTCCAACCCGGCCATGCCGCGGGCACGCCTCATGGCCGTCTTCCTGTCTATCCCCAAGCCGCGCTGCTGGTCATAAATTTCCTTCATGCGCTCCGCCATCTTCAGCCGCCGCTCTTCCGCCTTGTTTCCCTCCGCCTGAGCTTTCAACAGGGCCATTTGCCGGCGGTATTCGCGCCCGGCCTGCGCCCGGTTCCGGTTCTGCTCCAGGGCGGCTATTTCACGGGCCGCCGCGCCGGCGCGGGCCTTGCTCATGCCATCCGCCTCATATTGGTTTTGCAGCTCCAGCACGCGCGCCTGCTCCTGCAACACGCGCAGCTTATCCTTCTGCCCGTGAATTTCCGCGCGCAGCAGGGCAGCCTGCTTCTGGTGTTTGGCTTCCGCCTTGTCCCATTCCTTATTCCGCTCCACTATTTCACGATCCACCTCTTCCACCTTGCCAAGCAATTCATACAGGCTCTTGATTCTGGACTCCACCCCCTCCAGATTCAACATGCCGTCCACGGCGTCCCCGCCATCCAGCAGGGCTTTCTGCTCCGCAATGGCCTTCTTGAGGCCCTCAATGCTCCCATATCCTCCCAGCAGGTCTTTTTTCCGGTCCTCCAGCCCCATTCCGCTGCGCCGCCTCTCCCTCTCTTCTTCCGCCCGGTCATAATCCAGGGATAACAATTCATCTTGTATTTCCCTGATTTTTTCCAGCGTCTTCTTCCGTGCCTCTTCCGTCTGCTGCCCGCGCTGCGCCGCCCGTTCCCGCGTCTCCGCCGCTTTCGCGTTCGCTTCCGCCACCTGCTGCAACTCCTTCCGCTCACGTTGCAACAGCACCAGCCTATCCTGCACCGCAACCGTCATTCTCCCCAGCGGATCTTCCGCCAGCAGGTCTTCTTCTTCGCGCTTCAGGCGTTTAATTTCAGCGTCATATTCATCCATGACGCGCCCCACGTCCAGCTTGCTGGACGCCTCCCCGGCCATCTTTTTGATCCGTTCATCAAAATCAACATTATCCCGGCCAAAATTTTTTTCCTTTTCCTGCACGTCTTTAGGCACATGGCCAAACGCATCAGATCCTACCCTATACAACTCCGATACAGCATAGGAAATAGCCGCAATGGCCGCCATAATGGCCGGCCCCTTCAGGGAAGCGGCCAAATCGGCCCCCATGCGCGCCCATGTGCGTTTCGCGGTCAACCCCACCGCCCGAACGGCTGAATCAAACCTCTTCATATTTCCCCCGGCCAGGCGCAATTCATTGTTGTAATCCACCCGGAAAGCCGCGGCCGCCGCCTGAATGGAACGCCCCACGGAAGAATTTGCCGCCATGCCTACAGCCTTCCACGCCCCCCAGGCCAGAATGCCGCTACGGATCATCTTTTCAACCCGGCCGCCTCCCGCGGCTACTGAAGCCAGGCCGCCCCCTACTGCGGAAACGATAGGCGCGGCCGCTTTCACAATCCCCCCCAGCAATTCACCCGTTTTCCTCAAGCCGCGCTCCACCTCCGGCCCATGACCGGCCCATGACGCGCCTATGGAGTCCATGGCATCCTTGATGCCGCTTGTTACCGGTTCCGCAAAAATACGGCTCAACGCTCCAACCTTGCCTTTCAGGGTCTCCACTCTGCTCTCTATATCCTGCGTATTTTTCTCCATCCCCCCCGCAAACTGCCCGCTGCCGGAACCCATGGATTTCAAAGCACTAAAAACTTGGCTAAATCCGACCTTCCCTTTAGACATCATATCCTTTAACTCCGCCCTCGTTTTTCCCGCCTGTTTTGCCATTTGCCCCATAACGTCAATACCGCTTAACGTAAATGGTTCTAATGTTTCCACATCCACCTTCCCCATTTGAAAAGCCTTGGAAAGTCGCGCCGCTACTGTTTCCAGACTGGCACCACCACCAGCCGCCACATTCCCAAGAGCCTCCAATGTACTTTTTAACTCGCTCGCCCTGACGCCGCACCCAAGAAGCAACTGCGCCGCCCGTTGCGTTTCCGCCAGCCCGAATGGCGGCGTATCAGCAAAATCCACCACATCCCGCGCCGCTTCCGCCGCGCTTGACGCGCCGCCCGTGAATGCCTCCATGCGCCGGGTTACTCTCTCCAGGTCATCCCCGCCCGCCAGCATGGCGGAAAATTTGCCCCAGCCTGCCCGCAGGCCGTTAATGGCGGCCCCTACCCCCGTAATGGTGGCGCTCATATTGATAAGACCGGCATTCAGCCGTTTACACGCCTTCCGGCCCTCCTGATCCATGCCCTTCAGCCCCTTCACGGCCTCCCCCGTGCTTCCGCCCACGGCCCCCTGCAAGGCTTCGGACATGCCGCTTGCCGCTTTCCTGCTTTCCTCCGTTGCGGCAATAAAGCCGGAAGCGTCCCCGTCAATTTTAATAGTTGCCCCTTCGCTCATAATCGTTTTCCGTTGACTATTATTGTAAATGTTCTAAATTTAACCTATGGACTTCATTCTTTACGTCCTGAAAAGAATTCTTGCCGTTGCCTTTCTTGCGGGGGTATCGCTTGCCATCCTGTACCATGGCACTCCGTGGATTATTGCTTTTGTCCTCGTACTGCTCTACCTGCTTTTCCACGGCACCTCCACCCCTGCCAAAAAGTAGAGCAACCGGACTATTCCAGTTGCTCTATCTGTTCCCTCCACGCTTCCCGGGCCTGCTCCAGCACGTCCCCCACATGCCCGGAGGATTCCGTGTAGCAGCTCCACCGGCACGGCGTCGCGTCATAGCTCCAAACCGCATGCACGTACTGCACCAGCCGCGCCAGCGGAATTTCCCACAGAATTTCCCGTTCCGGCCAACCCGTCACACGCGCCACCGTCATCAGCATGGCCGCGCCCCAGGACGGCCACGCCCTAAAGGGTCCTCTTCATCCTCCCCTTCCGCCTCCGGAATCACCATCCCCGCCTGAATCACTTCTACATCCCCCAGCACGGCGCATTCCAGTTCCACCAAATCCCGGCCGGGAATGTTCATGGCAGCCGCTTCCACCAGAACGCGCCGTTCTTCCTCCGGCGCAAAAACCCCTTCCCTGACTTCCTCCCGGTCCCCCATGTGAACCCACAGGAATTCCGCCAGATAATAGACAATTTGCGCCTGGTCGGTTACGCCCAGGGCTTCCCACATGGACGGATGCCGCCCGTTTTCATCCGGTGCCAGGTTAATTTCCCCAAGCCGGCTGTAAGGATTTCCGATGCGTTGCAACTGCATCATGCTTCCCAGGGTCATGCACCGCAGCCGGTAGTTCTTCCAGCGGAATTCATTTCCCCCGATCAACGCCGCTTCCGTCAGGGCGCGCCTTTCCTGTTCCTGTAGTTCCATCTTTCTTGCTTTTTTGGTTGTCAATTAAGTTAGATTAAAGGCCGGCCGCCAAGAAAACCCTCCGCCACGCCCTGCCAATACGGATCCGCATCCAACCGCACCAGGGCCTTCCTTTTCCCCTTGCGGATGACGGCAAGCGGCACCTGGCTTTTCACAAAATCCAATAACCGCTTGTAATTGTGGAACGCGCACGCCACGTAAGCCAGCGGGCTTTCATTTTCCGGGTCAGTCAGCCAATTCTTATCCCCGAAAAGCTTGATTACTTCCTCCGTCCTAAACCTTCCGTCTTCGCTTTTCGGCTCAAATTGCCAGGTAATTACCCCGCCCGGCGCGGAAAGGCGCGCGCCGCTGCCTATCAGCACGCTTCCGGACGTGCATTTCATGCTTACCCCCAGCGTCAGCAGCAACGCGGCAAGCATGGTGTTTTCCGTTTCGTATCTGGATGCGTTTTCCGTGAAAACAACCACATCACTTTCCAGCTTTTTATTGTCTGCGGCATTCATCAATCTTACTATCTGACTTTTTTATTCAGGCTTCAGGAGACGGCGGAGGCCCCGAACCCGTAAACAGTTCCGCTCACGTCCATCTTCTGCGCGTCCGTATTCTTCAGGTTGTGCTTGACGCCCTTCAGGAAAACGGTAGTGGCGGAAGGAGTTTCATTCCAAATATCCGGAATTTCATTGGCAAGGGTCAAAGACGCTCCCATTTTCAACGACGCCGCCCCCGTGGTAAGGATTGCGCCGGACATGGAAAAGGAAAGCTCTTCATCAATGATAAGCACTCCGCACTTTTTCCCCTTGTTATCCTTTTGTTCATAAATTTCCTGTTGACCGTCAAAATCGATCGACTCAACAAAAATTCCTTTTTCCGGTTCGTCAATCCCGTGCTTCGGGACATCTCCAATATGTGCAGGCATAATCAAATTCCTTTCGTGTTAAAATTCATCTATCTACCCTTCAGGAGCTTTTTCAAAACTGCACGGGCACCGTCATTTTCCACGTCACCGCAAACGCGCCTTCCTCCGCCGCCGCATCCTGCGCGGGCCCCAGCCTCACCTTGCCGATGACCAGGAAATTCCGATAGGGCCGCGGGCTCTCCACGGCATTCAGCCCGGCGCGGTCCACTTCCTTCAGCCGCTCTTCCATCCACGCCTGCAACATCCGTATTTCATCCGCCGTCCGGTCATTGGCGTCCAAATGCAGCTCCACGGATATTCCGGCGTGATACGTACAGTACCCGGCCACAATTTCCTCCATTTCCGCCGCCTGGAACAACGCATATTCCTTCCCTTCCCGGTCTTCGTCCACCGCCATCTTCAACGGCACCGGGAACCCGTCCGGAATCCCCCGTTCCGTGTTCCCCCTGTCTTCCTGAAAACGCGCCTCCAGGCACGCAATCACCGCCTTAATCAAACAATCTGCCTGTGTCATCATGAATTAAGTTCCTTTTTCAACTTGGCCACATACCCCTTGATTACCTTCCGCATATCCCGGCCCGCAGAATTCAGCGCATACGCCGCCACGCGGGAAAGCTGCCCCCGGTCAGGATATTCCGGGCAATTCTCCATCTCAAACCGCACCCGGCCGCCCTGAACCGTCAAAGAAGCCGCGCCGTCATAATGGGAGGCGTGCCGCGCGATCCACGCGGGCACCTTCTTCAGCCCGGCCACCTGCGCGCCCCGCAGCCACCCGGCCGCCATCCTCCCCACGTGCCGCCGCCGCTCCGCCAAAGCCCTTCGCACGTCTCCCGCCTGCGCCACTCCCGGAGACATCAGGCCGCCGCCCTTCAGCACGCGCACGCTGCTTTTCCGGCCCATTTTCAGCAGGGTATGGCTCCGCAAAAACGCATCCGCGGAAACGGTGGCCATGCCCTTAAACTTTTTCCCGCGCACCCCCAGCAACACCCCGCCGCGCTTCTTCCGGGGGTAAGCATAGGGCACCGGCCTTCCATCCTCACCGCGCTTCAGCCTCACATCCGTTTCCAACGGATCCCCGCCAATATCCCGCGCAATATGTTCCTCCAACGCTCTTTTTCCGTTTCCGCCATTCTTCAGGCTGTTTGGCGGCGTGGTGCGTATGGCCTTGCTTGCGGCCCTCTTGGCATATTCAAGGGTCAATTCCCTGATGCCGTCAGCCCCCACCTTCTTCACCTCCGCCAGCCTTTTCAGCACGCGGGAAATATCCACTTTATACCTGACTTGCGCCATTCGCCCCCCTTCCGGCTATACTTCGGACAACTCCAGCACCAGAGCCACGTCTCCGGCCCAGTCCCGCACCCGCGCAATGCGGAAGGCCCTACCGCTTCGGACCGCCACCACCTTCCGCCCGGCCGCGGGAACGCCCTTCAACGCCTTCCGACGCACGCGCAGGGACGTTTGCACCTTGCACACCCGGCCGCCAAGCTCCACCTCATACCAGCCTTCCAGCGGCGCAAAAACGCCCCGGCATTCCTGACCGTCCACCATCACGCGCTCCCCCCAGGCTTCTTCCTGCTCATGATCCCCAAGGTCCAGCAATTTTTTTATTTCCCCTGCTAAACTCATATCCGTTCAATAAAAACCGGCGCACGGAATTGACACCCCGCGCGCCGGTCCTTTGCTCTCTTTTATCCCATGATTCCGCCAAAAACCCGTCAGGCCCCTTCTTCTTCAGTCGCCCCAGCACCTTCAGTCGGCCCCGTTTCTTTCCCGCCGCCGTCCCCAACGCTTCCACCTTCCGCCGCCGTCTCCGGAGCTGCGCCGGAAAGCTGTCGCAAATGATTCTTATTGCCCACCGCCACGCCGGCCAAAAGCTCCGCGGAAATGTAAACCGTTTCCGTCCCCTGGTCAGGCCAGCACTTCAGCAACAGGGAAATCCCCAGCTTAGGAGATTCCACCACCTGCGTTTCCAAATTCAGCTTCGGGTCAATATTCGGAAGACGGACGGCAACGGCCAGCGCGTCCGGCCGCGTCGCAAAACCAACCCCGGCATTCCCGGCAAGCACGTTCACCCCTTCCACGTAGTGAATTCCCCCCGGAATGGAATATGCCCCGTCCGCCAGGTTAAGAGCAAGCGCATTCGTGGGAATCAGCCTGGAATAATACATGCGGTCCAAATAAACGGCATCCGCGCCATTAGTCATGGACGGCCAAATCACATCCGCCATCATTTCCGGTTTGAACCCGGCCCGCGGGCCAATATTCACCACGTCCGCCCCGGAATCGGCTATGGCGGCCATCAGGTCCTTCCAAAACGCCTTGGCGACCGTCCGCACAAGCGTTTGCACCTTATTCGCAAGCTGCACCCCGCTTTTCCTTTCCTTATAGGACAGGCCAGCCGGACGGGAATAACGGTTCAGCGTCACGGAAACGGAGCTGGTTTTCAGCTCGCTTTGATTCCAGTCTTCCGTATTTTTCAACGCCTCCCCGGCTCCGTCAATCACTTCCACCTTGACGGAATCGCCGTCCGTCTTGAACTCGCCGGACACATCCAGAGAAAACCGGCTGATTGAAGCCAATTCTTCTTCCAGGGTGGCAATAGCCGCCTGTGAAACAATGGTCCAGTTAAGCGCGGCGACATCATTTCCTTCCATCACGGCATTCCGCGGAATGTTCATCAATGTTTTCTTGTTCATATTTTATTTATGTTTGCGTTTTGTTAGTAAAAATCTATCTATGGCGGCCAAGATGCTATTTCCCCGGCTGCTCCGCCAGCCGCGCGGCCTCCTGCGGATGCCCCATAATCCATTCCAGCGCATCCTGCGCGGCCATCTCCCGCAGCTTTTCGTTCGTCATGGCAGGTTCTTTCTTTCCGGTCTCTTCCGTGGCTCCCTCCGCGGGCGGCAGCCCTACCGGAGCAACCCCCATAGCCGCCATTTCCCGCACAACGGCCTCCTTCACGCGTTGCTCAAATTCCCGCTCGTGCGCCTCCATCACGCGCGCCTGCTGCCCCTGCATGCCCCGGAACCCGTCATTTTCCGCCGCCAGCCTTTCGTTTTCGGCCACCAGCCGGGCAACTTCCCGTTCCAGTTCCTCCACGCTGTTTTTCCCTGCAAGCCCCACGGCGGCCATCATGCGGCGCAATACCGTGTAATTCTGCGGCGGCCCGCCCTTCTCTTCTTCGCCTGGGTCTCCCTCTTCCCCGCCGCCGTCCTCTTCTTTCCCCGGCGCGGCCGTTTCTTTTTGGCCGGACTCCGCAGCGGCCGGAGAAATAACCTCGTCACACCAGCCTTCCTTCACGGCCGTTTCCGCGTTCATCCACGTCTCCGCGTTCAGCACGGCCAGCACGTCTTCCGCGCTCTTTCCGGTACGCTCCGCGTAAATGCCTGTCACTTGCCCTTCCGCGTCCTTCAGATCCGCCGCGTAAGCCTCAATCTCTTCCACCGTCCCCACCGCGCACCCGCGCGCCCGGTGGACCATATAACGGGAATTTTCCGAAATCAGCACACGGCCCGCCGCACAGGCAATCAGCGTCGCGGCGGAAGCGGCTACCCCGTAAATTTTGGCCGTCACCTCCATCCCGCACCCCTTGATAATGTCGTAAATCCCGGACGCCTCAAACAAATTGCCGCCCATGGAATTCAGGATGACTTCAAACTTCGTGCACCCCTCCGCCTTCAGCTCTTCAAGGTGCTTCGTAAATTCGTCAACCGTGGCATTGCCGTAACCGATATAACCGGAAATGGTAGCCACCCCTACCTTCTCTTCCGCCTCCATGATGCGGGAAAAGGCAAGCATGCCCGTTTTTTTCTGTTCACCGGCACCGCCTTCCAGCCGTGCCGCCATCTGCGCAAAAACAATCTTATTCATCACTTATTACTGTTCTGTACCCTTCAGGAGCTTTTTCAAAATTGCTATTCATGGGGATGCAAGCCATCTTCCTCTTCCCCGCCGCCCGTTCCCGGCTCTTCATCTTCCGGTTTCTCCGCCGCCGCGGCTACCCCGCCGCGGTTCGCTCCCGGAATCACCTCTTGCAGGGTCAGTCCGTTCCGGGCGCAGGCTTCTTTAGCCATCTTCAAATTCCGTATCTTGTTATTCACGATTTCCTCAAACGTGCATCCGTAATTGGCAAGGCACCAGCCATCCTGATCCGCCAGCGCGGAATCCACCAGGTTAATCATCAGATTCCCTTCCCGGCCCAGGTCAATAGTCATGTCGCTCATGGGCGTCCACAGGCACCGCACCCAATGCGGATCCCGGCACAAGCGCAGCCGTCCCAGGGCCATTTCCCGCGCCAGCATGAAACGCCACACCCGCACGCACCACATTTGCCTGTAGGCATGCCTGATTTTCAGCCAACGCTTCAGCTTCTGCATCACAAACCGGATGCCGCCGCTTCCCAACTTGTCAGGCTCCCACAGCAACGCCGGAGAAAGCCCGATGCCATAAGCCACCTCATCCATCAAATGCTTCAGCAACGCCATCACATTAGGAGACGGCCTGTTATCCGTCAGCACCTTCAAATCCCGGCCGGGCGGAAGCTGGTGGACAGTAGCCCCCCCTAACACCTGCTCCACCCTGCGCCCGTCCGGCCCCACGGACACCTTGCCCACGGTCCCCATGCCCGGCCGTTTCTCCGCGTCCCCCGTTTCTACCAGCCCAACGGAGGCGGCCAGCTTGGCAGACTGCTTGACATACCCCACAATATCCGCCTCATCATGCAAATTCCGGATAGCGCGGTGCAAATCGGACAGGCCGCGCGGCTTCCCTCCGCCCATGTTGTGCCGGTACAAAATAGCATCACGGGCCGGAATCACCGTCACCTCCCCCTTGTCCGGATGCCGCAGCCCGTAAGCCGCCGTCCTCCCGTTTTTATCCCGCATCACGCCGCAATTCCACGCCTGCCCCCCATCAGCCGGAGATTGCACTTGCGGAGCCTCGTAAAACGCGAACGCCCCGCCGTCATCCGGCCCGCTGGTCAGTACCGTCAGCATATCGCCGTCAATCACGCGCTGCCGCTCGCTCCATATCTGCGCCGTAAAAAAATTCAGCTCTCCGCGGGCGTCAAACAATTCCGGATTCACGGCCCGATTCATAAAAATCTGGTCCGCCTCATGATTCCAGTCTTCATCCGCCGTGCAGGCATGGGGCACCAGCCAGCCCAGCAACTCCACCACATCCGCCACGGCCTTCCCGGCAAGCCCGGAATTCGCTTCCAGATTCCGCGCATTCCGCCAAACCCGGTCCAGCGTCCAGGAATCCACTTCAAACCGGCTGTCCAGCGTAGGCCAGTATAACACGCTGGAGCCTCCGAACTGCAACGCGGCCGCATACCCTCCCCACATCTCCCTCCGCGCCGTTTCCGGTTCCCGGTTCATCTTCACCCGCGCGCCATGACCGCGGCGCGCCCCGGCATACACCTTCCTTCTGTTCCTGCCCATGGTCAAAAGCGTGTTATGGTATGGTCAAACCGCACTTCCCGCACGCCGTCATCCGCGGCGGCCAGGCCGGAAAAATCCCCTTCCTCCATCTTCTTGACCGTGATTGCCTCCTGCAAGCAGGCTATATGGTCCTTTAAATTCATGGTCTCCTGCGCGGTGTAGGACGTTCCGCCGCCTGTGGAGGCCCCGGTTATTTCCTTGCGCCCTTCCAGAATCGCCAGCTTTTCCCGCAGCATTCCCTGCAAATCCGGCAAATCATAATTTTCCACATAAGCCTGTACAATGGGATTCATACCCTTCAGGAGCTTTTTCAAAAACCCGCTATCATTCGCACCCGGCCGCCTTCAGCCTCTCCAGCACGTCATTCTTCCGGTACTCCTTCATTCTGCTTCCTTTCTTCAATCGCGTTCATTTCTTCCGCGTAAAAATCCCCGCGCCGCACCCACCAGGACACCTGCCCGATTTTTACGCAGTCTCCATAATGGTCATTCGGCAGCTTCCGCCATTGCGCCAGGCCGCCGCCCCTTGGCTTCTCAAGCTGCTGCCCGGACAATCCGGCCAGCAAATCCTGATCCGCATCTTCCGGCAAATGCAGGGCCGGAGCCGCCCCTTTCTGGATGCGCCCCGCGTAAAGCTCCATTTTGGCGGTGCGGTCCACGTACAAATAAAGCTCCAGCCCCGGATGCGACTTCACTTCACTCACATTCCAACTCCCGAAATTTGCGCCGCTCCCCTTCGTAGGCCATAGCTTGCCGTAATACTTATAGCACTCGTCATAAACCTTCTGCGCCCAATCCCCGGAATCAATCAGCCCAAAATCCGGACGCACCCCGCCCCACTCCAGGCTTTCAAAATGGGCCCCTATGCCCGGCGTCGCGTCCGTCGTGCTGATGCCCAGCAGGGTTCCCCAATCAACCACCCATGTTTCCCCGCCGCGCCCTATCGCCTGCGCCACCCAATGAGTTTGATTCTGGCCGGGGTCATAGGACACGGCCAGATAATAATAATGCCGCGGCAACTCTCCGCGCCGGCACACACCGCGCAGCCCCCGCACACTGTCATCCCCCACCTTGATTTCATACTGCGTAAACGGCAACGCCTCCCAGCCGTTCCGGAAATTGTGCAGGGCCACCTGCCGGAACAGGTCATTTTGAGCCACGATGAACTTCCGCGCCATCTGCCCCCATGTCACAAACGGAGAATAAAGGGAATTCAGGTGATACCCCCGCCGCGCGCGGGAGGCGTTCGGATTCGTCGGCCGCCACTCCCCCTTTTCCATCATCCCAATCTTCTCCCAATCCTCCACCCGGCCCTCGCAATGCGGGCACACGTAAAACGTATGATCCTGCACCCAATCCGCCAGCGCATCCCCTTCCAGATCCTCCCGCCTTTCCCATTGCACCGTATTCCGGCTAAACTCCAGGGGCATCATTTCCCCGCAGCGCGGACACGGCACATAAAACTTCCTCATGTCCGTGGTAATAAAATTCTGCCAAAAATAAGAATCTTCGGAAGAAGGCGTGGACGCATGCAGAATCTGATACCGGTGAAAGCCCTTCGCGCGCTCTTCAATCAGGTCCACCGGGTGCGCTTCTTCCTTATTCTCATGCTTATACTTCGCTTCCTCGTCCATCACGCAGCGCATAATGGGCCTGCTGGACAAATTGCCCGGCTCCGACACCCCAACCATGTAAAGCTCCATGGAATCCAGGCGCATTTCCGCCGCCGTGAAGGCGTCAGGGTCACGCCGCTTATGCCGCGCCAGCACATCATTCTTGGATATAAGCGGCTGGAGCCGCGCCCGTGAAAACGACCTGGCAAGAATTTCCGTAGGCAACGCCCACAACATGGGCGCGGGGTCATTGTCAATAAAATACGCTGCCGCAATCAACAGCGAAACCGTCTTGCCGGACTGCGTGCCGAAGCACCAGTAAATATGCTGCAACCCCTCTTCCCTGATACTTTCCAGCGGCTCCCTCATATACGGCATGCGCGCCGTGGAAAACCGCCCCGGCGCGTTCGGTGAAGTCTCCCGCGGCAAGACCAGGCATCTTTCCGCCCACTCCACCACGCCCGGCTTCTCATGAATCTTCAACTTGCTAAACATGATTCAACAATCCATTTATTTCCGCGTTCAGATCATCAATCTTCCTGTTCCACTCCCGCGCCCATTCGTCCCAGGCTTCATAAAAACGCGGCCGCCCGGCCGCCTCCAGCCGGGAACCGATAAAATCCCTCTGCTGCGCCATCAGCTCCGCCAGCGGCGCAACGCCCCGCGTCCGCATCTCGTGAAACACATGGACCGGCACCAGACTTCCGGCCGCCTCCTGAAGCCTCTGCTCATGCAGGCCGGCCCGCTCCCAATTCGCGCGCGCTTCGCGCACGGCACGGGTGAACGACGCAATCAGCCCCACGTCACCGGACCGGGCGGCCGTTTCCAGTTGCTCTTCCATCCTCTTCAAAATCTGCCATGCGCTTTCCTTCGCCTCCCCTGCCCGCGCCAAATCGGACGCGCCGCCCATGGGCGCGCCCTCTCCGCCGCCTCCGTCCGCTTTCGCAGGTGACGGCGGAAACTGCTCTGCCAGAAAACCCCTCCATGCAGGGGAATCCTTGGCCGCTTCTATCTGCGCCCAACGCAAAGACTTTCCATTCTTCTCCGCGAAAGCCTTCTTCAACGCGCCGTTTACTCTGTCTCTCTTCTGTCCCATATCACGAATACATGAGAAAGCGAACGCCCGGAAAGCCGGACAAGCCCCAGCTGGAGCCTGCATGCTCCCGGAGCCCCAGCGACCCGGCAAATGCTCGTCTCATTCACCGGGGGAAGCCTCCCGCGCCGCGCTACTCTTCTCCGCCGTGCACCTATTCACGACGGCGGGCGTTCGCTCTCTCTACTATTAAGCGAAATTTTCAAAAACGAAAAAATGCCCTCCAAATCAGCCGCTTTCCCCCGTCCGCCGCCCGGAAGACGAAAAAAACGCCGCCATCCGTCCGCTTTTGCGAAAAAACCGCAGACCCACGCGAACAAAAACACGGCCATCCCCCTTCATGGTGCGCTAAAAAAATCCCTTCATGAACACTCCCGCTTTTCCCTGTGTCCGCCGAACTCCGCGATCAGGGCCCCTCAATTAAAAGATTCCTTGCCGCCCCCACCGGCACCTGCCATCATGCGCCCGCATGGCGGCCCTGCCTTCCCCATGCCGGCCCTGCTCTGCGCGCCGTTTGCGCCTTTGCCCCGTGTTTTCTTTTCGGAATCTTTTTTATATATCATTCTTCTATCCGTTATTATCCGGTAATAAGTACGCAAGTACGCTATAAGATACATATTCACCTTATCATCAAACGCTTATTCCCTGCGCCGTCATCCTGCCCCACGTTTCAAAAACGCGCCGTTATCTGCCCCCGCTCCGGCCTGTTCCACCTTGCGAAGCACTCTTCAAAACCCCACGCCCCCTTTCAATCCGCACAAAAGCGCGCCGTTCACGGACAGGAACAACGCTTATCAACCCATGAATGAAAGTATGAAAACATGTTTACTACTAAAAATCACATACTGGCAGGTTTTCTCCTATTGAAACTTCACTGTACTTCGTCAGTAAAAAGATATAAAACTTGACGATATCGCCCGGCATGCTACTGGTCTTTTCATCATACCTTTTAAGACATGTGCCACAGGCTTCTCATTTCCGATAAACAACGAAGTATTCTTACCAACGCCTGTAAAATGACTATTGATAACCCTGACATGGATACTCCCGGCATGGAGTTCAGTAGATCCGCAGTAGACTTCATCATTAGGCGGGATTGGAAAGTGGATGAAGTTCTTACCAGCATACACAAACACCTAAAATCTGGCTACAATGTTTACATCAAACCTTACAACACCCCACATGCTCGCCCCCGTTTCGGCTATGATTGCTCCCTTTGCCATGGCATAGACATTCAACAAGCTCTAAAGGATTTGACTCTTACTGTATACTTAGAGATGAAAGGGCGCACTCTCCCTACCGAAATTCCATTCCAAATTCGTATCCACCAGCATTCCACAGGATATAAATCTGCCATTCTACCCATTTTACCATCATGAGCAAAACCACCAACAGACCGTGCTATGAATGCAATGAAGGATATTATGAAAAAACCTTCATGGATCAGGAATATACTCTCCCAGACGGTTTTATAATTTTAGTCCCAAATGTTCCTGTTCAACGTTGTAACCAGTGCGGAGATATTAGTATTTCTTACAAAACTGTTCTATGGATACAAAAATATATAGAACAACATAAGCATTTGATAGAAAAATTTTATTCATATATTAGTCAAGAAAATATCTATTCTTCCGAAAATATTCAGAAATCGTATTTTCATTTTAATAAAACCCTCAAACACTTTGAAATAAAAATAAACAAAAATATAGAGGATTATAACAAGAAGAACAACATATATAATTTTGATAAAATTATATTTAAATCTATTCAACATTTATCAAATGATTATATCCCTTATAATACATTTGAAAATACAGATATTCTTATCCCCTTAAAACAACAGGATAAATCTTCCGTTATTATTCCAATCAAAGACTATACAACATCACCTAATGATGAAGAATTATTGCTAGCGGCATAACCTAAAAAGAAACATTATGAGCCTTCCTAAAAATATCCCAGTTCTAGTCCACTATTATATTAATAACATTTCCTTTGATAGTGAAGAACCTGTAGAGCATGAAGAAAAAAAACACAATAATTCGGGAGAGCTTTCAATAGGTTTTGAGCTTGGAAAAAATGAAGATACTCCCACAGATTACAAACTTGCTCTTTTAATAAAAACAACCCCCGATTATCACCCTTCCACAAAAGTTTCTGCTAAAATTACAGGCTTTTTCAGATTTGAAGAAGAATGCCCTGAGGAAGAAAGAGAAAGAATGATTACCCTTCAAGGTCTGACAACTCTCTATAGCTTGCTCCGTGGCTATGTTGGTTCTCTTACGGCATCATCTCCTCTCGGTCTTACGATGCTACCCATGATTATGATGAAAGACGTTATTGAACAAGCGAGAGAAAAGCAAAAGGAATTATCTTCTCAAAAGAGTTCATAATCCCATCATTATTACCTGTAACGCAAAAAAGGCATCATGAACTGCTCATGATGCCGGAAGGAATAGAGAAAGTGGCATCGCGTACGGGACTCGAACCCGTGTTGCCCGCGTGAAAGGCGGGAGTCCTGGACCGCTAGACGAACGCGACTTTTAGGTTTGCAGGGACTGCGCGAAGGAGTAAATACTACCGGAGGCCAAAAGGCAAGAACTATTTACGCAGAACGGCAAAAAAACTCTCTCGGCCCTCATTATTCCTCATACTGATATACGGCCCAAGTATCGCCATCCCCTCTTTCCGTCCGCTCATAAACGCCTATTTTCTTGACCGTAACTTTAATGATTTCCCCTGTGGCAAGCGGCTTCTTAAAACCTACAAGCACAACCTTTTTCCCTCTCGTCTTAACTCTCACCTTTTTTAAGACCTCAATCTTTCCATTCCCTGCTTTCCGGCTTCTTTCTCCCAACTTCCCCATCTCTGAAGCCGGCCTCTCAATCCATTGCTTTTTCTCTTCGAATTTCACCTCATACATTAACACCCCCTTATTCAAATTCCGGTAAAATTCCAGATACTTCTTCTCTGATTTTGCTACCGCTCTTTCAGATTTAGGGAAAAGCATAATCTCACCCTTTTCTCTGGCGGCATATCCGCTTAAGGAACAAAGAAGGCACAAAAACATGATAAAGGTAAAAGCACGCATAACGAATCAATGATAAGTTTTACAATAGCAGATTGTCAAATTTTTCCAGTATAAAAAAAATAAATAATCATTTGAAGGCAACGCCTTGTGCGTCCTTGTCGGTAGAGAAAATATCAATCAGCACCCAAACACCGACGCAAGCAGGAAGCAAAATAAAAACAGGAAAAACAACAGCAAGAGCCCAGCCAAGCAACGTTCCCGCAAGCTGCAAACTTCCCTGTTTGCTATATCCGGCGTAATAGTTATGGATGCCAAACCCTCCTAAGAATAAAGCAAGCAAAATATAAACAACCCTGGATAACTGCGCCTTGTTCTGCGGAATCGGATGAGGGTACAGGGAAGCCACGGTAGCACTTAATCCATGATCTCTCAACGCTTCTTCCAACGTCACCCACTCCGGATTATTGATTTTTTCCGCAGGGCAAACCATAGTCATCATTTCAAGGCGGTTTTTAATTGCCAACTGCTGAAGAGTTCTCAACGCATAAGGGCCGGTGATCTCCCCCATTTCATCAACATAATATTCTTGCGGCATCATAGTTTTCACAGAAAAAAAAAAAAAATCGCTTCTAAAGTCAAGCAAAAAAGGAGGTGAGCCTCTCACCAAGCCACGGCTTTTTTATCCTCCCTTCCCGCCTACCCGGTGATAATCATTCAGGGCTACGGACACAGCAGTTAAGGCCTTAATCGCCCGCTCACACCATTCTCCGGGAGTTTCCCCCCTCAACGCCGCAGCCTGACGAATCATTTCCAGTTGCTCCGGCGTAAAATCCATACTGATTTCAACCTGCTTCGGTTGCTGCTCTTTCTCCATCAATTCGCGGAGCAACTTTTGCTTTTTTTCTGGAATCGGTTTTTTAGAAAACCAATTATCAACTGTTTTTTTGGAAACCCCCATCCGGGCGGCTAGCCAATCACGATCCTCCCCTTTTTCCCTCAAGAAGGATTTTAGTTGGTCTCTGAAGTCGGTCATGTGCTCAAGTTCTCAAAAGATGAAAAAAAATCAAACCCAAATTTCTACTTTCTCAAAAAGTGAGAAAATGATTGACGGATTATTCTCTTTTTGAGAAAAGAAAGCCATGGCTACGACATCATTACAAACCAACCTCATCATCCGGCTGAAGGAAGAAGACTTCCAGGCATTGGAAGGCATCGCTGAACACATCCACATCCCGGTGAAAGACCTGGTTCACGGAATCATCTCATACGCCCTGGATCAATATTCAAAATCAAAAACCACCACCCTCAACCGCCCCGCCGCCTGACACCATGAATAAACAACGCCGCAAAGAAATAGAAGACCTGCATGACAACCTCCAAAACCTTCTCGAAACGCTGGAAACGATCATGGAGGAAGAAGAAGAGTATAAAGATAACCTCCCGGAAAACATGCTCAATCGCATAGAGCAATCTGAAAATGCCATTTACTCCATGCAGGAAGCCTGGGAATGCATAACAAGTGCCATAAACACTCTCGAAGAAATTGAGTAATCCCATGAAAAAGACAAACCAATTTGACGACATCAAAGCAGGCGAACTTATTCGCTTCCTGAAAAATCCCATGCGAGGGAACAGCCCTAGAAATAACTGGTCATTCGGTATTGTGGCTTATCGCCTTAAAACCACTTTTTGCGTTTACCCTGTCGGAAGACCCTCATATTCAAAAGGCATCACTATCCGGTACGACGGAATGAACGGACCGGCGAAAGACGCCGTTCAAATTGCTTTCCGGTTGACGCCGGCAGAAATGAATCATCCCGACATTCAGGAGTATCTGCAAAAAACGGAAACCATTAAGCAACTGAACCAACAACTTTCTGAACTTCAGCAAAATCTGGAAAACGGAACTTCCAGCCTTTTCAGCAACTACCCGCTTCCAGAAAACAACTACCTTTAATCAAAACATGTCCGCTTCCTTTCCTACATATCAACCCCGGCTCTTATATATAGACCTGTTCTGCGGCGCGGGCGGCGTCACTACCGGAGTAAGCCGGGTGCCCGGCGTGCAGGTAGTGGCCTGCGTCAACCATGACGCAACGGCCATAGCGTCCCACGCGGCCAATCACCCGGCCGCCCTCCATTACACGGAAGACATCAGAACCTTGGACATCTCGCCCATTGCCGCACGCGTTGCCATGCTCCGCCTGCGTTACCCCGATACTAAAGTAGTATTATGGGCATCCTGTGAATGTACTAATTTCAGCCGCGCGAAAGGCGGCAAGACGCGCGATCCGGACAGCCGCAGCCTTGCGGAGCACCTTTACCGTTACATTAAAGCCCTGCAACCGGACTATATTCAGATTGAAAACGTAACGGAATTCCTTGAATGGGGCCCCATGCTGGAAAAGGACGGAAAACTGGTGCCAGACAAGGCCCGCAAAGGAGAATCCTTTAAGTTATGGTTTTCCCATATTTTAGACATGGGATATTCCGGGGACTGGCGCATCTTTAACGCTGCGGATTTTGGTGCCTACACCTCCCGGAAACGCCTGTTTGTCCAGTTCGGACGCTACGGCCTTCCCCTGGCATGGCCGGTTCCCACCCATTCCCGCGAAAACTGGAAACCGTGCAGGGACGTTCTTGACCTTGATGACTTCGGCCAATCCATTTTCACGCGGAAAAAACCCCTCTGTGATGCCACCTTGCGCCGCCTGACGGAAGGAATCAAAAAATTTGCCCGGCCTCAATTCATCTTCCGGTACATGTCAGGCCCCGGTCATGTGCATCCGCTGGAAGCTCCCTGCGTTACCGTCTGCACACAGAAAAACCTGTATCTTGCGGCCGGAAAATTCATGGATAACTATTACGGCCAGGGTTACGCCACTTCCATTCATGCGCCCGTGGGAACCCTTTGCACCAAACAGCAGAAATATCCGGTCACGGCCATCTTCATGGCTTCCTACTATTCCGGAGGCGGCCAGATCTCCGCAACGGAAACTCCATGCCCTGCTCTCACCACGGTTCCTAAACCGCGCGTTGTTCAATGCCAATTTCTGGATCAGCAATTCGGCAAAAGCAAACCGGCATCATTAAACCGGCCCAGCCCGGCCATCATGACCAATTCGCATTACTCCGTCGCCACGGCATCCTTCATCCGCGCCATGATGCGCCCCGGAGTTAAAGGGCTTGTGTACCCGCTGGACAAGCCCATGAAAACCCTGCTCACAAGGGATTATTTTTACCTGGACACATGCCGTTACACCGGATGCCCCAATTACAGCCAGGACGCCCCAGGAGACACGGAAGCCATGCTGACCCTCAAACGGGCCATGCGGGAAAGGGGCATTGCGGATATTTGCATGCGCCCGCTCTCCATCCGTGAATGCCTCCGCGTCATGGGATTCCCTGAAGATTACAAACTTTGCGGCACGCAAACCCAGCAAAGGAAATTCATAGGGAACGCCGTAGAAGTCCACATGGCCTATGAAATGGCTCTGTCCCTGCACAACGCCCTGAAGAATCAATACACCCTCAACCAGAAAACCGCTTAATCAAATATCACTATGAAAGCTCCGGCCAAAAGAAGGAAATACGGCCTTAACGTATGGAAAGCCCACTTAAAAATTGACGCCATGCACATTGAAGCAATGTATGACGGCTCCATAGTCAAGGATATATGCACCGGCTCCATCGGCAACAACTGGAAGGAAATTAAAAGAAAAATACTCAACCGGAAAAGAAGGGAAAAATGAAGCTGACACCTGAACAGAAATCGATCCTGGCCTATGGAGAAACCCGCGGCATCCTGAAAGAGCGGAAAAGCTTAATGCGTTTCACGGAAGGCTCCGGGGAATGCAGCGATTATCACGGAGAGCCACGGATGATGTACGGCGTTGAAGAAGCCATCCGTGACGCATGGCAGAAGCGGGCCGCACGCCGGGCGTGGAATCCTCCGGAAGGCAGGACATGCGGAAATTGCGAAAACGGATACAATTATCACCGCTCTTCTCCATGCTGGAAATGCTTGCGCAACGCCGCCGCGGAACATTATCAGTTCCTGTTCCTACAAGACAACTGGGAGCCAAGAAAGGAGGCTAGCAATGATTAACATCCTCTTATCCGTCAGGCGGCCTTTCTCCGAGAAAATTTTGTCCGGGGAAAAGAAATGGGAACTGCGTAAAAATGCGCCACGCCTCAACAAAGGCGACTCCGTCACACTGTGGCTTTACGAATCCGGCATGGATGGGACACGGGGCATCATCGGCAAGTGCCGTTTAGTTGTCACTGCTGGACTTCGACCATATCCCCCAAAGGGAATTTTAGAATGGACCATGAAGCAAGCTTGCGTGACGGAAGAGCACCTGCGGAATTACCTGCCTTGCTCCGTCTGGGGCGTTCAGGATCCCGTGCGGCTCTCTCATGCTGTGCCGCTCTCTGTCATCGGCATGACCCGCCCGCCGCAGTCCTGGCGTTATATCACTAACGAGCAAGCGGCGATACTGGAAAGGAGGGGTGAATAATGCCAATCAAAGATAAATCGAAATATCCGCCTGACTGGAAGTTTATCAGCCTCCGCGAACGACACCGCGCCGGAAACAAGTGTGAACTCTGCCAAGCAACAAACCATCAGGCACACCCCATTACAGGAAGCAAGGTTATTCTCACCGTCCATCATATCCAATACTTGGAAGGACCGGAAAACAACGCCTATCCGAATTTAATCGTTCTTTGCCAACGTTGCCACAACCGGCTAGATCTCGGAATGAGAATCAGAAACGCCCGGGAAACTCGAAAGACAAAAACGGCGCCATTAGATGACCTATTAAATATAAAAAAGTTATCATAAATTACACCCTTAAAAAACGCCAAAACGGCGCCATCTTCAAAAAAAACACTCAAAACAGAATCACATCAAAACCTATCCGGCTAGCACAAACAAACTTACAAATAAAATACGAATATGAAAAATGAATCTGAAATACACATCTATACGGCATCTTTCGGGAAAAATCCTAGTGTTTTAATAAATACTACTAGCACATTTGCACTGGAGTTACTTAGAAAATTAGAGAACACCGCAGAAAAAAAAGATATTATATTTATCAAGGATGAACAGAATTTGCCATGGCTCGCCTTAAAAACAGACAAGATTATATTTTATGTATGGAACAATCAAATACTCAAAATACACTTTTCATAAACTATCAAATTAAAAAATTATGTATGTTTATAAAATAGAAACAAGTTACATTGAAGACAACTTCACCTCTTGCCAATGCTGCGGAAACTGCCAGCTATGGGCCCCGGAACAGAAAATTGACTACAAAATCAATGCCGCCGATCCGGACATTACCGACACTACAGTAACGGCCACCCCCCTCAATTTAGGAGCCTGCATCATCAGCCGCCGCACCGGGAAGGACGGGGAAACCTGTTACTTGCAAACCCACCGGACTTCCGGAACCTTTTGCCGCTACCACATCCCAACATCACCCTACGCCGAACACATCAAACGCCACGGCCTCCCCTGCACGGCCATCACCCCTTATATCATCCACCTCTAACCACCCACACACCAATGACCCAAAAAGAAAAAGAAGAACTCCGCAACTTGCCGAGCAACTCCCCGCGACTGCTTAACCAGACCCAGCTTGCCGCCGCGCTTGGAGTTACCATGGCTTTCACCTCCGCAATGAAAAAATGGGGCTGCCCGTTCCCAGGCGGCCGCATCCTGATTAAAGACGCCCTGGCATGGCTCAAAGCAAACCCGGAATTCCGCCCGTACAAAGAACGCAAAAGCCCTACCGGCCCCCACGGCATCCCGCAATGCAACCTTGACGCCTACAAAACATCACCTAATTGAGCCACATCACGCGCTTTAAGCTTCCGATAAATCGCATGAACCAGTTCCGAGGCATGCCCCACATATTGCATACACTGCCCTTCAGAAAATCCTGCGCGCGCCAGCCGGGTCACTACCGTTACCCGCGTACAATGGAAACTCAAATCAGGCATCCCCAAATCGTCAAAAAACTGGCACCATTGCTTGCTTGCGTTCCCCGGCAACTTAACCAGGGAGGAACGCCCCTCCCGCATGGCCTTTTCCGCAATCGGCCTAACGTCACGATGCAACGGAGCCTCGTGCATCCGGCCGCCCTTACCAAGAAAACGGATAGTATCATGTTCCAGATCCACCCGTTCCACGGGCACCTGAACTTCCTTCAGCCGGCATCCCTGCTTCATGGCAATCATGAAAGAATCCCGCATCCATTCCGGAGCCTCTTTCAAGGCTTCCACAATGCGCCGTTCTTCTTCTTTCGTGATTTCCCTTTTCTCCCGCGCCGGGTCTTTTCTCAAGCCCATGTGATAACACGGGTTTGCGAAAATATAGCCCTTCCTTACCGCCTCCGTCATGATGCGCCCCAGCACCTTCAGCTCCAGAATGGCACTATTGCGGGTACACGCGCGCCAACCGTACTCCTTAGCCATGGCCGCATCCGTCCGGAAAGCCACATAATCTTTCAACAGGTTATAATCCACTTCCCCCGGATGCTGAACATCCCGGAGCCTGAAAAACAAATCCAAATGCCTCCACGCCACCTGATAACGGCGGCGCGTGCCTTCACGTTGAAACTCTTCCAGGAACGCCGGCACCCACGCCTTGAACAACTGGCGGCCATCTTCATTCCGGGCCATCTGTTCCTCTTTCTCCAGTCCGCGCACATATTCCAGAATACGCCGCAGGGCCCCAGGCTGGTCATGCCTGATTTTTGTCGCACGGTATTTCCGCCGCCCATCCGGACGCATCACGCCAACCCAATAATAGGGACTATCCTTGCGCTTGTAGTAGGACGCCATAGGAGAAACGTAGTACAGCGTAGTAAATCCATCAACAACAAACATAAAAAACCTAGTAAAAACATGACAAAATACCCCCTGAATATATGCCGGAATAACTCGCGGGTTCGATTCCCGCTCCCGCCTCCAAGATGTTGTCAAAGCCGGTTCAAGTCGCGTTCGTCTAGCGGTCCAGGACTCCCGCCTTTCACGCGGGCAACACGGGTTCGAGTCCCGTACGCGATGCCAGCTTTTCTTTTTTCCGACTTGCACCGGAATCTTTTTTATGCCATCCCCGCGGGATGATTCTGGATTTTTTCTCCTGTTGTGGTACAGTAGCTTCCGTCATGGCAGCCCAGAACGATATTATGCTGAACGGATCCCCGTACGAACTGGCGGAACCCTGTTCCGTCTCCCGGCTTCTGGAACTTTTGAACATGAAAGGCAAACCCGTCGTCGTGGAACACAACGGGGCCGCGCTCCTGCCGCAGGATTTTTCCCGGGTGACGGTTTCTCCCGGCGACCGGGTGGAAATCGTCTCCATCGTCGCCGGCGGTTAGGGTTCCGCTTTCTGGAACAGTCTTTTTCAATCCGTCATCGCCATGCCATCCATCCACGTCATGTCTCCCACCCTTGCCAGCCAAGTGGCGGCAGGAGAAGTAGTGGAGCGCCCCGCCTCCGTTGTGAAGGAACTGGTGGAAAACAGCCTGGATGCAGGAGCCAAATTCGTACGGGTGGAGATACGCCGCGGAGGCGTGGGCATGATCAAGGTGACGGACGACGGCAGCGGCATGTCACGGGCAGACGCCGAGCTGTGCACCAAACGGCACGCCACCAGCAAACTTTCTTCCCTGGAGGAGCTTTTTGAAATCACACACCTGGGATTCCGCGGAGAGGCTCTGCCCAGCATTGCCAGCGTTTCCCGCTTCAAACTCTGTACCAGGCAGCAGCAGGATCTGGAAGGCTGGGAAATACGCATTGACGGCGGCCTGGAACACGAACCGAGAAGCTCAGGCGTCTCTCCCGGCACCGCCATTGAGGTGGCCGACTTGTTTTACAATACTCCAGCGCGCCGCAAGTTCCTCAAATCCGCAGAAACGGAAGCTTCCCATGTGGAGCACCAGATACGCCTGCATGCCCTGGCTTATCCCCAAGTACGGTTTGCCTATAAGCGGGACGACCAGCTTGTTTTCGACCTTTCCGCCACAACGGATCTGCGCGTCCGCATTTCCGCACTGACGGACGCCTCTACAGCAGCGGCCCTGATTCCGATAGAAACGACCATCGGCCCCGGTATTTCCATCACGGGATTCCTGCTTCCTCTTTCCGAAGCCAGACGCACCAGAAAAGGGCAGTACGTCTTTATGAACACGCGCCCCGTGGAGGACCAGCTCATTAACAGGGCCATTCGGGACGGCTATGGAGGCTTCCCCACCGGACTGCACCCGGCGCTTTTTTTGTATATGGAGGTGGAGCCCGCTCTGGTGGACGTCAATGTGCACCCCGCCAAGAAGGAAGTGAGATTCCGCCGTTCCGCAGACGTGGTAAATACCATTGTGGAAGCCATAGCCAACACTCTTCAAAAGCACGCCCGGCAGGAAATCCACGCCGCCGCGCCGGAACCGGAGAGAACTCTTCCTCCTGCCCATTCTACCACCGCGCCGCATGGGGAAATACCCGCCCGTTCCACCAACCCCGGCTCTGCTTTCCCGGCGGCCGCCAGACCGGCCCCTGCTTCTTCCGCCGCCCAACCGCCGCTTTCCTCCTCTGCCAGACAATCCCATGGGCCTGTCCCTCCCCCCACCCTCCGGGCCATTCCCCTGAAACAGGTTCCCGCCACCCAGGGAAAACTGGATTTTCACCGTCAGGAGGATGAAGAGACGGCACGAAACGCCCATGAAAACGCAGCTCTGGAAAGGGATGCCTCCGCCGGATTTTCCTATCTGGGAACACTCCGCCAGCAATTCGCCCTGTTTGAAACGCCGGAAGGCCTGGTTCTGATGCATCCCAAGGCGGCCCGGGAACGCATCATATTTGAACGGCTGCGCGCACGCCGGGAAGCCCCCATGCCGTCCCAGCAGCTTCTGGATCCGGTGGTGCTGGATCTGGATCCGCGGGATTTTGCCGTCATCCGGCAGTTCGCCCCTCATTTTGACCAGGCCGGCATGGCCGTTACGCCCTTTGGCCAGAATACCATCAGAATAGAATCCATCCCAGCCCTGCTGGAATTGGAAAACGCACGCGCTTTTCTCCTGGAGCTGGTGGACCGTCTCACCCAGTCCGAATTCAGCCGAAATGCCAAACGCGTGGCTTATGAGACCTTCATTGGGGAATTTGCCAGAAAATCCGCCTGGAGGGAGCGCATTTCCCCTCACCGGGCCCCTGCCATCCTAAAGGATTTGCTTGCCTGTGAAGTGCCGTACTGCACCCCGGGCGGCAAACCCACGCTGGTGAATTATTCCGTTCCGGAAATTAAACGTAAATTCGGCCTACAGGCATAAGGGAACCTTGTTTTCCGGAAAACAGGCTGAAACGCTGCAAGATTTTACGGCAAACGGAAAATATGCAGCCAAAGACGGATTGATGCCCGCTTCTGCGGTATATTATTTTCCCTTACCGATACTCAGTTTTATTTCAGCCGCAGCAAGGGCCGGAAACTCTCCCTGGCAACAGGGAGCATTTTACCCTGTCCGGCTACGGACACCTTTTCCGTCTTGTCCACCAGAACTCTGGCATTCGGACGCATCCTCCCACATACAACAGGGAGCTTGCTCTTGGCAAGGAAGTTTCCCGCGTTTATACTACAGCCTTCCAGATAAATTCCCAGCCATGCCAGACTCTCCCCCCAGCACCTCCCCCGCTCCGCGCATTGCTGAAACTGCCGCCGGGAAAATTCTGGCGGGCCTGCTGGCCCTTTTTTACATCTTCCTGGCAACAACGGCGGCAGGCGGGGAATGGCACACCCTTTTCCTTCCCGCCTGCTTTCTGGCGGCAGCCCTCCTGCTGTTCTGCTTCTGTATTCTCCGGGGATACAAGATTCCCAGCCCCGGACTGCCGGGCTGGCTGGCCCTGGGGCTGGGAGGCGGCTATTTCCTTGTCCGGGCATGGTTTTCCCCCTGGTTTTATTATGAGAGCGTAGCGGATCTGGGCCTTATCGCCACGGCCATCGTCATGTTCGCGGCGGGAACGTATGCCGGAGCCGGAAACGGGGAAAAGAGCATTCTTCCCGTACTGGCTGCGGCATTGGGGCTGCTGAATGCCCTGCTGTGGGGGTATCAGAACATAACGGGAACGGAAGCCTCCTGGTTCAGACCGGATTATTCCCTGTTCGGCACGGAAATCCGCAACATCGGATTGTTCGGATACAAAAATTTTTCCGCCCATTTCCTGTCCGTCACCGGTTTTTTCCTTTGCGCATACAGCATGGCTTCCGCCAGAAAATGGGGCATCCGCCTGTTCACGGGATTGGCGCTCATCCTCGTTTCCTTCACGTGCGGCTCGCGGTCCGCCTTCCCAAACGCCCTGGCTGGCGTAACCCTGTGCTTCTTTATTTATACCTCCAGCGTTTTCCGCAATAACAGAAAATTTTACACGGCATCCATCCTCTTCATTATCCTGCTTTTCCTGGGCACGTCCTATGCCGTGCTGGATTTGTCCCGGGGGGCGGGCAGGCTTGCCGCCTTCCTGGATACGTTTTCCTTCGGCAACCGGCTGGACCTGTCCAAACTGGCCTGGGCGCTGGCGGACCAGGCTCCGCTGTTCGGTCACGGAAGCCGGATGTACACCAATCTTTCCACGGAGTTTTTCTCCGGAGCCAACTTCCCCAATTTCGCCCACCACGAATACGCACAAACCGCCTGCGACTACGGCTATGCCGGGCTGGGGCTGATGCTGGCTCTGCTGGCCCTGTTTCTTATTTCCGGACTCCGGAGCGTTCTGAAATTGTCAGGAGAACATCAACGGCCCAATCCCCTGGGACCGGCGGCGTTCTGCGTATTGTGCATCGCCGCTTTCCACGCCTATGGGGAATTCATCTGGCATAACCCTGCCTTGCTTGGAGCCAGCGCCCTATGCGGCGGCATTACCTGCACGGCTCCTCTTTCCAGGGTGAAGGCTTCGCGCCGAGCCGGCCGCTGGCTTCAAGCGACCGCCGCACTGCTGATGGCCATATTGGCCCTGTGTTATGCGTTTCTGGCTTTTCCGGTCTGGAAAAACTCCCTTCAAGCCGTCCCGGCTTCCTCCGGCAACCGGCTGCCCATGCTGGAAGCGGCCGCCTCCTGCAGCCTGGACCCGGATTTGGTGCGGCGCAACATTCTGCATGCCGCAGGCAGTTCTCCCCCCCCAAACCCGGCCCGGCTCAAAGCATTGGAGCATCAGGAAGAAAAAGCGGAATTACTGAGCCCCGGAAACCACGGCCTGACGGCGGCTAAAAGCCTCCTTTACATCCTGCAGGGACGCCTCACGGAAGCGGAGCAACTGCTCCGCCCATACGTAGAGAGTCCCGGCAGGTTTGACGACCGCATGTTCGCCTGGACTACCATTTACAATAATATGCTGTATTCCTGGAGCACGGCCATTGCTGCCCAGTCCCCCGGACGCGCCCTGTCCATGGCCATGACGGCCCAGCGCCTGATGTCCGCCCAAACGGACCAGTGGCTGTATTATGGGGCCCTGGACCCCGAAGTCAGGAAAAAACACTACTCGCGCCTCAATGAGCTCAAGATGCTCATCATGATGCTCCAGGCCCGCGGAGCGACGCCCGACCCTTCCTGGAGGAAATAGTATTTTTTTTGGCGGCCAGCTATCAAAGATTGCAGCGTTTAATGATTGAACAGGATGTATCCAATGCTGAACAGAGGCGCCGGCAACCATCTCTGCAAACATTATTGCCAAGACAAAAAATGAACAGTACATGGCGCTTGAACAAGCGGAACGCATTTGCTATGCCATGAACTGCACACCAAACGATATATTAGAATTTATGCCGGAGGAGGCAACACAAAATGACCGATAAAGAATTGAAGAAGCTGAAGGATGATCTCTGGCATTCCGCGGATATACTTCGTGCGGGCGCACACCTGGCTGCCAATAAATACGGACAGCCTATCCTTGGTTTGATTTTCCTGCGTTATGCCGACATCCTTTACAAGCAGTACAAGGAGGAAATTGAGGCTCGTTATCACAAACTCAAAGGCACCCGTATGGAAAAATCTATTAAAGAGATTTCCATCGAGGTTTGTGGTTTCTATCTGCCGCCGGAGGCATATTACGATGCCATCAATGACGCTCCCGATGATGCCAACAAAGCCACCCTTGTGAAAAAGGCGATGACCGCAATCGAGAAAACTAACGATAAAATGGACGGAGTTCTGCCCAAGGAAGTGTATGGACAGCTTGTGCCGAAGGAAGAGCCGGATCTGCTCTCCAAAATCGTTCGTGTATTTAAGGACATCCCCGAAAATATCAGCGTTGACCTTTTCGGGGAAATTTACGAATACTTCTTGGGCAATTTCGCCTTGCAGGAAGGTAAGGACGGCGGCACCTTCTATACCCCCGCCACGGTTGTTCGATACATGGTGGAGGTGTTGCAGCCAACTTCCGGCGACAAGATGTTCCTCGATCCCGCCTGCGGTTCTGGAGGTATGTTTGTCCAGGCAGCTCGATATATGCACAACCACAATGCCAGTGCTGCGGATATGATGAAATTCCGTTGCTACGGCGTGGAAAAAGATCCGGACACCGTTAAGCTGGCAAAAATGAATTTACTGCTGAACAATGTGCGTGGTGAAATCACCGAGGCGAACTCCTTCTATGCCGACCCCTATGATGCCGTTGGCAGATTCGACTATGTCATGGCAAATCCACCCTTCAATGTAGATGAGGTGGTGTATGAGAGTGTGAAGGACGATGCCCGTTTCAACACCTACGGCATTCCGAAGAACAAATCCAAAACAGCGAAAAAGGCAAGTGACAAAAAAGAAACTGTACCCAATGCCAACTATTTGTGGATTTCCTATTTTGCATCGGCATTGAAGGACAATGGCAAGGCTGCTCTCGTTATGGCAAACTCCGCCTCCGATGCCGGAAACAGCGAATACGATATCCGCAAGAAGATGATTGAGGAAGGCATCATCAGCCAGATGGTGACACTGCCCTCCAATATGTTCTCCTCGGTTACGCTCCCGGCTACCTTGTGGTTCTTTGACAAGGCAAAGGCACACACCGCCAAAAAGGATGAAATCCTCTTTATTGATGCCCGTAATGTGTTCACGCAGGTTGACAGAGCACACAGAAAGTTCTCTGAGGAGCAAATCAAGAACCTCGGTATCATTACAAAACTATATAATGGTGACAGGCAGGCATTTGCCAACCTTGTAGCCGAATACAAGGCAGAACTTGCCTCTGCTCCTGAAACATCCGACGACAAAGAAGTAAAAGCCAAAGCATATTGGCAAACACAGATCGATTGGCTTACTGAGCGTTTCCCCGAAGGCAAATACAGGGATGTAATCGGTCTGTGCAAGGCGGCAAAAATGGATGGAGAGGACGGCATCGTGGATCAGGACTATTCCCTCAACGCAGGTCGTTATGTGGGCGTGGTTATTGAGGACGACGGTTTGACCGCAGAGGAATTTAAGGCAGAAATGCTATCTTTGAACAGCGAATTAGCGGCGCTCAATGCGGAGGCTCGTGAACTGGAAACCGCCATTTCCAATAATTTGAAAGAATTGTTGAGGGTGTAATATATGGTATATGTTGCTATTAAAGATTTGGGTGAGGTTGTAACAGGAAAAACACCACCTACCGAAAACCAATCTTTTTTCGATGGCGAAATTCCGTTTATTACACCGTCAGACATAGATACATTTGACAAAAAATATTTGTTCTCAACGGAAAGAACGCTTTCTCCATTAGGTGCTAAAAAAATCAAGAACTGCAAGATCCCACCTAAAAGCATTTGTTTTGTCTGTATAGGTTCAACTATTGGGAAAATGTGTATGACAAATTGTGAGTCATATACTAACCAACAAATCAATTCTGTTATTCCAAATGAAAAATGGGATAACGATTATTTGTTTTATTTACTGAGGTATATTAAAGTACATTTTCAATCCATAGGAGCAGGTACTGGTTCAGGTAAAGGGATTGTTAACAAAACGATATTTTCAAAGGCTAAAGTACAGGTTATCGAAACCAAGGATATTCAAAGGCGAATTGGTGCTATTCTCTCCACCTACGATACCCTCATCGAAAACAACAATAAACGAATCAAGCTGTTGGAGCAGATGGCGGAGAGCCTGTACAAGGAGTGGTTTGTACGCAGGAAGGGGTGTGGTTGGAACTTAGTTAAAATGAATGACTTTGGTTACTCGTTGGAAAGCGGTTCGCGTCCTAAAGGAGGCATCGATGCTTCCCTTATCGATGGAATCCCAAGTCTTGGAGCCGAAGCAATCGGAAAATTGGGCGAATTTGATTATTCCAGCATTAAGTATGTGCCCGCAGAATTTTACAAAAAAATGAAGCGTGGTCATGTATGCGATAACGATATTTTGCTCTATAAGGATGGTGCTTATATCGGGAAAGTGACATTGTTTATGGATGAATTCCCGTTTAAGGAGTATTCCATCAATGAGCATGTTTTTATTGTTAGAAGCAACAACCCTATATATCAGTATTACTTGTATTTCACGCTGAAATTACCGCAATATTTCACACAAATGCAAAATCTAAACAGAAATGCTGCACAACCGGGGCTGACGGGAAAGGATATTGATCTTCTTAAGCTCTATTTGCCGGATGAGGTAACTATCGCAAAGTTCAATGCAGCGGTAGAGCCGATGTTACACAGGATATTCATTCTCGCAAAAAGCAATCAAAACTTTACCAAACAGCGGGATATGCTCCTGCCTCGGCTGATGAGTGGTAAGTTAGAAGTGTAAATACGGGAGGTGACAAAATGGCAAAATATATTACTGAAGATGATATTGAGATAGCCGTTTTAGACAGACTTTCCCACCCTGACTTTGGGTATGACATTATAAAATGCGATGCCGACCCAAGCAAGCGTGAGAACCTCGATGACGGCACGGGACGCTCCTCGAAAAAGGAGTGTGTTTTGCCCTGCGTTTTGAAGGCTTCTCTTGTCAAGATTAATCCCCACATCCCCGAAAGCATCATTGACGATGTGGCGAAAACGCTGATCCGTGATTTCACAGGCACGGACATTGTTGCTACCAACTATGATTTATATAATAAAATCCGCAATCAAATCAAGGTCAAGGTGCGCCGTAACGGCAGGGATGACTTCGATTTCGTAAAACTGGTGGATTTTGATACTCCCACCAATAACACCTTCACGGCAGTGTCGCAGATGTGGATACAGGGCAAGCTGTACTGGCGCAGGCCCGATGTGCTGATTTTCGTCAATGGTCTGCCTTTGGTGTTCATTGAACTGAAAAACAGCGTGGTGAAGGTAGAAGAGGCCTATAACAAAAATTTGCAGGATTACATCAAGGACATTCCCAATCTATTTGCTTTTAACCAAATCTGTGTCCTGTCCAACGGTCTTGAAACACGGCTCGGCGCCTTCAATGCCACCTATGATTATTTCTTTGAATGGCTGAAGGTAGACAGCGAAAAAGAAAAGCCCGACCGCGCCGGTATCCGTGACAGCGGTGTGTCTATCGTATACTTTATTGACGGCCTCCTCAAAAAGGAGCGACTTGTCGATTATATTGAAAATTTCGTGCTGTTCGATAACCGCAAGTACAAGATTATCGCTAAAAACCACCAGTACCTGGGTGTCAATAACCTCGTCCGTGCTGTGGAACGGAAAGAGGAACTCAAGGGTAAGTTGGGTGTATTCTGGCATACCCAGGGCAGCGGCAAATCCTATTCTATGGTGATGTTCGCCCGTAAGGTGAAACGCAAAATCACAGGCAATTTCACGTTCCTGGTGATTACCGACCGAGATGACCTGGATACGCAGATTCACAAGAATTTTGTGCGCACAGAGGTTATCGGCAACAACGATGAGTGCCAGCCGAAAAATGGTGAGCAGCTCCGTGATTTCCTGCAGAAGAACAAGGAATTTGTGTTCACGCTTATTCATAAATTCCGTTATGACAAAACCAAGAAGTACCCTGTGCTGTCCACACGCAACGATATTTTTGTGATGGTGGATGAGGCGCACCGCACACAGTACAAGGATTTGGCTGAAAATATGCGAGCCGCCCTGCCGAATGCAAACTTCATCGCATTCACAGGCACACCGCTGTTGGGCTCCAAGAGACTGACCAATCAGTGGTTTGGCGATTATGTTTCCGAGTATAACTTCGCCCAATCTGTAGAGGACGGCTCTACCGTGCCGTTGTTCTACAGCCGCCGTGTGCCGGAAGTAGGTCTGACCAACGATTTCCTTGACGATGACGTGGTAGATATTATCGAGGAGGAAAACCTCAATGATGATGAGGCGCGGCTCCTTGAAAATTCCGCCTCCCGCATTTTGGAGGTTATCAAGCGTGATGACCGCTTGGAGAAAATTGCCAGGGATATCGCACATCATTTCCCTCGCCGTGGTTTCCTCGGCAAAGGCATGGTGGTGTCTGTTGATAAATACACCGCTGTTACCATGTATAACAAGGTGCAGCATTATTGGGCAGAGGAAAAGAAAACCATCATTGCTGAGCGTAATACCGCCAAAACAAAGGATGATCGTGCCAGGCTGACCGCTATCCTTGATTATATGAATCATGTGGAGATGGCAGTCATTATTTCCGAAGAGGCGGATGAAGTGAAGAAGTTTGCCTCCAAGGGTCTGGACATCACGACTCATCGGGCAAAAATGAATGCAATCACCGTTGACGGAAAGGATATCGAGGATAGATTCAAAGAGCCGAATGACAAATTGCAGCTCGTTTTCGTGTGTGCGATGTGGCTCACAGGCTTTGATGTCAAAAACCTTTCTACCCTTTATCTGGACAAGCCGATGAAATCCCACACGCTTATGCAGGCTATCGCAAGAGCCAATCGCGTGTATCCCAACAAGCCTTGCGGCATCATTGTGGACTATGTGAATGTGTTTAAGTACATGAAAAAGGCACTTTCCGATTATGCCGTTCCCGATGATGAAACTCTTATGCCAGCGAAAAATGTGGATGAACTGATTGATCTGCTCAACTCCTGCATTAATGAGGGAGATGCATTTTTGCAGACGCTTGGCGTGTCCCTGGACAGCATTCTTGGGGAAAGCAGTACATTCGATAAACTTGATGCCTTCCGCAGTGCATACGATACAGTGGTCGCAAATGACGAAAGCAAGGATAAATTTAAGGTTATCACAAATAAGATGATTAACCTATACGAAGCATCCAAGCCGGAAATCTTTGAGCGCCATTGGGATAATGAGAAATTCTCACCCCTTGCCTATATCCACGGTCTGCTGCATAACAAGATTGATGATGAGAAAATCCAACGTGCCAGAAATCGCATGGCTACCGTCCTTGACAGCAGCGTTACCTCTGCTACGGCGGAGGACAAGCAGAGGGAATATGCCATCCACGGCACGAAGGTGATTGACCTCTCCAAAATCAATGTGGATGAACTGCGGGCAGAAATCAAGAAAGCCGTTTATAAAGCAGTGGAAATTGATGACCTCAAGGCATTCATGGAAACAGCTTTGCAGAAGATGATCAGCCGGAACTGTACCCGTCAGAAGTTTTCACAGCGGTTTAAGGGCATTATTGACCGTTATAACGCAGGTGGCTCGGAAAATGAGGATTATTACGAGCAGCTTGTAAAACTGCTTGAGGAAATGCAGAAGGAGCAGGAGCGCCCCAAGGCGGAAGGCCTGTCCGAAGAGGAACTGGAAGTTTACGACCTGCTCGTCCGTGGTAAAAAACTGACACAGGAAGAGGAGCAAAAAGTCAAACTGGCTGCGAAAAATCTGTTCAAGAAACTGACAGAGGAGAAAACCCAATTGCTCGTTGTGGACTGGTACAAGGATGACCAACCAAGAATGAAGGTGAAATCCGCCATTGAGTATGCCTTGAATGAGGATTTGCCGGATAGCTATGACAAGGATTCCTTTGATGCCAAAACCAACCTTTTGCTCAATCACTTTATAGATATGGCAATCCAAGGCTATGGATGGATTGCTGCATAGTACAAACAGAAAAAGTCCACACTCAAGGTTTTATCCTTTGGCGTGGTCTTTACTTCTGTTGCCGCCCGAAGAAAATCGGTTAAAAATCAGTTTTTTGCACTAATCCCTAACCGCAACTCCCTTTATCCGGTTTCTTTTTTACCGGATTCCACGTCAGCTTATTCGTCCACGGAACACAGAGCGTACTGCAGCCAGAAAGATGAAAAGCCGACAGTTGGCGCAGCAAGTCCGCACAGGCGTTACGCCGGAATTTTAAGCGGATTCAGCTATCTTCCGCCGGAAGCGGCAGCCTCTCCGGAACAGAATCGTTTGTTTCTTTTTCCCCCAACCGCGGACTGCCCCGGTTGGCGGTCCCGTAAAACGCATGTCCCGACGCAGCTCAACAGAAAAAAACTTTCCCGGCTCTATTCCTTTATCGAATCTTTTTGTATGAACATAACCATCAAACGAATTTATGATCCCAAGGAACCCGGGGACGGATACCGCGTCCTGGTGGACCGGCTATGGCCCCGCGGCATTTCCAAGGAAAAAGCTTCCTGGGACGAGTGGCTGAAGAACATAGCTCCATCCACGGCGCTCCGCCAGTGGTTTGCCCATGATCCAGTCAGATGGGACGCATTCCGCAAAAAGTACGACGAGGAACTGGATGGAAACGAAGAAGCCGTTTCCCATCTGCTCCGGCTGGCGCGGAAAGGGAAGGTTACGCTGCTGTACTCCGCCAGAAATACGGAGCACAACGAAGCTGCGGCTCTGAGGGATTACCTTTTGCAACGGTTTGCTTCATAAATAGAAGCATATTCCTGCACAAACTCCATCCGCAAGCCCCAAATGCTGTCACGGGAACCTATGATACGGCAGGATTTCTTCTCTCGTTCATGAACAAGCGAAGAAAATGGAAAGGAGGTGAATACAATATGGCCAGCAGTTCCCACATGGGTGGAAGTCATAAGGGCAGTTCCAAAAAACGCTCCGAGACTACCACAAGCAAAACCGGGCGGCGCATCAAACGCGATGCTTCAACCGGGCAGTTTATGAGCGATAAAAGCTCAGGCTCCAAGGAAAAACATTAATGCCCGCGAGTTTTTCGCCTGATTCAGGCTCCGGATCCGGTCCGGAGCCTTTTTATTTTTCTCCGCATCCGGAACACGAGGAAGTCTTCCGCCATCCACTCAGGCCCAATTCTTCAAAAGCCCGAAGGCCCAGCGCTTCAGGGGCTTTCCGGTCTCCGCGAATCACAACGGCAAAAGGCTCTTCCCTGCCCGGAACGTAATACGCAGCCCGCAGAACCAGTTCCTCTCCATCCGGATGGGCGTAAACACCCACGGGCGTGGAACAGTTCGCACCCAGACGCACCAGGAAAGCCCGTTCCGCCAGCGCACAGGCAAAAGATTCCGGATCATTGATGCCTTCCAGCATTTCCGCCGTCTCCCTGTCCGAGGAACGGCATTCCATTCCAACGATGCCCTGCCCCACAGCAGGAATAAAAACTTCCACCGGCAAGGGACGCATGTAAAGTTTTCTTCCTTCCACAAGGGTTTCCGGCGCGTACAGCCCCAGGCGTTCCAAACCGGCCCTGGCCAGAATCACGGCATCCCAGCCGGGATGTTCCACCAGCTTTCCCAAACGCGTAGGCACATTCCCCCGCAGGTTTTCAAACCGCAGGCCGGAACCCCAGTACGTGCGCGCCATCAGGCGTCGGCGCACGCTTCCGGTAGCCAGCGTTCCGGAACCGTTCCAGTCCGGTTCTTTCGTGATAAGCACATCCTCCACGGCAGCACGGGGCAAGACGGCGGCCAGCGTGAAGCCGGCGGCAAGCTCGCTCGGCACATCTTTGAGGCTGTGCACCGCTACGTCAATGCGGCCATCCCGGAGGGCGGTCTCCAGTTCCTTAATGAAGATCCCCTTGTCCACCATGCCGGAAACGCGGGCCACATCCGCCAGAGGAACATCCGTGCGGCGGTCCCCAATAGTATGGATGATTTCACAGCGCACGTCCAGTTCCGGATAACGGAGGGAAAGGGCAGCACGGACCATATCCGCCTGGGCCAGGGCCAAGGCGCTCCCGCGGGTGCCGATGATGAGGGTATTTTTACTGGTCATAAAGAGCGGAATCCGGAAAATATCTGGAAATGCTGTCCCGAATGATGGCCTCGCACCGGGAAACCTCCTGCTCCCGGCTGCGCTTGGCCTCATCCGCCAGCTGGGTGAGGGTATCAATATCGTAGAGATACACTTCGTCAATATCCGCCACGTCCGGAGAAATGTTGCGCGGCACGGAAATATCAATCAAAAAGAGGGAGCGGTATTTACGGGAGGCACGCAAAGGAAGAAGCGTTTCCCGGGTGATGATGCAGTGGGGAGCAGCAGTGGCGGCCACCACCACGTCAATATCCCTGAGATAGTTCCCCCACACGTCATACCGGATGGCCTGGCCGCCGATCATGCCCGCCAGCTCTACCGCACGGTCAAAGGAGCGGTTGGCCACATAAATGCCCTCAGCACCCCGGGCATGCAGGGCGCGCCCCGTAACGCGGCTCATCTCGCCCGCCCCCAGAATAAGGACGCGGGTGCCGGAAAGGTCCCCGAAAATTTGTTCCGCCAGCTCCACTGCCACGGATCCCACGGAGGTTGCCCCGGCATGAATCTGGCTTTCCGTCCGCACTTTTTTACCGATAGCAAAGGCTTTCTGAAAGGTTTTGTTGGCGCAGGCCGCAGTTACTCCGGCATCCAGGGCCGTCTGGTAAGCCGTTTTTACCTGGCCGAAGATTTCCGTTTCCCCCAGCACCATGGAATCCAGGCCGCTCAGCACGCGGCACAGATGGCTTAACGCATCTTCTCCCTGATGGCTGTAAAAATAAGAAGCCATATCCAGTTCCCCGCGCCCATCACCCAGAAAATGGGATAAAATGTGCTCCTGCGCATTTTCCGGAGCGTTGGACCAATAATAAATTTCCATGCGGTTGCAGGTGGAAAGCACAACGCACTGGTCCACTCCAGGAAGGGAACGGATGCGCTGTCCTTCCTCCCGGAGCTTATGGGACGGCACGGCAAACCGCTCCCGTATTTCCACGGGAGCGGTCCGGTGATTCAAGCCTAAACAAACCATTCTCATCAGCTTACCAGGAAAATGCTCATGGATGCAATAAAGAGGGCCACGCAGCAGCAGGCCAACATCCTTCCCGGAATGCCGCGGCGGTAAATGAACCACAGCAGGACGCTGTAGCCTGCCGTGAGAAGAATGACAATGGATGCCTTGGCCGCATTAATGGGGAGATGCCCCCGCCATCCGAGCCATTCCCCAAGCAGAAGAAGGAGGAATGCCACAAGAACCAGGCGCTTCATGCTGGCTTCCAGTGTACGGATGGGAGGAAGCACACGGCAGGTGCCGGGAATCCGGTGTCTTTTAAGACATTCATTCTGCATGCAGAACGCCGCCCCCGCGGCAGCGGCCAGGCCGCCGGCTCCGTAGGACATCATGGCTATGCCCACATGCGCCGTCACCCAGAAGTCATGCGTGCCCTGCACGTCCGCTCCGGAACGGCCTATCAGCAGAGAAAAAACCGTCAGCACGGCAATAGCCGGAGCCGTAAAGATGCCAAGCACGGACATTCGGTAAGCACGTCCCAGCATCAGATAAAAGAGATTGATACTCCAGGAAAGGAAGAAGAGCACCTCTGAAGCGCCGCGGATGGGACACATTCCCGTCTGGTACGCTTTGACGCATAGCGCCCCTGTCTGGAGAACAAAGAGGCACGCCATCCAAAGATGGGCATATAAAAACCGCCGGCCGGAAGCCAGCAGGCGCCATCCCAGCCCTGTGAAAGCCAGAGAAAGGATGAGAGAGGCAACGGCCCACCAGTTATCGTTCATAAATCCGGCGCGGAAATGGTTCAGGAACGCAAATCGCGCTCAATGACGGCATATGCCTGGTGGTTATGGATGGATTCAAAATTTTCCGCTTCCACCCGGTACCAGCTGAAGGCGGAATGACTCTGCGTTTTCAACGCCACGTTGCGCACCAGATCTTCCACAAAGACAGGGTTTTCATAAGCTTTTTCCGTCACCCATTTTTCATCCGGCCTTTTCAGGACGCTGAACAGGGAGCAGCTCGCGCAGGATTCCACCAGGTCAATCAGGTCTTCAATCCAGACGGGCCTGGAGGCGAAACGCACGGAATAAGTAACCAGCCCGCGCTGGTTGTGGGCTCCGTAGGCACTCATGGCCTTGGAGCAGGGGCAAAGTGTCGTCACGGGAACGATAACTGTCAGCTTGAAATCAGCCAGTTTGTTGTTCGCTTCCGCCTCCATCTCAAACCGGACAACGTAATCCATGAGCCCTTCAATTCCAGTCACAGGAGCGTTTTTGGAGCGGAAAAACGGGAATTCCATTTCCACATGGGAACGGCGGGCGGACAGACGGCGGAGCAGTTCCCGCGGAATGGCCAGGGCCGTATGCACATCCAGCAAGGGGCCATGCTGGTGCAACGCTTCCACAAAACGGCTCATATGGGTGCCCTTGAATTCTTCCGGCAGATCCACCGCCAGAGAAACCGTCGCCACGGTGGACTGGATGCGGTTGAGCTTGTCCTGTATCTGGATGGGGAAGCGCAACCCTTTTACGCCCACCCGGTCAATGGAAATATTGCGCGTATCCGCCTCGGACTGGGTATCTTTCAGTTCCTGCATGGAAAAAGAGGATGATGGGTGGAAATAAAACGGGAGTCTGCCCTGTTACCGGACAAACTCCCGCCTGCAAAGACAATTCTACCGAAAGAGATTTTCCTTGGGGCTTGTTACGGCAGAAGGTTGATGGAACGGGCCCGCTTGATTTCACGGGTTATCTTGCGGTGCATCTTGGCGGACAGCCCGGTCACACGGCGGGGAAGAATCTTGCCGGTTTCAGAGGTGAACTTGGACAGAAAATCAGGGTTGAGCAGATTGACCTGATCCATCGGGATGTCGAGACGGCGGCGCGGCATCTGACGATTGCACGTGCGGAAACGAATACGGCGTTCTACAGTCTTGGGTTCAGTGGACATAATAATAAAGATAATCGATAAGCCGAACCAGTTAACGCATTTCACGATGAAGCGTGCGGCGCTTCAGGAAAGGATTGTACTTAATCTTTTCCAGGCGGCCGGGAGTACGCAGGCTTTTTTTATTGCGCGTGGTGACGTAGCGGGACGTAGGCTTTCCTTCGGCTTTGGCCTCGGTGCATTCGAGGATGATGATGTCTCTTGGCATGATGAAAATGTGTTACGGGGGAGGATTTATACACTATTCTTCATCATCGTCAAGAGAAACAGATAAATCTACATCATTTTGTCCTCCGGCAAAGCCCAGGGCCACTCTGGGACGGAACCTGGCATTCTGGCCTTTTTCCTTTTCCCACTGGGCCTGGCATTCCACGGTAAGCCGCGCAAAGGGGATGGCCTCCAGACGCAGGATGGGAATGACCTTGTATGACATTTCGCAGATGCCATATGTTCCGTTGTCAATGCGGGCGAGCGCCTGTTCGATTTCATACAGGCCGTCCTGCTCTTTGGAAAGCAGGCTGAGCGCAAAATCACGGTCATAGGCGTCACTGCCGGCATCCGCCTGGTGCTCCCCGGAGCCGGAAGCCTCACTGCCTTCCGGATGATTCCGGAGAGTATCGCGGGCCACGCCGCTCATGTTGTCCAGAGCCCTGTCGCGCAAGTCCAGCAGATGCTGGCGCTGCATCTGCACAAAAGGCTCCCATTCGGGGTTGGCGGCCAGTTCGGCCCTGGCGGCGGCAATGGCTTCCGCCTGTTCATCCGTCAATTCATTTTTCGCGGGAGCGGGAACCGGGGCAACAGGAGCGGGAGCGGTTTTCTTAACCGGAGCCTTTCTGGCCGTTTTCGGCGCAGGCTTCTTTTCCATTTCAGCCGCGGCGGCGGCAGCCTCTTTGGCGGGCTTGGCGGCTTTTTCCGGTTCAGACGCCTTTTTCCTGCAGCATTTCTTCTTGGCGGGAGCCTCCAGGTCTACAGCGGTCTTGCAATCGGACTTCCCGCAGGTCTTTTTCTTGGAAGCCGGAACTTCCTTGGCGACGGTCTTGCTATTGGTTTTCTTGGGAGTAGGCATAGGAGGTGTCTCTATGGGCTGAGGTTGACAATATTTCACGAACAGAGGGCAGAACCCGCCCCGCTGACTAGACTATGAGACATTACAAACGCCCAAATGTTCATTCAAGAAAATTCAGTGATGAAACAAGTCATTTTTCCCCCTTTTGCACCCTCTATTTTCCTGTCGGGATTTTACCGGGAACATACTTCTTTTAACCTTTTCAACGCCCGGTAAAATTCTATATTGGCGTTATATGACAGCTTCAACCATTCCCTCCATCGGCATTGACTTCGGAGGCACCTCCATCAAGATGGGGGTCGTCAAGGGCGCGGAAGTAATCGCCCACGCTCCTTCGATAGCCACCCAGGAATACGGCAATCCCGATCAACTGATTGAAGCCATAGCCCAGTTCGTGAATATGCTGCGGCTGAATCACCCGGAAGTGCAGGCCATCGGCATGGGAATGCCGGGGTTCGTCAATTTTTACCAGGGGACCGTTTATACGCTTACCAACGTGCCCGGCTGGAACAACGTTCCGGTACGGGACATGCTCCAGGCCGCCTGCGGACTGCCCGTATACGTGGAAAACGACGCCAACTGCATGGCTTATGCGGAATGGAAGCTGGGCGCCGGAAAAGGAAAAAGACATCTGGTCTGCCTGACCCTCGGCACCGGCGTTGGCAGCGGCCTGATCGTGAACGGAGAACTTCTGCGCGGGTCTACCTGCTCCGCCGGGGAGCTGGGGCAGACGAGCATCGACTACCGGGGGCGCCTGGGCCATTACGGCAACCGCGGCTCCCTGGAGGATTATGTAGGCAACCGGGAAATAGCTGCGGATGCACGCACGCTTTACGCCAGCCACGGCATTGACAAGGCCATTGTGGACTGCAACCCCATCGCTTTGGAACGGGCCGCATTGGCGGGTGATGAAGTGGCTGAACAAGTATGGAGGGACCTGGCCGTAAAACTCTCCTGCGCCCTGATGAATTGCTGCTATCTCCTGAACCCGGAAGCCATCATCATCGGCGGGGGCGTGGCCAAGGCCAAAACCCTGCTTTTCCAGCCCCTGCAGGAAATCATGAAAGCCCAGCTCGCCGCCCCTCTGGTGGAATACCTTGAAATCCTTCCCGCCCAGTTCGGTACGGAGGCGGGTATCCTGGGGGCCGCCCATCTGGCCCTCAACACCCACTTCGGAGAAACATTCCGGGCCTGATCTCGTGTCTTCATCCCAAATACTCAGACTCGCCCGCAAACTGGAATTGACGGCGGAACAGGAACGGGATTTCCTGGACGCCATGCAGGCCGGGAACCGTTCCAGAAGCGCGCTGGTCATTACACCGAAGGCTCCGGAAGGCTACCAGCCGCCCCTGCCGGCAAAAAACACGCCGCAGGAATGGGGGCATTCCTCCATTCTGGAGCTCCCGCCGGGAGAGACAGAAACCAAACCCGGCTCCCTGCCGGATTACGAATGCGGCTATTACTATCCGCTGGATCTCTCGTCCGTCTGGGAAACGGCCCCTCTGGCGCATCTTCCGTTTCGTCCGGGACGCTGCCTGGACATGTGCGCGGCGCCGGGAGGAAAAAGCATTCTGGCGCAAACGCGGGTATCTCCTCAGGAGCATGTTTCCAATGAGGTGCATCCGAAGCGCCTGGGCATTCTACGCCACAACCTGCTTCGCTGCGGCTTCACCAATCTGTACACCCAGCGCCTGCGCCCGGACCAGTGGGCGGAACTGGCCCCAGGGTGTTTTGACCTCATTCTGGCGGATGCCCCGTGCAGCGGGCAGTCCCTGCTGGCTAAAGGCATTCCCAACCCCGGCTGTTTCAATTCCTCCGTCACCGGAGGCAACGCCAAGCGGCAGCGGGGCATTTTGCTGGCCGCCCTCCGGTGTCTGGCTCCCGGCGGCTTCCTGCTGTACACTACATGCACCTACGCTCCGGAGGAAAATGAACGCAATGTCCTGTACCTGCTGAAGCGCCATCCGGACCTGCACACCGTAACCGTGCCGGAGCTGGAGCATTTCCGTTCCTCCCTGACGCAGGAAGCCTGCTACCGGCTCATGCCCTTCCACGGAGCAGGAGCGGGCGGTTTCACCTGCCTGCTGCGCAAGGAGGGAGGCCATCCGCTCCCACTTTCCCTGCCGGATGAATTAAAGGCATGGCCCATTCATGCCATGAATTGCTGAAAAAAGATGAAGATAGGCATTTTTTCCGACTTGCACAACCGCACAGACCATCTGGAGCCAGCCATGCACCGGATGCGCCTGCTGGGTTGCGGACATTTCATCTTCCTGGGCGACTGCACCACGCCGGAGAGTTTCCGGCGCCTGATTGAACTGACGGAGGACTTTCCTCTGGATGCCGTTCCGGGCAACAATGACTATGATGTGGAAACCATGCGGCGGATGGCCGACAGTTCCCCGGCGGCGCGCCTGCATCCGGAACATGCCCTTATCACCCGGTACGGCATGAAACTTTCCCTCTCCCATTACCCAAAATACGCCTTGCGGGAAGCGCGCAGCGGAAACACAGACGCCGCCCTGTACGGCCATACCCACCAGGCCGTGAGCGAAAGATGCGGCGGCTGCCTGCTGGCCAATCCCGGAGAACTCCAGGGCAGGACCGGACGCATCGGCTTCGGCGTCCTGGATACGGAAACCCGCATCATCAACCTGCATACCCTGGATTTTCACGCATCATGAACACGCTGGACGTCTGCTGTGCCCTGATTGAACTGCCCGCCGCACGAGGCCCTCTTCTTCTGGGCGCTAAAAAGAAAACGGGGCAGTCCAACGGGCTTCTTTACGAATTCCCCGGCGGAAAAGTGGAACCAGGGGAGAATGCCCGGCACGCCGTCATACGGGAAATACGGGAAGAGCTGGGATGCACCGTCTTCCCCGTCCGCATGCTCACCCCCGTACGGCACCGGGAGCCTGAACGCATTATCCGCCTTATCCCCTTTCTGTGCCGTCTGGAACTTTGCGCCCTGCCCCGGCCTCTGGAACATGAAAACCTGGGGTTCTTCTCCCGCCGTACGCTGGAAGAACTGCCCTGGGCACCTGCGGACCGCCTTGTGTTAAAGGAATGGCTGGAAGAACACCGCTGAAAGCAGCATCCCTTTCAAAATCAATCGCTCCACGGGAAAGTTCCCTCCATGTCTGAAAAGATTGCAAAAACACCTTGGAACATTCCCTACCATGAGGTATATAAGGTGGTGGCTGCTGCACTCGTCATCGCCTGGCAAAGTGGCCCGGACCGATATTACAACCTAATGGGGGCAGCCCCGACGCAGGGCTGACTACGTCCTATACCGGAAAAGTCAAAACAGCGGCGGAAGTCCCCGCTCTATTGAGGCACGGGAACGTGGCTCACAGCCAGAGACGGTGCAGCGGTGTCTTTTTTCCATCACCTGAATCCAGAAAGCTCGTTCTTTCAACGTTTCTCCCCTCCTTGAGCCCGCAGGTAAGCCGGGATTCCCCTCTTGGGCAACATTACTCCTGTCGGGATTCACCGCCTTTCCCTGTTCTTCCCACCCCCGCATCACTTACAAACACGGAGAAGCCAATTCCCCAAAAGATCGAATGGGAGCACCTTCAGATATTTCGTGGCCCTCCATTCCCGCTCCTTCCGTCACTGGGCGAAAAGGAAGAAAGGAAATATTATTAGTTAATAAACAGCAACTGTTAATAAACATAATAATCCCTTAGACATTTCCGGAAATCATGATAGGATCACGCTCCGTTGCGGAAAAGTTTTTAACATCCGTGCAACTTTTTCATTATTGCGAAGTATAATATAGTCGTGAAGGGATTCATCAAACTCATCATCGTCATTGCCGTTCTCGGAGGCATCTGGTTTGCCTGGGAACAGTGGAAAGGAAATGAAGCCATCCAGGTGGACTACCAGACAGAACCTCTTGAAAAAGGAGACCTGATGATCACCATCGAAGCAACCGGCGTCACGGAGCCTGATGAACTGGTAGATGTAGGCGCCCAGGTCAGCGGAATCATCATGGAGTTCGGCAAGGACATGAACGGCAAGGTAGTGGATTATTCCAGCCCTGTAAAAGCCGGTCAGATGCTCGCGGAAATCGACAAGCTTCCCGTGCAACTGGACGTTCAGAGGGCGGAAGCCTCCAAAGCGCAGGCCATTGCCGGAATCGCCCGCTCCAAGGCGGACATCCAGCAGGCCAAAGCCAAGCACCAGCAGGCCAGACTGGACCGGGAACGCGCGGAAAAGCTGGGGCCGGGGGATGCCCTGTCCAAATCCAGCTACGACCAGTATATTGCGGATGAAGAAACCGCCCGCGCCAACGTAGCCGTGGCGGAAGCCTCCCTGCAGGAAGCGGAAGCATCCCTGAAACAGGCGGAAGCCGCGCTGAAAAAGGAAATGCGCAATCTGGAATACACTACCATCAAGTCCCCCGTGGACGGCGTCGTGGTCAAACGCCTGGTCAACATAGGCCAAACAGTGGTTTCCAGCATGAGCGCCTCCAGCCTGTTTTACATCGCCACAGACCTTTCCAAGCTGAAAATTTGGGCCGCTGTGAACGAGGCGGACATCGGCAGCATCCGCAAGGGGCAGGAGGTGCTGTTCACCGTGGACGCTTTCGCCGGCCGCAAATTCAAGGGAACGGTGGACAAGATACGGCTGGACGCAACCATGACGTCCAATGTGGTCACTTACATCGTGGACATTGATGTACCCAATCCGGACAAGCTTCTTATCCCCTATCTGACGGCAAATGTCCAATTCGTGGTAGAGGACATACGAAACGCCTTCCTCGTTTCCAATGCGGCCCTCCGCTTCCGCCCGGAAACAGAACTGGTCAGCGCTGAACAAAAAGCGGCCTTTGACCGGATGCAGCCGGAGCTGGCCGCCCCCGTCCGGGACGGACAAAAGAAAAAAGCCGTGGTCTGGGAATTGCGGGACAATCTTCTTTATCCCCACCTGGTCACCAAAGGGGAAAGCAACGGCATGCTGACAGCCATTGCGGGAGAAACGCTCCGGGAAGGAATGGAAATCGTCTCTACGGCCCAGATACTGAACCGCTCCGACAGTTCGGGGGACGGTTCTTCCGCCTCCGCCGGCGGGGAAAACCCGTTCGCGCCCAAAATGCCCCCGCGCCGCAAGCCTAGCACAGGCAATACAAAAACGCCAGCCTCGGCTGGAAATGACGGCCCTCCCCCGCCTCCCTGACCCGGGGAACCGCCATCATTCGACCTCTTAATTACTCTTTTTCACCGCATCAAGCATTCCAACAAACGTGATCCGCTTACGTGACATAACCAAGGTGTACCACTTGGGAGAAATAGACCTTCAAGTGCTCAAGGGCATCACCCTGGATATCAACGGGGGGGAATTCGTCTCCCTCACAGGAGCTTCCGGTTCAGGAAAATCCACCCTGATGAATATCCTGGGCTGTCTGGACCGCCCTACCTCAGGCCATTACTATATTGCCGGGGAAGATGTTGCCAAATTCAACGCCGCAGAACGAGCCACTCTCCGGAACAAGCGCATCGGATTCGTCTTCCAGAACTTTAACCTGCTCTCCCGTACCACAGCCCTGGAAAACGTGATGATGCCTGCCGTATATGCCCACCCTGCCCTCAGCATGAAAGCCATGCGCGAACGTTCCGTGGAATTGCTGAATTTGGTAGGCCTTTCCGACCGCATGGACCACACCCCGGCCCAGCTTTCCGGCGGACAGCAGCAGCGCGTAGCCATTGCCCGTTCCCTCATCAACAACCCCAGCATCCTGCTGGCGGACGAACCAACGGGAAACCTGGACTCCACTACCTCCAAGGAAGTGCTGCACATGTTCAAGGACCTGAACCGCCAACAGGGAATCACAGTCATCCTGGTGACGCACGACCCCAAAATAGCCGCCTTCACGGACAGGGCCATCAACATGGCGGACGGTCTTATCTGCGAAGGGATTTCCGATATGCTTAGCAAGGACGACGTATGAAATTCCTTCCTCTCCTTAAAACCTGCATCAGGGCCCTGGTGCGTAATCCCATGCGCGCAGCCCTCACCATCCTGGGCATCATCATCGGCATTGCCGCAGTAATCGCCATGGTGGAAATCGGCCAGGGATCTACGCTCCAGATTAAAAATACCATCGCTTCCATGGGGGCGGACACGCTGAATATCCGCCCTGGAGCCATCTCCAAAAGCGGCGTCAATACCGGCGCGGGCGGACGGGCCTCCCTGACCAACGCGGACTGCGAAGCCATTGCGAAAGACTGCCCCATGGTTCTGCGGGCTACCCCCGTGGTGCGCGCCAGCGGCCAGGTCATTTACGGCAACAAGAACTGGAGCCCGGAAACTGTAGAGGGAGGTTCCGTGGAATACCTGAAAATCAAAAGCTGGTATGACATGGCGCGAGGCCAGCCCTTCTCCGAGGAAGATGTGGAACAGGCCAGGCGCGTGTGCGTCATCGGCCAGACGGTGGCCAAGGAACTTTTCGGGGACGAAGACCCGCTGGGCAAGGATATCCGCATCAAGAATGTCATGTTCAAAGTCATCGGCATCCTTCAGAAAAAAGGGGCCAACATGATGGGACGCGACCAGGACGACTCCATCATCCTCCCATGGACAAGCATCCGCTACCGCCTCCAGGGCCTGGGCGGCGGTTCCACCACCACTTCCACCGGCAACAGCACCACCACCTTCAACCGGGCAGATAAATACACTGCCAGTTCCGTGGATTACTACACGGAAACTACGGACCAGCCCTATACGGACGCTCCCCATCCGCGGCGCTTCAACAATATTGATTCCATCATGGCTCAGATTTCAGACCCGGAACGCTCCTCCGAGGCCATTGACCAGATTACGGAAGTGATCCGCGCCAAACACAACCTCAAGGACGGCCAGCTGGACGATTTCCGGGTATGGGACATGGCGGAAATGTCCCGTGCCATGAGCAGCACCACGGAAGTGATGACCAATCTGCTGATGATCGTGGCCATGATCTCTCTGGTCGTCGGCGGCGTCGGCATCATGAATATCATGCTCGTTTCCGTCACGGAACGAACCAAGGAAATTGGCCTGCGCATGGCGGTGGGCGCCCGTCCGCAGGATATTATGCGCCAGTTCCTGCTGGAAGCGGTGCTGCTCTGCGTGGTGGGCGGCGCGCTGGGCATCATGATCGGCAAGGCGATCTCCATCATCGTCAGCCGCACCATGAACTGGGCCACAGCCTCCTCCCCGGAAGCCATGGCTCTGGCTGTAGGCGTCTCCGTATTCATCGGCCTGGCCTTCGGATGGTACCCCTCCTGGAAGGCGTCCAAGATGGACCCCATTGATGCCCTTCGCCACGAATAACACCTTACTTTTTATTTTTCCATGTCATCCACGTTCAAACATCTCCCCCTTCTGGCCGCCTGTTTCCTTGGCTCCTGCATGGTAGGCCCGGATTTCCGGACGCCGACCAATGACCTCCCCGCCACGTGGGAGGCGAACAGGCCCCCCCACAGTTCGGACAAAGATTTGCGTTCCTGGTGGAATATCTTTGGAGACCCCCAACTCAACCGCCTGGTCTCCACCTCCCTCAACAACAATCCGGACATGAAGGTGGCTTTGCTCCGCATCCGGGAGGCCAGGGAAAAACTCCGCGTCTCCCAGGCATCCCTGCTTCCCTCCGCAGACGCCAGCGCCGGGTGGAGCCTGTCCCCGGACAGAGGTTTTCGCAGCTCCACTTCCCAGAACTTCTCCCTGGGAGCGTCCACCTCCTGGGAGCTGGACCTCTTTGGCGGCAACCGGCGTTCCATCGAGGCCTCCCGCGCCTCCCTCATGTCCACGGAAGCTTCCGCAGGAGCCGTGCGCACAGCCCTGCTGGCGGACGTCGCTACGGCCTACTTTGACTGGATTACCGCCTGCGAACAGCTCCGCATCGCCAGGGAACAACTGGAAATCCAACGCAGCACCCTCACCATTGCGGAAAAACGCTACAAAACGGAATTCGCCCCCCGTCTGGATGTGGAGCAGGCCACCTCCACCGTCGCCTCCACGGAAAGCCGCATCCCGCAACTGGAAGCACAGGTGGCCTCCTCTAAAAACCAGCTCGCCGTGCTGCTGGGAACATACAATTCCCGTGTAGAACTGACGCTGCCCAAAGCTTCCGTCTTTGAGAAAACGCCCACCGTTCCGGTAGGCCTCCCCTCCGAACTCCTGCGGCGCAGGCCCGACGTTATCGCCGCTGAGGCGGACCTGCACGCGGCCGTGGCCAACGTGGGCGTAGCCGTAGCGGATCTGTACCCGCGCTTCAGCCTGACGGGCTCCCTTTCCAGCCGCGGCGGAGATTTCGGCCAGCTCTTCAGGGAAAACAACAACGCGTGGTCCCTGGGAGGGAACCTGCTCCAGCCCCTGTTCCGGGGCGGAGCCCTGAGAGCCACGGTACGCGCCCAGAAAGCCGCAGCGGAACAAGCTGCGGAAACTTACCGCAAAACGCTCATTACCGCCGTCTCCGAGGTGGAGGACGCCCTGATCGCCTATGGCAGCTATACCTCCCAGATGCAATACCTGCACAAGGAAAACAACGCCAACAGAGAAGCGTTCCAGCTCTCCCGCACCCTGTACATCAACGGCGAGACGGACTTCCTGAACGTGATCACCGCCCAGCGTTCCTGGCTCAGCTCGGAGGAATCCCTGGTCACCATGAAGCAGAACATCCGCAAGGCCGTGGTGCAGCTCGCGCGCGCCCTGGGCGGAGGGTGGTAACCAGCAGCTGACTCCAAAGGCCGGGTTCAGCATCCCCGGCAAACGGAACCCTGATTTTTCAACAGGGGACAGGGCAGCAAGGGAATGACTGAAGAATCATTCTTTGTACCCCCCACGTTCAGATTAAAAAAGGCCGCAAGAATAGGAACGAATAAACTATCCGGAAACTTCCGATGGGATTGAACAGATAGCCAGGTCTCAGGTTAAGAACACTCTCCAGCCACTTCTTTCATGACTGCGCTGATAAGGTTTCGGGTCTTCACGCCGGGCAGCACGTTCAAGTCCATGCGGTTCATCGCGTAGCCGAAGGAAAGGCCGTGGGCTGGATCCGCAAAGGCATGGGAACCGCCCGCCCCGGCATGACCGAAGCCGCCGGAGCCGAACAGATGGCGCAGCTTGCGGCCCGTGGCGGGGTCTGCGGGATCGTGCATGAAGCCGCAGGAAAAGGCGGTGGGCGTTTTCAGCGTCAGGTCCGGCCCGTCAATGACGACGTTCCGCATCCAGCCGCGCACGTCGGACGGGAATACCCGGAGTTCATCCAGCCCTAGGCAGGCCTGGTAGAACTGCGCCATGCCGCGGGCGGAAGCCACGCCGCCAAAGGCCGGAACTCCGGACACCCACGCTTCCGGCGTGTTCATCTGCCGCACACTGTTCAGCCCTATCAGAGTATTGAACGCACGGTTTACGGGCGTGCCCTTGTTCATGTATTCCAGATAAAACGGCGTACCCATGTTGGACATGTCCATCTTGCCGGGATACAGCGTCGCCACGCGGTTCCATTCGGATTCCGGCAACCCGATGTAAAAATCCAGATTCAACGGTTTGCGGATGTATTCCTCCCAGTAGCGCCACAGGCGTTCCCCGGTCAGCCGCAGCATGAGTTCATCAAGCATCACTCCGTAAGTATGCGGATGGTAGCCGTGTTCCGGCGGCTGCCACGCCGGAACGGTTTCCTCCAGGGCGCGCACGCAATCCTCATGGTCAAACACGCTTGCCGTCCGGGAGAAAGCTGCCAAACCGCATTGATGGGACATCATCTGCGCGATGGATGCATAGGGCAGCGGGAATTCAGGCCACAGTTCCCCCATGCTCATCTGCGGCGAGGCTCCCTGCTGGTGCAGGGCCAGCAGAAGGGCGGCGGATGCGGCTCCCTTGGTGGCGGAGTAAACGGGCACCAGCGAATGTTCCGTCCATGGACGCGTTTTATCCGCTGCGGCAAACCCGGAATGCAGGGAAACGATTTCCCTTCCCTCCTTCCAGACAGAAACGGAAGCGCCCAATTCTCCGTAGTTACGGAAGTTTTCCTGAAAAGCTTCAGTTATCTGCCGGTACTCATTCATTCCCTTAAAATGACCCGGCGTTACTCCCGGCGTCCGGACAGGAAAATACTCCCCTCCGGCTCCGAAAGCAAGCTCCGGCGCTGCCCTGGATGGTCAGCGCCGGAACAGGACAATCTGTAAAACATCAGTCTTTCGTATGGGCGGCCAGGTATTTCCTGGCTCCCACTTCATCCGGATCCTCCTTCAGATCATTCAGGGAGAATTTAATACGGAATAATCTCATGATGAACACATAAGAACATGGAATCAGAAAAGCGCCCACCAGTGTAGCCACCCCCATGCCAATCACCACAACCGTACCGATAGCGTTGCGCGCCAGAGCCCCGGAACCGGAGGAAAGCATCAGGGGGATGCATCCCAGAACGAATGCCAGAGAAGTCATCAGAATGGGACGCAGGCGCAGACGCGCGGCAGCCAGCGTAGCCTCCATCAGGCCCTTGCCGCGCTGCATCTCCAGATTGGCGAATTCCACGATGAGGATGGCGTTCTTGGCCGCCAGACCCACCAGCATCACCAGACCGATCTGCGCGTAGAGCGTCAGCTCCATGCCCTGCCAGAACAACCCGGCATAGGCCCCCAGCACGGCAATGGGAACCGTGAGGAAAACCGCCAGGGGAAGAGACCATTTCTCATAAAGCGCCACCAGGATAAGGAAGGCGAAAACGGCGGACATGGTGAAGATGGCCCCCAGCCCAATACTGTTGCGCACTTTATTTTCCTGGAAACTCATGTCCTGGTAGTCGAAGCCAACCTTCGTGGGATCCATCGTCTGATGGAACACTTCCTTCAGCGCATCCATCACCTGCTGGGTGGAGTGGCCGGGCCGGGGCATCACGTTCAATTTGGCGGCGTTGTAGATGTTATGGTGCATCACGAATTCCGTATCCTCTATCTCTCTGATGTTCACCAGGGCGGAGAGAGGCACGCGGGCTCCGTCCGCGTTCGTGACAAAGAAGCCGTCCATCTTCTCCAGGCTGGCGCGGTCTTCGCCCTGCGCCTGGATATACACCTGCCACTGCTGGCCGAAGGCATTGAAGTAATTGATGAAGGAGGAACCGTTGTAGGAGGCCAGAATGCCGTTGGCCACGTCAATATCCACCTTGTGGAATTTGCATTTTTCCTTGTCCAGGTTCACGTACTTCTGCGGCATGTCCGCCATCATCATGTCTATGCACAAGGCTATTTCCGGACGCCGGGAAGCCGCTTCCTGGAACCGTTGCACCTGTTCATGCAGATAAGCTACGCCCTGCCCTTCCAGATCCTCCAGTACCATCGTAACCCCGTTGGCGGTTCCCACGCCGGGGATGGCGGGAGGTTCCAGCACCATCGCCATGCCGTCCAGGCCGGCCTGGGCCAGCTTTCCCTGAAGCTTTCCGGCCAGCTCCGCGGAGGTTTCCGGCCGTTCGCTCCAGTCCTTGAGCTCAATGTAGGCAATGCAGGCGCCGGGAGTCTACACGCTGTTGAGGATGTTGAGCCCCACCACGGTAGTAAGGTTCTTCACGGCGGGATCCTGGAGGGCCGCCTCAAATTTTTTGTCCTGTTCATAGGCAACCTGCAGGGAGGTATTCGGCTTCAGGATCAGGCAGGCCAGCAGAAAGCCCTGGTCCTCATCCGGAAGAAAGCCGCCGGGAACGCGCTCTGCCACAGGAGCCACAGCCCCCCAGAATAACAACAGGAGGGGGATGGAAATCGCCAGCTTGCGGGCCAGGCTTCCGCACATGCGGGTATAGCCGTTGGAGACACGTCCGTAACACCAGTTGAACAAACGGTGAAATGGGGAAAAGAGGCTCTTCCTGCCCGCATTCCGGGGTTTCAGCAACAGGGCGCACAAGGCAGGGGAAAGCGTCAGCGCATTAAAGGCGGAAATGAGCATGGAAATGGCGATGGTCACGGCGAACTGCTTGAACAGCGTTCCCGTGATGCCCTCCAGCAGCAGGGAAGGCAGGAACACCGCCGCCAGCACCAGGGCAATGGCGATGACGGGGCCGGATACCTCCTGCATGGCGGCGAAGGAAGCCATGCGCGGATTGAGCCCCTTGTCTATGTGCTCCTGCACGGCTTCCACCACCACAATGGCGTCATCTACAACCAGGCCGATGGCCAGCACCATGCCAAGAAGGGAAATGGTGTTCAGAGAAAACCCCAGGACGGGAAAGAGGCAGAACGTGGAAATAAGGGAAACCGGAACGGCGATGAGTGGAATGAGGGTGGCGCGCCAGTTTTGAAGGAAAACATACACGACCAGGGCCACCAGGATGACGGCTTCCATGAACGTGTGCTTGATTTCATCAATGGAATAGCGCACCGCCGTAGTCGTATCCAGGGAAACGCGCCCGGTAATTCCTTCCGGCATCAGCGGAGCCTTGGCTTCCAGCAGTTTTTCCACGCGGTCCGCCGTAGCGATGGCGTTGGAACCCGGAGACTGGAAGATAACGATAGCTGCAGAAACTTCTCCGTTCAGGCGGCCGGTGGCGGAATAGTCTTCAGCTCCCAGTTCCACCTTGGCAATATCTTTCAGGTACAGGATTTCATCCCCATTCTGGCGAATGATGATGTCTTCAAATTCATGGGGCTCCGAAAGACGCCCCTGAGTGCGCACGATAATGGTCTGCTCCTGGCCGTCCGGCACGGGGTCCGCCCCGATCTTGCCGCCGGGGTTGGTGGTGTTCTGGGCGGAGATGGCGCCCCGCACTTCATTGACGGAAACGCCGTAATGGGTCATTTTGGACGTATCCAGCCAGATGCGGATGGCATAACGCCCCGCGCCGTACACCTGAACTTCCCCCACGCCCTCCACGCGCTTGAGTTCATCCACCAGCTTCACCTGGGCATAGTTCGCCAAATCCACGGAATTATAACTGCCGTCCGGGGATGTCAGGGAATAAATCATCAGCGGAAGCCCCGGCTGCTGCTTGATGGTCACGCCCGTGCTCTGAACTTCCTGCGGAAGCTGGGAGGAGGCCTGCCCATAGCGCATATTGGTCAGCACCTGGTCAATATCCGTATCGGAACCCGGTTCAAAAATGACGGAAAGGTTATACACGCCGTTGTTGGAGGAAACGGACGTCATGTAGTCCATGCCCTGCACGCCGGAAATCTGGCGTTCCAGGGGAGTGCCCACGGAATCCGCCACCGCCTGCGCGCTGGCCCCAGGAAACATGGCCTGAAGCTGGATGGTGCGCGGCGTGATTTCCGGATACTGGGAAATAGGCAGGTTGAACATGCAGACCAGCCCCAGCAGCGTGGTCACAATGGCAATCACGGCTGCGATTGCGGGATGCTTGATGAAAAACGCACTCATGGCTTATTTGGCAGTTACGGAAGGAGTGGTGGAAACAGGGGCGGTATAGATGAAGGGAACGGGGACAACCGTCCCGAACCCTTCCGTGGCTCCATGTTCCCGCATCAGGCTGTTCGCCTTGGAATACTGGGCGGCCATCATTCCGCCTTCCACGATGACGGGAGCATCCGCCGGCTTTCCGTATCCTATTTCCTTCAGAGATTCCGGAATGGGCTTGACCGTTCCCGTTACTATCTGCATCAGCATGGGGGCCGTTCCGCCCTTGCCGTCAGGCATGTCAAGAACTACGGTTTCCCCCGGCTGCACGTCAATGCGGCGCGGCATCCCGTCCGGAGCCACCACCATGATGTTGCGGTGGTTCATGGAAGAAAGCAGGGCGCGGGCGGGAACCAGCAAGGCATCCTTCTCCGTACCCGTCACGGCGCGCACGCGCACCGCCATTCCGGAACGCAGTTTCAGATCCGGATTGGGAATATGGCCGATGAAATTGACGGTGCCCGTCGAACGGCTCACCTCGCTGTCCACGGAAACCACCTTCCCCTTCTTTTCAAAGACGGAGCCGTCTTCCAGAATCAATTCAAAATCCGGCATGTCTCCCATGCGCCCGGTTTTCACATTCACGGTTCCATCCATCAGGCGGCTGAGAACCTGTTTTCCCGTCACGGAAAAATCCACCCGGATGGGGTCGATGGAAGACATGGTAGTGAGCGGCGAGCCGCTGGCGGAAATCAGTTCCCCCACGCTGGCCGTCGCCTTGGAAGCCAGTCCCCGGAACGGCGCGCGTACTTTGGTGCGGTCAAGATTGATCCGGGCGTTTTCCAGGGAGGCTTCCGCCTGCTTGATGCCCGCTTCCGCCTGTTCCAGAGCGGCCTGCATCTCCTTAAGGTTCTGTTGCGCGTCCGTCAGGTTCTTGACGGAAATAGCCCCCGTCCTGATCAGTTTGTCATAGCGGTCCAAATCCTTCTGCACCCTGTCCAGAGAAGCTTCCGCCTGAAGTTTGACGGCACGAGCCGTAGCCAGGTTGGCCGCCTCCCTGTCCACGGCGGCCTGATAGGTAGCCGGGTCAATTTCAAAAAGCAGTTCTCCCTTGTCGCAAATGGAGCCGTCCCAGTAAACCTGGCGTATCAGCGTTCCGGAAACTTGCGGCCTGATGTCCGCCTGCTCCACCCCGCGCAAATGGCCGAACCAGGAAGATTTCAACTCCACCGTTCTCTGCTCCATATTCATCACGGAAACCTTGAGCGGAGGCATTTCCCTCCGGTTTGCAGCATCCGCGGCGCCGTTGTCTTCCCGGCACCCTGCCAGCCCGCACAGGGCCGCTATCAGTATATAGTGTGCTTTCATGTTGTTGGTTAACAATATTATTGAAGCATGCTTCATATTTTTCCAAACCCGTTCCCCGGAAAAAAGCACGGGCTTTTATTATTTGAGATTGTCGTACATGCGCCGGAGCAGATCCCTCAGCATGCTGCGGCTTTCCTCCGGCACCCCGTCCAGCAGCGTATTTTCAATCACTCCTATCTGCTGACAGATGGCCTCATGAACGCCCCGGCTCATATCCGTCAGGTACACATTCTTCAGCCGTCCGTCTTCACTGTCAAAAGCCGTGGTTACCCAGCCCTTCTGTTCCAGCCTCTGGACAATTCCCTTGGCCGTGGTATGGGAGACACCCAAATGCCGCTCTATGTCCCTCTGGGAGACGTTTTCTCCGTCACGGGACATCAGGTAAGCCAGCACCCGGCCCTGGGAGGCCGTAACACGCTCCAGAGTCAAGCCGCGCGTAAGCATCATATCCACGCGGTCCGTAATCATTTTCATCAAAAACGAAATCGTAAAAGGGTCGGCCATAAAACAATGAAGCATGCTTCAAAAATGTACCGATAGGTACTCTTTATCCGGATGCAAGTCAAGCGGAATCAGAATGACAGAGCGCGGGAAAAACACGTTGACCTCACCAGTAAAAATAAATCAAATCCGTTCTTTATCAATAAATTGAAAAAACAAATCATCAATAATCCGAATACCTTCGCATTTCTTTTCCGCATCATCCGGCGTTTCCCGGCAAACATACCCCTTCCAGCCACAGGAAACCAATGCTCCGCGCAGGGATAAAGAAAAAAAATAGGGACCTACATACTTGACTAACCATATTATTTTAAAATATTTTCGTCATCCCCTTATCATCTGAAGGTGAATAACTTAGACAAAAACGCTGACTAGGTATTCTAGTCAGCGTTTTTCATAATATATTTGTAATAAATAAATTACCTCTTATCAAATGTACCCTTTGCAGGTAATTCCTTTCCCATATTCTCTTTCATCGTTCCTTCAGCAGCAACATTACTACCATTAAACGTCAAATTAAGATGAAACCCTACCCAATTTGACTCAATTTGTAGGGTTCCTACATTAGTTCCAGTTTTTTCAAAAACATAACTTCCTGTAATTGTTCTGGTTGTCTCATGGTCATTGGCATCATATTCGACTGCGCCAAACGTAACGGTTCCAGTACTGAAAACAAAATCCTTTGCCTCCAATTCCCAACCATCACCTTCTTGATAGTCTACATACATGCCTCCCGTAAGAGTTTTTCCTTCCAGTGTCAATGGAGCTTCTGAATTGCTTCCATCTCCATTGGATGATGAATTGCTGCATGAGGTAAGCAAAGCCAGGGATGCCAAGACTGTTCCAAGTAATAATGTCTTCATAGTTCTATCTCGTTTTGAGGATTCCCAGATTTGGGAACTCATCCGCATAGTACGAGATATAAGCTGATTGTAAACCTAAAAATATCCCGATTCGGGTTATTTTGGCTTCTAGGTTATCCTGCTTAAATGCTCAGAAAGAGGGACAATGTCCAAGAAGAAAAATTGCGTTTATTCCTTAGGATGAAGCGTAAAAAAATGGGATTGTCTCAAGTAGAACTTTCCGAGATGTGTAATCTTCCTCAGTCATTCGTTTCCAAATATGAGACAGGAGAACGGTATTTGACCTTTTTGGAAGTGTTATCTCTTTGTAAATTGCTCAATATTAATATATTTGATTTGATCAAGGAACTAGAGTCTTAACTTTTGGGAATTGGTTTTCCCCAAATTTCTTAGAAGACTACAAGTTGACTCTTGACTTCTCAAGAAAATTATTCAATTATATGCAGATGGAACCAGAAAATGTACATCCTAGAGATTTCACAAATCATAGAGTCTTATACAATAATAAAGATTTTTCTATAGCGATAGGGAATTGGGACGACGATGAAAGCAATTCACGTGTCGGAATGAGATGGAATGAAGCATACAATGGTATTGGCTATCCAAGCGCGTTCGGTCATCCCAAATGGTTTATTGTAGAAAACAATGTTGCACTTCCTCTATTGGTTTGGCTTCTTGGGAAAAGTGGAGAAGAGAATGATTCTATTATAAAAGAAGCTATAAAACAAATTATCTCTCAGAAGAAATGACCACATATTTGATAACATTTAGGATTACAACAAGAGATGGTTCTTCTAATTCCTATCAACAACGGAGAAAAGAATTTGATGATCTATTAGCGTCTTATGCTCCTAAAAAATTTCCGCTAGAAACCGATAATAATTCTTCTACTTCAACATATATAATTCACGAAGATGAACCAGATTTAGGAGAAATATCAATACAATGTATTGAAGAAATTCCTGATCTAATTGATTCTGTGAAAAATTTTTTTGAAAAATATCGTTCTGAATTTGAAGATTCATTTATTTTATTAAAAATTGATTCCTCAAATATGGTAGTTCATTCTATGAGAATGGACGAAGGTAATGATATTAGTGATGGACCGGGGATAAATTGTCTAGATTAATATCATCTTTTTTAATATATTTGCCATTTACAGTGTCATAAATGATACTTTTGTGTCTCCATTTTTCCTTTTTGTCTATAATTATTTTTATATTTAATAATTTTGAGATAAAAAATAGGAATTTTATTTTCCATAATGGATTGTAACTCATTTGTTCTATTTCAATTAATATTGGATCAGTAACAAAAAATCCATTTTCTGAAATCCATCGATCTCTTTCTTTGTTATAATAATGTAATCTTTTTTCCATAAAATTACTTATCCTTTATTTTTAAAAGTCACTTCACCAATTCACAATACATCATTCTCTTACCAACCATTTTGGTAATCGTATCTCCTATACATTCCATTACTTCAATCTTGGAGGTATTATGCCTATAGGCAAATTCATGAATGTACCTCTTCAAATGCTTAGGGGACATGTAATGGTAAACGCCATAGTAACCTCTCTTCAGTAGAGACCAGAAGCTCTCAATGGAATTGGTATGAACATTACCATTGACGTATTGTTTCCCTTTATGGTTGATAACTCATGGATAAATCCGACAAGTCCCTTGTAAGACTTGAACTCATCCGTAAACACATTGGAATTCCTCTCTACATGTCTTCCGATGAATCCTTGTAAATTGTAAGCGGAAGTATCGTCGATATGTTTGACGATCACCTTTCCGTTCCTCTGTTTGGCCCCGATGACAATCAATTTACCTACTGAACCTCTTCCCTTGTTCAGCTTCTTGGAAAAGTGTTTGTTGGATTCCTTACCTCCAATGAAGTTTTCATCTACTTCTACAATACCATCCAACTTCTCTTTTTTATCCTTCATCCAAAATTCCCTGATTCTTTGACAGAGGAACCAGGCACTCTTCTGAGTAATTCCGAGTTCTTTTGAAACTTGAATGGAGGAAATACCTTTACGAGATGTTGCCAACAGGTACATACACATCAACCATTTGTGAAGAGGCAATTTGGATTCCTCTAAAATTGTACCAAATCTGACTCTGAAAAATTTTCTGCATTTCCTACATCTGTAAGGCATTGGAGAGTGATCCTTACATTCGGTGATATGGTCAGAACCACAATGAGGACAACGGACACGACCATTCCAACGCTTCTTCTCAAAATACTTCCGGGCAGATTCCTCATTAGGAAATTCGAAGAAGAACTCATATAAGGAAGTGTATTTGAGCTTAGTTTGTCCCATATCATTGCTTGGTTGATATAGAAATTTTGTCGTGTTTTGATTAGTTCGTACGCGTTTATTTTCAGCGTATTGAAGATTATTTTGATAGTTTATTTGGTATACAATTTTCTTACCCATATAGGGCGAGTAGAAAATTGTCCTTATAAATCTTAGGCGAAGAGTTAGATGGAGCTAATTTTTGACAATGTAGCGATATAACAGTATGATGTCCTTATGTCAGAAGGATATAGAATTAACGCAGAAAGAATCTTCCAAGACCTTGCCGCCGATGCCTATAACAAATATCTAAATGACATTGAGCATATACACACAAGAGTTCCTATCAGCGAAGGTGATGAAATTTCGGAATTTGAAACAGTTATTTGTCCTGAGGGAATAAAGAATGCTATTTGTGCAATAATTTTTTGGGGGCTTAGTATTGAAGCCTTCACCAACTCTGTTTTTAAGCAGCAATTAGAAAAAACAATAGGTCGTGAACAAAATATATTAGTGAAAAAACTTATCACATCGTTTAATATAATTGATAAAATAAATTATTTGAAAGTTATACCACCTCATAAAATATCAATACTGAAAAAATTATACGATGATCGTAATAGATTTGCACATTATAAAGAAGGGATGAAGTATACATGTGCAACACCCGATTTTCATTTTTGGTTTCCGAAAGAAAAAATGAAATCCTATTATGAAATATTTTCTGAAACAATTTCTCTATTGAAAGAAAAATACCCTAGATTTGTATACTCGGATGAGTACATAGAGGTGTGGCAGTGATAATAAGGTATAAAAACTAAGCTCCTGATTAGTCAAGTATGTAGATTCCAAAAAATACCTAAGGAATGACCCGCATATCAAAAAAGGCCGGGACCGCTTCGCCTTCTTTCCAGGGACAATACGCGCAGCCGCTTGTCCTTTACCTTGAATTTCACCTCCCAGCCAGAGAACAAAAGGCCGTAAACCCGTTCCGGATCATCCTGATACTGGGGACGGGGATCCAGGGACAGCGTATCTTCCAGCGCACTCCTCTCTTCCGGAGACATGGAACCGCCAAAAGATTCGGGAATTTCCACATCCAGCCGTTCATAGGGGACAGCCGTAAACCCTTCCGACGCCTCCGGAATGCAGTCTGCCAGAGGAACATAGGGCTTGATATCCAGAATGGGGGTGCCATCCACCAAATCCACGCCGGAAAGATGCAATACCGGGCCGTCCAGAGGATGCAATTCCACCCGTTCCAGCCTGACGGCAGACAACCCGATGGGATTGGGGCGGAACGGCGCACGCGTGGCGAACACCCCCATGCGCACATTGCCCCCCAGCCGCGGAGGCCGGACCGTAGGGCTCCACCCCTTATCCACGTTTTCACTGAACACCCAGACCAGCCACAGATGGGAAAACCCTTCCAGACCACGAACGGCATCCGGATGGCGGAACGGCGGCTCAAACACCAGCCGCGCCCGCGCATCCGGAACCAGGCCGCTCTGGCGCGGCGCACCGAATTTGTCCGGATAACACGTACTGACGCGGGCGACGGGCTGCAAGCGGAGACTGATAGTTAATAATTAATAGCTGCCGGCCTTTCTCCATGACGCTTTCATCAGAAGCGGTGGAGCTGTTCTCCGAACACCACGGCATCCACTTTTCCCTTCAAGGTCTTGCCCAGGAATGGGGTGTTGCGGGCGCGGCTGCGGAGCGTTTCATCCGTGACGGGCGTTTCTCCTTCCGGGTCAAACACCACCAGATTGGCCGGAGCCCCTTCTTCCAGGGAGACGGGGGCCAGCCCCATCAGCCTGCGGGGAGCATCGCTGCAGGCGCGCACCACCGTCTGCCAGGACATTTTTCCAGGTTCCACCAGATACTGGTAAATAGCGGGCAGGAACGTATCCAGCGCAATCATGCCCTGCGGGGCGACAACGAAATCCTGAAGTTTGGAAAACGGCGTGCAGGGCGTGTGATCGGAAACAATGCAGTCAATGGTGCCGTCATTCACGGCGGCAATCAGGGCATCCACATCCGACTGGTCGCGCAGGGGCGGCAGCGTCTTGTAGCAGGTATCGTACCGGCCCACGTCCTCATGCGTGAACAGGAGATGGTGAAGCGCCGCTTCCGCGCTCAACCCGGCGGTTTTCCGCTTGCAGCGGCGCAGGATATCCACGCTGCCGGCCGTAGAGACGGTCTGCACATGCAGGGAGTTGCCCGTATCCACGGAAAGGCGGATGATGGTTTCCAGCCCTATTTCCTCCGCACAGGAGGGGGAGCCCATCAACCCCAGACGGTAGGAAGTAGTGCCCGGGTGCATGGCCGCCCTGGCCGTTAGGGACGGCACGTCTCCGCGCAGGGCGAAAGTAAGGTTCAGATTGCTGGCGTACTGCATGGCGCGGTACAGCAGCAGCATGTTGTCCGGCGCACGGTCCCCGTCCGTAATGAAACGGACGCCCTTGGCGCGCAGGGAGTCGTAGGAAGCCTGCTCTTCCCCGCCGTCCCCCTTGGTCAGGCACCCGGAGGGGATAACCTCCACCAGAGCATCCGTCCGGCATATTTCCATGAACGTGGTAATCTGGGCGGCATTGTCCATCACGGGTTCGGTATCCGGCATCGCCATCAGTCCGGTCACACCTCCATGCAGGGCGGCGGCGGTAGCCGTAGCCACACGTTCCTTGTCCTCCCGGCCGGGCTGGCACAAATGGGCATGGATGTCGAACAGGCCGGGCAGAACAAGCTTCCCGGAAGCATCCAGCGCCCTTTCCGCGGCGCTCTCCAAAAGCGTTCCGGCAGGAGCTTTCGCTGTAATCACCCCCCCGGAAACCAGAAGGTCCGCCGGGGCGGAACCGTCCGTCAGCCGGGCGTTGCGAATAAGTACGGAAGTTTTCATGAACAATCAGTGCTGGGTTTGCGGAGTGAGATGGTAAAGGATGGACATGCGGCAGGCGATGCCGTTTTCCACCTGGCGGTTGATCAGGCAGCGCTCATAGTCCATCGCCAGGTCACAGATTTCCACGCCGCGGTTGACCGGCCCCGGATGCATGATGTACAGGCCTTCACCGGAAATGCGCTTCAGGCGTTCTTCCGTGACGCCGTAAATCTTGTTGTACTCCCGGGCGCTGGGGAAGAAAGGGGCGTCCTGCCGCTCTTTTTGAACGCGCAGCAGGTAAATTACGTCCGGCTTCCAGGCAAACGCCTCATTGAAATCGGAAAAACGGGGAATGCCGGAATGTTCGGTGCGCGGCACCAGGGAACCCGGCCCCAGGAAGGCGACCTCCATCCCCAGCCTCTTCATCAGCAGGGAGGTGGAACGGGCCACGCGGGAATGCAGGATGTCCCCCACAATCAGAACGCGCTTTCCCCTCACATCCGGAAATACCTCCCGGATAGTAAAGGAATCCAGCAGCGCCTGGGAGGGATGGGCGTGGGCTCCGTCCCCGGCGTTCACCACACTGGCGCAGGTATGGCGCGCAATCACGTTCGGCAAGCCGCTGTTGTAATGGCGCACGATTACATAATCCACTTTCATGGCCTGGAGCGTGGCGATCGTGTCCTGTACGGATTCCCCTTTCACCACGGAAGAGGTGGACACCGTGAAATTGGTCACGTCCGCAGACAGGCGTTCCGCCGCTACCTCAAAAGAGGAACGGGTGCGGGTGCTGGGTTCATAAAAAAGCGTCAGAACGGACTTGCCTTTCAGGGCGGGCACCTTTTTGACGCTTTTGGTAAAAAGCTCCTTCATCGGGCCGGCCGAATCCAGCAGCGTGTGAATTTCCTCGTCAGTCAATGAGGAGATATTAAGAAGATCCTTGCGGGGATGATTCATGGGAAACGGAGAATGGATTGGAAAATTTTCAGTGGGAGGGAATGACCACGCTGTCCTCGCCGTCAGCCTCCTTCATGCTTACGATGACCTTGGCTCCGGCATGGTCCAGCACGTGCCCCGTATAATCCGGCTGGATGGGAACTTCCCGCCCGCCGCGGTCAATCAGGCACGCCAGTTCAATACGGGCCGGACGGCCGTAATCGAAAAGGGCGTTCAGGGCCGCACGTATGGTGCGCCCCGTATAAAGGACGTCGTCCACCAGCACGACCCTCATGTCATCCGTGGAAAACGGCAAATTGGAGGAACGGAGGGAAGGCCGGGCTTCCAGCTTGAAAATGTCATCCCGGTACAGGGAAATATCAATAGAGCCGTACTGGGCTTCCACTCCCAGCTCCTTTACCTTGTCCACCAGACGCCGGGCAATCACATCCCCCTGGCTGAGCAGGCCGACGATGGCGAGAGGTTCTCCGGGGAAACGGGCCACAATGCCGTGGGCCATGCGCTCAAGCGCACGGGAAATTCCCGGACCGTCCAATACGATTTCCTGTGAAGGAGGAGTCATTTGCCGGATGGGGGAAAAAGTTCACGTTACAGCCCCGCCAGTTTTAAAATGCGGTGGGCGGCCATGGCGGCATTGACGGGGGTTTTCTTATGCAAGCCAACCGTAGTGCAGGGCACGCCGCCGGGACACTGGGCAATCGCCAGCAGGGCGTCAATACCGTTCAGGGGGCCTCCGGGGACCGGCACGCCGATAACCGGGAGGGAACAGCTCATCACCACCACGCCGGGAAGGGCGGCGGACAGGCCGGCCACAGCCAGGATAACCGCTTTTTCTCCGCTGGCTTCCAAATCCCCCAGGAACCTGATCAGCTCCGGAAGGTCGCGGTGGGCGGACAGAACGGTTTCTTCATAAGGAACATTCTCCTGAGCAAAATACTCGCGGGCCGGTTCCATAAAGGGCTTATCATTCGGGCTGCCGTAGATGACGATGACTTTCATGGCTGTGTATGCGGTTGTGAAACTTGCAGATTATGCCCCCAAGCCCCCTGCCCTGGCAAGACTTAACCTGCAAAAAAAGGAAGGCCCCGGGTGGAAATGGACAACGGGAGAAAGGAAACACAGGAGTTCCGGAACCGTTCCGGGGAATCGGCCCGGCATCCCGGTCATTCCTCCAACCCAGATTCGCCCATCCCTCCGCCCTCTCCGGGAACCTTCAGTTTTCCGGAGAGGATATCCTTCCTGATACGGTAAAGAGCCTTCAACCTTTCCTTATCATCCAATCCTTCCGTTTCCCGCATCAGGAATAAAGAAAACTGTACGGAACAATTCTCCAGCCGATATTTTTCCAGAATGCTCCCCCCCATTTTCATGTATTGGCCTCCGTACTTTCCGTAAGCGTTCTGAATTTCATCGGCAGTCATCTTCTCTCTTTCCACCCGTTCCAGCAATTTCCCGGACTCCCTAATCATCTTCAGATGCATGGCACGGTAATCGGAAGGGCATTTATCCAGAATCCCAGCCCATTCGGGAGATTGAATATATTTCAGCGCGGCCACCAGCACCGCACGATTATCCTTTTCCTCCAACTCCACAATGCACGTCCAAATAATGCCCAGCTGCAAGTGCCTGGCCATGGCCTCCCTGTACGCCGCTATTTTCTTTTCATCCTCCATTTCCAAATCCACATTAGCCATGGAGGGCGCCGCTATATCCTGGGACATGCCGGAAAAAGTCATCAAAAACGCAGGGAGAATTCCCCACCGGAACAGATTTGACATGAAATCACGTTACAGGAATCTTTTGCGCAGGGTCAACAATATTCTTCCCTTCCGCCGCATCCCGCAGCATTGACGGCCGCCGCCACGGCGGACTGTCTTTCCTTCCCGGAAAAAACAAGCCTGCCCCCATTCCCGGCTTGATGGCATCCGGTTCCGGCATAACAAGGCTCACAGGGGCGTATCTTCATCCAGAAACGCAGAAAAGCTGCATCGCTCCGGCGGCCGGACGCTTGAAAAAACCTAGCGGGTCGCCTGCTGCGCCATGGCCTCCGCACAACGGCGTCCGTCCAGGGCGGCGGAAACAATGCCGCCGGCGTAACCCGCCCCTTCGCCGCATGGGTACAGGCCCTCCAGACCGGGATGCTCCAGCGTGGCGGGGTCCCTTGGAATGCGCACGGGGGAGCTGGTGCGCGTCTCACAGCCAATGAGCTGGGCGTCCGTTCCGGCAAATCCCCGCCATTTACGGTCAAACTGCCGCAGCCCCTCCCGCATGCGCCAGACAATCCCTTCCGGGAGCAATTCATGAAGGGGATGGGATACGATGCCGGGATGATAGCTGGTAGGCAGCAGGGAAGAAGAAACGCGCCCTTTCAGAAAATCCTCCACCTTCTGGGCCGGGGCTTTCTGCATGCCTCCTCCGGCACGGCAGGAAGCCGTCTCCAGCGCTTTCTGGTACGCCACGCCCGCCAGCACCCCGTGTTCCCTGCAAAACGGTTCCGTATCTTCCGGATGCACGCTGACTACAAAACCGGCATTGGCAAATGGAGAATCCCTCCGGGCCAGAGACATGCCGTTGACCACCACCTCATCGTTCTCCGTGGCGGCGGGCACGATGAAGCCACCGGGACACATGCAGAAGGAATGGACGCCGCGGTCCTGGATGGTGGTCGTCACGGAATAACGGGCTGCCGGAAGCTGCTCCGGGCGCCTCTGCTCCGGATTCAGGTGGTACTGGCGCGCATCCACAAACGCCTGGGGATGCTCAATGCGCACACCCACGGCAAAGGATTTCTGTTCCAGAGCCAGCCCCTCCGCCAGCATCATGCGGTACACGTCCCGGGCACTGTGCCCGGTAGCCAGCAAAACGGAATCCGCCGCAAATTCCCGGCCATCCGCGCAGGCCACGCCGCGTATGCGGCAGCCGTCCGCAGAACGGAGCAGATGCTCCACACGGGCATTGAAATGAATTTCCCCGCCCGCGCGAAGGATGGATTCCCTGATGGCTTTGACGACATTGGGCAACAGATTGGAGCCGATATGCGGATGGGCGTCCGTTAAAATTTCCCTGGGCGCTCCGTGGGCTACAAAAATCTCGTAAACCTCCCGGACGGGGCCTCTCTTGGTCGCGCGCGTAAACAGCTTCCCGTCGGAAAACGTGCCTGCCCCTCCCTCTCCAAAACAGTAATTGGAATCCTCCATCACCGTGCCGCGGCGCAGGATGGGAGCCAGGTCAAACCGGCGGGAGGAAACATCCTTCCCCCGTTCCAGAACCACAGGCTTCATACCCAGTTCCAAACAGCGGAGCGCGGCGAACATCCCGGCCGGTCCGAATCCAACGATCAGCGCCACGGGGGAGCCGGGACGGACGGACGGATAATCCCGGGAGGGAAGACGTTCCGGCGGCAGCGGGCTATCCACCCCGACCAGCAGCCGAAGCTGGAAGAGAATTTTTTTCTGCCGGGAGTCAATGGACTCCTTCACCAGCCGCAAATCCCTGATACGGGAGGGGGAAATACCCAGTTTCCGCGCCACGGCGGCGCGGCGGACGCGCTCGCTGCCGGCCTTTTCCATCGGCAGAATCACATCTACCGTTATTCCTTCCCCTCCGCTCACAGTCCCTCCTTCCCCGGCCGGGGCTGCTGCTGGGTGATGCAGTGGATGGCGCCGCCTTCCAGCACCAGCTTGCGGGCATCCACCCCTATTACCTGTTTTCCGCTGAAACATTCACGCAGAATGCCCAGGGCGCGATCATCATTCCGGGGCTGGTTGAATACGGGAACAATGACGGCATCATTCACAATGAGGAAATTGGCGTAACTGGCAGGGAGCTGATCCAGCCGCCAGTCCTCCGCATGGAGGGGATCCGGCATCGGCAGGGGAATCACCTCCACCCCGGAACCGTCCACGCATCTCAAATCCTGAAGGCGTTCATTATTCTCCGCCAGAGCGCGGTAATGGGGAGAGGAAGAGTCCTTCTCCACGATGGAAACTACGGCATCCCGGCACACAAAACGCACCATGTCGTCAATGTGGCCATCCGTATCATCCCCTTCAATGCCGGAACCGAGCCAGAAAACGGCTCTGACGCCCAGCATGCGCCCCAACTCCTCCTCAATCATGGCCCGGCTCCAATCCAGATTGCGGTTGGGGTTCAGCAGCACGGACTCCGTCGTCACCAGCAAGCCGTCCCCATTGCCCTCAATCGCCCCTCCTTCCAGAATCATGGAAGAACTGCGCACGGGAAGCCCAAGCGCCGCCCCAATCAGGGCGGGAACGCCGTTGTCCAGGTCCCACGGGGCAAATTTGCCGCCCCACGCATTAAATTGCCAATCCGCCAGCATCAGGGAACCGTCCTTCACATCCTGGACGAAAACGGGGCCGTGGTCCCGGCACCATACGTCGTTGGTCGGGTGGTTGAACAGGCGGAATTGCTCCTCACTCACTCCGGCGGCCAGCATCGCCTGTCTGACGCCGGGATGAAGGGGAGCCGCGGCATTCACGCATACAAGGGCATGCGGAGCAATGGCAGCGGCCACGCTCCCATAAGTCTGCTGCAACTCGTCCAGCCCCCCTTGCCATAAATCCCTGCGGTGGGGCCAGGACAGCCAGACAGCATCCTGAGGCTCCCATTCAGCGGGCCAGCGTACATCGGGTTCCTTGTTCATGGCGGTATCGGGCGGTTCAACTGGGCTGGTCCTGAAATTCATAAGGCTCTTCAAAAGCCTTGCGGAAGCTCATGAAGCCCTTGAAATCATCCAGGGAATCCTCCGGCTGTTTGGAAAAAACGTCTTCCTCAATCAGTAAAAAAACCATCTCCCCCACATTCTTCCCGTTCCTAAGCCCCCATTCCTTCATCACGGTGGAAGCCATGGGCCCGAACTGGGCGAGGGCGTAATCCCGGAACCCCTCCAGCAGTTCCTGCCCGCTGACATGCCTCTGAGAGCCGTTTTCCCTTTCTTCAACGCGCTGCATGGTAAAATCCAGCGCATCTTTCAGAAAAGAATACGCCCGTTCCGCAAAACGGGGATCCTTCCGTACGATACGGCTCACGGCATCTTCAAACGTAGGGGTGGTCATAGCGGCTCGCCACTACCCTATACGGCCCCTTGTGAAAATCAAGATTTTTGGGAGCGCTCCAGCTTCAGCCCTCCCTTGGGGACAGCATGGGGAAAATGAAGGCAGCCGCCCCCTCGCTGGAACGGAACGCCGGACGCGGCAGACGGCAAAATTCCCGTCCATGATATAGAGCCTCAAAAAACGCACGCGCCCGCATTTTGAATATCATGCTTCTGCATGAGCTACCCTCCGGCAAGCAGCGGTTTTTACGTTCTGATGCCGTCAAAAAGCCCTGTAAGCAGGAAGGAAACCTTGCCAGCCTATGGTCTGTTTGTTATGAACGGAATACTTTATGTTCCGTTCCTCCATCATGCTTCTGGCAACCATGCTGTGCGTTTCCTGCGTATCGCACCGGCCTATCCAGGACAGCAGCTCCCCGCCCATTGACGCGGCCAATCCCCTGGACGGCACCCCCGTGGCGCTGGCGTGGAGCTCCGGAACGCAATTAATGATGGGCGTAGACACGGGAGCAGTCCAGACATCCCTGCTTTTCTCCCCGGCAGTGGAATCCATCGGCGCACGCCTGCGCGGCAGGGGCGCCATGCGCACGGCCAACGTGCCCGTTTCCCTGAAGGATGACGGGGAACCCATTTCCCGGAAACAGGACGTAGTAATGGCAGACCAGGCCCCGTATGACGGTTTGCTGGGCTGGGAATGCATCCGGAAATATGTGTGGAACATCAACTATCCCAAACGCTCCCACCGTTTTTTCAATAAACTTCCCTCCAGAATAAAAAGCTGGAACAAGCTTTCCCTGATTCCCGGGTCCGACTATCCGCAAATCGCGGACAAGCACGGAAGGCGCATCATTCTGGACACGGGAGCCCCCCACGCCGTTTACATCTCCAAAAAACGCTGGAATGCCATTAAGCAGGCCTACCCGGATGCGTTCGTCAGCGTCTATTCCGGCTACAGCCCCGCCGCAGGCGGCTTTTACGCCCACGAATGCATGCATGTAAGCTCCTTCCAGCTCGGTCCACTGGAATTAAAAAATATCCTGCTCTGTGAAAGCTTCGCCAACCCGGAAGTGATGGGCATCCCCGATGACATCGACATCATCCTGGGCTACGGCGCTCTGGCCGCACGCCAGTTCTGGCTGGACGGCCCGGGGAACGCCCTTTATTTCAGCTCCACCAGCCACCGGATGCCCGCCCCCGCCTCCTTCAACCTGATGGGAGGCACCTTTATCCAGGACAGCAACGGGAACGGCCCCATGAAAGCTTACGTGGCAGAGTGGTCGCCCGCATGGGACGCCGGCCTCAGAACGGGAGATGTTCTTATTTCCATCAATGGAAGAAAGAATCCCTATCCGGACCTCGTAGAATATGTTACCACCCAGCGGGGGGCTCAGGCCAGCGTGGTGGTCCAGCGCAGGAACAGGCTGGTGCGCATCCAATGGGAAGTTCCGGCCGCGCCCCCTGCCGGGGATTATTACCCCACGCCCCAGGCCATTACGGAACAGGAATTCGAAAACCACGTCAGGCAGCAGGAAAAAAAAGAACAGACTCAGCCCTCCGCAGACGGCCAGCAGCCTCCGGCTACGGCCGGAGAAACTCCGGATGAAGCCTCTCCCGCAGCTGACGGGAAAACGGACAAGGCCTCCGCTGCCTGAGCCGGGCCAGCAACCAGCCATCTCTCTACACCGGCATGAACAACGAACAACATCAAAATACCCACACTTCCGACGCCCCCGCCATTCCCTCCCCCTTCCAGAAGAGAACCTGCTGGCATGCCCTGACAGGCGTATCCATTCTGGTGATGCTGGGCATTGCGGCCTTCGTCATTTTTGAAGTAGTGGAACTTCTGGGGTTTCTGGAACCGGTGCTCCTGCCCATCCTGATTGCCGCCGTCGTGGCGTATTTGCTGGAACCCATCGTTTCCTGGCTGGTGCGTCTCAAATTCTCCCGTCCATGGGCAGTAGTCACGGTCATGTTTGCGGCTCTGGCCGTTCTGGTAGGCTTTGGAGCCACGATTCTCCCTCCCCTGATCAGGCAGACGGATGAACTGATCGACAACCGGATGGAGCTATGGGACAAAACCTCCGAACTGATTGACTCCACCATTGAAATCCCCTTCATTTCCCGCACCATTGACAGTGTTTACAGCACCAGCCTGCGGGAACTGAATGCCAGCCATTATACGGAAGCGGAAGTCCATGACCTGAGAAACGCCCGGACCGCCCGGGAAAAGCTGGGAGCCTACATGACCATCAATTCCTCCTTTTACCAGGACAAGCTGATGAGCTGGCTCACTTCCGGGGGACGGGCCCTTTACAGCACCATAGGAATCATGGTCAGCATCCTGATCACGCCCATTTTCGCTTTTTATTTTCTGCTGGAGGCGGATAAAATCAAAGAGAAATGGCCCAGCATCCTGCCCCTGAAAGTCTCCAAATTCAGAAAAGACGTGGTGGACACCATGGAGGAAATCAACGGCTACCTGATTTCCTTCTTCCGCGGCCAAATGCTGGTAAGCATCATTGAAGGCATTCTGATTGCCATCTGCCTGAAGCTGATCGGCCTGCCGTACGCCATTACCATTGGCGCCGCGGTCTGCGTGCTGGGCATCATTCCCTACCTGGGTATCATCACCGCCTTTATCCCTGCGGTGTTGCTGGCCTGGTTCACATGGGGGGATTTCCAGCACGTGCTGATTGTTTCGGGCATCTTCCTGGCCGTCAACCAATTTGACGGATGGATCATCCAGCCGAAAATCGTGGGGGATTCCGTGGAACTCCACCCGCTCACGGTCATGTTTTCCGTGCTGATCTGGACACTCATCCTGGGCGGCTTAATCGGCGCCCTGCTGGCTGTCCCCCTGACAGCCGCCATCAAGGTCCTTTACAAGCGGTACATCTGGCAGAATGCCAGCATGCGCCCCATGACGGAACCCGTGCTTCCGCCGGAACATCCCGGCGAACAGCCTCCGGACACCCCCGAAGATTCGGCCCACGCTTAAACAGCGGCATCCTTCCGACCGCCCTTTCCGGAAAATTATAATCACACACACCTGACAACATGAATAAATCCGCATTACACCTGATGCTTGCCCTGGCGGCGGCAGCGGCCTGCCCGGCCGCAGTCACGCCAACGGTCAAGCCCCCCAAGGCCATCGTCATGATTTACGCTGACGACCTCGGCTATGGAGACGTAGGCTGCTATGGAGCCAAGGGAATTCCCACCCCCTCCATCGACAAGCTTGCCGAGCAGGGCTGCCGCTTCACGGACGCCTATTCCACCACATCCGTCTGCACCCCTTCCCGCTATGCCCTGTTCACAGGAGAATATCCGTGGCGCAAGGAAGGCACGGGCATCCTGCCGGGAGACGCCGCCCTCATTATCGATACCAAGAAGCCCACCCTGCCCAAGATGCTCCAATCCCACGGCTACAAAACCTACATGATAGGCAAATGGCACCTGGGCCTGGGGGAAAAGGGGAAGAAAATTGACTGGAACAAACATATCTCCCCCAGCCCGAACGAAATCGGATTTGACGAGAGCTTTATCTTCGCCGCTACGGGCGACCGCGTTCCCTGTGTGATTCTGGAAAACGGCAATGTCCGCAACCTGGACCCGAACGACCCCATTGAAGTATCCTACAGGCACAACTTCCCCGGGCTTCCCAATGGCAAGGACAATAAGGACCAGCTCAAACTCATGTGGAGCCACGGACACAACCAGGCCATTATCAACGGAATCGGACGCATCGGATTCATGAAGGGCGGCAAAAGCGCCTTGTGGAAGGATGAGGAAAACGCCGATGTAATTACGGATAAGGCCATTGAATACATTCAAAAGAGCGCCAAAGCCAAGGAACCGTTTTTCCTGATGTTCGCCACGCATGACATCCACGTGCCGCGCTGCCCGGAAAAACGCTTTGTGGGCAAGAGCCAGCACGGCGTGCGCGGTGACGTGACCGTGGAACTGGATGACTGTGTGCGCCGCATTACAGAGGCTCTGCAACAGGCCGGTCTGGAAAAAGACGCCCTGGTGATCTTCTCCAGCGACAACGGCCCCGTGCTGGATGACGGCTACAGGGATTTCGCCGTCCGGGACAACGCCACCCATTCCCCCGCTGGCCCCTTCCGGGCAGGCAAATACAGCATTCTGGAAGGAGGTTCCCGCATTCCGTTCATCGTCAAATGGCCCGGCGTGATCAACCCCGGAACCACGAGCAAAGCCCTGCTCAACCAGATGGATCTGGGAGCCTCCCTGGAACAACTGCTGGCCCCCGGCAAGGCCAATTCCTTCCGTGACTCTGAAAACGTGCTGCCCGCCCTTCTGGGCAAATCCGCCAAGGGGCGTGACTACCATGTCATCAACAGCACCGGCAAGGCGTTGGCGATTCGCCACGGCAAATGGAAATTCATTCCCGCCGGCGTGGCCATTCGCGACGGCATCAACGGAGCCTCCGCAAAAATGAGCAAATCCCCGGAAGGAGGAAGCCTCTTTGACCTGGAAAAAGACCCGAAGGAACTTGACAACGTAGCCTCCCAGCATCCGGACATTTGCGAACAGATGAAAGCCAAGCTTGAGGAAATCCGCCAGAGGCCCGAAACCAAGGCTGACCAGGAGGACCTGCTTCCCTTGGACGACTAACATCCATTCGGGCCAGATCATGAGAGAATCCGCCACATGCTCCCAATGCGGCCACGGGTACACCTACCCGGCCGGACTGGACGCCAAAACCGGCATGCGCTGCCCGGCGTGCGGCGTTTTGATTCACGTTACAACGGGGCTTCCCTTCGGGGAAGCCTCCTCTTCGCCATCCGGCCGCAAACCGGAAAACGCCATGAAAACGCAGGCCGCCCTGCCTCCCGTCAGGAAAAAGCGGCCGGCTTTCTCCGGACGCGATACTGACGAACGCGGCATCCGGCAGGAAAACCTGCCGCAGCTGCCAGCCGCAGCATCCGGCCGCCGGATTCCCGCTACATCATGGCTGGCATGGGGGCTGTCCCTGATAGCGTTGATTCTGGCCTTTATTTTCCCCTCCTACGGAAACGGTTCCACAGATCCGCTGTACATGCTTCAGTGCCTGCCCTCCATGGTATTCGGCTGCACTGCGGCCATCCTTTTCATCCAGGGCCTGGCGGCTTTGCGCCGCTAAAAAACAAAGTCTGCGGCCCCATCCGGGGCCCATGCGGCAGCCCCGTCCCAAAAACGGCCAGAATGCCTGGTTTCCATGCCCCTTTCCGCGGAACCGGGCTTTTAGGCTTGCCTGTCAAATGAACAGATTTTAAGTTACGTCCCGGTAAACGTTATGGAACGGGAGGCAGAGGCGAAGGATAACCTGTGGAGGGCCAGACTGGATGCCGTCCTGATGCACAGGATATGGGGTTCCCTTATCTTCCTGGGCATCGTTTATATTATTTTCTTCCTGAGCTTCGCTATCGGGGATCCTCTGGTCAGGCTCATCCAGACGGGAACCCAGCTGTTCAGCGTCTGGGCCAGCCGCATGCTGGAACCGTGGCCCCGCCTGCAATCCCTGCTGGGGGAAGGCGTGGTAGGAGGCGTGGGCGGCGTACTGGCCTTTCTGCCCAACGTGGTTCTCCTCTTCGGGGCCATTACCGTCCTGGAAAACAGCGGATACATGATGAGGGTTTCCCGCCTGATGAGCCGCATCATGAAAATCATGGGGTTGAACGGCAGCAGCTTTGCCCCCCTCCTGCTGGGATTCGGCTGTTCGGTTCCCGCCATCCTGTCCACCAGGAGAATTGAAACGCGCAGCGACCGCCTGGTCACCATCGCCGTGTTGCCCATGATGAGCTGTGCGGGCCGCCTGCCGATCTACATGATGTTCGTCTCCGCCCTGTTTCCTTCCCGCCTGCAGGCCCCCGTGCTGTTCGGGATTTATGCCAGCGGCGTCCTGCTGGCGCTGTGCTGCGCCCGGCTTCTGAAAAACACGCTTTTCAAGGCGCCCCAGAGGGATTCCCTCCACCACATGAAGCGCCTGCGTCTCCCCTCCCTGCGGAAGGTGGGCATCCTGATGTGGTCGCGGGCCTTCATGTACGTCCGGAAAGCAGGCACTTTCATTCTTGGGGCCTCCATCATCCTGTGGTTTCTGAACACCTACCCCAGGCCGGAAGAAGACACGGCGCCGACAAACGCAGCGGCCATGGAACATTCCTACGCCGGACAAATAGGCCATTGGATGGAACCCGTCACGCAAGTGGCCGGATTTGACTGGAAAATCAATTCCGCCCTGGTAGGAGCCTTTGCCGCCAAGGAAATTTTCGTCACCCAGATGGGTATCCTTTATGCGGTGGAAGACGGAAATTCGGGCCCGGCGGCCCAGCAGACATTGAACGCCCGTCTTAAAGCCAGCTACACCCCACTCCAGGGCATCAGCATCATGATATTCTGCCTGATCGCCCTGCCCTGCATCGGCACCGTCACCGTCGCCAAGAGGGAAGCGGGCACCTGGTGGTTCGCTCTGGCTCAATTCGGCGGATTGACCCTCCTGGGTTTTGCAACGGCTACGCTGATCTACCAGGCAGGGCTCCTTCTGTAAAGGCCAGCCATAAAGAAACCGGAAGCAGGAAATATCCCCCGGAAGAAGAAAAAATGAACCTCGTGAAAAAAGAGGCGTTTACGATGAACTTCCGCAAGTTCTCCTGCTCTACGGTCAAATGATCACAACATCGCCATCATCCGGCCACGAAAGCCGCAGCATAACACCATGCATGGCCGTGCAAGCCTCCCCTCCGCAACAATCCGGAATCAGTATGCGCCGCTGAAGCCTTTCCTGTTTTTTCAAGCCGTCCGGGTATCCTTTTCCGTTTGCAGAGGGGGGACAACCTGCGGCAAAAAAGATCATGCAGCCATTTCCGGAAAATCAATGCCCTTTTGACAGGGAGTAATCAAAAAAGGGGCACCAATTATCCATTCGGTAATCTTTGCCCTGGATATGGGCCTTAACCTCATCTCCCTGGGAATCCCTCAGACAGCCCCGCGCCCCCGTCCGCGGACCGGAAGGACGGTGTTCATTAATCGTCATCCCATAGCGTAAACGCCCTTTCCTCGGGTCCTTCTCCGTCAACAGCTGTACCGTATTCTTTCCCACCAGCCGGACAGACTTGATGGCAACATCCTCTCCCTCAGCCCCCACAAGGGAAAAACCATAATTGCCAGGATCGTCAACCGTCTTCGTGTCCAGAACCAAAGGGGGACAGGGAGCATAAAATGCCACTTCCACCGTCCAACCCTTTCCGAACTTTCTGATTTTATGGTTCAGGGGATGCACGGGTTTCCAGTCCGCCCCATCCAACAGGACTTTCTTCATGACATAGCCCACATACTCCCCATAAAGGCGGGACATGGGCGCCGTCAAATGGACTCCGTCGCTATACTCGAAATGGTACATCGGGGTCGTCATCACATACCGGCTGTCCTTCTCCAAAGCCATATCCAGCTGTTCCAGGGCAATAGCCGGATAATCCGTAGGATTAAACTGATAATATTTCAAATGGGAACCAACCTGATAGCCGAAACAGACCACATCGTTTTTCTGCCCGGTCACGGCCCTGGCGTCATGATTTATGTCCCTGATCAGCTTTTCCATTTTTTCCCGATACCATTCCCTCGTCTTTCTGTCCTGGTGATCCGTCTCTCCCTGGGTCCAGATAAACGCAGGCATGGAAAGGGTCTTCCCTTCCCGGTCAGCCAGTATTTTGGCGGCCTTCAAATCATCCAAAATGCGGTTGTAGGCTCCAGTTCCCCTGCCCAGGGAACCAATGCTCGCCCCACCCACTCCCGTCGCAGAACAAATCAACCGGATACGAGAAGCCGTAACGGGAGAATAACGCTGCATCAGGCGGAACAAACGACAGGCAGCCCCTGATACGGGAGTTTCACCGCGCGGCCCGTTCACTCCTTCCTCCAGAGGAACCAGCATCTTGCGGTCACTGCCGTTCTCATACGCTCTCACCCCTCCCCTGAACATATACAAGCCCCCTTCCTCCTGCTTTTCCGTTACAACGGGCTTAGCCGTCCAGCCCACAGAAAGGGATTGACCGTAAGAAGTTAAATAATTCCAATCCGCCCACTCTGTTTTCCGGGAGGCACAGATTGATGCCGAAGCCGCCGCAGCCATGTGGAAAGCAAGCAAAATTAAGGTAACAGGAATATTCATTGATAATTCAACGGATTCTCTCCGTGAACATACGTTAGCCGTCCCCTCTTTTTATCAATTCCTGAACACAAAGCTATCCATCCATTGCTGCAGTACCATTCCGCCAGGAAATACGGAATTGCCGTTCCAGCCGGGTCCACGCCATGTTTCGGCACCATGCTGTACCGGCAGGAAAACGCATTCAACATACCGACGGGATTTTTCATCCTCCAAAAGAAAGGCGGCAGAAACATTCCCCGTACTGTATAAACAACATGAATCATTTCCCGTCTATCAACGCCATATCCGCCTCCATCTGCCTTCTGGGATGCGGACTCGCCCTGCCTGTTTTCTCCCAACAGCCGGAAAAAGGAAAACCCGATGCCGCCCACATTTCCAAAACAAAAGCTGACTGGTGGAGCCAGAGGCACGCCCTGTTAAAGCAGACCCTGGCGGAAACACCATGCCAATTGCTATTCATCGGCGATTCCATCACCCATCGCTGGGAAACCGACGGCAAAAAAATATGGTCCCAATATTTTTCCCCTATGCTCCTGTCAATTTCGGGATAGGAGGCGACAGGACGGAACATGTATTGTGGCGCATTGACGATTCTGCCCTTAAAACGCCGCATTCCCCCCAAGTATGCGTTATCATGGTGGGCACCAATAACACGGGGCAATACAAAGGCAGGCAGACCCCGCAGGAAACGGCGGAGGGTACCCGGGAAATAGCTTCCCGGGTCCATCGGCTCCACCCCGCCACTGAAATTATTCTTCTGCACATCTTTCCCGGGGGAAAACGGCGGAAGACCCCCTGCGCATCCAAAATGAAATGATCAACAGGGAGCTGGACAAAACAAATATGCCGAGAGTCCATGTCGTCAACATTAATTCCGCATTCCTGGACAAGGACGGCACTTTCCTGCCGGGAATTACCGGGGACCTCGTCCACCTTACAGAAAAAGGCTACCGTCTCTGGGCGGACGCACTACTGCCGGAAATCAAAAAATACATGAAGTAAGTCCGCTACCCCCTTCCGCCCGGCTCAACGGCCAATTCGGCCTCATCTGCGCAGAAGCGGCCAGCCAATCATGGTTGTCACTCCCGCACATAAAAAACCGGAGGGATTATTTTCCCTCCGGTTTTCGGATACGGCCGTTAAAACCGTTTAAATTGTCTTAATCACGGAAGAGTCGTCATCATCCCTGTCCTCGGCAGAAGCGGCCTTCTTGGTGGGAACAGGCGTCTTCCTGACCTTTTCCAGAGCCTTGTCCACCGCCGCAATCACCTTGTCTTCCCCGGTCTTCTGACTGGACAACTCATTATAAATCTTTTCCTTGGCCTCATAATCGGCCTTGGCTGCCGCATCGCCGGGATTGGCCTTGAACTTGTCCTCCGCCTTGAACAAGGCTTCCTCCGCAGCCTGGAACTTTGGTTCCACCGCGTTTCTCTGGTCTTCCGCCGTCTGCTTGATGCGGCCCAGCAGGCGAATCACATACGGGCGGTTGCTGAGCCTCTTGAATGCGGAAACCAGAAACTGGCGGCGTTCGCTGGTTTTGGCATCCGCAATAAGGGGGTCAAACAACTTGAGCGTGGCGTTGTCATCCCGGTCACGGTCCACGGAGAGTACGCGGAGAATGGAATCATGGGCCTGGGAACGCACGCGTTCATGCAGGGATTCGTCTTTCCAGGCCTTGAACAGGTACGGAACGGCGTCATCCGTATTCCAGTCCCCCCAGGCGGTAATGATGGCAAGCGCCTTTTTGGGATCCTCCTTATAGCTCTTTTCCATCATGTCCAGCACCTTGGGATCACCGGTGCGGGCCAGCAGCTTGTAGAGCATTTTGACGTTTTCCTCCGGCATGTTTTTCTGATACTGGAGCAGTTTGGAGGAAAGCGCCTTGCGCTTGGCTGGAGGAGCTTCGTCAATCAGGTAGCGCGCCGTACGGAAAGCGGAGGAAATCAAATCCGGGGAAGCATCCTTCTTCTGGAGGATCTTCATCACGTCGTCAAGGTCGTCCAGCTTCATGGCAAAACGCATGTACTTGAGCACCACGGCCTGCTTGTCCTGGATCTTCTTATTCTTGCTTTCGCTGATGGAAGCGTACAGGTCTTTCAGCATGTCGCGCATGGCGGGGCTGGAAGACTTGGCCAAAAGGGTCACCATCATGGAATATTTCTCCTTACTGTACCTGCCGACATTTTTTTTCATGTCTTCCACCACCTGGCGGGCAATGTTGTCATCCATCTGGGCCATGATGGAAACCAGGTGGGCGGCGCCGGGCCAGTTTTCCCTGTTGCCCTTGACTCCCCTCACATTGGCGAGCAGCAGAGCGGCATCCTCCGCATCGGGAACGACTTTCACATCCGGAACACGGCTGAGATTCTTGGAGTCAAACAGACGGCTGCGGCCCAGTTTCCCGCCTTCCACGACCAGCGCATTCAGGCGGGCGTTCTCACCTTCCACCTTTTCTTTCTTGCTGCTGGTGCTCCATGCATAAATCCCTACGCCGGCAGCGATGACAACCAGGGCGCATACCCCATAAAGGACACCCCGCAGCAGGGATTTGGATTTATCCACGGAAGCGGCCATATCCCGGGCGGATTCCGTTCCGGCGGGAGGCTGAATACCGCCGTCGCCCGCCGGAGGAGCGCCAGAGGCAGGGGAAGCTCCCGCGGCAGCCACAGGCTGGGGAACCGCAGCGGGAGCCATGGAAGAAGCTGGTGCTGCCCCCACGGGGGATTTTAATACTTTCAGCTTGGGAACGGCGCTTTCCGGAGCGGCGGCCGGGGATTTCTCCGCCGCAGCGGGAGCCGCGTCCGTCTTGAAAACTTTCAATTTGGGAGCCCCCACCGCAGGAGCAGGCTCCGGAACAGACGGTTCCGGGGTCTGCACAGCCGCAGGCGCTACCCCTGCGGCCTGGGCCAGTGCAGCGGCCTGAGCCTCCGCCAGGGCTTTCTGGGCCTCCGCTACCTTGGCAAGGGCATCCTGAATCTGGGCATCCACGGAGGGCTCGGGCTGCGGAGCGGAAGCGGCTTCCTTTTTCTCCAGCTCCGCCGCAAGGCGTGCTCTTTCCTCTTCGGCAGCTACACGGGCGGCCTCCTTTTCTGCGGCAATGCGCGCGGCTTCGGCAGCCTCCTGCTCCGCCTTGATTCTTGCGGCTTCCTGCTCGGCAGCCGCCTTTTCCGCAGCAATCCTGTCCGCCTCCGCCTGTTCCGCTGCGCGGCGGGCGGCTTCCTCCTGCTCCTGAGCCAGCTTGGCCTGCAACTCAGGAGTGAGAAAACGCGGCTTGACAACCTCCACGCCTTCCGCGGCGGGAGAAACAAACTTTACCTTGGGTGCGGCCGCAGGGGCTGCCGTTACCAAACGGCGTCGCAATTTGGGAGGTTCCGGCGAAGAAGGGGTTCCTGTCTGATCGGTCATCGTGATAAAATGGCTGGGAAATTGGAGTGATTTTATACGATTCCGCGGTCCCCTGCAACCTCAAAATACCGTCTGGAAAACGGGCGGGGAACAGCCGCCGTGCGTGGTTCAACAGGCAGATTGCGAAAAAAGGCTTCACCCGAGATATAACATGGAAAAGCGTTTAAATATCCCGCGTATTCTCCCGCAAAATCATAAAAAACACAATATGTTAACAACAACAATCATGAATAAAGTAAAGCGCCCGTAATAGAACTTCAAGAATACGTACCAGTCATTTAAGAATCCTCTTAAAAAATGTTATAACACATATACTTTTTTCTTGCCAGACCAAGGATGATTAGTTAAATAAATAACCACTCGTCAACATCATGAACTCCAACGACAGTACCAAAAATAAGAGGCGCTACACGCCTGAAGAAAAACAATCCGTTCTTGATTTCATTGCTGAACGGAAAACCCAAAACAAAAGGGGTGCCCAGAAAGAAGCCGCCGAACGCTTCGGCATCAGCACGGTGACCATCTCAAGCTGGATGAAGGCATCCAAGGCCAAGCGCGGCCGCAAGCCCGGCACCAAAAATACAACTGCTCCCAAAACACAGCCTCTCGCAGCCGCCCAACCCGCCGACCTGCGCCGCCTGGCGGCCGTTCTGGAAGAAATCGCCGACCTTGAAGCCCAGACAGCCAAACTCGACACCCTGCGCACTGAAGCGGAGGAACTCAAGAACAGGCTGACTGCCAAGCAGGCCTGATTGCTTTTATTCCTTCCTTTTCCGGAAAACCGGCTTCCCCTGACAAGGGAAGCCGGTTATTTTCTTTACGGAGATCGCGCTTGCCCCCCCGGAACAATTCCTTTAATATCCGCCGTCGTGACTCAACCCGCCCACATTGCTCCCGCGAGTCAGTCTGTGGAAGGCATGTATGCCGACTACTTTCTGGATTACGCCTCGTATGTCATTCTGGAACGGGCCGTACCCAAGATCAATGACGGGTTTAAACCTGTGCAGCGCCGTATTCTGCACGCCATGGACCGCCTGGACGACGGGCGTTATAATAAAGTGGCTAATATCGTGGGAGACACGATGAAATTCCATCCGCACGGCGACCGTTCCATTGCAGACGCGCTGGTGGGGCTGGGACAAAAAGGGCTGCTTATCGACACGCAGGGGAACTGGGGCAATATTCTGACAGGCGACCCCGCAGCGGCTTCCCGCTATATTGAAGCCCGCTTCACCTCCTTTGCGCGTGACGTAGTATTCAGCCCCAAAGTCACGGAATGGCAGCTCTCCTATGACGGCAGGAACAAGGAACCGGTCAGCCTTCCCGTCAAATTCCCCCTTCTTCTCGCTCAGGGAGCGGAAGGCATCGCCGTGGGGCTTTCCAGTAAAATTCTTCCCCACAACTTCAATGAGTTGATTGAAGCCTCCATCGCCTACTTACGCGGCCAGCCCTTCCAGCTTCTGCCGGACTTTCCGACCGGAGGCGTGATGGATGCCACCAACTACCGTGACGGAGAACGAGGAACGGGCCGCGTCCGCATCAGGGCGCGCATCCTCACGGAATCGAAGAAACTTCTCCGCATCACGGAAATCCCGTTCGGCGTCACCACGGAAATCTTAATTGATTCCATTGTCTCCGCTGCGGAAAAGGGAAAAATTAAAATCGCCCGCATTGAGGACAATACGGCCCAGCATGTGGACATCCTGGTCCATCTCCCGGCCGGAGCGGATCCGGAGCAGACGAGGAAAGCCCTGTTCGCCTTCTCCGCTTGTGAAGTCAGCATCTCCCCGAATGCCTGCGTCATTGTGGAGGAAAAACCCAGGTTCATGTGTGTCAGCGACATCCTGCGCTACAATACGGACTCCACCAAGGAAATCCTGCGCCAGGAGCAGGAAATCCGACTCAAGGAACTGAACGAGGCGTGGCACCAGGCAAGCCTGGAAAAAATATTCATTGAAAACCGCATCTACCTCTCCATAGAAGATTCCGAAACGTGGGAAGAAGTGCTCGGCACCATTGACCGGGAATTGCAGCCGTTTGCATCCCGGCTGCGCGCCCCCATTACCAGGGACGACCTGGTAAGGCTGACGGAAATCAAAATCAAGCGGATTTCCAAATTTGACGCTTTCAAGGCGGACCAGCACATCCGCCAGCTTGAAGAGGACATCGAACAAACGCAGAAGAACCTCAACCAGCTTACCAAATTCACTATCCGCTGGTTTGAAGCCCTGCGTAAAAAATACGGCGCCGCCTATCCGCGGAAAACGGAAATTTCCTCCTTCGGCTCCGTAAACCGCGCGCAGGTGGCTGTTGCCAATGAAACATTGTATATTGATGACGAAGGCTTTGCCGGTTACGGCGTCAAGAAGGGAAACCCTGTCTGCAAATGCTCCACGCTGGATGACGTGTTGATCATTGACAATGCAGGCGTGCTCAAAATCGTGCGGATTCAGGACAAATTTTTCGCTGGTAAAAACCCCCTTTATATTTCCGTCATCAAAAAAGGGGACGACCCCGTGTTCAACCTGATTTACCGGGACGGAAAAGACGGCCCCGTGTACGCCAAGCGTTTCCGCATAGGAGGGTTCACCAGGGACAAGGAATATCCGCTTACCCGAGGCGCAAAGGGAACGCGCATCTTCCACTTCTCCGTGCATGAAACGGAGGAAAACAGTTCCCAGATAAGCGTAAACGTTTATCTGAAAGCCGTTCTGAAACTCCGTAACCTGATCAGGCCCTTCCACTTCGCGGACCTGAGAATCAAAAACCGCGGTGCCCAAGGAAATATCATTACCAGGCATCCTGTGGAACGCGTCTCCCGCATCATGCCTCCGGCCAAGTCCGGAAATGAGGAAACGGAAGGGCCAACAACCGCTCCTTCCGCAACAGCGGAACGGACGGAAGGCTCACCCGCCCCCTCCGCGGAAACGCTGCATCCTGAAACAGCCCCACATTTGGAGGAACCGCCTGCCGATCCGCCGCTGGAACAGGGCTCCCTGTTTGACTCCTGAAACGTTTTCAATCTCTTAAAATGGAAATATCCATGCCTGACTATCCATTTTCGGCTTGCCACAACGGGCCATCTTCTGTAGATATGGACCACCTCATTACCATGCCGCTTTAGCTCAGTGGTAGAGCACCCGCCTTGTAAGCGGACGGTCGTCAGTTCAAATCTGACAAGCGGCTCCATCATAACCCGCTCAAGGTCAATCCTTGAGCGGGTTGCTTTTATGAGGCGTGCGCCATTACTCGTTCCCATGAATTTCCGGCGTGCCGCTTTTGAACATTCATCATCCATTCATATCTCCGGCGGAATGCGGCAGCCGCAGGAAGCAAAGCGGGACGCAACATCTGGCAAGAGGCCATTCCACCCACAGGCATCCCCGTCAACTTCCGGCAGCGAAGGGCCATTCCCGGAGCGGGAAGAAGGTTCCGTTGGCGATAACGCCGCCTCAGCAAGCCGTTTCCCCCCTTGAATACGCCTCCATTGCCATTTCGACCAAGGGAACCATGATTCAAGCCAATGGATACTACAGAAAAAAAGATGGCCGCGGCTATCCTCCGGTTTGAAGACAGCCGCGTTACCGGGCCGGATTCCCTGCGCGTTTCTCGCCTTCCTGCCGCCGACAAGGGCGGCAAGTGGGAGATTTGCGGCATTTGCGACGGTATTGAACCGACCGTGTTTAACAGATTGAAGGCCCTGCTGGATGCCGGAAGACGTGAAGAGGCCTGGGAAGGTTGTCTCCAGTATGTCCTGGATAATACCGCCGCCGTGCGTTCCTGGCTGGGTTCCGACGCTTATCCTGGCGTTGAATTCATCCTGCGCGACCATTTTTTCAATTCCGGGAGCAGGAATACCGGGAAGATTTTGCAGCGCGCGCTGAACATTCACGGCGCCGGGCTTGTGGTGGACGGCATCCCGGGAAAACAAACCCGGCAGATGTTGCAAACCGTTCTCGCCCAAACGGGAGAGTCCGAATTTCTCTCCACTCTGAACGAACGGCGCAAATCATTTTACCATTCTTGCAAACAGTTCCCCGTGTTCGGCAAAGGATGGCTGAACCGCAGCAATGAGGCATACCGGTTCGCACAATCCCTGATTTAGGGAAGTTCCTGCAAAAAACTCCCGGAAAAGGAGTACAGGAAAATTTAACCATCGTTGCAGCAACCTGTTTCCATGCGCCGGATGCCATGAAAGAGCCTCCGTGCAAACATCCGCACGGAAGCTCTTTCATTAACAGGATCAGGAAAACGCTTCGTCCCCCACAAATGCTCCCAGCAGACGGCAAAACCGGGAAGCAGGTAATTTTACCAATCTCCCGTCCCCCCGCTTGCCATGCTGGGTCAGAATCCAGGGCAGGGAAAGAATCTCCCGTTTATAAGCCAGCAATTCCCGTACATCTCCCGCCAGAAAATGGAGATGCCAGGCATCACACCGTCCCGGCTCAAAACGGAAGCGGACATCGACAACCTTTCCGAAAGGTGCGGCGGAATCCACCCTGCGCGCCATCAGGACAAGCTCCGGAGTACGGATATAGACATCCTGGAGGCGGCCGTCTTCCTCCATTTCTTCCACCCTCCGGCCTGCAGCCAGATAATAGGAAAAGGCGGCAGATAAAGCGTTCATACCCAGTTTTTTCTTATGCCGCCCCAACCGCTGGCTCACCGGACAATCCCCATCGGAACGGCTCCTGAAGAGCCGTTTTTCCTGAAACCGCCGGGGCAAAAGATCGGACGGCGCCCAGTCATTTACCCTGCCGGATTTTCCGGATAACCGGAGGCATCTCCGTTTTCGGCTGTTTCTGGGAGTAGGACAAATGCCCCGGTTCCAGCACCAGGCAGGAATCGTCCCTGCATATCTCCGCCCGCTCTGCAGTCACGTCTACGGTATGCCCGCAGCCGGAGAGGAGGGAGGACGCCGCATAAGCCGCTCCGGCCAGAACCACCCACAAGAGACGTTCCCACCAGGTCAATCCGGGTCGTATTCCGCTTTTTTCATAAGCGTTTTTCATGCCCTGTTTTCCTGCCTCCAGAGCCGCTTTCTTTTGTTCTTCTGTCAAATTGAAGTCCATTTGAGAGAGGGGGTGAGTGGTTTCAGGAATTCTCGCGCATGTTGTGCCGCAACGGTTCCGCGGGGAAAACTGGCGCTGCGGCAGGACTGTTTATTGCTATTCATTTTGTTCTTTTTTTGTTCATTGCCCGGAAACGGCCTTTGCCGGCATGGAACCGGCGGTGACATCAGACCGCTCCCGGACACAGACATCCTTGCCCTGCCCTTGGGGCGGGAGCAACACGCCTGATACGTCCGGGAACAAGGAATATTCCGCCAGAGACAAACGCCGGAATTTCCGCCGCGGATAACAAATACCCTGTTGAAAACGGAACCGGTTCATGCTAGTCTCTTCCCTGCTATGGCAAAACCGGCTCTGGGGAAAGGCTTTGACGCCCTTATCAATCAAAATTTGTCTCGTGAATCCTTGGCGGCTCCCCAGGCGGGAGACGTTGTGCATCAGCTATCCCATGCCGCCATTATTCCCAGCTCCCTGCAGCCGCGCGCCATTTTCACGCCGGAACAACTGGCGGAACTTGTAGATTCCATCAAGGAACACGGCATCATCCAGCCTTTAATCGTCCGTGAAACGCAAAACGGCAAATATGAACTGATTGCCGGGGAAAGGCGCTGGAGAGCCTCCGGCATCCTGGGGCTGTCCACCGTGCCCGCCATCATCCGGGAAGCTTCCGACAAGGACGTGCTGGAATTGGCCCTGATTGAAAACCTCCAGCGGGAAAACCTCAGCCCGCTGGAAGAAGCCGCCGGCTATATGCGCCTGAAAACGGAGTTCCGCATGAAACAGGGAGACATCGCCAAGCGCGTAGGCAAATCCCGCGCCGCCGTAGCCAACAGCATGCGGCTGCTCGACCTGCCGCAGCCGGTTCAGGACATGCTGGGCAATACCTTTATCAGCGTAGGGCATGCCAAGGTACTTCTCTCCCTCAAAAACAAGGACCAGCAAATCCAGCTCGGGCGCGACATCGTCAACAAGGGCTACACCGTCCGCCAGACGGAAAAGGCCATTCAGAAGATGCTCAACCCGCCGGATCCGGCTCCCGCTAAAAAGCCGTCCTCCCCTCAGTACAAGAAAATTTCCGGCATCCTCGCCAAACAATTCGGAACTCCGGTGAACATCTCCGGCCAGGGAAGCCGGGGCTCCATCGAAATCACCTTCTCCAGCAAAGCGGAATTCATCCGCATCCTTGAGCTTCTGGGCCAGGATGAATGGCCCGATTCCAAGTAAACTTCCTCCCCCCTTTTCCATGACGCCCCGCATCGGACTTCTCCTGTTCACGGCCCTGCTGATGCAGTGCGAAAACCCCGTGGAAACGCCCCTGCCCGGTGTGGAAACCGTTCCCGCGCAAATCCGGCAGACGGACTGTTTCAATGGAGGAAACGCTCTGTTCCACGCCGCGCGGATAACGGAAATGGGGAACCGCGCTTCAGGCACTCCCGGTTACCGCAGGCAGATGGACTACCTGAAGGAGGAACTGACCAAATACGGCTGGACCTGCCGGGAACAGGATTTTGAAAAGGAAACGCCCCAGGGCCCCGTCCGTTTCGTCAACCTGAGGGCTCGTTTTGGCAAGGCTCCAAATTTCCTGGATCCGGTTCGAGGCCTGCTGACCTGCCATATTGACACCAAGCGGGGCATTGACGGATTCACCGGAGCCAATGACGGAGCATCGGGAGCTGCGGCCATTCTGGAGACAGCCCGCATTCTGTCCGGAGACCCCGCACGCGCCAGAAATTTGGAGCTTGTGTTTTTTGACGGGGAAGAAAGTTTTGCGGAACATATGGACAGCGACGACGGCCTGTACGGCTCCAGGCATTACGCATCCTCCATGCAACAACCGCTCCCCAAATGGATAATCAATCTGGACATGGTGGGGCGGCAGGGTAAAAAGATACGCATCCCGGCCATGACGCCCCAATCCATGTACCGGGTTTATTCCCGCGCTATCCGTGAACTGGGTTATTCCCCGGAGGAATGGGGAGTATCCGGCTATGCCATCCTGGATGACCACGTTCCTTTCATGGAGCGCGGCGTGGACACGCTGAACCTGATTGACGACTTCCAGGACGGCAACTGGTGGCACACCTCCAAGGATAACATCGGCATTCTGGGCGAAAAATCCTTCCAGCAAACCGGGGAAATGACCCTTCACATCCTCCGGCAACTGCTGCCCGGCCCGCCCTCCGCCTGACCAGGCAGCTCTGACCCTCCAATTATCCCTGTCCCGCCATGTCCTTCAACTCTCCCTGGCTGCTGTGGGCTCTCTTTGCAGCCTCCGTTCCCATCATCATCCACCTGGTCAACCGGTGGCGGCACCGTTCCGTCCCCTGGGCGGCCATGGAATTCCTTCTCCGTGCGGCCAGGGAAACACGTGGAACGAAAAAACTGCTGCACTATCTGATTCTGGCACTGCGCGTGATGGCCGTGGCGGCACTGGTAACGGCCTTTGCGCGGCCCCTGCTCGGAAGCTTTTTCGGCTGGGGGAGCTCCGGATTGAATGAAGTCCTGCTGGTTCTGGATCGTTCCGCCTCCATGGATGCCCGTCCGGACAAAACCAGCTCCCTCCGGGATGCCATCCCCCCGCTGGTGGAATCCACGTTCGCGCAGCTCGGCCACTGCCGCCTGTCCCTGCTTGATTCCGCCACCGGAACCGTGACCCAGATTCCCGCTCCGGAAGCCCTGGCGGATCTGACTGTAAGCAAGACAACGGATGGAGGCGCGGATATTCCGGCACTTCTGCAAAAAGCCATCCCGTACCTGGAAGAATCCGGCGCAGGAAAGACGGAAATCTGGATTGCCTCGGACATGCAGGCCTCTTCCTGGAAGCCAGACTCCCCTCTCTGGCCCGGTGTGCGCCAGAGGCTGGCCGCCCTTCCCCTGCCCCCTTCCATCCGCATCATGGCCCTCCGCGACAGGCCGGAAAGCAACCGCGGCATCAGAGTCCGGCAGGCTCAGGTAAATAACGGGAAACTGGTGCTGGACCTGGAAGTGCTGCGGCAGGGTTTCAACCCCAACCAGCCGGAGGACGTGCCGGTGCAGCTTTCCGTGGATAACGCCTCCTCCTCCGCCACGCTGCAACTGGCAGGGGAAAACACCTCCATCCGGAAAGAAATACCCCTGCCGCAGGGCAAGGAATCCGGCTTCGGCTTCGTTGCGCTGCCTCATGACGACTTCATCAGGGATGACATTTCCTTCTTCACCTTCGCCCCCAAGCCTCTCGCCAACATCCTGATTTTCGGTCCTTCGGGAGAAGTGGGGAAAACCCTTTCCCTGATGTCCGCCCCTCCCGGCCTGCCCGGCAGGAAAGCCACGATGCCCGGCAATACGCGGGAAGCTCAGGCTAATCTGGCCTCCCAGTCCATGGTCGTCTGGTACGGGCCGCCGCCGCGCGCGGAAATGGAAAAAAAACTCCAGACATTCATTGAAGAAGGAGGAATAGCCCTTTTCCTGCCTGACGACACGGAACACGGAACACGGCATTCATTCCTGGGCGTTTCCTGGGGCGCGACGGAGACGGCTCCGTCCGAACAATACTACCGTCTGGAAACGTGGGACCGGCAAAGGGGATTCCTCCGCGACGGTTCCGATCAGACACCCATCCCCGCCAACCGTCTCCGCGCCGTGCGTAGAAAACCCCTGCTGGGCAAATACCGCACTCTGGCCTCCTGGGATGACGGTTCCTGCGCTCTGGCCCAGGTCAGGGCCGGAACGGGGTCCGCTCTGTTCCTGGGAACGCTGCCCAGATATTCCTGGTCCAACCTGGCGGACGGCCACCTGCTGCTCCCCCTGCTCCAGCGCATGGCGGACCGGGGGGCGGAACGCTTTTCCACCTCCATTTCCCTACGGGTGAATGACGCCTCCCTGCCGCAATCCGCCACGGACACCCCCGTGCGCCTGGATAATGCCCAGGGAAGCCACCCCTCCGGTTCTCCGGCCGATACGGCGGGCGTGTACCGACTGGGAGCACAGACTTACGCCGTGAACCGCCCCTGGCCGGAAGACATGCCTGACCAGATTACGGATGAAAAACTACACCTCCTTCTGCCGGAAGCTTCCATCAGTTCCATGCAGAGTGCAGAGGAAGCCCCCTCCCTGGTGCAGGAAGCATGGAAGCTCTTCCTGTTCTTCGCCCTCGCCTGCCTGCTGATGGAAGCCCTCCTGTGCCTGCCCGGCCAGACGGCCAAACGCCCCTCCCACACCACCCGTCCATGAACCTGAGCCTTCAACCTACTGCGTCAAGCGTCATCCTGACCGCCCTGGTTATGGCGGCCGGCATCTGGATGAGCTATATCTCCTGCAAGCGCAACCGCCGGCTGCTGACATTCAAACTGGAAATTCTTCGCCTGGCAATCCTTGGCTTCATTTGCTTCCTGCTCTTCCAGCCGGAATGGATCATCACCTCCGCCCCGCAGGAAAAACCCAAGGTTTCCATTCTGGAGGACCGCTCCGGCTCCATGGAAACGCAGGATGTTGAAATCTCCCCCCAGCATGTCGTCACACGCACGGCCTACGTGCAGGAACTGCTCAAGGGCAACAGTACGGAATCCCTTAAAGACACGCATGTAGTGGAATACGCCTCCTTCGGCGCGCCACCTGCGCCGGACTCTCCGGATTATGCCATGGCCGGCACAGACCTGGCCAAGCCGCTGGAGGACGCCATGCAATCCTCCGACAACCTCCGGGCGGTCATCATGTTCACGGACGGCAGCCACAACGCCTCATCCTCCGTGCTGACGCAGGCCCAGCGCATGCGCACCAGGGGCATCCCCCTGTTCATCATTTCCGCAGGCAGCCCGTATCCCCTCCCGGACCTGGCCCTTCAGGACGTGAAAGCCCCCACTTACGGCATCATCGGGGAAACGGTGCAAATACCCTTTACCATTAAAAGCACGCTGGGCAAGGAAACGCGCACCACGCTCATCATGACTTCCAGGGATACAGGAAAAACCGTCACCCGCACGGTCACCATTCCGGCCCAGGGGGAGGTATCCGACGCGGTTCTGTGGAAAATAGAAAAAGAAGGGGCGGAAACGCTGGAACTCAAACTCCCGGTCCAGCCCCAGGAACGGATGCACAATAATAACGCCTCTTCCTTCAGCATCTCCGGCAGGAGGGAATCCATCAAAGCACTGGTCATCGATACACTGCCGCGCTGGGAATACCGCTTCATCCGGAACGCCCTGTACCGGGATCCCGGCGTGGACGTGCATACCCTGCTCTTTCATCCGGAACTGGAAGAAATGGGGGAAGGCCCCGGGTACCTGGTCAAATTCCCGGACAGGATGGAAGACCTGGCCCGGTATGACGTCATCTTCATCGGAGACGTGGGGCTGGGCTCCAAAGGGCTGACGGAAGAACAGGCCTCCCTGCTCAAAGGCATGGTAAAAAACCAGGCCAGCGGCATCGTCTTCCTCCCCGGCTACCAGGGCAGGCAAATGGAACTCCTGAAATCGGAACTGGGGGACCTGATGCCCGTTACATTCCTCAACACCAAGCCGGAGGGGACAACCCAGCCTTCCCCATCCCCCCTTATCCTGACGCCGGAAGGCCGCGGCTCCCTGCTTACCATGCTGGCGGATACGGAGGGTGAAAACGAAGAAGTATGGCGCAATCTGCCGGGCTTCAACTGGTACGCCCCCGTGGAACGGCCCAAAGCGGGAAGCACTGTCCTGGCTGTGCATGCGGCGGATAAGAATGCCTATGGCCGTATTCCTCTTATTGTCACCCAGTCCTGCGGCAACGGAAAAGTCCTCTTCATGGGAACGGATTCCGCCTGGCGATGGAGACGAGGAGTAGAAGACAAATACCATTACCGTTTCTGGAGCCAGGTGGCCCGCTGGATGAGTTACCAGCGCAACATGGCCGCAGGGGAAAGAATCCGTCTGATTCCCACCCCGGAACGGCCCCGGCCGGGAGACACGCTGACCGTCACCGCCATGGTCTCCGACAAACTGGGGGCCCCTCTCCAGAATGGAGAGGTTTTTCTGGACATTACAACTCCGGAAGGAAGCTCCAGCCGCGTTCAAATGGACACGATGGACCATACATGGGGCTCCTTTACCGCCTCCGTCAAAATCAACCGCCCCGGCACCTGGAAGCTCACAGCTTCATCCTCTGCGGAACCGGACAAATCTGTTACGCTTCCCGTCATCACCATGAGTGAAACGCTGGAAAAAATAGGCAGCCCCGTCAATACCGCGCTAATGCAGGAAATGGCCTCCATCACACGCGGGCGCATGGTAAAAGCTGAGGAAATACAGCGGCTCATTAAGGAAATCAGGGATCTCCCGGTGCCGCCGCCCATGGAAACGCGCATCCTGCTCTGGAGCAACCCGTATACGCTCTCCATCCTCATCCTTCTGCTTACCCTGTTCTGGATAGGGAGAAAACTCAACGGCACCATTTGAGACGCGGATTTCCCACACCTCCCCGGCAGGAGTTTTCCTTCCCTCCCTTCCCGTTATTTTCCCGCAGACTCCCTGTCCGCGGCAGCAGAAGCCGGCTGAGAAAATCTCAGCCTCAATCCCATTTTTTTCCAGGCCGCGGCCATTTCCCCCTGTACATCCTCCGGAGTCTTCCCATCCAGCAAAACAGCACGCGCCTTCCCGCCGCCCTCCGCATCACGAACCCTCAAATAGCTTCTGAGGCGCTCCGCCTTTCCGCTCCCTTCCAGGTGGCTCCAGTAAACCATCCACAACAAATCGGCCCAATACTGAAGCGTTCCTCCCCTGGAGGAAACGCCATGCTCCGCGGCGGAATGTGCTGAATCCCTGGACAACATGTCCGCCAGGGCCGGCAGAGTTTCTCTGCCCGTGCGGACGGCGCGCGGAACCATCGCGGCCAGCCTTTCCGGAATCTTCCGGAATACCGGCGCTTCCTTCTCCATGGGAAGAAAAGCCATGTACGCGGAAAAGCCGTCCACCAGCCAGTGATCCCAATCCATGGACTGCGCCGCCCAATGCGTGACGGCAAAGCGCGGATCCACTCCCGGCTTCAGCAGCTTTCCCTTCTTATCCCGCAACAGCAGAGCCGTGAAACTGGTAGGGGAAAACTTGAGATGCCCGTTCCGCAGGCCCGGAGCCCTGTTGAAATCCTCTTCCTGGAAACATACCCTCACCAGATACTTGCGGGAGGGCCGGCGGGCCACCGCCAGATTCAACGGAACAGCTGCCAGGGCAGACAGAATGGTTTCAAAACGCCGGGCAAGGATCATACGCTCCGCTTCCGGCAGCTTTCCGGGAGACTCCATGATGAAATGATCCGTTTCATACACACTCAGCTCCTCCGTCTCCTGCACGGTTTTCACCAGCAGGAAACCGGGAACAACCACCCTCTCCGGCCAGGGAGCATCCCAATTCGGCTCCAGGGGAACGTACCGTCTGCCGGAATCCCCCTGCACAGGAGGATTCTCAGCCCCCACATCCGTATCAGGGAGCGTCCCGCCAGACTTTACCCATTCCAGAATATATTCCTGGTCGGCTCCGGAAAAAATATTCTTGGGAACAGCCACCACGCGACCATCCTGAAGCTTCAAATCAACCTCCGCATCACGGACGGCCACCAGCACGGCTACGACGGTAGCGCCCCGGTCATTCGTCCAAATGCGCGCCCGGGCGCTTCCCGCCAGGCTCAGCCCTGCCAATACGGACAGAATCTTTACAGGTAAGGTCATAGGGTTCCCTTTGCCCGCACAAGCTACCACATTGACCCGCGGACGCAACCCTTTTTCCGTCTCCCGTTCTTCCGGAACAGGTTCCTTGAAAAGAATATGGGGAAAGAATGCATCATCGCCTGTCCCCCGGAGGGGTTGACACGCTCCGGCAAAACCCATAATCTTATGGAAGAAAGGAAAAGAAGGCATGCATATCAGTCCCCTCAGAAAAAATATTCCGCTGACTGTCGTCACCCTGGCGGCTCTGGGCATCATGTTCTTCCTGTTTTTCATGCATCCCGCCCCTCCGGAAGAATCATTGGAATTCTATGCGCCGGACGGCAATATCGCGGGTTCCTTCCGGGTGGAAATCACGAATGCGCCTTCCAACCCCGCCTATACGGAAGTAAAAATCATTCCGGAAGACATGGAATCCTTCCAACGGTTTTTGGCCCAGTTCCGCAACAAACCCGTTACTGCAAAAGTTCCCTCCCGCGGCAGCCACATCATTGTCCCGGGCCGGGACATGCAATACGACGGAGTCCTGCGCCTGACCGGACATTGAGAGGGCAGGCAAACAGAGGCATCTTAAAGTTGTTCTCCCTTTCCCACGTCCTTCGCCCACTTCCGGGCCAGGAAGGAACAAACCATCAACTGGAGCTGGTGGAACACCATGATGGGAATCACCAGCAGCCCAATGGGGGCTCCGGCAAAAATCACGTTCATCATCGGAATGCCGGTAGCCAGGCTCTTTTTGGAGCCGCAGAAAATAATCGCAATGCGGTCCTCGCGGGAAAAACGGAGCCTGCGTGAAAGGAAAGCCGTCAGCCACAGGGCCGCGGCCAGCAGGAGGCCGCAAAAAGCCAGCACCTCCACCAGGGAAAGCCAGGGCAGATTTTTCCATACGCCGTTAATCATCGCATGGCTGAATGCCGTGTAAATAACCAGCCAGATGGTGCTGTGGTCTGTCCAGGAAGTGAGATTCCGGTGCGTGACTACCCATTTGCCAATCCAGCGCTGGGCGAACTGGCCGGCCACAAAAGGCACCAGAATAATATAGCAGATGTTCAGGAAAGTGGAAAAATCCACGCCCCCTTCCCCTCCGCGGGACCACACCAGCCCCACCAGCAAGGGGGTGAGGAACACCCCCAGCAGGCTGGAAACGGAAGCGGAGCAAATGGCCGCGGCCACATTGCCGCCCGCCATGGAAGTGAACGCTATGCTGGACTGCACGGTGGAAGGCAGCATGCACACATACAGCATTCCCATGCACAAATCCGGCCCCAGCACACTATTCCACAAGGGCATGCTGAACATACCCAGCAGGGGGAAAATAACAAAGGTGCTCGCAGCCACCAGCCCCTGAAGGCGCCAGTGCATCAACCCTTCCCATACGGAACGGCGGGAAAGCTTGGCCCCGTACAGGAAAAAAAGCAGAACGATGGCTGCATCACTCAGGCGGCTGAACACTGTATCCCATACTCCGGAACAGGGAACCAGAATTCCCGCGCCCACACTGGCGATGAGGCCGATGGTGAAGCGATCCAATTTGGCAAGGAATCCCGGCATGGAAAAGAAAAAAGGTAAATGCCGCCTCCGGCGTTCTATTTGAAACGCACAGCATGCTTCTTGCTCAGGCGCAGGACGTTGCCCGGAGCCAGTTCCAAAACGGCGGAGGGGTCTGTCATTTTCACATCATTCAACTGGATGGCGCCGGGCGTGAAATGCTCCTTGCGGAGAACGCCATTGGATTTTTTCACCTGGAAAACATTCTCAAACAGGAAGGAAACCAGAGCCAGGGCATTCATGCCGGCAGGCAGGGAGGCAATCTCCACTTCCGGCAAATCCGCGGCGGCCAAATCCCTCTTGGAAAAACGGGTTTCCCAGTCAGAACGCGCTGCATTTGCAGCGGCGGAATCATGATAGCGTGCCGTGATTTTCCAGGCCAGGAGCTTTTTGGCTTCCATCGGATGCAATCCCATGTCCCGCTTCTCACCCAGCAGCACCAGGTAATAGCGGTCCATCAGTTCGTCGCTGGCGCTCATCATCTTGCCGAACATCATCTCCGGAGCCTCATCCACGCCCACGTAATTCCCGTAGGACTTGGACATCTTCCGCACGCCGTCCAGACCTTCCAGAAGAGGCATCGTCATGGCGATCTGCGGCAGCATGCCTTCCTCCTTCTGAAGGTCGCGGCCCACCAGGATGTTGAAAAGCTGGTCCGTCCCGCCCAGCTCCACGTCCGCACGGATTTCCACGGAATCCCAGCCCTGCATAATCGGATACTGCATCTCATGCAGGCGCACCTCTTTACCTCCCTCCACACGGGCCTTGAAATCCTCCCGGGCCAGCATCTGCTGCATGGTCACGCGGGAATTAAGCTTCAGCACCTCCTCATACGTCATCTTGCGGAACCAGTCCCCATTATACACGATCTCCGTCTTGTCTCGGTCCAAAATCTTGAATGCCTGCTTGGTATATGTCTCCGCATTCTCCAGCACCTGTTCACGGGAAAGGGGGGGGCGGGTCACGGAACGGCCGGAAGGGTCGCCAATCGTGGCGGTGAAATCTCCGATGAGCAAAACAGCCTGGTGGCCAAGTTCCTGGAACTGGCGCAATTTCTCAATAGCCACGGTATGGCCCAGGTGGATGTCCGGCGCAGTAGGGTCCACGCCCAGCTTCACGCGCAGGGGGCGGCCCAGCTTGAGACGCTCCTTCAGCTCTTCGCGGCTGATCACGACGGCGGTACCGCCCATCAATATGTCTAATTGCTCATCTATAGTCATTGATCTGGCGCATAGAGTGCCGGGGGTGCCGCGCCTTTTCAAGCCTATATCCTGTGCACGGCTCATCGAACGCGATCAGGGGGTTCCCGCCACCGGTCCCGACAGGAGGAAAAAGGAACGGAAGAACAGGAGCGGATTCCACCCCGGAGAGCGGAATAAACGACACCCCGGTGCAGGATTTTTCCCCGCGCGGCCCTCCCGCCTGTTCCATATCACAAGAATGATACCCGGCCTCCTTCCTGCTGCGGAAGCTCCCCGCAAACTCTACAGAAGCTGGTACAGGCGGGGATAGGAAGCGTGGTTGGCGGTTATGTAATGCGGGCGCGGCTTGGGAACCGGCCTTGTCCGCCCGTGATTCCAGCCGTCACGATCATGATGATCATGGCGCGGCGGCCCGGAACGGTAATCATCACGATCGTGGTGGCGGTGGTGGCAGCCTGCGGCCAGAACGATTGAGGCCGCCGCGGCAAAAACAGGAATGATGTTCATCTTCATCTTTCTTCATGGTAAGACAGCCCGGCGACGGGAATGCGAACGGAAAAAGTCTGTCACCCGAGCAAACGCTCCCTGTTGACGAAGAAAACGGCTCCCAATACACATAAAAACGCCCACAGGTAATCCCACTTCCATTTTTCTCCGATGTAGAACAAGGCGAAAGGAATAAACACGCACAGGGTAATCACCTCTTGAATAATTTTGAGCTGGGCTACGTTAAGCCCGCCGGCACTGCCCAGGCGGTTGGCGGGAATCATGAAGCAATATTCAAAAAACGCCAATCCCCAGCTCATCAGGATAATCATCAGCAGAGGCTTGCCATCCGCCCCGGAACCCTTCTTCAGATGACCGTACCACGCCCACGTCATAAAAACGTTGGAGACCACCAGCATGGAAATCGTTAACGCAATCTTCATGATTTTTACTTAAAAACATCAGTCCCTGGAGGACTTGGGATCCAGGGCGTCCCGCAGTCCGTCCCCCAGGAAATTCAGCGCCAGCAGGGTAGCCGAAAACAGGAGCGCCGGGAACAAAAGCAATTCCGGACTTACCTCCATGCGGTCCGCCCCTTCCTTAATCAGCGTTCCCCATGAAGAATTGGGAGCCTTCACGCCCAGCCCCAGAAAGGACAGGACGGCTTCCAGCAACATGATGCCGGGAACGGCCAGAGTCGTGTACACGATGACGGCCCCGAACAAATTCGGAGCAATATGGCGGAACAGAATCTTCATGTGACCGATGCCCAGGGAGCGGGCGGCTTCCACAAACTCCTGCCCTTTCAGCTCCATCGTCTGCGTCCGGACAATGCGCGCCAGCGTCAGCCAGCCCAAAGCGCCGATGGCGATGAACAGGGGAATCAGCCCGGTCATGGGGCTCACCATTTCCACAGACCAGCCCGTCATGCCGGAAACCCACTGCGTCAGCCTCCGGGCCGGCTCCTCCACGGACAGGGAAAAAATAATCACCAGCACAATGAACGGCAGGGCAAAAAGCACATCCACCAGGCGCATCATCAGGGCATCCAGCCTGCCTCCGGCATAACCGGAAACCAGTCCGTACGCCACGCCAATCACCAGGGAAACGCCCGTGGCGACCACGCCCACCAGCAGGGAAATGCGGCCGCCGTACAGGACACGCGCCAGCAGATCCCTCCCAAGCTGGTCCGTGCCGAACCAATGCCCCCAGGAAGGGCTTTCCGCAATCCGGGACAAATCCTGCACATTAGGATGCGGCAGCCACGGCAGCAGAGGCCCCAGAAAACAGGCCGCCGCAATCAGCGCCAGCGCCAGCAGGGAAAACATGGCTGCCCGGTTGCGGGAAAGACGCAGAAAGGCGTCCTTCCACAGGGAGGAGCCCTGTTCCTCCGGCCTGTTCCATCCTCTTTTTCTCATGATTCCTTTCTCAATCTCGGGTTGACGGCCATTTGCACCAGGTCTACACCCAGGTTGGCCGCGACGATCAGAATACCGTAAAACAGGACAAGGCCCTGGATGAGAAAATAATCCCGGTCCGTGGTTGCGTTCACGAAATGCTGGCCCATGCCGGGAACCTGGAAACAGGTCTCCACCACAAAAGAACCGGTAATCATGGCGGCAAAAGCAGGCCCCAGATAGGACAGGGCCGGAATCAGGCCGCCACGCAAAGCGTGCTTCCAAACCGTACGGAAAGGCCCCGCCCCCTTGGCCCGAGCCGTCCGGATGAAATCCTGCCCCAGCACTTCAAGCATGCCGCCGCGCGTCAGGCGCGCCAGATATGCGGCATTCACCAGCCCCAGCGTCAAAGCCGGGAGCACCACACAACCGGGAGAATCCCATCCGGCCACGCTCAAGCCGGGGACATGCATGCCCAGAGCCACGCCCAGCACCGGAGCCACGACAAAAGCGGGAATGCAAATGCCGGCCATGGAAACCAGCATCACCCACCAGTCCATCCACCGGTTCTTGTACAGCGCCGCCACAATTCCGGCGGGAACCCCCGCCAGAATGGAAATAGCCATGCCTATGACGCCAAGCTGGAGGGAAACAGGGAATGACTGGGCGATCATATCCGCCACGCTGACGCCTTCCTTCACCAAAGACGGTCCCAGGTCGCCATGAACCAGCATGTTCCACCAGTAACGCCCGTATTGGACCAGGGAGGGCTGGTCCAGCCCGTAACTGGCCTGGAGCTGCTGGAGAACATGCTCCGGAAGTTTCTTTTCCCCCATGAAGGGGTGCCCCGGCAACAGGCGTATCAGGAAAAACGTCACAGTTTCCAGCACCAGCAGGACCAGAAGCCCCTGCCCCAGGCGTTTCAGAATCATCCTGGTCAAGGCGCGGCCTCCTTCCCATGTTCCCGGGCGTCGTCCAGGCTGATATCCTCAAACAAATGGTTATCCAGCAGCAGGGGGTGCCACCCCCGCACCTCCGGCCTCTTCAAATAGGACCGTTTGGCCCAATACAGGGGAATCACCGGGGATTCGGAAAGCATCAGCGCTTCCGCACGGGCCAGCAGGGCCATGCGCTTCTCCTGGTTTCCCGTGGTGCGGCTCTCCGCCAGCAGGCGTTCATACTCCGGATGAACCCAGCCCGTATTATTGTTCCCGGAGGCGGAACCCCACAAATCCAGAAAACTGGAAGGGTCCAGATAATCCCCGGACCATGAGGAGGAGCTAAAATCATACTGCATGGAATTCTGCGCGAACTTGTAGGCCGTCCACTCACAGGAACGGATATCCACATGAATCCCCAGATGCTTTTTCCACATGCCCTGGATGGCTTCCGCCATCGTCTTCTGAACTTCGCGGGATGTAGTCATCAGCTCCAGCCGGGGGAACCCCTTCCCGCCGGGAAAACCGGCCTGGGCCAGCAGGGAACGCGCTTTCTCCGGATTGAACTCCACCCCATGCGGCGTCTTGTATCCGGCGCCGTCCGGCGTAAAGCCGAAGCACGGCTGGCCGCCGCCGCACACCACATCCCGCACCAGGGCCTCCCGGTCTACCGCCAGGGAGAGGGCCCGCCTGACCCGGGCGTCATTCAGCGGCGCACGCGACGTATTCAGACGGTAAAAAATAGTCACGTAATAGTCATCCTGGCAAAAATCATCGCCGCCGCGCTCCCTGGCGTAAGCCGTCATCTCCGGAGGCACGTTGTTGGTGACATGAAGCTTGCCGTTGAAAAACATGCGGGTTTCCGTAAAGCCGTTCACGGTGGGAAGAAAACGGACTCCATTCAGCCGGACGGCGGAAGCGTTCCGGTACCGGGGATTGCGGCGCACCTCCACATAATCATTGAAACGGTGCTCCGCCATGAGAAAAGGCCCGTTCCCTACGGCAGCTCCGGGCCGCGTCCATTTCCCCGTCCTGTCCAGCATGCCGCCGTGGGCTTCCACGGCATGGCGTGGAACCGGAAACCAGGTGCAGTGAAGCAACAGCAGGGGAAGCTGGGGCATCGGAGAACGCAGCTCCATCTCCAGGGTATAATCATCCGCGGCGCGCACGCCCACGCGGGCTTCCTCCCATAAATCCGGCTTTCCGGCCCGGACATCCTCCAACATCCGGGCCGCAATCTTCCGCGCTCCTTCCTCCGGCATCCCGTCCGGCCACTCCATCAGGGAAGGATCATCCCGCAGAGCCTCCAGCTCACCGGCTCCCATACCATCCAGCCTCTCCCAATCCACCCGGGCCAAAACCCTCTCTTCCAGCCCCTCTTCCCCGGCCAGCCGGGAACCGGGACCGCACAGCAGCAGGCTACGCCTGTTCCGGTTATAGGCTTCCGCGTTCTTCAGCGGATAAAGCATGTCCGCGTACCTCCCTCCAAACCCCGGATGAAGCAGGCGGTGATAGGCATACACGAAATCATGGGCCGTCACAGGAACGCCGTCGCTCCACACGGCGTCCTTCCGCAGGGAAAAACGCCACTTATCCGCCTCCGGACTGTGCGTCCACGACTCCGCCACAGCGGGATGAAAAACGGCGTCATCCCTGGAATCCCCGCGCAGCAGCCCCTCCATGACGGCATTGATCATCTTGAAATCGGAAACGGAAGTGGCGATGTGGGGGTCAAAGCTCTGGGGCTCCGCATTATTGCCCACGATGAGCACCCCTGCCTCCTGCGCCCGTTCCACGCTCGTACGCGTATCGCATCCGGCGAGCAAAAGCATCACACAGAACATCATGAACAGGCGCATGGCGGGATTCTGTCAGGTTTCCTTCCCGTGCGCAAGGCTTCACGTCAAGAAACGGCAACAACTCCTGCCTTTCACCATTTCCGCAGCAAAACACGCCGAAAACACGCTCCACAAGAGAACAGCGTCCCTCCCATAAGCCACAATGCCTCCTTTCCATCATCCCTTTTGAGTAACCGGAGAAACAGAGAGAAAGCAAAAACCCCGCAACGGAAGAAAACCGTCGCGGGGCCATTTTCCCAAATCAGGGGAAAAGAAAAAGCAGCTTTAGTTATTTGCTCTGCGCCTTTTTGGCGGCGTCAATCTGGGCCTTGATCTTATCCTTGTTGGCAAGAATGCCGGCCTTGATGCGGGGGGCCTGCATCCCGGCTTCCGTTCCCGGCTTCAACTCGGCCACCTTATCCAGAATCAGAACGGCGCCGTCCACGTCACCGGTGGAATTCAGATAGGTCCCGAACTCCATCATCAGCAACTGCTGCTGCGTCTCCGGCAGAAGCTTGTCACGGTCGGGATACGCCTTAACCACCTGAAGGGCTTCCGCAGGCGTCGTCTTGTCCGTCAGCTTGCCGGCAAGATAATTCTGAACGTCCTTCTGTTCCTTTTTAAGCAGGTCAGCATGGGCGTCTGCGGCTTTCAGGCCGGACTTATCCTCCTTGTCCAGCTTCTTGATTTCCGCTTTTACGTCACCATAAAAATTGTCCACATATTCCTGAGGAGCCAGCTTGAGCACTTCCATCAGAGCGGCAACCTTCGCTTCATCCGTAGCAGCCTTGGCGACATTCGCTTCCGCGGCGCTCAGCGCTTCCTTGTTCTTCAGGGCATCCTGCATGGCTTTCATCACATCATCCCCGGAACGCCCCCCGACAAATCCCCCAAAAGGCTTGCCGGAAGCGTCCGCAAACACAACGGTCGGGAATCCCCGCACGCCGTACTGCTGGGCAAGCTTTTCATTGGCGGCTTTCATTTCCTTGGACTGCTCCTTGCCGCGCGGATAATCCAGCTCCACCAGAACGAAATTTTTCTGCGCTTCCTTCTGGAAGTCAGGCTTGCTGAATACGTTGGCGCGGAGCTGCATGCAGGGAGGGCACCAGTCGGAACCGGTGAACTCAATCATTAAATCCTTTTTCTGTTCGGCGGCCTGTTTTTTGGCGGCATCCATATCGGTAATCCACCCTTCCGCGGCAAAACAGGGAGCGACGCAGGCGGCAACAACTACTGGCAGAATTTGTCTAATCATATCTACAATTTGATATTGTAAAATCGGACAGCCCGCGTCAATCCCCTGTTCAATCATTTTTAGAAAATCTCCAAAAGGGTGCGTCTTCCGCAGGGAAGTCCGCATCCGGCTGATGCCGGAAAAACTGATGCCCCATGGGAAGACGGTGTCATTATTGAAGCAAATCGGGAGTTGCCTTTCAGCCTGTTTTCACTTATGTACTGAACCTATCATGAACACGGTTTTAATCATTGGAGCAGGCGGCGTTGGGCATGTGGTAGCCAACAAATGCGCCCAGCTGCCGGATATTTTTCAAAACATTCATCTGGCCTCCCGCACGAAAAGCAAATGCGATGCCGTTGCGGAGGACGTACGCTCCAGAACGGGCGTCAGCATCACTACCCATTCCGTAGATGCGGATGACGTGCCCGCCACCGTAGCCCTCATCCGGGAAATCAAGCCGCAGCTGCTGATCAATGTGGCCCTTCCCTACCAGGATCTCACCCTGATGGAAGCCTGCCTGGAAACCGGCGTCAACTACCTGGATACCGCCAACTATGAACCCCGTGACGTAGCCAAATTCGAATACTCCTGGCAATGGGCGTACCAGGAGCAATTCCGCAACGCCGGGCTTTTCGCCCTGCTGGGTTCCGGCTTTGACCCCGGCGTCACCAATGTATTCACGGCATGGGCTCTCAAGCATCATTTTGACGAAATCCATACGCTGGACATCATTGACGTCAATGGCGGCAACCATGGCAAGGCTTTCGCCACCAACTTCAACCCGGAAATCAACATCCGGGAAGTAACGGCGCCCTGCCACCATTGGGAAGACGGAGCCTTCCGGGAAACCGCCCCCATGAGCATGCACCAGAGTTTCACCTGCCCGCAGGAAGTGGGCACCTATGAAATCTACCGCATGTACCATGAAGAAATGGAAAGCCTGGTCAAGCACATCCCCACCATCCGCCGGGCGCAATTCTGGATGTCCTTCTCACCGAACTACCTCAAGCACCTGGAAGTGCTTCAGAACGTGGGCATGACCCGCATTGACCCGGTCATGTACAACGGAGTTGAAATCATCCCGCTGCAATTCCTCAAGGCCGTTCTGCCGGACCCCGGGGACCTGGGCAAGACGACCAGGGGAAAAACCTGCATCGGCAACGTCATCACCGGAATCAAGGACGGCCAATTCAAGGCTGTGTACATTTACAACATTTGCGACCATGAACAATGCTTTAAAGAAGTAGGTTCCCAGGCCATTTCCTATACTACGGGGGTTCCGGCCATGATCGGCGCGGAAATGATCCTTACGGGCAAATGGACTGGCGCAGGAGTCTTCAATATGGAACAAAATGACCCGGACCCCTTCATGGACGAGCTCAACAGGCGCGGCCTCCCCTGGCACTGCGTGGAACTCACGGAAGAACAGGCCAAAATACTGAAGGTCAACCAGCAATAAATTTCAGCCAGCGCTGTAGGCCCCCTCAAAGCCGGACATTGAATTTCCAATGTCCGGCTTTTCCGTTTTCAGCGGGGAACAGAATTCCCCAGGACAGCACGTCAACGCCTGCCTCGGGAAAAAGAAAAAGCCCCGGACGGCATCTTTCCGCCTCAGTCATAATTTTCTGGCGGGAAGAGCAGGCAGGTTGTAAAAATCCAGTGCCATGAAATATCTTGCGTTATTTCTCATGTTCCTGCTTCAGCCGGCACTGGCGGAAGATACAGCCCCATGGAAAATCGCGATCATCGGCGATACGCACGACTCCCCCAAGCGCATGGAAGGAAGCGAGGGAGTAGCAGTCAACTTCATCAAAACCCTCTATGGGGAAATCCTGAAACACAACGTGGACATGGTCGTCCAGGTAGGGGACATGGCGGATATCGAAGGAAGCGCCCCCGTCAAGGGACTCGCCAAACGCAAGGAACTCAACAACATTCTGAGAGAAAAAGGCATCCCCTTTTATGCCGTGCGCGGCAATCATGACTCCCTTCCTTTCCGGGCGGAACAATTCCGGGAACTCTTCCTGCCTACGCGGAGGCAGGGCGTCCAAGGGCTGGCCACCAGAAAACTGAACTACGGTATCCGCCATAAAAACGCTTCCCTGTATTTCATGGATATTGACCTTACTCCTGACCAGCTCGTGGACTTCAGCGCATGGGTTAAACGCAACAGAAGCAAGGCCAACACCGTTCCGCGACACTGCCTGGTTTTCACCCACCGCACCCTGCAGACGCCCATGCAATTCCGGGAATGCCTGTGGGGCCGTTACAATGACAGCGCGGCGGAACAGCAAAATATCTTTTACCGCAATCTCCGGGATGCCGGAGTGCGCTTCGTCATCACCGGGCACCTGCACGCCCATGACCTGTATATAATTACCTCCCCGGACGGGAAAAACACCCTTACCTCCCTGATCTGCGCCCCCGCGGGAAACAAGGTGCTCCCCATTCCCTTTTTGCCGCCGGCAAAATCCCGGGTAAAAACCCTGCAATACCGCTCCGGCATTACGGCCTACTATATCCTGACCATTTACCCGGATTCCATGACCCTGGACACCTACGCCGCCCCCAATAACGGCATTACCGACGAAGGCCCCCAAAGCGGAGAGTTCTACAAATTGAACTCCTACGCAATTCCGATGGATTAGAACATACAACTTCCCCTGTTTCTTCCATAACGCGGCATCCCGGAATTTGCCTGCTCCCGTCCGCTATGCACCCTGGCGTCCCTGGCGAAACAATGAAATTTCCGGGAAGTTCCCAATCCCCCATGTTATTTCATATGCCCGGAGCCACGGGACTTGATTTTTCTATCGTGCTGGCGCCCCCGGCCGCCCTTATATAAAAACTCCGTTTTTCCATCGCGGCCTACAGTCCGGTCAATCAAGTCTCCGATTTCCTGATCAGCGTACCCGGCCTTCTTAAGATACTTAACCACTTCACCAGCCTGCCCCGGATAAAAACGAACCAGCATCTCCACAAACGCAGGTTCCAATCTCTTTTCCAGAAAAAATCTGCATAAACTGTTTCTTTTTTCATTAGCCAACAACTTATTATTGTAGTAGAGGCTGCGGGAATCACCTCCTCCGAATAAGCTCAGCTTCCTGGCCTGCACCAACTCCCATGTTCTGGCAGCACTCATTTTATCATATTCCTCCTTCATCCTGGCCTGTTTCCGCTTTAATTCCGGATCATACTGAGTCCTGAATGTTTTCAATACGGCCGCTCCATATTCTGACCATATTCTGCACAACTCCTTTCTCTTTACGCCGCATCGGGAAACGATTCCGGATATATCCCGGGATAAAACGCTCATCCATTCCACAACCCTAACCTTCAGATTATAATCCATGTTGTCGCACAAGCCGTCCTTCGGAGTATTCTCATCATAATTCAGAGGAAATACATCCATTGAAGAGACAGCGTAAAAAATCCATGACAACACCCTGACGTCTTCTGCGTTCACATCTCCAGCTCCCTTGGAACTAAAGGCGCCAAGCCTCTTCCGCGCCTCCCGGCAACAATCCGGCAGCTCTTTTTCATGCAACAGGGAAAGGAACTCCTTCTTTTCCTGAGGAGACGTTTTGAACGCGGAGATGCTGTCGGGCAACGGAAGCCGGAACAGGGCAGGCTTTCCTTCACCGCACAGGATGCCGGTGGAACAGACGGTTAACAACATTATTTTAACGAACGGATTCATGATGATAGTAATATTTGTTGCGATAGGTTACGGTATCCCGATCCACACAGCATCCGAATTTAGAAATCGTCACGAGATGGTATCGCTGCGGCCCCCAGATTTCCTGCCTGTAAAATTCCGAAAAACTGAAATGGCACCGAACTTCCATGATTTCGCGGCCGTCAAGATATTCCGTTCCCTCTCCCCCTTCTCCATCATGGATGCGCCACGAACATACCCAGTCCCACGACTGGGGGAAACGGGCATGCTCCACATCTGCGGCAAAAATGCCGGCCATTACATTATCCTGCAGCTGATTTGTTTCTGAAACCTCCGCCGCTTCATTCGCACCATTCCTGGAATGACCGGGATCAAAATCCGTACCGGGAGGCTCCGAGCCCTTGTCCCTCTCTATAATCTTGACATTTTTGAAGCTGACGCTGGTCGGATGCAGCGTCAGCTTCAGGACGGCAGAGGCCCCTATGACGGACGTTTTCCCCTCAGGAAGCCTTTCCGTAGCCATTCCTCCATTTTTGTGTTCGGCTCTGATTGCCGACGGAACAACCACATTTAGTGTCACCTTTACTTTTCTCCCCTCACTGGTAACAGCCAGGACGGTTGCGGAACCATCACGTTGAAGCCGTTTTTCGCAGTAACCACAATGGATATTTTACCCTTCGTTTCTTCAGGCATTTCTACGTATTTATCTCCATCTTCCACCAAATTCCATTCCAGTTCATCAACATTTCCCAACGGTTTTCCCGTCAGGGTCAATGTTATCCGTTCCCCCACACCTATCGTCTTTCTTTCCCTGTCAGCCTTCCGGTCATCAGTATTTCCCAAATATATATCAGCGGAATATTCCTCTGTTTCCGTTTCAATCCTCAACGCGCCGGAATCCTCTTCCTCCACGTCCGCATAGGAAAGACCGCACAGGAAAACTGCGCAACCTATTAAAAGGATTCTTATATTGTTAACAACAACTGCCATCAGACGCAGATGATATCTTATTGCCATTTCCCATTATTTCATAGCAAAAAGCTCTAACATTCCGCATCCTTTGCCTGCTAAAAGATTCTGATGCTCTTCACGCCATAATACATCGCCGCGCCTCTGTTGACGTAGTCTTCCGGGTTTTGCGACAGGTCCACCCAGAAAATGAAAGAACACCACGGGGAGGGAGGAGAGAGGGGAGGAACAATGATTTCCTGAATACCGGCCTTTTTCTGCTCCAGAATCAGGCGGACGCGCTTTTCATGCTGCCCGAACAGAAGCAGATGATCATGTATGGTTGAAAAAACACATATTCCGGACAACGCCAGAAAAACAGCCACAGTTATCTGCGGACGGGGCACGGCACCGGGGATGCCGTACCACATACGAAGAAGGGCCAGCACGCCGATACCGAACAGCAGGGTGGCGGAGAACATGGCATGATCCGCCGGAATGACGGCGGCGGCGAAAGAAAGAGCCATGGCATAAGACGCCAGAATATATGCCGCCGCTATTCCAAAGGGAATTTTCCATGCCCGGAAAGAGTTCCGGTCTCTGTGGAATTTTTTCCAAAGAACCCAGGCAGCCGCCACGCCCAGCAACACCGGAAGAGCCAGGTATTCATGCATCCGGAGCAGGAGCGAAGGGAGAGCTTCCCATCTGCTCCAAAAACCGGAAAGGGGTTCCGCGCAGCCGGGAGTGGCGGAATGCATCCGGGCGGAAATGCCGGGCGCAAGCAGCATGCACAGGGAACCTGCCACCTGAAACGCAAGGCCCGCATAAAACCACAGGGGAAGTTTTTCCTTCCGCACCAGGCGGACAAAGACGAACAAGGCTCCCAGCAACAGCCAGGTTCCCGGAATATTGTTTTCATTGGTCATGCCCGCCGGAAATCCCAGAACAGCCGCAGCGGCAAACTTTCCCCAGCTATTGTTTCTTCCGGAATCTCCCTTTCTCCCGGATTCCGCGTCTTCCAGCAAACCGCGGTACAGACACAGAAAGCCCAGCCAGACGGCGGCGCCCCAGGAATAGTTGGTGGCTCCGGAGAGCCAGTAAATCGTGACGCCGGGCCGGGCCGTGCACGTGAACAGCAGGAGAAGCCCCAATCCGAACAGACGCACGTCCGGCCAGGAACGGGGATCCACCCTGCGCCCGGAAGCCAGATAAAACATCATCAGCGCAAGACCGACCTGCACAAAGGGGTTGAGCAGCATGAAGAGCCATTTTCCCGCCGTCGCTACGGCAAAGGCCAGGTATTCCCCTATTCTGGGATTCCAGGTCATGTAGGAGGCTACGCAGCGCTCCCAGACCAGGCTGAAAGAGAAGCAGTGCTCCATGCCCGTCAGGGCATGATGGTACGTATCGGAAGTGAGAGGACTCCACCAGCTGAGCAGCGCCGTATATAATAAGGCGACTGCGGTCAGCGCCCAAAACCACACCCTGGACGTGCGGGGGGACATCATCAGCTCGGATCCGGTTTCCTTTTCCGCAGTGCGGGAGGCAAATCCAGGTCTTCCCCATCAAGAATGAGGGGGCGCACACGGGCAAAAAGGCCGTGGCCCGCACGCTCTTCTTCTCCTTCCTCCGGAGGCAATCCTTCCTCCAGCTCCTTGATGTCAGGCATCGGGACTGACTCCAATTCCGGCTCCGCCTCCGTTTCGGAAATTTGCGCAACAGACGCGGACTCCCGGAGCGTTTCCCCTTCATCCGGAATATCGGAGACAGGCCTTACGGGCACCAGTTCCTCTTCCAATTCACGTTCATCCCTCCTGGAGACGGGGACGGAAAGGTCCGGCTCCGGATGCCGTTCCGGTTCGTCAACCGGGGCAGGAGGAGCAGGCTGAATAATGGTTTTCCCCTCTCCGAGGAAAGATTTTTCCTCCGGCACAAGCACTGTCTGCGGCTCCGCTTCCCGCTGAAGCACAACAGACGGGGAAACAGAGGTCTCTGCCACAGGCACGGCGCCCAGCACGGTCAGGGACAGGCGTTCTTCCGGCTGCTGCTCCACGGAAGCGCCGATGTGGAGGCGCACTCCCCTTCCCAGAATTTCCGCCACACCGTCCACCAGGTCTTCCAGACGCTGCAGCGTCAGGGAACCTCCGCCGCGCACCAGAACCAGGACATCGTCCACTTCTCCCAAACGTTTTTCCAGAAAAAGCGGGGAATGCCGGACCTGGTTCAATATATCCGCCACGGAAGCATCCGCAGACGCTTCACCCACGCCAAAGGAGCAAATCCCTTTTCCCGTTCCGGCTACGCTGAGCAGGTCGTCCAATCCCACCCGGAGCAGGTTTCCGGAAGAATTCAACAGAGACGGCACAATAAGCACGGCGCGGGCAATAAGGGCATTAACCACGGAAAAGGCTTCCAGCACCCCCTTGTCAGGGTCTATGAGGCTTTCCATGGCGTCATTATCAAACCGCAGCACCATGTCGGAATACAGGGCAAGCCGGGCCAAAGCTTCATCCGCCTGGGCAGAGCGCCGTTCCCCCTCAAACCTAAAGGGGCGGATGACAACGCTGACGACATAAGCCCCCTGTTCCTTGGCCAGACGGGCCGCTTCCGGAGCTACGCCGGATCCCGTTCCCCCTCCCAGCCCGGCGGCAAGGACGGCCAACGCGCTGCCTTCCAGCGCACGGAGAATGGAAGACTCGCTTTCACAGGCCGCCTGGGCTCCTACGGAGGCGTCCCCGCCGGAACCGAGGCCCCTGGTAAGCCTGGCGCCCAGATGAATCTTGCACGGAACGGATGAAGCGTTCAATAGGCGGGCATCAAGATTCATGGCGCAAACGGAAGCTGACTGGGGAGCCAGCAGCAGCACTTCCTCCATTACCTTGGTTCCTGCGGCCCCAATGCCGCACAGGCAGATTTTTCCGGACAGGCCGGACGGCCCCTGGGGAGAGATTTCCAGCATGGTTGTTAATTTGGATAAAGGTTGATCAGGAGGTCTTCTTTCCGAAGAAGCCCAGCATCCGTCCCAGCCAGCTGCGCTGCTGCGGCAGTTCGGCATCCAGAATCTGGGCATACCGTATCAGGCCTATGGCCGTGCAGTAGCGCGGATCATCCAGGTAGGAAGGCGCACCGTTTTTAACCAGCGTAGGCCGGCTGATGGCCACGCCGAACACGTGGGAGGCCAGTTCCCCCACGCCGCGCATCAGGCTGGCGCCCCCGCACAGGTAAACGCCGTGGCAGCGGTTGCCCTTGAAAGTATCCTTGGGCAGGGAAGATTTGACCAGGTTGAAAATTTCCAGCAGGCGGGAACGGATGATTTCATTCAGCACGTTGCGTTCAATGGCGGCATCCTTCATATGCCCCTCTCCGCGCACGCGCACCATCTCGTTGGTTTTCCCGGAAAAGCTGTTGGCGTCCCCTTCCGTCTTCTTGAGCAGTTCCGCCTGGGCCAGAGGAATGCCGGTCATCAGCGTGATGTCATTGGAAATGTGGTCGCCGCCCAGGGGCACGCATCCGGAGGCCACAAGCTGGCCGTCCTGGTAAAGCACATAGTCCGTCGTGCCCGCACCCATGTCAATAAGCAGAGCGCCCGCCTGCTTGACCTGCCTGTTGAGCACAAACTGGGCCGTGGCAATGGGGGCGAAAACCACATCCGCAATATCCAGCGGGACTTCCCGCACGCAACGGAAGGAGTTGGTGATGCGGGATTTGATTCCGTGGATGATATGGCAGTCGATGTCCAGGGTTCTTCCGGTCAATCCGGCGGGATTGGTCAGGTTCTCCTGCCCGTCCACGGAAAAGAGACCGGGCACGCGGTGCAGGACGAATTGTTCCGGCCCCAGGGCGACGTCCCGGGCGATTTCCGTCACCTCGTCCATATGCTCCTGGGAAATAATGCTTTCATCCGGGGGAAGACGGAACGTTCCCCGGTTGTTCTGCCCCACAATATGGGCGCCTGTCACGGACAGATAGACGGTCATGATATCCACGTCCGCATGGTCCTGGGCCATATTCCAGGCATCGTAAATGCACTGGATGACCTTGGAAGTGTCTTCAATCTCTCCGCGAACCACGCCCTCGCTAGGAACCTCACCCACGCCGATGATTGTCACGGTCGCATCGGGCTTCACTTCGCCCACGACCATGCAAGTCTTGCTTGTCCCTATCTCAAGCCCTACGTGAATTTTTGTCTTAGCCATGAAAATCAAGGAACTATCAACGTCCTCGCACCTGATAGCACATTACTTTCCATTATTCAAGAAAGCCTGCGCGAACATACGCAGAAAACGCGGTTTTCCTCCGCGCTGCCCCGGTTCAAAGGCCTGTGGGATGGCGCACCAGGAAGTGCCTGGTATTGCGGCCGTCCACTCTCCAGCGGGGGCCTTCGCCGCGGCGCCCGCTTCCCGTAGTGTCAAACCGGAGGCCGCAGATGACCATGAAGACGTGTCCATTCTTGGCATAAATGGAAATCCAGTCCCCGGCGCCTTTCTGCCCGTAATTCAGGAAAAGCCTGGAATGGCGGGTGGACGTAAGCAGACCGGCTTCCTTCAGCACAAAGGAAGTACTGCCGGAACAGTCATAATGGGTATCATGATGCCTCCTGTGCCCCCCGCCCAGCCGGTACGGCTTGTTGACCAGGGAATTGGCCGCCGCAATGGCGCGCTTGACCTGCGAAGGGGCATTTCTGGGGGGAATGGCTTTCCCGTTGTGAAGCACGGCCGTCTTGCCGGGCACAAAGTGGTAGGCGGGAAGACGCGCAGGAGCTTCAACTTGTTGCTGGGAGGAGCAGGAAGAGAGAAAAAGGCCGGCCAAAAGGGCGCCAGCCACGGAGAGAGTTTTGTGGGCCGCAAATGTCATGAGAATTATAAACTGCGGAATTCCCGCCTCCTTGGCAAGAAAATAAATTTCCCCCGTCCACATTACATGGTAGACGGGGGAAAGAAATCAGCAATATTTAGCCATTGGAACGGCTGTGGGCATCTTTTTCCACGGCCGTCCACAGGGAATCCAGGGAAGCCTGGACTTTCGCCAATGCTTCCTTCACAGGATCGCCCGGTTTCCCGTGCCCGAAGAGGTAGTATTTAATCTTGGGTTCCGTTCCGGAGGGGCGCACCGCAAAACTGCGGCCGTCCGCCAGATCTACGAAAATCATTTTTTCCGCCGGAATAGGATCGCCTTCCGCATCCACCATGTCGCCCTTGGAAAAGTCCCGGATGCCGCTGACGGCTACGCCGTCCACTTCCGTGGGAGGATTGGAGGAATAGGAAGCGGCAAGGGCGGCGATTCTGGCCGCGCCGTCCGCGCCTTCCATAACCAGCGATTTTCCCATTTCCAAATACACACCAAACTGCTCAAAGAGTTCATGCAGCAGTTCCAGAAGGCTCTTGCCGATGCTTTCCGCATACGCGGCCAGTTCCGCAAAGATGATGGCGGCGGAGTTGGCGTCCTTGTCCCGCACGAAGTCCTGGGCCAGGTAGCCGTAGCTTTCCTCCCCGCCGAAGACAAAGTAACGGCTGTATTCCAGACGCAGGGCGCGCGTCTGTTCTTCGCTCATCTTGCGGTAGCCCTCCCGTTTTTCCGCCGGAATGGCCTGTTCATATTTACCGAGTTTCTGGGCAATATACTTGAACCCCGTGAGGACGTTGACCACTTCATAACCGAAGTGGTGGCCGATGGCGTCCTGAAGCCCCGTCGTCACAAAGGTTTTCACCATCACGGCGCGGGAACGGTTGGAGTCATTGATGATGCCAAGATCGGACATGCTCATGCAGCGGTACCACGCCAGCAGGGAACCGATCTGGTTGCCGGTCAGCAGGTGCATCTTTCCGTCTTCCCCGCGCACGGCCACTCCCATGCGGTCCGCATCCGGGTCCGTGGCGATGACGATGTCCGCTCCGGAAGCATCCGCCTGTTCAATAGCCAGGGCCAGAGCCGGCGGATTTTCCGGGTTGGGGGAAGCAACCGTTGGGAAACGGCCGTCCTGAACATCCTGCGCCGCCACGGTCTGCACGTTGCAGCCCAGTTCCTTCAACAGGGGCACGATGATATGGCCGCCCGTCCCGTGGAGGTTGGAGTAAACGATTTTAGCTCCCCCCTTGTTGAAAAGTTCCGGACGGAGCAGCACCGTTTTCAAGCGGTCCATGTAAATGCGGTCAAAGGAGGAATCCAGCACATGAAGGGTTCCGCGCCGGTCTTCCGGCAACGGTTCATATTCTTCGGAAGTCAGGGAATTGACCTCCCTGATCACGGCCTTGTCATGCGGAGGCACCAGCTGGGCTCCATCATTGAAGTAAGCCTTGAAACCGTTGTCATGGGAGGGGTTGTGGCTGGCGGTCAGCACCACGCCGGAATCCGCATGAAGCTCCCGGATAGCAAAGGAGATCTCAGGAGTGGCGCGAGGACTGTCAAACAGGTAAATGTCACATCCCAGATCCGTGCCGATTTTTGCGCAGAATTCGGCAAAATCACGGGAAAAGTGGCGCGTGTCGTGTCCGATGACCAGGCGGGGCTTCCTGCCCGGGTCCGTAGCCTCCACATGCTTGTTCACATAAATAATCAGGCCACGCATGGCCCGCCCCACATTGAAGTAGTTCATGCAGGCGGTTCCCACGCAGGGATATTCCGGGCGGCCGTTCACGCCGCCGTTCCCCTGCTCGGCCCGGGTGACGATGCTGCCGATGGTACGTCCTCGCAGCCCCCCCGTGCCGAAGGCCAACGTTTTGTAAAAACGGTCGTTCAGCTCCTGCCATTCCCCGGCGGCAGCCAATTCTTCTACGGCCTCGCGCGCTATGGGGGATTTGGTTCCATCCAGCAGAAGGCGGATATTGGTCCGGGAAGACTCCAAAAGCTTCCCTTCTTTAACGGCATTCATCAGGGATTCGTCCAGTGTATTCATGCTGGCGGAATAGTACATCATGCCCCTTGTTTGACAATAGCTCTTTCCATCATGGCCTGAGAAAAAACGCCATATTCATCCCGGTGCGGGTGCGGGAAATGCTTTCCTCCCCGTCCCCTTGTTATTTAAAGGGACTGGCGGTCATACAGCTCCCGGTACAACGGGCAAGAGGCATAAAGCTCTGCATGGGAACCGTCCCCGACGATGCGCCCGCCCTCAAACACCAGAATGCGCGTCGCCACGCGGATGGAACTGAAACGGTGGGCCACAATAAGCGCCGTCCTTCCCTCCACCAGCCGGTCCAGTTCCTGCTGGATCAGGGCCTCGCTTTCCGCATCCAGGGACGCGGTGGCTTCATCCAGAATCAGGATGGGAGCATCCTTCAGGAAAGCGCGGGCAATCGCTACACGCTGCCGCTGGCCGCCGGACAATCCGCTGCCTCCGTCGCCAAGCATGGTTTGATAGCCGTCCGGCATGCCCATGATGAAACCGTCCGCAGCCGCGGCGCGCGCCGCGGCCACCACCTCATCATCCGTAGCGTCCTGACGTCCCAAACGGATATTTTCCATAATGGTGCCGTGGAACAGGACGGGGTGCTGGGAGACGAAGGCGATATTCTTGCGCACATCATGCAGGGAAGCGTCCCTCACATCCACGCCATCCACGCGCAGGGTTCCGGAACTAACGTCATAAAACCTGGGGAGAAGGCTGGCAAATGTCGTCTTTCCGGCGCCGCTGGGCCCTACCAGCCCCACTACTTCCCCGGGGCGGATATGCACGTTGATGCCGTCCAGCACCTTGCGGGCGCCGTCATAGGAAAAGGAAACGCCGTCATAATCCAGGCGGCCGGCGGCGCGTCCCATAGGAACGGGATCAACGGCCTCCGGCATGGTATCCGGTTCTTTCAGGAGGTAATTGATGCGCTCCAGGGAGGCATAAGCGCTCTTCAAATTGGTGAGCGTCACGCCCAGCCGTTTGAGAGGGTCGTAACACATGAACAGGGCGGCGGCCAAAGCAGTGAAATCAGCCTTGGTGATGCCCATTTCATGCCCCCTTACCAGCAAAACGCCCAGGCCCAGCGCCGTCACCATTTCCAGCACGGGAACCAGGAAGTGCCTGTACTTCACCGTTCTGAGATTGATTTTGAAAAAACGCCGGATCAGCCCCAGGAAAAGATTTACCTGCTGTTCCTGCATTCCGTAGGAACGGATTTCACGCTGGGAGGCCAAATTTTCCTGGGCGGCGGCCGTAATATTGCCCAGTTCGTCCTGAGCCTGTTTGGACTTCTTCATCACGCGGCGGCCGAAAAAGCGGATGGGCCATATGGCCAGCGCAATCAGCCCCAGATTCATCAGGACCAAAGCCGTATTCGGATCAACGAATACCTTGTACACCAGGAAGGCAAGGGCGGTCAGCAGAGTCAGGGGCTGCTTGATGATGTCATTGGCCGCAACCACCAGCCCCCCCTGCACGTTGGCGGCGTCATTGATAAGCCGGCTGATCAGGTCTCCCCGTTTCTGGCGGTCAATGAAGGAAAGGGGCAGCGTCTGCAATTTGGAAAAGGCGTCCAGCCTGATTGCTTCCAGCACTTTCATGCTGACGATGCTGATCCAGTACACGTTGAAGAACGTGCCTATGCCCCGGACGGCGAAGACCAGAGGCAGCAGGGAGCATACGGCCAGCAGCACCGCCATGCGCATGTGTTCCGGGGCCACCAGCCGGGCGATCATGTCCTGAAGCTCCGGGGGAATCTGTGTATTGTCGAATACCACCGGAAATACTTTGGCAATCATCAGCGGAAAGCCGAAACCGCTGGCGGCGGCGGCCAGAGCCCCGGCAGCCAGAGCGGCAATGAACAGCTTCATCGCGGGCTTCAAATACCGCGCATATTCAAAAAACTGTCTTAACATGAGGCGCCTCCTTCCTCCTCCGCAATCATCTGCTGCTTATTGTAAAGTTCCCGGTACAGGGGAGAAGAAGCCATCAGCTCCTCATGCGTGCCGTCTGCAACCACGCTTCCCTTCTCCAGCACCAGAATGCGGTCCGCCATCCGGATGGTGCTGAAACGGTGGGCAATAATGAACGTCGTGCGGCCGGAAGCCAGTTTCTCAATCTCCTTCTGAATCTGTTCCTCGCTCTTCATATCCAGGGAAGCCGTAGCTTCATCCAGCACCAGGATGGGAGCGTTTTTCAGAAAGGCCCTCGCCAGGGAAACGCGCTGCCGCTGGCCGCCGGAAAGCCCTTCCCCCATTTCTCCGATCATGCGGGAATACCCTTCCCCCGTCTCATGGATAAAACTGTCCACGGCGGACATGCGCCCGGCTTCTTCCACTTCCGCGTCGGAAGCGTCCGGACGGCCGATGCGTATATTATCCGCCACGGAGCCGCGGAACAGAACGGGATACTGGGAAACCAGCGCTATGTGGGAAAGAAGATCCTTTTTACCCATCTCCCGCACGTCGATGCCGTCCACCTCCACGCTGCCGGAAAGGACATCATAAAAACGGCACAGCAAATTAATGAACGTCGTCTTCCCTGCTCCGCTGGGCCCAACCAGGGCCACCACCTGTCCGGCCGGAATGCGGAGATCAATGTTCCTCATGACGGGAGAGTCCTGCTGATAACCGAAGCAAACGTTGCGGAACTCCACTTCCCCCTTCCATGCCTCCGGGCTTTTTGGATTTTCCGGTTCGGGCACGTCATCCGGAGCATTCAGCACGTGGTTGATGCGTTCCAGACCGGCATTAAGGGTTTCCGCCTTGTTATGGACAGCCCCCAGCTTCTTGACCGGCTCATAGCAAAGATACATGGCCGTGGCCAGCGCGGCAAAATCCCCCATGTTCATGCCGTTCATGTTGCCAACCAGCAGGGTGGCGGCCATGGCTATGGCGCTGACGAACTCAATCAAGGGGGTCAGCAGGCTCTGCCACCTGACCGCGCCGATAGACGCCTGGATATAACGGCGGATCCTGTCCCTGAACAGCCCTATCTGCTGCTGTTCCAGTTCAAAGGCCCTGATATCCCGCTGGGAAGAGAAATTCTCCTGGAGCGTGGAGGAAAGATCCCCCTGGCTGGACTGCACCACCCGGGCGCGGGCAAGCATTTTTTTGCCGATGTACCGGATGGGAATCACGCAAACGCCTACCAGAAGCATATTCGCCAGCAGAATAAGAAACTGCTCGCTGACGGAGGCCCTGTAAATCAGAAACCCTAACGCGGCCAAAAGAGTCAGGGGCTGGATAATAAGGTCATTGGCAATCTGCACCAGGCCGCCCTGGAGAAACTGGGTATCCTGCATCAGGCGGCTCAGCAGGTCTCCCTTCTGCTGCCGGTCGTGAAAAGCCAGGGACAAATCCTGATACTTTCTGTACACCTTGAGCCGCAATGTCTCCAGCACTCCCAGCCCTATTTTGGAAAGCAAATAGACATTGACAAAAGAAGACAGGCCGCGCACCACCACCACCAGCGGGAGCATGGCCGCCGTGGCCCACACCGTCACCAGGGGCAGGTTTTCCGGGCTCACATACCACAAGAGCACGCGTTCCGCCCAGGGGGGCAGCGGTTTCCCGTCAAAAATCACGGGAAACATCTCCTGTAAAATCACCGGAATGCCGAAACCGCTGGCAACAGCGGCCACCACGCCTCCGACCACAGCCCACGCCAGCGTGCCCCTATAAGGAAGAAGATACTCGCGCCACAATGCCCTGGCGCGCAGGATGGAGGATTCCTGCCCCTCTGTTGACTGTTTCCTCATAAGTATTCCGAATAGCCGCGCCCGGGAACGGACGGCGCGCAATCGGCAGGGATCATACCATGAAGACCGTGAATGACAAGCTCCTTGAAATAAAAACTGCATGAGTAAAGGCATGGGGGCGGACCCCCGGTCATCCCGGCTTGCCCGCCGCCCCGTAATGGTCTACCTTTCCGTCGCATGCTGAAGACAGGATTCATCCAACCGGAAACCATTCCCGGCCACTTTCCCCGAAACCTCAGAACCATCGTGGAACTGTACCGCTCCTGCCTGGACGCAGGCGCGGAGCTCGTCCTCTGTCCGCCGCTGGCCCTCAGCGGCGTGCATACCGGTGAACTGGCTCTGCGCAGCGGCTTCCGGACCCAGCACCGGGCGGCCCTGGCCTACCTGGCACGGGAAATAGCGGATGTCCCCCTGCTGCTGGGAGCGGCGGACGCGGAAGGCATAAGATTCCACCTGTTGAGGAACGGACTTTCCTTTCCCCGGCAGGCCGTTATCCCTCCCTCCCCGCATGGAAACGAACGCGTCCCCGTCTTTGGCATCCGGAGAACGGAGGATGAAGCCGTTTTCTCCATCGCCCCGTGGGGAGAAATTCCTCCGCCGCACGTTTCCGCCACATGCCTGCTGCTCCGCACGTCTGCCCATGCATGGCATGAGGGATTGCTGGAACAGGATGAGGAAGAAGCCCGCCTGACGGCGCGGGAAACAGGCCTGCCCGTATTCACGGCCCGCCTGGCCGGGGGAGAAGGTCCGTTTCTGCTGCCCGGCGCATCTTCCGTATGGTCCGGCAACGGACATCTTCTCAAACGGCTGCGTCTTTTTGAACGGGATTTCGCCGTCATTTCACCGGAAAACCCCACAGGAACGGACTTCCCCCTGCCCTCCCCGGAAAAACAGCTCCGGCATGCCCTCCGCAAAGGGATGGAAGACTTCATTTTGAAAAGCGGGTATGGGGCCGTCTGCCTGAATTTGCTGGAAAATTCCGCTTCCCTTCTGTTGGCGGAACTATTGAAGGAAACGCTGCCCTCTCTGGCAGTGACGGGGTTTATCCCCTCCCTGCCCGGCATTCCGGAAGAAACAAGGGAAAAGGTTCAAGCCTTCGCCGGCGCGGCTGGCATTGGCGTACGGACGGTTTCTCTCCCTAACAAAACCGAAGGGCTGGACGAAAGAGCCACGGCCGCATGGCTCATGCGCCAATGGGCGGAAGAAGAAGGAGCCCTGCCGCTCTCTTCTCTAACGGGAACGGATATCATGACGGAGTCCCGCTTCCTTCCTGCCGCTTTAGCCGCGGATTTCATGCCGCTGGGGGATTTATACGAGACGGAACTGGCAAACCTGTTCCCCGGTTTTATTTCCCCGGCTCCGGAGGCCGCCATGCGTGACGGGTTTCTCATCCGCCTGCACCGGAAACATGAATCCGCCACGGAGCTGGCGAACCGGTTCCCGGAATCGGAAAGGGAAATACGCCGTTTGCAGCGGCAGGCCCGCGCATCCGAATGGACACGCCTGAAACTGCCGCCCCGCCTCATGCTGCGCTCCATCCCCGGAACGCAGGAAACGCCTTATATCCATCGGCTGGCAGACTGACGCGGAACCTTCCTTTTCCTCCCGTGGCATACATTGCGCTTGCTCTTGAAGTGGAAGAAGTGATTAGTAGAAGCCATGCAATTCCATGTAGCAACCATGATCGGCCGCGCCGCTTTAAGGCTGGTTGACCGGTTGGGGTCAATCGGATTGCTGCTTTACCAAGTAGCTTCATGCATGTGGTCCGGCCAGTTCCGGATGCGCGTGCTTGTGGAGCAAATTGCAAAAATCGGGGTGCAATCCCAGCCGGTGGTCATCATCACCGGCGCGTTCACCGGCGCGGTGCTGGAAGCCCAGACACTTTTCCAGCTTCAAACGGTGAGAATGGAAACCATGGGCGGGGCCGTCGTCGCCGTGGGCATGTTCCGGGAGCTGGGCCCCGTCATCACCGGGCTGATGCTTGCGGGGCGCGTCGGATCCGCCATGGCCGCGGAAATCGGCACCATGAAAGTCACGGAACAGGTGGATGCCCTTAAATCCATGAATGTGGATCCGGTAGACTACCTGGTGAAGCCGCGGATACAGGCCATGCTTATTTCCATGCCCATCCTGATGATGGAAGCCGTTCTGGTGGGCATCGCCTCCGCGTACATCGTCAGCGTCACCGCCTTTAACGTAGACCAGGCCTACTGGATGCACTTCATGAGCAAATTCGTCACCATGGGGGACATCATCGTAGCCCTGGTCAAGGCTCTTGCTTTCGGCCTCATCATTTCCACCATCTCCTGCCGGGAGGGGCTGAACACCACGAACGGCGCCGTGGGCGTAGGCAAATCCACCATGCAGGCCATGGTGTACGCTTCCGTGGCCCTGCTCATCGCCAACTTTATCCTGACCATGATCCTCAACTCTTTCTTCCCCATGGGATTCATGAGATAGCCTTTCCCCGCCGCCATGCAGCCATTCATCCGCGTCCATCAGCTCAGACAAAGCTTCGGCACCCAGGAAGTGCTGAAAGGCGTAAGCTTTGACGTGGGCAAGGGAGAACTGATGGCTTTAATAGGAGGTTCCGGAGCCGGGAAAAGCGTCATTCTGAAACATCTGGACGGCCTGATGGACCCCTTGGACGGCTATGTGGAAATAGACGGCAGGCGCATCAGCGGCGCGCCGGAAAAAATCAGAAAGCAAATCCGCAGCAACATCGGATTCATGTTCCAGCAGGGAGCCTTATTCGATTCCCTGAGCGTGGGAGAAAACGTAGCCTTCCCCCTGCGGGAGGCGGGGATCAGGGATGAAAACGAACTGGACACCCGTATCTCAGCCGCTTTGGATTCCGTAGGACTGCTGGGACAGCAGGAAAAAATGCCGGCCAGCCTCTCCGGCGGCATGATCAAGCGCGTCGCCGTGGCCAGGGCAATCATTACCACTCCGGAATGCCTGCTCTATGACGAGCCCACCGCGGGCCTGGACCCCATCGTTACGGACAGCATCAGCTTCCTCATCCGGCAAATCTGCAAGGACAAAGGCATCACCACCGTCATTGTCTCCCATGACATGCCCAGCGTGATCCGCATCGCGGACAAAATCGTCTATCTCAGAAACGGTGAGGTTTACTGGACGGGAACTCCGGAAGAACTGTTGCACTCCCAAGACGAAATCCTGCAAAAATTCCTGTACGGGGACTCCGGGGAAAACTGGGCAGCCCTGTCCGGCAAAAATGAAAACTTCCAACGGGTTCTGCTGGAACGGGCGGAACGGGAACGCAAACAATAACCATCTTGCCACAGAGCCATGAAACAGAAACTTAAACCGGAAACGTGGGTAGGCATCTTTCTGATCGCCGGGATCCTGATGATTATCGGAGTCATCCTGGGATTCGGCAACATCAAAACATCCAAGGAGCAAACCTACCCCATCAACATCATTTTCAAAGATGCGGCGGGGCTCATCAAGGATTCCCAGATACGCCTGGGAGGCGTCACGGTGGGGAAAGTCACCAAAGCCCCTGAACTCCTGCCTTCCGGCAATGAAGTCATGCTGGAAGCCAGCATCCAGAGCGACGTGAAAATCCAGCAAGGGTCCGTCTTCCGGGTGGACATGCAGAACATCCTGGGCGACAAATACATCGATATCGTCCCTCCGGCCCAGCCCACGCATGAATACATCCTTCCCCATGCCACCATCATCGGTCAGCCGGAAAGCGATTTCAGCAAAATCAAAAACAATGCCGTGGGCGCCACAGAGGAAATCCTGAAAATCCTCAAGCAAATCGAGAAAAATTCGGACAACATTGACGACGCCATCCTCAATATCGGAGAGGCGGCCAAAGGGCTGGCCCAGACGACCAGGCTGATCAACGAGGGCATCCTGAACCGGGAGAACATCCAGAACCTCGGCAGCGTACTGTCTCAAATAAACCGGGCGGGAGAACAGCTCCCCGGCCTCATGGAAGAAACGCGCTCCTCGGTCGCGGTCATGAAAGACACCGTCCGGGATGCCCGCAAACTCATTGCCGAAGCTGAAGAAAAGCTCAACACTCTGGACCCCGCCGTCAAGGCAATCCCCCCTACGCTGGCCGCTCTGAGGAAAGCATCTGAACAAATCTCCTCCTTCACGGCTGATGCACGTAAAAACCAGGGCTTTCTTGGGCTGCTTATGTACGATGCTCGCTTCCGGGCCAACGCTCAGGAATTCATCCGCAATCTGAGGGATTACGGCATTCTGAGGTACCGGAATCCTAACGAACCCCAAGTCAAACCGGACCCCCGCGGCGGTTTTTCAGGAAGCCGCCGCTGAGAGACCGCACAATTCCGGGTGAAGCCGCTTTACACACTTGCCAATAGTGGGAAGCGTGCTAAATAATTTCCAATGTGAGAGGCGAAAACATGTAAGTCGACATGTTTTTCAACAGGAACCAACCCTTAATACTCTAATCAACCATGCAAGACAACCAAACCGAACTTGAAACGACCGCAGCAGCAAACGACACTTCCTGCTCCTGCCCTTCCGCCCGCGAGCTTGCCGTCACCAGATTTCAACAGGCCAGGGCCTTCGCCGCAGCTAAAGTAAACCAAATCCGCAAGGCGGCTACGGAACAGGCCAGCACCATCTGCGACTACGCCCAGGAAAAGGGAGAAGTCATCCGTGACAAGGCCAAGAAGTTCCACGAAGCAGGCGAAGAATACGTGAAGGAAAAGCCCACCCAGTCCGTGCTGATTGCCATGGGCGTGGGCCTTCTCATCGGTCTGCTTATCCGCCGTCGTTAACCCTCTCCCTTCATCCCGCGCCATGCGTGCCATGCGCATGGCGTCCTCCTTCCCCTTTCAAACCGAACCATGGGACTGATCGACAAACTCAAGCGAACCTTCGTCACCCCCCTTGTGGAGGAAAAGGAAGAAGGGATGGCCATGGTCCGGTCCCTCCGGGAAACCGGGACGGCAGCCCTGGCCCATGCGGAAGCCCTGGCCGCGCTGCTCAAACTGGAACTGAAGGAAGCGTCCAGCAGGCTGGGCAAAAAAACGGCCTTTCTCCTGATGGGCGCCTTCATGGCCTTCTTCGGCTATCTATTTCTGTGGTGCCTTCTGACTGTGGTCATGGCGTATTTCTGGGGAATCATCGCCGGGCTTGCCGTAACCACGGGCTTTCATCTCCTGGCCGCCGCAGCCGGGTTCATCCTTTTCAACCGAACCCATGTAACGCCTATCGCTCCGGCGACGGCGGAAGAACTTAAAACGGATTTATCATGTCTGCAAATGGCTCTCAAGAAAAGCTCGCACTCCTGATGCGGGTGGCTTCCTCCCGGCTGGACATCGTCAATGAGGCGGACAGCCTGGTGCAAAAGACGCAGCAGCAGGCCGACCACTTCCGTAAATTGAAAAAAAAGGCCATGTCCCTGCCTGTAATCGGCTCTATTGTCGGAACGGTGGGAGGCGTTCTTCTCATCCGCATGTTTGCGGGGAAAAAAAGCAATCCGGCCCCTCCCCCGCAGCCGCGCACTTCCGGAAGCTGGGTTAATTCCTCCATCTTCCGTTTCATCGTTGAAATTCTGATTACCCTGGCTTTCCCTTCCCTGAAAAAAATGGGGATCGGCCTGGCCGGCAAAAAATTCCTCAACCTGTTCAAATAACAGGATTTTCAGACCAATACAGCGGTTTTCTGCCGCTTCTTGAAAAAGGTTCGGGAACTCCGCTGCCGTAAAAAATGGGGATGTTCCCGCGCCGTTAAATGAGAACCTCCCCATATCCTTCCCGTCTTCCAGGGAACAATAAATCATGCCTGGCGTAAAAAGCCGGCCTGCCGCGCCAGCCCCCCCGTTCCATCATCCTCCCCTTCCCCGGAAACAAACGCCCGCAGCTCTTCCGCAAAACTTCCCCTCTCGAAATTCCTCACCCGTCGCGGAACAGGGCAAAGCCGCTTTCACGGAAATCGGTACCCAGACATTTTTTGCTGGTCAAAAAAGCTCTGTTTTCGTTAGTATGTAGCTTTATCAGTTTGCTGCATTCACAACATGAGCGAATACATTTTGCCCCACGTCGACGGATATCTCAAACTTGGACAGGATTATGACTGTTCCGATATCCACCTTGCCGTCAACAGCCGTCCCACCTGGCGCCGGTTCGGCCAGCTTCTCCCCATCTGGGAAGAAGCGCCCAATCTCACGCCCCAGGACACGGAAGTGCTGGCGAGGGGCTTTCTGGAAGACCCGGAATGGAACCGCCTTCAGCAACGGGGGGACGTGGACTTCGCCTACGCCAATGACTTTGGCCGCTACCGCGCATCCGTGGTTAAACAGCGCCTGGGTTATGACATCTGCTTCCGCATCATCAACACGCGGGTGCGCACCATGGAGGAAATAGGCCTGCCGACGGAATACGTGGTGCCCCTCACCCGCTACACCAACGGTCTCATTTTAGTCACGGGCTCCGTAGGTTCCGGTAAATCCACCACGCTGGCCTCTATCGTGGATTTCATCAACCAGGACCGCCACGACCACATTATCACGCTTGAAGACCCCATCGAATACCTGATTCCCTCCAAAAACTGCCACGTCAACCAGCGTGAAGTGCATAAACATACGGAATCCTTCGCGCGGGCCCTCCGCGGAGCCCTCCGTGAAGACCCAGACGTCATCATGGTGGGCGAAATGCGCGACCTGGAAACCATCTCCCTGGCGCTCACGGCGGCAGAAACCGGCCACCTGGTGCTCGGCACCCTGCATACGGGTTCCGCAGCCCGTACGGTGGACCGCGTGCTGGACGTCTTCCCGGTGGAACAACGCGACCAGATACGCATCATGGTCAGCGAATCCCTGCGCGGCATCATCTCCCAGCAGCTGGTTCCCAGAGCAGACGGCAACGGCCGCGCTCTGGCCATTGAAATGCTGGTTAATACGCCGGCTATCGCCAACTGCATCCGCGAAGGCAAGACATTCATGATTCCCGGCTGCATCCAGACAGGGAAAGCCCAGGGCATGATCCTGATGGACGACTCGCTCCGGGCCCTGCACCAGGCGGGCCTCATCACCACGGAAGACTGCATCTTCCGCGCGGAAGACAAAACCATCATGAAATCCTTCCTGGGAATCAAGTAACCTTTAATTTTGAAACACTCCTGTTATGGCTGTCATCGACCAATACTTCAAATACCTCGTAGAAGCGGGCGGTTCCGACCTTCACCTCAGCGAAGGCCAGCCTCCTAAAGTCCGCGTTAACGGGACCATCTCCGCCATCTCCGACGAAAACCTGGAAGGCCAGGCGTTCAAAAACCTTCTCGCGGAAATATGCGATCCCCAGGCCTTCCAGAAATATCTGGAAGAAGGGGATCTGGACTTTGCCTATGAAATGGATGAAACATCCCGTTTCCGCTGCAACTACTTCAAGCAGCAACACGGCCTGGGGGCTGTCTTCCGCCTCATTCCCACCAAAATAGCCACGCTGGAAGAACTGGGCGTGCCTACGGTCGTCAAGGAATTCGCCCATATGAGATCCGGCCTTGTACTGGTCACAGGGCCCACCGGCTCCGGTAAATCCACCACGCTGGCCGCTATCATCGACTACATCAACAGCAACCAGGCGCGGCACATCATCACCGTGGAGGAACCTATCGAATTCGTCCATCCCAATAAAAAATCCATCGTCACCCAGAGGGAAGTGCCTCTCCAGACGCCTTCCTTCGCAGACGGCCTCCGGGCTTCCCTTCGTGAAGACTCCGACATCGTGCTGGTGGGTGAAATGCGCGACCTGGAAACCATCTCCCTGGCGCTCACGGCGGCAGAAACCGGCCTTCTGGTATTCGGCACCCTGCACACGAACAACGCCAGCAAAACCATTGACCGTATCATTGACGTATTCCCGTCCGACCAGCAATCCCAGGTGCGCACCATGCTTGCGGGTTCCCTCCGCGGCGTCGTGGCGCAGCTCCTGATGAAGCGCAGCGACAAACCGGGACGCGTAGCCGTCAATGAAATTCTCTTTGCCACGCCGGCCGTGGCGGCCATCATCCGTGAAGGCGCCACGCAGAAAATCCCTGACGTCATCGTCGGCGGCAAGGCCATGGGCATGCAATTCATGGATGACGCCATCTGGCAAAAACTCCAGCAGGGCATCGTCTCCCCGGAAGAAGCCTACATGAAGTGCATTGAAAAGAAGAGATTCCGCAACTTCCTTCCTCCAGAATCCGCCCGCCTGGCAGACTCCGGCGGCGGAAACTAAGCTCTTTGCCCTTCTTCTCCTGCCATGTCTCCCACTGGAAAATTCACGCTCAGGCTTGTGATTTATGGAGCCTTCCTGCTCTATCTGGTGGGAGACTTGTTTGTCTGGCACGGCTTTCTGGCCGGCAGGATGGACGCGTACCTGAAACCGTTGCCAGGGCCGCCAGGAGACAGCTCCGCCCGGATAGCGGAAGTGTACGGGGAACCCGTCACCGCCAACCAGCTTTCCCGAAGAATTACGGAACTGAAAATGCTGCGCCAGCCTCCCGTGCTGGATATGGAAGGCGGGATCAAACTTACTCATGAACCGGACATCCCCGGCGACCTGGCTCCGCGGGCCAGGTATGACCTGATTGGCTCCTCCCTTCTGCGCCTGAAAACCAGCGTCAATGACCTCCAGCTCCCCAACCGCAACGCGGAAGCGGCACGCGCCGTGGAACAAATCCGGTCCCGTTTTGACGGAGACACGGAACAATACCTGAAAACCCTGCATGGCCAGAAATTGACGCAGGAACAATTTCAAAAAAAAATAGCGGCCAGGCTCAAACAGACGGAACAGCTCTACCGGGCAACCGCCCAGGCGGCGGAAGCGTCCGACGAAGACCTGAAAACCTACTACAACCTGATCCGGGACCAGCTCACTCCTCCTGATCTGCGGAAAACCAGGCACATCTTCCTGGCTACCCTGAACAAGGAAGAAACCCAGGTCCGGCAAACCGCGGAAACGCTGCTGGAGCGGCTGAAGGCAGGGGAATCCTTCTCCCGGCTCGCCAGGGAATTCAGTGAAGACGAACGTTCCGCTCCCGCCGGCGGGGAACTCGGCTGGATAAGCCCCGCCCGCGCCAAGGAAACCCTAGGTCTGGCGTTGGCAGACGTTCCGGACAACAGGCCGGTACTTCTCAAAAGCCGGTGGGGGTGGCACCTTGTGGAAGCATCCCCTGTTAAAAAAGGAAAAACGCCATCCTACGAAGAAGCGCTTCCGGCCCTGAGGGATGCAGCCCGGAGCCTCAGAAAAGCTCAAGCCGTGGGATTGTACATGGACGGCCTTTTTGAAGAAGCCCATCTCAGAAACCGCATTAAAAACAAGCAGGGCCGCTGACGCTCCAATTCCGACAAACGGGCCTTCGCAAAAATCGGAAACATCAGGCCCGCCTGCCTTTACACCTGAACATTCCCGCAGGCCCTCCGGCTTCCAGACCGGGGCGTTCCTCCTTTCCCGTAAAAGCCGGGCGTTCCCGGAAATAGCCATCTTCCCTGCGGACGGCCTCCGGCAGTCATGAAACACCCGCACGAGATAAGGAAAGGCGGCATCTTCCTTCTTATTTGCCTTTCCTGACGAATTCCGCTTGCTTTCAAACGCGGGATGAACTAAATTCTTTCCGGTATTTCCCACGGGGTATTAGCTCAGTTGGTAGAGCGTCTCGTTCGCAATGAGAAGGTCAGGGGTTCGAATCCCCTATACTCCACCATCCATCTCTCTTTCCCGCTACTGTTTTTTATTCGGGAATAACGGGTAGCCCTATGAATGGTAACTTATTTAAAATTGTACTGGTTTCAGTCGTTGCCATTCTTTTAGCCATCATAGGCGGCATCATGTCGGCGGACGGCGATCCCTTTTCTATAGTTCTGGCTGTTTCCCCCTTTATCCTGGCCGCCTTATTCCTGATGAAGGGAAAAGTGTGGTATCTGTGGATACTGATACCCATTCTTTTCCTGCCCATCCCCTCCTTAAGGGATTACGCTCCCCTCCTTGCTTACGGAATAACCCTTCCTTGTTACTTGTGGAACGCCATGCTCAGGCGTTCAAGCTTGACGTGGAATTCCGCCCCCCTTCTGGACGCTGTCGTCCTCGTGCTGTTCATGCATGTGGGCTACATCTTCCTGAGCCACCCTTTCGCTCTGGGGCTGGATGTGCTGGAAGACTACTACGGAGGTAAGGGATACATCCTTTTCCTCCAGGCCCTCCTGGCCTATCTCTGCCTGTCCTCGTTAAAAACGACCAGCCATGAACTGGGCAAAGTGCTTCAATGGGCTGTTTTCCTGACCATCGTTTTTACCCTTATCCTAACCGCCCGGAGCCTCCTTTCTCCGGATAGCGCCGGGGCAGATCTTGCCGCGAGCGCGGGCTCCGCAGGCACACTCTCCGAAAACTCCCGGAACTCTTCCTTCCTCAGAATTTCTATCTTGGTGATGCAGCTGCTCATCATCAACTACTCCGTGTGGCAGATGATCAAGCGTCCCTGGTGGGGGGCGTTACTTCTTCTTGGAACCGTTGGCATCCTGTTAAGCGGATTTCGCTCCGCCATGGCCCAGGTTCTGTTCCTGTTCTTCACCATATCCCTAATTTACAGAAGATGGTTCTTCTGCCTTCTGGCTCCCGTCCTCGGAGTGCTATTGCTCTTGCTGCTCTCCTCTGCGGGCATGCTCCATTCTCTGCCTTTCGGCATCCAGAGAACCCTCTCAGCCGTTCCTTTCCTGGACGTCAGCGCGCAAGCCAAGGCAAACGCCGAAGACTCCATCAACTGGCGCTTTGAAATGTGGAGCTGGGCTCTGGATGACCGTGAACACTTTATTCAGGACAAAATATTCGGAGACGGCTTTTCACGGGATATCAGCATCGTGAAAGCCAATGTGTATGAAGAAGCCTACAACCTGAGCAAAGACCAAAGCGCCTTTGCGTGGAACGGCCAATGGCACAGCGGCCCCATTTCCACGATTCAAACGCTCGGCTACATAGGGATTTCCCTGTACCTTATCCTGTCCGTCGTTGGCATGACCTACGCATGGATCGTCAGTAGAATTTACCGCAACCATCAATACAAGCTCGGCATCCTGTATGTTTCCGCCGTCTATTTCACCAAACCAATCTTCTTTTTCCTGATCTTTGGGGAAAGCATCACCATTGCGATGGACATCATATCCCTGGCCATCATCAAAGTACTCTACTCCTGCGCCAAGAGGGAGGGCCTCTATGTATCCCTTCATGTCCGCAAGGAATACATGCCGCTCATGATCCGGAAAACGCAGGAAAAACGGCAAGCCGCCGCAACGGCATCCATTTCCGGCTGACTGTTCCTTCCCGGGAAAAACAGGCGTCCCCTATGCTTGAGGCTGGACTAATTCAAAGGGAGTTGCTACCTTTCGGGGCGGTTCCTTTTCCCATGGCAGCAGATACTTCCCATCATATCATCGGCCTCATTCCGTCACGCTGGGGTTCCTCCAGATTTCCGGGCAAGCCCCTTCATCCCATTGCAGGAAAACCTCTTGTCCAGCACGTATGGGAACGCGTCTGCCGCTGTTCCCGCCTGGACGCCATCGCCATCGCCACGGACGACCAGCGCATTTTTGACGCCGCCGTATCCTTTGGAGCCAGGGCCATCATGACCTCTCCGGACCATCCCAGCGGCAGTGACCGCCTGGCGGAAGCGGTACGTTCCTTCCCTGCCGCCACCCATATCGTCAATATTCAGGGGGACGAACCTCTCATTGACCCGGCCCTGATTGACAGGCTGGCGGAAGCCCTGGTCTCGGACGAAGCCCTCTCCATGGCCACCGTCGCCTGCCCCATCAGCACCCGGGAGGATCTGGACAACCCGAACATTGTCAAAGTGGCCCTTGCCCGTAACGGAGACGCCCTGTACTTCTCCCGTTCCGTCATTCCCTATGCCCGCCACCCCCGCGTAGCGCCGCCTTTGCGCCATCTGGGTATTTACGCCTACCGCCGCGACTTCCTTGAAAACTATGTGCGCTGGGCCCCGACCCCCCTGGAACAGACGGAATCCCTGGAACAACTGCGCGCACTGGAAAACGGGGCCAGAATCCGGGTCATCCTGACGGACCACGTCAGTGTGGGCGTGGATACGCCGGAACAGGCGGAACAGGTGGAACAAATCTTATTAAACATACACTAGGAAGCAAATCATGAAATATATCTTCGTCACAGGCGGTGTTGTCTCCTCTCTCGGCAAAGGACTGGCGGCGGCATCCATCGGCACGCTGCTGGAACGCTGCGGACTCAAGGTAACCCTTCAAAAATTCGACCCCTACCTGAATGTGGACCCCGGAACGATGAGCCCGTTCCAGCACGGGGAAGTGTACGTCTTGAACGACGGAGCGGAAACGGACCTGGACCTGGGCCATTACGAACGCTTCGTCCATTGCAGCCTCTCCCGGCTCAACAACCTCACTTCCGGACAGGTCTTTGAAAGCGTGCTGCGGAAGGAACGCCGGGGAGACTATCTGGGAAAAACGGTTCAATACATTCCGCATGTCACGGATGAAATCAAAAACCGCCTCTATGAAGTCACGGAAAAATCAGACGTGGACATCATCATCACGGAAATCGGCGGCACGGTCGGGGACATGGAAGGCCACATTTTCCTGGAAGCCCTGCGCCAATTCGCCCTGGAAGTGGGCCGTGACAACGTCTGCTTCATTCACGTCACCCTGCTCCCCTATATCAAGGCCGCCGGGGAAATGAAAACGAAGCCCACCCAGCAATCCGTCGCCAAGCTCCGGGAAATCGGCATCCAGCCGGACGTGATCATCTGCCGGACGGAATACGACATGAGTGAAGACGAACGCCGCAAAATCGCCATGTTCTGCAACGTGGAAGCCAAAAACGTCATTGCCTTCCGCGACGTCAAAAACACCATCTACGAATGCCCTCTGGATCTCAGCCAGGATAAAATAGACCGCATTGTCACCAGGCGCCTGGGACTGGACGTTCCGGCGCCCAATCTGGCGGACTGGCAGCGTTACGTCGGCAGGGTCATCAGCCCCAGCCACTCCATCAGGATTGCCGTAGTAGGTAAATACATCGCTCTCCAGGACGCCTACAAATCCATCTATGAATCCTTCACTCACGCCGGTGCGGAAAATGACGCCCGCGTGGAAATTCTCCGGATAGACGCGGAAGAAATTGAGGAAAAGGGCGCGGAGGCCATGATTGGCTCCGTGGACGGCATTCTGGTGCCGGGCGGCTTTGGAGACCGCGGCATTGAAGGGAAAATCCAGACGGTGGAATACGCGCGCACCAAAGGAATCCCGTTCCTGGGCATTTGCCTGGGCATGCAGGTGGCCGTCATTGAGTACGCACGCCACATCTGCGGCATGGATGACGCCAACTCCACGGAATTCGACCAGAAAACCACCCACCCCGTCATCAGCCTCCAGGAAGAGCAAAAAGGCATCAAGGCCATGGGAGCCACCATGCGCCTGGGCGCCTACAAGGCCCTGATCCGGCCCGGAACGCTGGCGCACAAGCTTTACGGCAAGGACAGCGTTACGGAACGCCACCGCCACCGATACGAATTCAACCCGGCCTACCGCGACGAACTGGAAAACGCGGGGCTGGTCATCAGCGCCGTCAATGACGAACACGGACTGGTGGAAGTCGTGGAACTTCCCGATCATCCCTTCTTCATCGCCTGCCAGTACCATCCGGAATTCCAGTCCGCTCCCAACCGGGCCCACCCGCTCTTTTCCGGCCTGGTTTCAGCCGCGCTGGAGCACAAGAGCCACTCCTGACCCTTTCATTAAGCCCGGGGCCTTTTCCGGAATTTCCATTCCGGAAAAGGCCTTCTCTTTCCAGGCATGCTCACGGACCTTTTCGTCATCGTCATTTACTTTCTGGCTATCTTCTGCATTGGCATTTATGCGGGACGAAAGCAAAACTCCCTGACAGACTATGCCCTGGGCAACCGCTCCCTGCCCTGGTGGGCTATTCTGGCCTCTATCCTGGCGGCGGAAATCAGCGCGGCCACCTTCCTGGGGGCTCCCGGAGAAGGATACCATACCCGCAACTTCACATACGCCCAGCTCTGCATCGGCACCATCCTGGGCCGCATCATCGTCGGCAGGCTCTTTCTCAAGCCCTACTATGACTACAAGGTTGTTTCCATCTATGAATACCTGGAAAAAAGATTCGGGCTCCTGACGCGGCGGACAGCCTCCATGGTCTTCCTGATCAGCCGGGTGCTCGCCAGCGGAACCAGGCTCTATTTCGCGGGCATTCTGCTGGTCATTGCCTACCAGTTCCTGACAGGCGTCACGGCAGACGCCGACCAGATTGTCCTGCTCTACATTGCCGCCCTGGTTGCCATCTCCGTCGCCACGACAATTTATACCGCGATCGGAGGATTGAAAGCCGTCGTCTGGACGGACGTCCTCCAGGCCGTCGTTCTGGGAGTCTCCATGCTTTCCGCCCTGTGGGTACTGTTCTCCCATATCCCCGGAGGGTGGAGCTCCATCTCCGCCGCCATGAATGGCGGAGACGATTGGAAATTCTTCTCCTGGGGAACCGGAGAAGGCCTGGACTTCCTCCAACAAGGCGCCCGCGTGCTGGGCCAGGAATACACGGTGTGGGCAGCCTTCCTGGGAGCAACCTTCATCACCATGGCTACGCATGGCACGGACCAGGACATGGTGCAGCGCATGCTGGCGGCAAAAAACAGCAAGGCGGGAACGCGTGCAGTCATCGTATCCGGCTTGCTGGACTTCCCCATCGTCATCATTTTCCTCTTCACGGGCATTCTTCTCTATGTCTTCTACCAATACAACCCGGCAAACCTCCCTGCAGACACGCCGCAGCTGCATGTGTTTCCCTACTTCATCATCCATGAACTTCCCAACGGCATCCGCGGGCTGCTGATCGCCGGACTTCTGGCGACGGCCATGGGCTCCCTCTCCACGGCTCTAAACTCCCTGGCGACTACCGCCACCAAGGACTGGTACCAGGGGATATTCAAACCGGAAGCCACGGAACGGCAGCTGCTCCGGTGCGTGCGCTGGGGAACGGTCGTTTTCTCCCTGCTGCTCATCCTCGTGGGTTCCATCACAGCGTGGTATGTGGTGCATCACCCGGAAGTCCGCATCATCCAAATAGCCCTGGGCATTTTCGGCTATACCTATGGCTCCCTGCTTGGCATTTTCCTGTTGGGAATGCTGACCCGCACCAGAGGCAGCGACTCAGGAAACATCATTGCCATGGCGGCAGGATTCTTTGTCATCGCTTTACTGACGGAACTCATCCCTCTGCCCTCCGGCTGGCAACAATATGTTCCGGAAATAGCATTTCCGTGGCGCGTTACCATCGGAACTCTGGTTACTTTTACCGTCGGCTTCTGTTTCAGAAAACGCCGCCTTCCCATGCGCTGAACGGTGAACGCCGTTACTTGGCCACGTTCATGTTCCGCATTCCCCTTCAAACCGCCCCGTCAATGGGAGTAAAGGTGCAAGCGAAAAATAGGGGATTAAGGGATAAAAATCCCTGAGGGAGGGCGCTCC